>Ga0208975_1000441_pt1 | contig 20521 bp, 30 predicted proteins | sample GreLakmeER78MSRF_FD_187700 | JGI IMG/M metagenome (GOLD analysis project Ga0208975, IMG submission 187700) | Freshwater lentic microbial communities from great Laurentian Lakes, MI, USA - Great Lakes metaG ER78MSRF (SPAdes) | ecosystem: Environmental > Aquatic > Freshwater > Lake | place: Great... | reverse complement strand
ACTCATCATCATTGTCAATCAACATATTTTTACCTTTTTCCTGCCGTTATCGGTTCTAGGACATTCAACTCGACATTTCTGTTTATGAGTTGTGCTTTTGCTCCCACTTCAACTGATCTAGGTGTTTCTTCTCGAACTTCCCATGCTCTGATGGAAAAGAACCAGACCACCCTTCCAACTTGAAGTTTGGAGCAGATAGAGTACGGTTGGCTGTTTCTCCGCACTCACATCGAAAACTTGTTAACTCATAATTAACAAGTCTTTCAGTTTTATGCCCGTTTGCACAGGCAAAATCAAACATTCTTTTCATTCAATTCCTCATACGCTTGTTCGCTGACCTCTTTCAAGGTTTTTAGCCAAGTCAAGATGGAAAGTTCCCCTTTTTTGAACATCAAGGTCTTTTCATCAGGAATAACGCTTATATTATTGAGTGACTCTATCATATTGTCAATATCAATAGTTAATTCTTTCCAACCGTCCATAGACATCATGGAAAAACGGTCTTCGTAATACTTTTGTAGTTCAGGGGTCACCAAGGCACTCCTGTTGCTGTTACTGGATTCTTTTGCAATGCAATCTGACTTGCAAGGATTGCTTCTACTGCGGCTTTATCCACGCCGTTAGCCCAACACCAATCAAGCACTTCTGCCTCTGTGACGCTGGCGTAGGGAATGGCTGGGGTAGCCGTAGCAAAGCCACAAGTGCTGTAAACAGAGGCTGTGTAGTCTCCATCTACTGCGGTTGCAGTCCAGTGGGCGGTTGTTATAAATTTATCTGCGGTCAGATAGTCAGTTTGGGTGATTGTCCATTGTGTAGTCATACTGTTTCCTTTAAAGGTTCTGGTGTAGGCTGAACAAGAGTTGTCACGCCATCTTTGGTTTGCTCAATAAAACCATTGGGTTTGATTTCAATACTATTACCCCATGTTTGAGGATTGGTTAAGTCAACTGTTTTGCCATCAATTTGAATCATGCTAACTCCAGTGCTGTGATTCGTGCTGTGAGGGTTGTGATGAGGGCTTGCTGTTCTTGGATGGCGGCTGTCAATGTGGCTACCAAGAAGCTGGTGTCGATGCCTTGATAGACAGGTTTGCCGTCAATATCAACAGCATCTTTCTCACCTGTAACACAGTCAGAAACAACGGCTTGTAGTTCGTGAGCAATAAAACCTTGACCCGCAATTTCTGGTGCATTTTTCCAATTCCAAGTTACAGGATTAAGTTGCCCAATAGTTTCCAAAGCACCTGTCATTTGGGCAACATTTTCCTTTAGTCGGTAATCAGAAGAAGTTGTATATGCAGTAGTGTTTGCTGTTGTATTGACATCAATAGAACCACAATCAGTGTCATCACCATCAAAAAATATTTGAACAGCTACCGTGCCTGATGAAGCGGGTGTTCTCAAAGACAATGCGGGATTGGTACTGCTTGCATTGATAACTGTTTTTCCACTGCCCGTTGCTGTTGTAGTCCCCACCAGCAAGTTACCGCTTGCATCAAGCAACATTTTGTTTGTGCTTCCAGCCGTAAAATTAATGGCAGTTGGTGAGAAAACATTTAAAGCATAATTGCCACCAGAAAAATTACTTCCTGTTGAGTTATCAAGCCCCACATACGCATTGCCTCCGGTATTTGAAAACCTTGCAAACGCACCTTTTGTTGCGGTTGCTGGGACAAAATTTATTTGGCCCGAGTCTGAAGAATCTGTAAATGATGCAATTCCAGTGGCACTCAGAGTCCCAGCAACGTGCAATTTGCCTGATGGCGAACTAGTACCTATACCCACGTTACCAGAGCTATCAATCATCATGTGGGTATTACCGCCGCCCGTTGAAAATTTTAAATAACTTGATGCTTTTGAACCCTCAATGTTTGGACGGCCTGAGCTACCACCCCATGCCAATATGTAGGTGTCGCTAAGATTAATGTTTCCAGAAGCAATATCAAGTTTTGCATTGCTTGGCGAACTAGTACCTATACCCACATTACCGCTGGAGTCGATACGCATAGCCTCCGCACCGCCCTCAGTAAAGGCAATGGTGTCAGCGGCAGGGAAGAAGATACCTGTGTTGGTGTCGCCTGTGGTGGTGATGGCAGGAAGTGCCGCCGTGCCAGCTTGCACAGTCGTAACGCCTGTAGCCGACAAAGTTGTGAATGCTCCAGACGCAGGAGTTGTTGCACCAATGGCAGGAGGTGACAACAAATTAAGCGTACCGCCTAAAGTAAGATTTCCAGATGTTGTAACCGTGCCTGTTAAAGTCAATCCGTTGACTGTGCCTGTGCCGCCGACACTTGTGACTGTTCCAGTTCCTGCACTTACGTTAACAGTAACATCGTCACCTGAACTGGTAGCAGTTACAGTTGCACCTACAAAGTTAATGTTCTTAACACCTGTGGAGATTGAAGTTCCCTCGTCCTTGATGCCAACCGCCCCATTGGTAGACATAGTGCTGATAACTTTAATGCGTTCAGCAAGGTCAGGAGCAACAACTTCACCAACATTTACTTCTCGACCATCAGACAAAGCAATAATCAAAGAACCATCAAAGTCAATGTTTGCGTTTGTAACCGATACGCCATCAATACCATCTACACCATCTTTGCCTTGCAAGCCTTGCAAGCCTTGCTTACCATCCTTACCGTCACGACCATCTTTACCGTCACGACCATTTCGCCCATCGCTTCCATTTTTACCGTCACGACCATCTTTGATAGTCGATACCCGCTTTGCAATTACATCGGTTACGTTGTCATACTTATCTTGGATGTTAGTTTCTATTTTCTTTAGGGCTTGTATTACTGTCTGAACATTCTCAGCAGCCTTACGCTGTTGCATCTGTTTAACTTCAGAAACTGAATTGTTAATAGAGGCGAATAAATCATCAGCTACGCCGTCTACACCGTCTTTTTTAAAAACTTTATCTAGTTCCATTTGACAACTCCGTATTTAATTTCTGTAAAAATTCATTCTCTAAATCAACAACATTGCTTTTTGCATTATTCATCTGCAACTCAACAATCTTTGACTTGTTCTTGATGTCTGCTTCTTTCAGCATCAACTCAGCAATCTTGACCCTCTTGTCAAACTCTTTCGAGGCTTGATCTGCGTCATTGGGTAGGTTCTTGGTGGTTGCAGCCATAGTTTTTGCCTGTATTTCCATAGGCATTAACTGAGTCTCAACCGACAATTTCTGTGCTTCAGCCCTGTTTTGTTCTGCTTGAGTAGTCTGAACCGCAATATTTGCCTGTGCCGCTTGCATAGCCAACTGTGCTTGAGCTTGTTGCATCTGTTGCGCTTGTGGATCAGGCTGCATCATCTCATCCAACTTGGCAATCAACTCCATTCTGTTAGACAGACTGCTGTTTCCTATGATGCCTTTAAGCAAAATAGGCAAAACAGGAGTGTTTGCACCCAAAGTCTGCAACAAACCAATGAATTGCTGCTGTTCGTACTCCCGTGCAATGATGCCAAGGGTTGCAGTAGGGATGAAGTTCATGTCGACAGAGGGATAACGCTCTGGATCAAACTGCATGAACCTAAAAGCAGCCTTCTTGATGAATGGAATCAAGAAATCTTCTTGGAAATTCACCAATGTACGCTTGTATTTCTTGATGATGGAGGCAACCGCCATCGACATACCGCCACCATCACGACTAGATTGAGAAATCATGCCGTTAGAGTCTAGAGTTCCTGTCGCTTGTAGCAACATTCGCTCAAAGTCTTTGGCAGTTGCAAGGTTGTTTGGGTCAGTCTGCCCAAATTTAAATGGAAACAAAATCTCGCTAGGAGAACCATTGACCAGAATGGCTTTTCCGGGCTTTACCTCAAACTTCATACCACGAGGCAAGCGAGTTGCATCCATTGCCATCATGGGGGAGGTACTCAATGCCAGTGAATCCAAGTGGCTGCGGGTCTGAGCATCAATAGCCTTTTGCATATTGAATGCTTTTTCCACCGTACCACGACCAAGCAAACGATTTGGAACAGTATCGTCTTGGTAAGACAGAACTGGCCTGTCTTTCATCATGTATGGATTTTCTTCAGCCTTTAAAAGCATTCCATCATTGGCAATCACGACAATAGCCTCAACCATGTCGGTGTAGTCTTCTGCCGCTGAGTTTTCAGGGAACAATTCAACAATATCCTTGTTCTCTTTCATGTTCTCAAGAAACTCACGGGGAACTAACCCGTAGTAGGTCAACAAAAGAACCTTCTCATCCTGATACTGGCTTACTTCTTGGGTAGGTTCAAGGTCAGTGTCTTCACTGGCAGTACCAATGTCCACTTTGCGGTAGATTCCACGTTCAATACCCTGCACAACCTTATGAATTGAAACGTATTTTTCAATAGCCACGCCCATACAGTCATCAATGCTTGTGCCGTTAGGGTCAAACAAGAAGTTCTTTGGGTTGACAGGCATGATCTTGACAGAAATCCTGTCTCGTTCCATCACGCCAATAGCTGCCTGACCCTGTTGATTAGGAATAGGTCGAGTTGAGGGAACATACTCAGTTTCAGTCTTGACAACAATCTCGCCAATGCCTGTCCCATAGATTTCAGCCATCAATTCGATCTGATCGATAGCTTTTCTGATTTTGTCCTTCTTGAAATCCTCAGTAAGTTGAGCCTTAATCATCTCAACATCAATGGGGTTGCCGTTTACATCTTGGATATTGTCTTCAATGTCAAAGAAGTCACCCTGTCCAAAGATAGCTTCCATAATTTCAGCGTGACGAGTCTCGACTGCTTGCTGAGTCGCAGGAGTTACGATTCGGCTGCGCTCAGACTCACGGGTTTTGTCTTCAGATGCCCATTGACCACGGAAGATGCGCTCGTACTCTAGGTAGGAGGGCAGGAAGTTAGTGTCTCTGTAGTCACGCCACTTGTCGCAGTGGCTAGTGATGAAATCGGTCAGTTCTTTATCAGCCTCAGTAGGCTCATAAAATTCGTTTTGTTCAAGTTTGACTTCTTTATCTTTTGCCATAATTTATCCAATTGAACTTTCTAACAGTGGATTCCTAAAAGGGTCAGCATAATCAAGACCGCCAGATGCAAGCATCTCAGGTGTTTGCTCCGCAGCCGCCAATGGTTGACCCTTTTTAACGCCCTCTTTCATTTTAGGCGTAATGTCGATGTAGCGTACTGGTTCTTGTCCCATAATTGGGATCATGCTGTTTTCTGCTCGTTCCTTAACAGTATTGACTTTTGTCTCACCAACACTAGCATCCCATTTCTTGCCATACTTTTCTAAAAACTTGGGGTAAATCTCATCATAGTATTTCTTCATCCCCTCGCCGCCAACGGTGAGGTTGTCGCCTTTAAGCACTCCAGTTTGCTTTTCTGCAATCTGCTTTGCCATTGTTTTACCTAAAACTTCTTCTACTGTTTTCCCTTGGGCTTGACCATCAATAAACTTGCCGTCTTTTACAGTTCCTGAAAATGTTGGCTTTGACCCTTTAAAGGCTTTAATCTTTGTTTCACCCTTACCAACATATTCACCTTCGTTGCTAGATAAATACTCGTACCTTGCTCTTTCTGTGCCAGTCATATACGTTTGTTGTGAACGCAATGCTTGAAGTTCAGCAGCTTCACTAGGAGTTAGCTTTAGACCAGTTTGAAATGTAATCTCATCAACATTCTGACGTAACTCATTGGAGAACCTATCTATCTGTTGCTTACCAGTGGTCAGTCCAACTCTCTCATACCCATTGTCAGCGGCATATTTTAATATCCGCTTGAGAGAGAGTTGATACCAAGTGTCTTTGAAAGGTGCGTCTGGGACTCCAGAATTTTTTGCATCATATATTCTGTTTCCCCAATCCGTTTCTTCGCCTTGCAAATCTTGCAAGCGTTGTCGCTCTTGAGCCAAGGCATTAAATTCATCAAGTTGGCTATCGTTTAATGCCGCCATACGACTTGATATTGCGCGAATTTCATTTCCTCGCTCTGCCATACGATCTTTACTTGCCGCAAGTTGTGCTTCAGCATTTTTTGGCGCATACCCACTTTCCCGACCAGCCTGATGCCAATCGGACTGCAACTCCTCAACCAGTAGCATCTTCTTTCCATCGGCATCTACACGATCATTTACTCGTATGTGGGCGAGGATGTTGGGTTCATCAAAGTGAGAAGAACGATATTCAGGTGAGGCTGATAAATTTTTATAGACAGATGGAATTGAATTGATAATTGACTGTTGCGTTTCAACAGGCAACTCTGCCCAATTAGGTTCACCGCCTTTTTGAATAAAATTTCTGTAATGCATCTCAGCAGCAGCAGATTCTTCCATTGCCTTGTTCGGCAACTTCAGCAAAATCTCACGATAGTTTTCACCGCCAGCAAGCTGCCAACGTGGATGTTTAGTGGGTGGTATTGTTTTATTTATTTCGTTTATTTGTGTATCAAGTGCTTGTATTTGAATCTGATTATTTGATACAGTATTTCTTAATTGACCGTAAGAGATTTTTCCTTCTTCAAACTGAGATTTAGCATCGGCAATATTGTCAACAAGTCCTTTATATTTATCATTTAACGCATCTCTTGTTGTTTGCAATTCTGGACTTAAATCACCACCCAACCTCACCTCTTGCAAATCAATCTTATTGCTTGCAATGAAGTCTTGAACCTCTTGCTTGGTGACATTTGGTTTGTCTTTGAGGAAGTCATCCAACCCAATCCAAGACAGTTCATCTTTCTTGACATCAGGTGCTTTCATCAGGTCATTAAGGAAAGACTGACCCGTACCTTTATTCCTTGGTAAATTCAATGCCGCTTGTTCAGCCGCTGAGTAGAACCCTAACTCAGACACTGGTGCTTGAGGCTTTGGCATCAAAGCACTAGGCTCAACCGCAAACAATGATGATCTTGGTTCAGCCAACATACTAGGCAGATTGGGTCTTCCCATCGTCACGTTCTCAGCTATGCGCTCACCAACCATCCTTGCGCCAGCACGACCAGCCCTTGCGCCAAGATTCACAGCCTCACCCACAAATGGAGCAACTGCCATCCCCGCAAAGATTGCCTCTTCTCTTGGCTTTAACGTCATGCCCGACCCTGTGGTCAAAGGTTGACCATAGGAGATGCGTTCAGCAGTCTTCTGGACATCACCTACACCCATCATATTAAGTACAGGATTCCTGTTGGCGTAAAGCAAATCCAATGAGGGTATGCCAGTTCTAGGCAACGATGGCATATTCAGAGTACGACCCAAGACATCAGAGAATAAGCCAGAGGTGAACCCTCTAGGGGATGCTTGCATCTGGTCATAAGGTCTGGTGTCTACAGCCTGTGGCTGCGGATACCTCAAATCTTGAGTTGTAGCAAATGGGTCTTGACCACGGGACAACCTACCTAACGCATACTGTTGTGCCTTGCCATATATCTCTTGTGTAGGCTCACCGCCAGAACGCAATAGGTTCAACTCATCAGCCGTCAGTGTCGGAACAATCAAAGGATAACGAACTGTCCTACCGCCAAAGTCTGACGAGGCTGACAACTCTGTCATTGGGTCTTGCATAGTTCCAACATTGCCAAGGTAACCCCGACCCTTGGCAGTTGTAGGTTGATTTACACTTTCAGCATACCGAAACCCATAAGGCGCAAGACCCTGACCATCACGACCAGTAGATAGCCCATACAAGTAGTCACGCCCAAAGGGGTCACCACCAAATATGTCTAATGCGTCTTCAGCAGCCATCTATACTCCAGAAATAATGTCCACGGGTGTCCACTCGTCTTCATCATCTGCCTCAAAGTATGAGGTTATAGACAACTGATCTATATAACTCAACGCATCAGGAAGATCATCATGCACCCCCTGACTTGGGTACATCAGCAACTGGTCTACGAACTCAGACCAGTCCTCTTCCTTATTAAGCACGATTCTGCCATGCTCAAAGCGTCCTTGCAATGCCCAAATGATCCGATCTGACTTCTTGCGATTCCCATGCGTCAAGTCCACAATATGAGCATATATGTTGGATTTTCGCATTAAATCAGACAAATAGGGAAGTACCGCATTTTTTAATGCTCCACGCTCAATCCCAATGCTCAAAGGCTTATAGTCCCTGATAGCCAGCAGTATATTCGCAGCCGTAGTCCGAATGTCCCACCGCCCATACTCAATCTTCTCAACATACCACTTGCCATCATCAGTTACCTTCACCACCGCAATGGCAGTCTGGTCTAAACGCTTCTTAGAGTTAGCCGCCTGTTTAGCCACTTCCTCAAACCCCGCCAAGTCCACCGCTATGAAGTAACTCCCAATCTCAGGAATCTCCCCGTACTTCAGCCACTCTTCCTTGAAGACATCTGAGCCAGCATTATCGAAACTCGCCATATACTCTTGCTTGAAAGCAAAGCTAGATAAGGTCTTCTTTGCGCTCTCGATTTCAGTAGGGTCTATCAGGGGGTTGTCTTTGGTAGTGAAGTGCCACGATTTCCAATCAGGATCACTACCATCCTGACCTAAGTTATACAAATCGTAGAACCAATTTCTTCCTTTTGGAGTGCCGATCATCATGCACCTACCCTTTTTGTCGGATAGTGACGCACGAATCACCTGTTCCCAAGTCTCAGGCTTAATGTCAGCAACCTCGTCTAGTACAGCGTAGGTCAGACTCACTCCCCGTAAGGTATCAGGCCTGTCTGATCCCCGAACATATATCTTTGCCCCGTTAATCAAGGTCACTTCCATATTATTGACATGGCTAGACTGAATGATCTCCCTGCCAATGTCCAGCAATACATCCCAAATGATCTGCCTAGCCTGACCTTGGGTCGGGGCAACATACAGCACCGCACTACCCGCGGGACAGTTCAACCCCTCTATCAGTAGAGTCGTTACAGCTAACCTAGACTTGCCGCACCGCCGTCCAGCGACTACAACCTTGAACCTCGTCTTGTCGGCGTAGACTTCCTGTTGCCAAGGCAATAGCGCAAAGTTTAGGTCAGCCATTCTTAGCCTCTATGTCTTGGATGTCGTCTGGCTCAATCGTAGTTGCCGCGGGTGCGCCGATCCCCGTAATGTTGATCGTGACCGCACTCCTCTGGCCTTTATCCTTGTCAAACATGGATATAGGAAGTGTCCTGTCAACACACATCTTGATAGCCGCCATCTGAGCCGGATGGTTGTCGTTCAACGCAATTGAGATCATCTTCTCCACAACATCCTTACCACTCGACCTGATAAGCATATCCTTCAAGTCCTTGATCCTCTGGCTGTCAGTCTTTGGCAACGCAAGTTCAGGATTCCTTGCGTACTCCTGTATCTGACGCTTTAAGCCATAAATACCTTTAGGTCTGCCAGCTTTCTTCTTCTCTAGCTGCGCCTGTGGCTCGTCTTGGATGCCGTCAATCTGTTCTATCTTCACGATTATCCTTGTGCGTTGTGGGCGTGATAGGTTAGTACTATAGCAAATTGTGGCTTGATATGGTAGATTTATCACGTTGGCGCATAGTACCCGAATGATTTCCCTTAAGGTTATCTAATTACTAATTCGGAACTCCCTGCGCCAACATCTCTTTTTTTCGTAGCGGGGAGTGGGGGAGTTGCCCCTTTTCCTAATTTAGCTTTTTCGGTACAGCGGATGCTCCCACAACTTTGACCGACCGACCGCACCCCCTCCCCCCCATCGAAAGTTATCCACAGGCAAATTGCCAGATGCGAGTTATCCACAGGCAACTGTGGATAGTGTGGATAACTTCTGTAAGCTGTTGATTTTGCTAGTGTTTTTCTGGACGCTTACAAACGGCTGACAAAATCCATTTAATACAATGTCCATTATGTTAACTCAAAATCATAGAAAGTATTACTGATTGGGGCATTCTGAGATGCAAACTGCAACCAGACTGTGCATATGTGGATAACTTCTATGCCAATCTGTGGATAACCTGTGGATAACTTTTGGCTCGGCGGATTTTGGCTGGCGGAGGCGGAGAGGGAAAGAGGCGGATGGTGCATTCTTGGGGGACTTGACTACTTTAAGTCATAAGGACTTTTAGTTATGACAATGTCATTCGTTATACACTTCTAGTTTCTCGTAAAGCCACGCTAATCTTTGCTACGGTAATGCCTCTAATTCGCCTTAGAACCGCTTACAAGAGGCTTTTCTAGGCTTTCCTTATCTACCCCTAAGAAATCATATAAATCCATCTCTGGTCGGTATCCGCAATTCCAGAGGATTTGATAGGTATCCAAGACATTCCTAAACCCATCAGAGATATTGCCATCACCAGCACAAGCTAGGATTAGTTTATCTGGCATGGTCAATTCACGGTAGAACCAGCGAGAGTTAACGCTTGGTGGTCTACCATTACGTCTCGCCATTACTTCTTCTTTGGCGGAAGGTTAAACATCTTCGGCGCATCGCCACCGCCGTAAATAGGTTCAAGGTCATCGACCATATCGTCAAAGCCTGAGCCTTTGCCAAAGTCATCACCAGCTTTGAACCTCTTGACCTGTGCTGTTGGGTCAAACGCTTTGGCCTTGATGATGAACTGGATTGCTGGCTCGTTGATGATTGCCTCAAACTCTTCCAGAGTCCAGATGGTTAGGTCTTTGCGTAGCTTTTGCAAATCGATGCAATCATTTATCGTTTCTGTAACTGCCATGATCTGACCTGATTGAGTTTTCCATTCCACGAATCTGATATTTGTGGGGCTTGGGTTGATCTCATTATCTTCACCCCATTTCTCTAGATGGTCATAACCTTTGACCATCCCTGCAATTGCTTTACGCAGCCGTTCAATGTCTTTGTGATCGATGGCATCCCAAACCCTTGCCATCTGACCCCAAAACCTCTCCCTAAACTCACTGTCAACTAAAGTAATCAATCTCTCACAACCCCATTTCTGGTGATGTTCCTCTTTCCTTGACTCCAGTTCAACCAAAACCGCACTGGCTTGAATATCCCAAGTTGTTGGCTCATACCTTTTAATCTCAACTTTAGGAACATCATTTCTAGACCGTGATTTAACCATTTTCAATTTCCTTTCAAAAACGACAAAGAGACAAAGTGACATGCGACAAACCCCTTGTTTATAGACAAGGGGTGGTTTGTCACAACCTCATCGGCGTGACATTTTGTGACTTTGTCACACTTTGTCACGTTTGTCACTGTATAAATACACATATCAGAAGCCTCTTAACTTTACTTCAACCATACCCAATCAGAACCCATAACAATCTTATTTATGTCAACAAGTCTCTCCCTAGCCCTGCTCCAAGCCGCACGAAAAGCCACCTTATCCTCATCGGTACAACCTTTCATGCTCCAAAACTCTGCTCTCCAATCATCCAAAGTCACTCCATACCTACTAGTACCATCTACTTCACGATATGAGCCTTTAGCCTTAATCACTTTCATTAACGAATCCATCTCAAGACGCTGATTCTTACCAGTGCCAGCATTGTTTTTAGAGCCTTTAGGGTTACGAACAGCGATGTCTGGGTTTGGTCTAATGGCTAAACTAGTCAAGGGTTCAAAACCCAAGTCTGACATTCCGATCTCGACCAGCACGATTTCAATGCCGATCTGGATGCTATCTGCACCGTCTTTTTGTTTGCTAACGGTTAAGATTGCGTTACCTATAACGCTAGGGTCTGCTGAGTTGATGACACTGTCTTGCCGCTGTATCTCAAGTTCAGTGTCTACAGCACCTAGTAATGAGCTATGACCTCTAAGTCCTTTGGTAACGTCCTTACCACTGTGGTGAATCACCATCAATGCACATTCAAAAAGTTCTTGGAGTTTCCCTGCTTGGGTGATGAATGCACCCATATCTTCAGAACTGTTCTCGTTGAATCCACCGCCAGACATACGCATTAACGTATCTAAGATGATGAGTTCAAGGGGTTCACCTATCTCAGCAATCAGGTCATTGATTGCGTTGAGTAGTTCTATAAAGTCTTCGGGACTTGATCTCAGGTTGAGTTGCGCCCTGATGATGTAAAGGTTTGCGCCATCTGGACTCTGATTTTGTATCTTGCAAGCCTTAACCCGCGCGCCCATACCGCCGTGACCCTCACCACATATATATAAGACTGCGCCTTTCTTGGGTATCTTGTAACCCATCCAATCTCTGCCTGTAGCTATTGCTTCAGCTAGGTCGAGTGAGATGAATGACTTATATGAGGCAGGGGGTGCGTAAAGGGCTACAAATGCTTTCTTCGGGACAATTGACTGCACGAGCCACTCAACTGGCTCATCCTTGATTGAGTCCCAAGACTCGACCAGTAATCTAGATGGTTTTGCTTCTTTGAGGGCAGCACTAGATTCTTTTGATTGAGGCTCAGGCACATATTCATGCAGCCTTGATGGTTGCCATACATCTTCGACAGACTTGACGATAGGACAGGCTTTTGCTAATTGAGCCAACAAAGACCTTGACCCGTCATACCTGTTGACCCACTCGTAGGCATCTTCTTTGGGGTGGGTGAGGGGTAAATCCAACACTCTTATGCTCTTGGTACTGCCTGATCCTAGTAAGGATTCCACAATCTTGTGGGCGTAACCCCATCCCGCGGCATCATTGTCGGGGACGATAACTACATTTGCGCCAGCAAAATACTGGTTCAAGTCCTGATTCCAACCACCAGCACCAGCGTGACTTGTCGTAGCTACAACCCCAAGGCTGCATAAGCTATCTGCCGCTTTCTCACCCTCAGTTATATATATGACTCTGCCATCGGCAATTGCTTGTCGCAGTTCGGGGAGTCGGTAGGGGATGATGCGGCAGTCACCTAACTTCCCTACTCGACTGCCATCGGGCATGACCCGTAAGGTCTTATATGTCTTTCCCTTGATGTCATTGGTCTTATATCGTTGCTTGAGAAAGAGGGAGATGCCGTCCTCGTCAACATAATGCCATTCATGCTCAAGTGTCTGAGTTATAGGTATTGGCTTGATACTGGACAGGTATTCAGGTCTGTCTGGTAGCTGCGGGAGTATTCCCATGTCTTTTATTGTGCTGAAAACAGTGTGCTGATCGCAGCCGCCATGACATTTGAAGAGGTAATTCCCGTCAACTGATTCGGTGATAGACAGGGATGGGTGCTTATCTCCCTTACCTTGACCGTGATCGGGTACGGGGCATGATGCTAGGTAACCGTTGCCTACTTTTTTTGCGTTACCCAAGATGGACGCTATTTCTTGTGCTGACATTAGGTATCTTTATTCAAGGGACAAAAAAACCAGAGTCTCCCCCGAAACTCTGGTGCTGGTTAGTTCAGTGTTTAACTAAACATCTCATCATCATCTACTGGTGTAGGTGCTGGCTTGGCCTTTACAGGTGTAGGTGCTGGCTTAAATTCTTCTTGCAAAATCTCAAGTGCAGTTCTCGAAATAGGTTTTTTAACTGGTACTGAGACTTCGGGGTCAAAGCCGCCTGTATTGTCATCTGACAATGCCGCTGGTCTAGCTACCCAACCCGTTACGTTGAACTCAGGTACACGAGTGCTACCTTTACCAACCTTTTCGGGGCGTGAAGATTTGTACTCCACCACGGGCAACTTATCGGGATTGGTAAGTCTCTGTGCAACTGCTTGCTTATACAGAGCTTCAAGTCCCATGTTTGAGCCAGCACCATTTGCAGACCATTCTGCAACACCCATAGTCTTGTTGTAGAAGATGACCTTGAAGCCTCGCTTATGTTCAGGTGTAGGCTGTGCGCCTTTGCGTCCTAATGAGTCATCAGCGATGAACTCGAACTGTCCAGTTGCGATGAGCATCCAACCAGTTTGCACATTATCAATGTCAAAGACAAACTTTTCTAAGATGAACTCGCCATCTTGGTTTGACCATGCGTTTGCTTGTGGGCTGAAGCGGATGTAGTTACCGTTACCGCCGCTGTTTGAAAGGTTTAAGTTCATTTGATGTTTCCTTTTGAAAGATTTAAGAATGTGACAGATGTCACGGTTGGGGGATTGGGGTTGGGATTATTGACTCAAACCTTTGTCTCTGGCAAGGGTCAATCCTGAAGATATGCGGGAAGTTAACGTATCAATCAAACCTTTACGGTCTTTCGGTAACAGTTTCTCTGCCGCCGCAGGAGTGATGACCTCTTGCTTTACGACCTGTTCAATCTTGAGTCCAAGGCCAAGGAGTGCGGGGACTACTTCAGATTCTTTAGTCCAAGAGCGTAACGCACGTTTAGGTGCAAGCTGCCATCCATCAATGACAGAGCCTGACTCCATGCGTTTAAGGGCATGATCTCGTACCGCCTTGATGTAGTCCTCGACCATATCAAACTTGGTCAGCAAGACACTGATCTGCTCTTCTGTGAGCATCTCTACAGGGGGCGAAACATGGACAGTCTCAACAATATTTGCTTGTGCAGGGCAAATTGTTTTAGCAGGACAGTACTGACAGGCAGAGTCTGATGGTACGGGTTGGAATGCAGGGTTCAGGGCATTAGCCATTGCAGGGGTCAGGACGTAATGCTCCCAATCCACGAGTTCCTGAGTGGTCATCTCAAAGACACGGTTCTCACCGTGGTGGGGTTGGATGATCCAGAGTTCTACCTTGTCAATGTCTTGATACAGGTTGCCATCTTCCATAGCTGCCAGTGCATATAGCTTGAGCTGCTCTGATTCAGCATCGACATACCCTCTGCCTGTCTTCAAGTCTGCAATAATGAGCTTGCGTTTCTCTTTGCTGATGCCGATAACGTCAGCAGTACCACCTACTTTAATTGTTGGTGTTTCTATGTAAGGCAAGAACTTCTCAACAGTAACGCAACCCTCACCCAACTCATCCTCAATAGCCCAAATAGCTTTGAGGTGTTGAAGTGCAAACTCACAGTTCTCCTCAGTCATCAAGATGCCCTCATAGACCTTGCCCTCAAACTTCATCGGGTCTAAGTCACGTTTGAAGCAATGCTCTGCCAAGGCATGAATTGCAGTACCCATCTTCGCCGCCTCGCCACCCTCAACGTAAGGCATCAAACTTGAGAGTCTGGCAGAGGCGGGACAGGCAATCCAACGGGCTGATGCAGAGGCTCTGAGGTTTAGTTGTTTGATTGCCATGATGTTCTTTCAGCGTGATGTTGATTGATTAAAAGTTGATAGGCGAGTTGCCTGATTTCGTGAGTTGCTGAATGACCTAAGTCTTCAGGGTCAAGGAGTTGTTTCAAGAAACTTATGGTTGCAAGGTTTTGCTTTCGTTCCTTTTCGAGTTCAGAGGCAAGCCAGACAATGTGATCTCGCATAGCTTGACGTTCTTTATCATCCATTGCGATACCCCCAAAGTGCAATCAAACTAGCATCTGATCTGCCATCATCCTTGACCCTCTTAAACAGAACTAGATCACGGGGGAACAACTCCATTGCTCTGGCTCTAGACCCATCCTTACCGCCTACAACTCCCATAGCTTTGATCCAAGTCTGAGGGGTCATCATGGTGGTCTTGATCTGTAGGGCTGTAAGCACACCCTCTACAACACCAAGACTGCGCCCTAGAGAAAATACACTGGTCACCCCCTGCCCACTCTTAGCGAATACCTTTTCGGTGAATGCCTCATTGGGGTCAAAGTCCTTGATGATGTCCACGAGTTCAGGCACTGATACCTGACGCTTGTTCTTGCCGTTGCGGGTGAGGGTGACTGTAGGCATATCCTCAACCCTTACCAGCTCGCCATCAACCACAAGGGCAATAGCACCGTTTAATCCACAGTCAATACCAATGGTGCGCCTAGTCATTTAACAGCCCTCTAATCGCCTTAAAACGAGCCTGAATCAGGGAATTCACCGACTCATCTAGCCGCCTGATGGTGGTGACAAGTGGTATGGTTTTACCTGTTGCGTATCGGGAGACTTGAGCAGGGTGAAAGCCAGCATGACGAGCAACATCGGTGATTGTGTAGCCAGCCACTTCAGCCTTTTCCTTAATGTTTTCAATGGTTTGCATAGTTTGTGTTGTCATAGTGCAGGGGAGTCTAAAGACTTTTAATCCATTGGTCAAGCCCTTTGTGATTTAATAGTTGAGCAATAGTTGATTGAATCGTAGGGGATTAATTACAGGATAAACAACTAGGTGATTAACTTCTATATGATTGGCAACATCAACAACGCAACAGGAGAAACAAAATGAAACAAAATTTTATAGTTGAATTCAACGCAACAAACACACAAGATGGCTGGTCACGCATGGAATTTACATCAATGACAAAAGCCCTTGGCTTTATTTCTTTGATGGTTAAAAGCGGTTGCCATTGCCAAATTTTTAAAAGCTAAACCCAAGGGGGCGCAAGCCCCATCTTTCAACCTAAAAGGAGAATTGAAATGACAAACAACTTTTCACCAGTTATCGAAAATCCAGTGGCATATCACAATGCTATTAAACGCAACATCATTGCCAATGCCAATAAGACTTGGTACGCCAAGACTGAACGTGCATCAGAAATTGATGAAGCATTAAACGCAGGTCGCACTCACAATGATTACGGTAGCACCTCTGGCTATGTAGATGGTTTTATGGGTTCTATGGCTGAAGCCTATGACAAGTATGGAAAACTCAGCGAAAAGCAGTGCGCCGCCATCCTTAAAGGTATTGATGCCAAGGCTGCTCGTAAGGCTGAGTGGGCTGACAAAGAAGCCGCCTTGAATGCCTCACGCACCCACTTGGGTGAAGTTGGTGCTAAGTTGACCTTTACCCTCACCATTTGTCATATCGTTGTGTTGGATGGTGCTTATGGCACTAGTTACATCTACATCATGGAAGATGCCGACAAAAATGTTGTCATCTACAAGGGTAACTCTGATGTTGTGGCTTGGACTCCAGAGGGTACTGTGCGCGCTAAAGGCGATACCCTCACCATCACCGCTACTGTCAAAGATCATGGTGTTCGTAATGGAGTCAAGCAGACTGTTATCCAACGCCCCAAAGCTGTTAAAGAGTTAGTAGCCGCTTAACCAACCCAAGGGGGCATCGTCCCCCATCTTTCAACCTTAAAGGAGAATTGAAATGAATGCAAACCAAAGCAAAGCCTACTTAGCAAGAATTGACGCATTTGCAATAACCCGCAATGCGGTTGCTCATGCAGAAAATTGTTTAGAGTCATCTAGCGGATGGGATATTGAAAGCCTTGGCTACAACATTGAATGCAATTTCCCCGAAATTGATTCTGACAAGTGCGATGCAATAGCCGCAGCAGTAATGCGTAAGCGTCTTTAAGGAAAACCATGTACCCAATTGAAGAATCAGAAGCAAACGAGATACGGCTTGAATCCATGTACCTCAGACGCTACAACAACCAGTTGCTCAACCACCCCGACTGCCGTGACCCTGACCACCCAACCTGTGAACTCTGTGAGGAGAATGATGATGACGCTTAAAGAAACCCTGCAAGCTACCCTCGTGGGCTTGATCCTGGCTGTGCCTTTCTTGATTGAGATTGCAAAGGAGTTAGTGAAATGAACTATGTACAAATGACCAATGCACCAGCATTTCCAGACGGACTAGGAAAAAAAGGAATGACGTTGAGGGACTATTTCGCAGCACAAGCTATGCAAGGCATGATAGTTGATGTTGTGCAACCACAATACGATTACATTGCAGAGACTGCGTACTCAATGGCAGACGCAATGATGAAAGCGAGGGAGGCATGACACCACTCCAAGACTTTTGCCAAGAACCTCGTTCAATGAAAGAGTTAGAAGAGGCTGAATTCAAGCCTCATAGCGTCTACAACGCTGTCAAAAGAGGTGACTTAAAGAACGTCAAGGCAACAGACGATTGGGGTCGTAAGACGCATGGTAAGGGTCTGTTCCTGTCCACCGTGACACCTATTCCCTATAACGCAACCCTGTTAGTGCAAGCATGGAATACACAACAACAAGGAGAGATAGCATGAGTCTGCATAAAGAATTAAAAGAACTGGTTGCTAAGATTGCGCCTACCAAAGACATTGCTGGCGGGTTCATGACCCGTAACGACATCATTCAACTGATTGAAAAGGTAGCTGATGAGGCATCCTTGTTAGGTTGGATTCATGCAGAAACTATGAGCCGCAAAAGGCTAGAGAATAAGATTTTGAGACTTGAGCAAGAGGTTGACATCCTCAAAGGCCAACTCAAAGACGCTGAGTTAGAACTGATTGCAGCAGCCGCCAAATGAGCCACTTGAACAAAGTCATCTTGGCTTTGCTTTGTGCTGGCGCACTCTTTTACTTTGATTCAAGGGAGAAAACTCATGTTGGAAACAATAATAAATTTCGTGCTAATAGCGACATTAGCATTCGCCTTGGGAATAGCAGTTTGCGTAGCATTTGTTTTCTGGCTTCTAAGAGAAAGCAAACAAGAGTGATTTGTCCAGATTGCAAGAAGTGGGTCAGAGATGTAGGGGCAAAAACTTACAGTTGCGCCAACTCAAAGATCAAAAGAGGATTGCTATTTACTCATAGGGGACGCAAATGAAAGGCGGGGCAAGAGTAGGGTCTGGTAGGAAGCTACCCACCATTGACGAGCGTAGAGCGTTTAGCTTGTATGAACAGGGGTTCACCAAGCTAGAGATTGCCAACAGATTCAATGTCCCATACAAGTCTATGCTGACCATCTTTCGCAAGTCCGGAAGATTCAAAGAAACTACAAAAAGGAAAAAGGCATGAACTGGCGGCAACTCACGATTCAGTACGTCAAGGATTTACTCAGGGCAAAGACACCTGTCGAGATGGTGGAAAAGGAACTGACTGAGGCACAACTTGCCAAGCTGCAAGCAGAGACTTCAGTAGAGTATTCGCAAGCCATTGTGGACTACAACAAGCAACGCATCATGCGTCTTAGCAAAAGAATTCAAGAACTTGGGGGGAACAATGTCCGAATCATTGAATCGAAAACGACAAATTGAGGAACTTAAACTAGTTAATGTTGAGCTAAACCCGTATCGCAATATGGTGATTGAGGAAGTGGCAACAGAGATTCAGACAAAGTTCAAGTCAGCATTCCCACCAGATACAACAGACAGTTTTGCAGTTTTTGTAAGGGGAATGAAGAAATGACACAAGATGAAATCATTGAGATGGCTAGAGAGGCTGGTTTCAAAATGGAGAACTCAGCCGCAGTGCAAGCTGCCAAAGCCTTTTATAAACTAGCAACCGCTAAAGCCGCCGCTAAAGGAACATGGGTAGGGCTGACCAATGAAGAAATTGATTCATACTTTGAAGATCATGGATATTCGCCCAGCGAGGGTTACTATCCAGTAATCAAAGACGTTGAAGCCAAATTTAAGGAGAAGAATTTTTGATCGTAAAAATCCGTACTTTTTACGGTAAGCAACGAGGTCTAAGAGGTGACCGCCAGCATCAAGTGGATGAGGGAGTTGCTTGGTTATGCCAAAAGTGTGGAGAGGTGATCTTGCATGAACACCTCATCCACAAGCACTTTTGCAAGACTCAGATTAAGCTACAAGTCCTTGAAGATAAGTAGTCTTCCCTGCAACCTTAACGGCTGTGAGTGACTGACCTTTAAGACTCTCAGGATTAAACGAGGCATGAACCCACCCTGAGTTTGGCTGACCTTGGGTATAGAATTCTAAGATCAATTGGCTGTACTTGAGATTGCTTTCTATCCACTCTGCCAACTCAGGATTGGGTACACCATCAATTTCAAAGTCAACTGCTTGACCCTTGCAATGGTCTGAGGTCTTAGACCCACCAACTGCGGGACTTGAATTTAATTCTGCACAACGAAAGCCAGATGAAATCTTTACTGGCTTACCAAAGTGGTCACGCACTGGCTGCAATATGTTTTCACATAACAAACGTAATGACTCTATTTGTTCTTCATTGGGTGTATTGTCAATGTCTAGACGTATAGCCGCCTCAGACTTAATTAGTTCCATAAGTTTAAAGTTGGCTGAGAGGTTCATTTCATGTTCCTTAAGGTTTCGTAGGATTGGATACAGGTGTTGAGTTTTCGGATGGCGGCATCTCCTTCTGAGGCGATGGAGATAAGAGTTTCACTAACCGATCCACTAAGTTCGGTTCGTGCTTCTCCGCTGTCACTTCCAGAGGCAGAGGCGGCAGTTGTGGAGGGGCATACGGTGCTACTTTGGGTTGGGATTGACAGGCGCAAATTGCCAGTGGCAATATCAGCCCGTAGCTTAGTTTCTTTAACCTTTGCAACATTTTGGGATTTCCTTAAAGTATCTGCATAAGTGTTGGCAACCTTTGCCATGTTCTGCTCAGTTTCCCGTGCTTGGGCATTCAAAGCAGCTATCTCAACTTGTTGGCGCACATTCTCATCATGCTTACCCTTGGAGTACCCTCCAGCAGCCGCAGACAGCATTGCCAAGACAAAGCCAAGGATCACCCAAGGATTAAATATACTCATCCTTCAGCCTTGCCCCTTATGTACGCTTGAGCCGCCATAAACGCCACAACAATCGTTCCCATTGCGGCGCAATAGGTAGTTGCCAGACCGTTTAGAGCATTGACCTTTTCCAGCGACACAAGTTCGGATGCCATGTAAGCAATGATGATGGGAGGGAACACTAAAGCAGCCCATGCCATCACTCGTTGCTGGTCAG
>Ga0208975_1000440_pt1 | contig 20531 bp, 31 predicted proteins | sample GreLakmeER78MSRF_FD_187700 | JGI IMG/M metagenome (GOLD analysis project Ga0208975, IMG submission 187700) | Freshwater lentic microbial communities from great Laurentian Lakes, MI, USA - Great Lakes metaG ER78MSRF (SPAdes) | ecosystem: Environmental > Aquatic > Freshwater > Lake | place: Great... | reverse complement strand
TCTCAGCTTTCCAAAGATCTCTTTCCTTGGTTACTTCTTCAATCCGTTGGGTTAGCTGCTTGTTGTGTGCTAGTGCGTGGTCTAGCGGTGTCATATCATTGTGGTCGTGGTCGTGTGGTGTGTTCATGGTTTTTCGTTCGGGGTTAGGGATTGGAGGGCTTTACGAGCTATTTCACGCACCGCATCCATCCTATCGTGTGGGGTGATAACCCAGTCGCAGTCAGCTAGTTTCCGCAAAGCTTCCGCCAGCCTGTCCCGCTGCTCTCTACATTGGTTGGCATCGTCAACAATGCTTTGAGTGTGGAGCATCACGGCGGCATGGCGAATTTCCATCGTGGCGATTGTTTCCTGCGCCTCATCGCGCTCGCGTTCTAGCGTTCGGGCCAGTCCTGTCATCCGCCAGTATGAGGTAGCTGGGCATGTTTCGTCGTCTTCCAAGTGGTGAAGATCGGCTGCGACCATCGCATCCGTTTCCGGCGTCAATGAAGACGGGGAACAAGTCGCCGCATCCGATTCGCCATAAGCCGTGTTGTCAGAGTTTTCCATGATTAGAGAGGTTGATTTGTATCGGGCTGGCCCTCCCGGCGAACCGGATGGGCTGTGGCGTTCACCCGAGAGAATAATGCCCACAGCATGGAGCGTCCTCGCATTGGCAGACGCGCCCATCTTGCGGGCGGTTGATTTCGCGGAGTGCCACGATTGCGGCATTCATGTGACCAAGATTCGCCTCGCGCATCTTGCCGGTGGTTCGGCCAGCATGTTCGCGAGCCATGAGGATTTGAGCGCGCAGACTAGCGCGTTCTTTGTCGGTTTCATATTGTGTCATTAGCGTTTTTGGTAGTTCGGAATTAAGAGGATGAACAATGGGATGCTAGCAACCGCCGGGAGCATCGTTCTTGAAGTCGGGCATCTGAGGCGGCGGTGCCAGATCCCTAGCGTTCTCCAAAGAAATTGCCCGCCACTCGAAGCGGTATTCCGGCATTCCCTCGCGTTTCGCCATGATCGCCACGCTTTCCGAGTCGCCTTCCCATTCGTAGTCATCCGGCGATTCCGTCCCGTAGTGGCCGTTCTCGCGCATCCACTCGTCCATGTCGCATCCCATCACATCCTGCCCGTCGAATGGCGAGAAGGTGCCGAGGAGTGTTTCCTTGCCGTCTTGCAGACGGTTCAAGTGCCACGCCATCTCTGGCGGGTCGGGCTGGTCATCCTCCGCGTAGAGTCTGTCGTATCGGTCAGGGTCTAGGTGGTCGTTATGCATTGCTGCGAAGGATCTGCTCATAGTTTTGGTTCTGGTTGTAGTTGGTATTCCCAACGGATTTTATCCGAAGATGTTTGTGCTTTTTGCCTTCCTCTCGATGGCCTTGACCACTCCCCTCCTTCGCTGCGGTTTCCTGTTATCCACCCTGCCGCCTTATAGATCGTTCCCGTGTGGACTTCCGTGTCCTGGTAGCTTATCAGGCGGACGATTTGAGGCAGGTTCTTGACGATCATCAGGCGCATCACCCGCAGCATCCGCGTGGCGGTGTTCTTCGGTGCATTCGGTGCGATTGCGAGGCGGCGGAGTTCTAACCAGTTCCTCCCATTCAGGAGGCGCGCGCACGGTGCCGACCAGATGGCAGATGCGTAGGCCATCGCATCGCTTTCCGCCACGAAGCAGATGCTTGGACTTGCACGGACGACATTCGACCAGTCCACTTTTGGCAGGCGACTGTGCCATTCTGCATTCAGTTCGATTGCTCTATGCACGTTGCATTTCAGGATTTCAAGTTGGAGCGCAGAGGTCGGAATTGCACCGCCTCCTCCACTCCGGAAGAGTGGCATGCTGTCTGTTACATCATCTGCGCGAAAGCTATTCATTGGCGTAAAATTAAGAAGGAGAACAATGGGATGCTGGCAACCGCCGGGAAGTCATTTGTCGAGTTCGGGCATCTGAGGCGGCGGTGCCAGATCCCTAGCGTTCTGCGGAGAAAGCGCGGAGCGGAGTCCTTCGTAGGCCAGCAGCGTATTGTGTCGCCCTTTTGCAGCGATCAGGACGGTTGCCGCATTAACAGCCGCAGCCAGCCTGTCGCGTTGCTCGGTGACCACATCCCGCTCGCGTTCCAGCTTTCGTGCGAAGTCTGCTTCAACGACCCGATCTGGATCGCACATTGCGTCGAAGTATTCCATAGCGTCGGTTTCCGGTGTAGGTGCGAGTTTAATTTCGAGTTGCGAGTTCATGGTTTTGTTTTGTTTCGGTTCATCTTCGGGGTTAGGCCACCCAAGGCCGTCTAGTCCGCTCATCGTTTTATTGGCAGCTTTCACATTCGGGATCATCAAGCCTACAGGCTTCACCCAGAGGCTCGTCGAGATCAGCGTCAATAGACTCAAGGTGCATCACCAAACCACCGTCCATCCTGTGGAATAGCCCCTTGATCTTGAGATTGGGGAGATCGGAATGATACTCGCGGGCGATAGAGCCGTGGGAAATGAATGGGCCACCGGACGGGTCGATAAAGCTCAACCCCCCTGAGATGTCGTCCGTAAATCCGCCGAATCTGCAAGAGTTCTCAACCAGCATTAAACGGTAAACTCCGTCGGAGACTTCGATTGCCGTTACAGTATGTGTGCCGTAATGGCCTTTGATTTTGATTTCTTCGTTCATTATGGTTTCGGGTAATTGTCGTCGTTTCCGCTGACGATTGCATGCCATAGGGCAGCGAGGATCAATCCTACAAAGATCCATATCAGCAACAGTGTTACAATGCTTATTGCGCTCATGATTTGCTTTCGGCTAGTTTCCTTGCGAGCTTCTTTTTAATTGCTGCATCGAATCGTTCAATGTCAGCGTCTCGGATCACAAGCCCAACGGTTTGAGGCCTTGAGTTGTGAGTCACCTTATTGATAATGCTGGCAACGCCGAATGGGATCTTTGCTGACCTCGCTGTGTGCATGAGATTCTTTCCCTCGATGACCTTGTAGCCCCTTGGTGTCTGGGCCGTGTATGGCTCCTCATCGTTGAAGAGTATGTCTGGATTTCTGTCTATTGGTGTCATTTTGTTTGTTTTGTTTTGTTTTGTTTCTTCTCCCTGTAAACAAGGCTTTTGAATTTGCTTGGGGTTACAAATTCGCGCAGCCTTGGTTTTGGTTCGCCCCCAAGAGCATCCCAGTTGCCCATTTCTTGCAGGTAGATCGCCAGTGCGTTTGCGTTCTGGTCGAACATAGCCGTCCCCAGCATCTCTTTGATGAGTCCGGTTGGTTCGCCCCCTACAAGCTCCATGACAGTATGCGATTCAGCCGCCCAAGAGTCGATCTCCTTTCGTTTTCTGCGATCAAGTGCCTGTGCGTATTCCCGCCTGCTAAGACGAGTTTCAGCTTCCTTGTATGCGAATCCGGTTGGGTTGATTTGTCTCATGGCTGTTTTGCCCCGTATGAGGCGATTAGTAGTGCGTCTGCGATTGCGTGGGTGATCTTGATGCTTGGGAATAGCTCCTGCGCTCGACGTTTGGAGACGTTTTTGTCTCCCCTCGTCATGCATCCCATTGCTTTTTGCCAGACTTGCGGCCTGACACGTTCAAAGGGGATTCCTGCTGCCGTGAGTGCCATCTCAAGATGCCCGAAGCCATTCCCAAAGGTGAAGCTGGAGACAACACCCATCTGCGGCGAGCTGTGGATTTGCTCAAGGTAGGCGCGGCATTCCCCTTCGCTGGTGATATCACGGAATAGCTCCCACAAGTCTTGCAACGTATCAGGCATCTTCTCCACGCAGGGCTTCCCGTCCGTGATCCATGCAATGCCACCATTCTTGCCAGCATCTATTCCGATTGTTGTCATTGATTCCACAACTTGAGTTTTAGTTTCTTGGCGAGTCCGATCACGGCGTCTAGCTCAACCTCGTCGGTGAAGCTGTGGCTCGTCTCGGATTTGAACGCCACCCATTTACCATCTTCTCGTCGAAGCGTTTTAATGCGTTTGACTTCCTGCCACTTAAGTCGCGGTGAAAGGTCGCCTCCTGTTTCGGGGAATAAGTCGCTCATCGCGGTTCAGCTAGGATTAGTTCGGATTTGTGACGAGCCACTTCGTATCCCCCAGTGACTTCGACAAGGACGGCATTGCACCCAGTCAAATCGCGGAGTACGGTTTTCATCCATTCGACTTCATGCGGCTTAGCTTGATCGTATGGGCGGGTCAGTGACAAGTATCCATTTTTATGCGCGTCAACTGGCGTGAGGAGTTCAATTTCCATTTCGTGTGGTTTGTTGATCTAACATCAAAAAGGGATACAATCCAAATCGTCATCGTCCTGAGCGTTTGCTTGTGGGGCATACCCGTTAGCCTTCGCCTCGCCGTGTTGGCTTTGCTTTGGTGCATCCCAATCCATGATTTTGCCGTTGCCAAGGATCGGTCCACGCTCGCCAGCCGCTTTTCGAGCTTGGCTGATCTTCTGGACGATGAAGCCGTCGTTCCCGTATTTGTCTTTCTCCTCACGGATGAGCAGCGACATACTGAGATATTTCTTCCCTGTTTTTGGAGACTCGTAAAGAGCCGTCTTGTCGATCTTGGATACGTCAATGCTGATATCAATTGTTTGTTTCATTGTGTAATGTATTTTGGTGTTTCGATTGTGATGATTCCTTCGATTTGTTTCGGCCAGTGGTTCGTTGCAACGCAGGTTTGCCACTTGGCTAGGGCGTTCATATATCCGGCCCGACCGAGTTCAAGCAAATTCTCAGATAATTCTACCCATGCCGTTTCATGCGGGGAATCGACCTCGACGAAGCAGAAGACGAACCGTGTGCGCTTCTCGCTTGCTGCGGCGTTCCAGAGGTCCAAATAAAGTGCTGCTTGCCAGTGATAGCCCCGGTTCACGATGGTCCGCTGGATGGACTCTAGAGAGTCGAAGCTAGAGGTTGTCTTGAGATCCACTAGGCAATCAAGGCCATCCGGCACGATGTCGATGAGCCCTTTGATTTCTGTTGCCCCGATTTTGCCGAAAACAGCAACCTCGGTTTGGTATTTGGCGGCGAAGTGGGCTAGGTAATCATCCGTCACCGTCTCCGCGATTGTGATCGCCTTGTCGATTTCGTCTTGTGACGTTATGATTTTGCCGGATTCAGCTTGTGCGGCTTTCCACTCCCTTGCCTCCTTTGTTCTGAAATCGGCGTAGGGAGAAATTGCAATGATTTGCTCTACCGTCTCCGGCTCCAGAGTTGCGGCATGAATGAGCGTCCCAAGATCCATTGCCTTCGATGCCTCCCTTGGCTTGCTGTGCCGCCACTTGAAAGGAGACTTGTTGAAATCCCAGAGCAGAGACTTTGACACTGGCCCCGCTTTGGGGTCTGAAGGGGTCGCTGTGCGCTCGTAATACGTCTTGCCTAGTCCTTGTTCAATTTTCATATTGTTTCGATTTGTTCTGCTTCTTGAATGCTAACGTTGATTTTCCACAAATGACCCCAAACTTCCTTTGTCTGAATCCACTTGAAGAATTTAGACATGGCTTCCATGTGGTCTTCGGCTTCAATGTAAAGAGTCCCTTTGAATACGTTGGCATGTGACACATAATCCGCTGCGTAAACTTTCATTTGAATAGCTTTGTGAGGGTTGTGGCGATCTTGCCTAGTTTGCTGATTGCGCTTTTGTTTGGGTTCTTGAGTGCGCCGACAAGTGCCAGCGTCATCTCAAGGTCGCTTCCGATTGCGCGGGTTTTCGTCTTATATGGTGTGTGTGTGACTCTCATTTTGTTTTGCTTGAAATGTAAATATCTGAAATGGCTTTAGTCACTTCGTCTGAAAAAAGAAAAAAGCTAACGGACTCGGACAATTCATCAACGTCAAGATTTCTCGTTATAACATAAGCATCTCCGCATGAGGAATCGCTTATGATTGTTGTGCATAAACCATAGTTATCGCGTGACGTAATCCTGATATCGTTGCAATCCATCTCTCGCAAGGAATCAACCCATTCCGAGATTTCTTTTGATTCAGCCGCAAAAACTGCGTCTTCCCACTTTTCTTTTGTTGTTTCTGATCGTTTCATTTTGTTTTTTTCGTTTGTTGTTTCGTTCAGGCTTTAGACCTAAAAAATCTAGTGTTGTAAGAATTTCCGGGGGATGCCTGTCGCGCCTCAACTCCGCTCATCAGGGATTGCCCATGCTGGCGTTCGACGAGTTCGCGGGACAACCATCTTGGGTAATGTTTGAAGGCGTTCCCTGAGCAAGATATCAGGTATTTTTGCTCTTTAGCGTCGAACTCATCAACTGCCTTATCGTAGTAAACAGTGCCGATAGGTAGCGGGATATCGTCAAACAGGCTCACGGCTCCACCTCCTTCGCCATTGCTTCAAATGCTTGCGCTATCTTGTCAACGTGGGCCTTTACTGGCTGCTTCTTTGTTTCGGGAACAACTTCGACTTCGACGGGTTCCACGATTTCCGCCTCGATTTCCTGCGTTTCCACGGGTTCCTCGATGAACGGGTTGACCTTTGCGGGGGTCACGTTGCGCGGCGGTTCCGCGAAGTCTCGCACTTCGTCCTGCGTGTACATCCCGAGGGACATGTCGGAAGCGTATGCACGGCTCCAGAAGCTCGCTGCACGGTATCGCAGCATTTGCCCCGGCATTGTCAGCCACTTGCTACCGTTCTTGGTTGACCAGCCCTCTTTCTTTGCCATTTCGAGGGTGATTTTCTCTCCCTTGAGTTCCTCTCCGCTGTCCTTGTCCTTTGCTACGGCGTAGCAGGATGTCGGAGCGTCGTCGTCGTCCATCACGAAGCGGAGTGGGGAAAACTTCCCGCTTGCGTTAATCATGCCAATGAGTGCCGTTGCGCTCCAGCTTGGCCGTCCATGAATGATTGCGAGGTTTTGCGTGACCATCAAGGGGTCAAGCCTTGTCCGCTTGGCTACGTTGAGAGCAATCGCGCAGTTTGCTACGTTCCCGGCAAAGTCCTTTGGGACCAGCGTGGACTTGGAAAGCATCATTGCTTGCCGTTGAATCAGTTCAAAGGCCTGAGTCTCCGCGCTGACCTGTGCCAATGCCATGTTTTGTGGTTCTTGCGCCACAATCGCCTCGTTTGTTTTCGTTGTTGTTGTCATCGTTTTGGGTTGTTGCTGAATGCGTGATCGTTTTAGCCGGGTTCAAGCCGGGTTCAAGCGCAAATTTCAATTTCTTTTTCTTTTTCTTCGGGTTCCGCTCCGTATTGGCAGCGGCGGGAAATGGCGTTGAGCATGACCGCGAATGAAACATCCATTTCGGCTTCATTCAAGACCCTCTGCCGCGCCCAAATAACCGTTGAGTGACAGGTCCGATTGCAGCGGTCAGCGGCGTCTTGATACGGATGGTGGTCCGCCCAACAGGCCATGACGACGTGACGGGCTAATGATGCGAGTTTCGTCCGTTTCGGTCCTAAGATGTCCTCGGTTGAAACTCCGAAAACGTCCGCAGTTTTCCTGACTAGCAAGTCGAAATCCACGATCATTTAGTCCCCCTGTTCTCTAGGTTTCTTATTTCCGTATCTGTTCTCCGATATTGACGCATGATGCCAGCGGCAAACTTCCGGGAAACTTCCCCATATGCCGATCCGATAAACAGGGTCACGTCCTTCTTGGTAACTCCATGCTCCCTTCTCCATGCTGCACGGGTCACGCAAATAGTTGAGCCTCCCTGCCCGTATTGGTTAACGCTGTCGCTTTTGTGTGTTCTCATTGTTTTGTTTTCTATTGGTTTGTTTTTCTGTAATGCTTACAAAGGTCAAATCCTGCGATGGCGCAAACATCCGCCCATGCGAAACTTGATGGCGATTTCTCCATGTCCTCCCATGCGTCCCGGCAAGCCTCGCCATGTAGCCAAGCCAGCCTTTCAGCCATCGTTTCAGGATGAAGACTCTCGTCTGTTTGCTTGTCAATAAATCGCCACCACCTGAGCGAAGAGAGAAGCCCGCAACCCTCACGGGTAAACCTCTTAACGGCCTGTTCTTGAGCCTCTAGAGGGTCGCCAAGGTCTTCGGCGGGTTCTTCCCTATCATCGCGGCATAGCGGGCAGGAACTGTCAGGATCGGGCCAGTGACGGCTTCCGCAACGTGAGCAAGCAAATTTCATGCGGCCCCCTTCCCCGTTGCCTTTGCGATTGCTGCGCGGGCGTCACTTGCTGAACGGTTGAAACTATCTCGCATCGGTCCCGCCATTAGTCCCGCCTTTCTAAGCAAGAACTCCGCATCTTCCAAAGCCTCCAGCAACTCCGGCGCGGCGGCAATCAGGCGGGCGTTTGCAAGATGCTTTTCCGTGACGTCTGTGGGCTTCCCGTTGACGTCCCCGGCTTGGATGTCCGCAAGCCATGCGCCATGCGGTCCTTGGCCGTTTATAGTGATAAATTTCGAGCCGTCCTCATTTCGGCAATGTTCAAGCTCCCATGGTCCGTGCGTGTGTGTGTGTGTCATTGTTTCGTTTGGTTTATGTTTGGTTCGGTGGGTTAGCGGGTCTGATAATCGCAATACTCAATGCGCGAGACGCTGATATCGGACGGTTTGAGCATTGGATACTCGCCGCACGAATCGTTGTCGGCATTGAGTTTTGCTGCGACCATACGAGCTGCTCCAGCATAGGTTGGCCTTTTGGCCGAATATGCGCGGATGAATGATTTTTTGCATTCGGTGTTTCCTGCGATGTAGGTAATGGTGGTCAACGTGTTCATTTTGTTTTGTTTGTTTGTTTTCCTCATCAGTAGCGGATTCACCGCCAGACTCCCGCGAAGGAGTTTCGGAATTTATGGCGAGCAAGCGTCGTCAATCTGGCGAGACGTCAATTGGCAGAGATAGCCAGACCAGTAAGCCCGGACCAGTGGCTCTGTGTCTTTTCGCGTCACCGCCCGGATTGCTTTCAGCGTGTTTTCTTCATGCGGGAATTTGCCGCTTGCCATGCCGTTTTTGAATTCTCCTTGGATTGTCATTTTTTTGATTGTTGAAGTTTGCAAGGGATTGGACCTCGCCGGGGTTGAATTTAGAAGCTCGAAACGATGACGCCACCGTCAAACTCAATGAGCGTCCCGTTGTCTTGGATGTATGAGCGGATCAAATCGTCCGTTTCGTCCTCGTCCTCGTCTCCTTCCATGTCGATTCCAGACCGTTGCAAGGCGAATGCCAGCGTTTCTGCTCCATGATGCTCCATAAGCCAATCCGGCAGGCTCGTGGATTCTGAGAAGTCGCAGCGAATGGCGACGGCGTCAAATTCCATTTCCTCGCCAGTTTCCTCCTCAAGCTGTTCCAAGTATTCGGCCAAGGCTTTCGCCCCGTTCCATGACCAATTGGCGTTGTCGTCTCTGTGAAGGGCGCGGGCAATGTCTGATGTGCTGAGTGTCGTTTTCATAGTTTGATTTGTTTTGATTTGATCGCCCTGCATCGCGGGCCGCGCTTGGATATGTGAACAGAATGACGACTAATTGCCGACACTCAAGAACTAAATTCTAATTTATCGGGTTTCCAATTTAGAGTTCCATTCTTAGCGGCAGAATCGGCTTTTAATTGGTTCGGAATCCACTTTTCGGCGTGTTCTAGCGAGTCGAACGGCCCGGATATTTCCATGTATTGCCCGCCGCCGACATGCCCGACAACGTGCCACTTTCCGCTTTTCGGATGTTTTGCTGGCTTGTAAGTTTTCATAGGATCAAGCGTGGATGATTGCTGCTGTCGCGTAAATGACGGCACAGGCGGCGGCGATTCCAAGGAAGATGCCCGGTGCTTGTCGGATGCCGAATATTGCGACGAGGGCCACAAAGAAGACGGCAGGAATGTAAAGAAAGGAAATCATGGCTGGGTTAAGTAGGAGTGAAGCGGCAGGCTATCGTTCGAGCCTAGGGTTTCTGGCTCGTTTTGCTGGTCCTCAAAATCAAGCTGATCGTGCGCGAGGTCACGCGCGGCGGATGGCGGTGCATCTTGAGCAATCCAATAGTCATAGGCTGCGGCAAATCGTTCTTGGTAAGTTTTCATCGTGGTATGTGTGTGTGTGAAGCGGGGGTTGAACCCGCTTGGGTTGTTTCAGAATGACGAGATTCCCTCGCGGTTTTTACAGAAAAAAAGGTGACCAAACTCGTTCATGTAATAAGTGTTTTCTTCTCCCGTGTCGGTCACGGTGATTGCTCCGGTGGAAAGCCAGAGATCGGCAGTTTTGATTTCAATTTCCCGAATGGCGGGAAGAGTTGTTTTTGTTCTCATCGTGGTGTGTGTGTGTGTGTGTGTGAAGCGGGGTGGAACCGCTTGGATTGTTTAGCGGGAAAAAGCGGACCAGTTGAAGTCTGGATTGCGAACATGAACAATGTCCCCACTAGCGTATTGGATGAACCCGTAGGAAATGAACCCGACGCATCCAAATTGATCCGCTGTCTGCTCAATCCGGCGAGGTGTCTCGAAACGCTTGGCTTGTCTTGGCTTGTCTTGGCTTGTTTTCATAGTTTCTGGAGTTAAGAGCGGCAGCGGCGGCCGATGTAGGGAGAATGACACACCCGGGAGAATTGTCGATAAATAGTTCGTAAAAAATGAAAATAATTTCAAACCAAGCCACAAACGTAGGAAACACAAGGGATTGCCAAGGACAAGAAAAGCACGGATGACGAGGAAACGAGCCAGATCACAGGCAAAGAACACGGCTCCCTAGTTACATTAGCAGCGACGATCCATGCCGGAAGATATCCAAGCTCGACGATCAATCATGGCTAGCTTATGGGGTTGTTGTCGTAATGAAGGAGGGATGAAGGATAAGCCAAGGAATGAATCGGGGACGATAAAATGAAGGATGATAAGCCATAAAATCCATTCCCCTTGCTATATAATATTACTAACGCGCCTGCGCTGATATTCCCTCGCGATGTCCTGTAACTGTTCCGCTGGTCGCTCCACAGTATGAGCATTCGCAGAGGTTACTAGGGTTAGTGCCGTTCCTGCTCCGCTATACGCTCCGCAGTATGATAGTCACGTGGAAGGAAACGCTCTTCCTTGTCTCTCTTCCAGATGGATTATAATCAGATATCCGAAAACGTGTCAAGCTCGGTTAGAAATGGACATGAAACAGCACCTGAAACGAGAATGCCTCGAGGATGGCCTGTGGCGCGTCGAGCGTGAATATGGGACTATGGCAAGGGCGGGCGATTCAAAGCGATTTTAGTCTATCGCCTCCCTAACTTGTCACTTGGCACACGGATTCACAAGCGCAATGAATGGACTAATGCAAGCTCGATACGACAAGCTAGCCAAGCGGGTGATTCAAACGGGTGTTTACATGGTAGGCGATACATTACCAGTGTGCTAAGGATTCACGGACAAGCGATCACTTCAATCAAACGATGGATTTAAACAGGTGTTTCATTCACAAGTCATGCGCTAATGCAAGCCATGTGCAATAGGGGGGGGCGGGGGTCGAGCGGCGGGCGCGGCTAAAAATCCCTAGCGATAAACCAGCCGGAGAAAAATTGTGCAAATGGGCCAAGTAAACCAGCCAGACAAAAAATGGCTAAAGGGGGCCATGTGCTGGAGTATGCAGGATGAGACGGAAAGCGTCCACTTTTGTGTATGGTATCACACATTGTGAATATGCTTGACGGGTTGTGAGCTTGCGAGTAGGAGGGTGCATGACTGAGACTTCAAGTGATCCGTGGTTGATGCTTGGTGACACGTTGGATCGCATGAAAGAGATTCCAGATAGAAGCGTAGATATGGTGCTATGCGATTTGCCCTACGGCACGACGGCCTGCAAGTGGGATACGGTGATACCATTCGAGCCTCTGTGGGATCAGTATAAAAGAATAATTAAAAAGAACGGGGCTATTGTGCTATTTGGAAGCGAACCTTTTAGTTCTTTATTAAGAGTTAGTAACTTAAAGCAATTTAAATATGACTGGGTTTGGGACAAAGTTCGTCCTTCTGGTTTTCAGATTGCAAAGTATGTGCCAATGAAAAGACATGAATTAGTAAGTGTTTTTTGCGATGGAACTCCAAATTGGAATCCACAAAAAGAAAAGCGAGATAAGCCAGTTAAAGGTAAAGTTGTATCATCTTCAGATAGTTCACCATTAAAATATAATGATGGAATTACGCGAATCTATAACGATAAAAATCCACAGAGCATATTAGTTTATAGCAAACAGAGTGACGGTAAATATGTTCACCCCACCCAAAAACCCGTAGCCCTGATGGAATATCTTATACGCACCTACACCAACGAAGGGGAAACAGTTCTGGACAATACCATGGGTAGCGGAACTACTGGGGTTGCGTGCGTGAATACTAGGAGGCGGTTTATAGGCATCGAGCGCGATGAGGAATACATGGAGATTTCCAAAGCTAGGATTGGTGCTGCTTCCAATGAACACGCTTGACACGTTGTTGATCTGTGGTAGTTTGCGTGTGAGCCGGTGCGTGTTGCGTTGGTGATACTTTAATATATTATGTCTAGTCCCGTAAGTTACGACCTGCAAGGCCAAAATGGAAGCATTGTGCTTTCGTCTGCTGCAACTACATACACTGGAAACATCCGTTGGATTCAAGTGGTGAATGATGCTGTGTTGTCGACCGTGGCTAGTGCCTCTGGCAATGTTTCTGGAGCGTCTAGGTTGCAGACGATCACCCTTCCTGCTGGGTTGGGTATCGGGGGCAACTTCAGCCAAGTGATTCTGACATCCGGTGTGGCGATCGTTTACTACGCCTAATGTCCCAGTTTGCCCAGAGTGGTAGCGCGATGGATTCTGCGATTGGCGAGGTTGCTGATCGTTTCTTTGATCGCGTGAACCAGAGGCTTCAGCTTAACCAACTCCAAGAGGGGGAGGTGAGGGAGTCGTTGAATGGGCGCATGGAGGGATACTGGAAGCCACGGAAGAACGTGGTAAGTAGGACTGGGGCGTTGACTACGGGAGGTTCTCCATTGCAGCTGCCCTTCCTGCTTACTGGAACGAGTGTCAGAATTACTGCCGCCTCCGTATCTGCTGGGGTTGTCACATTGACAACATTTTCTGCTCATGGGCTTGCTGTGGGAGCAACGCTAAACATTGCTGGTATCGGCTACACAACGGGAAGCGATCCCAACGGTATATTTATTGCGACCACTGGAACAACAGGATCTACAATAAAGTATTTACTTGTTGGTGGATCTGGAACATACACTGTTTCTGCTGCTACACCAATCTCTGAGGTTATTACGTCCACCTCAAAGGCAATTACATCGTCCTCTATCAATGTCGCCACAAGCATCGTTACAATCACGATTGCGGCTGGGCATGGGTTTGCTATTGATAGCGTTGGGTATGGGCTAATCGCTGGATTGACTTTTGGAGGAACCAATCCTAATGGACTTAGGCTTTTGACCTACCTCTCTGCAACAACCATGACATTTCCGGTTACGTCCTCAACCACGTCGGTTTCAGGTGCTGGCACGTTGTCTCAGGCTCCGATCAACAACGATGCGGCTGCCAACGTCCGTGCATCCTGCTTGTTCAGCGATCCAAATGACAGCAACAAGGAGTATGTTATTATTGCACTGGATACCGTCGCTAAGAAGATCGACTTGGATGGGTATGCAATTACCGACATTCCGTATCCTGCTGGAGAAGCCCTTGGTAGCGACACTGACATGATCCAGTTGTTCGACAAGGTAATGTTGTTCCGTGATGGGAAACAAGCACTTGAGTGGTATCCAAATGGACGGCCAGTGCTATCCGCCTCTCAATCAGGAACCACTGTCACAATGAATGTCCTCGAACATGGGTTGGTAGTTGGAACATCAATCACAATCGCTGGACTTACTCATGCTACATTGGTTCCCGCAAACGGAGTCTTTACTGTGTTGGCCGTATCGACACAGGATCAATTTACTTACACGTTTACGACGAGTCAAACAGTTGATTCATTTGGAGTTGCAAGTGCAACAACTACGGATGGGTTTACTTTGTCTCCGGGCGGGGCTTACACCCAGCCTCAGACATTTAATATTACAGAAAGAGACGTGGACGTTGCAACCGGCGTAGTAACTGCTACTGTAGCTGGAAATACCACGATTAAAGCGGGTGATGTCATTATTGTTCGCCAAGCAACAACCGTTGATTTTGCCGAAATGGTCGGCAAAGAATACCAAGTCACGGAAGCAACAACGACAACTATTAAGTGGTACGCACCTGTAGGCAATTACAACGTAAATACTACTGGTAACACATTTGAATTTGGAGGCAGATTCAGCGTCGGTGGTGGGTTCATGCACCAACCCGGCGCACCTTGGGGGGTACACTTTCAGCGTAGATTGTGGGTTCCGTTTTACTACGATCAGTCTGGAACATTTGACACGCCAACATACACTAGCCGTAAGATCACTGATGAGATTTCAGTGTCTGACATTCTAGATACTACTACGTTCGACCAAATCGAGAACCAATTCCGTGTCAGTGGTGGAACTGCTGACTATGTGGTGGGGATGCACGGGTTTTATGATGATGGATTGGTTGTCTTGAATAGGAATAGCCTTCATCTTGTCAAAGGGACGCTTGGAAGCCTTCTGGACGTTACCGTTAAGGAACTCACCTCTGAGATTGGATGCCTAGCCCGCAAGTCCGTGGTGATGCGCGGCAATGCCATGCTGTTCTTGTCTGACGATGGTGTGTATGGGGTTGAATTCCTCAACGACTACAACCTGCGGGGGACTGAAGAGCCACTGTCTAAGAACATTCAGCCATACATTGACCGGATAAACGCTGATTACTCAGACAGGGCAGTAGGTGTCCTGTTTGAGAACAGGTATTATCTTGCTGTTCCACTTGATTCTGTGCCGGGGGCTGGTGATTCTTACGGCAACAACGCAATCTTGGTGTATAACTTCCTAAACAAAGGGTGGGAGTCGCTGGATACCTTTGGTGATTCTCGATTCTTGATTAAAGACTTCGTAATCGGCAGCGCAAGCGAAAGGAATGACATCTATGCGGTAACCTCCAATGGTGGATTGCACCAAATCGAAGCGTCTGAAAGCTCCAATGACACGTTAAACGTGGATAACTCTACGGCTGTTGTGTCCCCGTCAATTAGTGCTTCTCTTATTACTAGGGGATATGACCTTACCACAATGGAGCGCAAAAGATTTACGGACGCGCAGATCAACATTCAGAATCTTCCCGGTGAAAATGGAGAATATAATATTTTCTTTACTACGGAAGATCCAGACACTTACGAGCAAATTATAGACAAGACGACGGGTCTTCGTAAATCTGTTCAAGAGATTGGAACCACCACAAAATTCCTTGGTGGAGTAATTTTGGGTCCGTCTCCAGATACTCCAAATGAGGCGGAAACAGCAAGCATTAGGTGTCGCCTTGGTGGTATCAGGGGATTTACGGGAACAATGATCTTGACAAGAACCGTTGGATCACCAAAGATCAATTCTATCAAGGTGGCTGGTTCTGTCACCAATAGACAAATCATTTCACAAAGATAAAGTATGGGCGCGATTGATACTACTTACACCTTCACGGCTACTGACGTAATCACTAGCACAAGGATGAACAACATCCTCGATCAAAGCACGGTTACGCCTACTGCTATTATTGGAACTACTCTTGCTGTTTCTGCTGGCAAACTTTCCGTTGCAGCCGGAGGGATTAAAGCAAACGAGTTGGCTGCAAATGCAGTTACCACAACAGCGATTCTGGACGCGAACGTAACAACAGCAAAGATAGCGGATCTAAACGTGACGACTGGAAAGATTGCTGATTTGGGCGTAACAACTGGTAAAATCAACGATCTTTCGGTAACGTTCCCCAAGTTAGCCACCGCAGCAGTTGGCACGGTGGCTGAAGTAAAAGCGGAAACGGCGTCGAAGTTGGTTACTGCGGACAACGTCAAGCAATCGCCACCAGCAGCAAAGGCTTATGGAAGCTTTACGATAGCAACAACTGCAAGAACGCTTTCTGGATCTTATAATGCGTCGGCAACTCGCATTGATTCAACCAATACAGAAATCACGTTCATTTCTGCGATGTTAAGTGCTGAATATACTGTATTGTGCCAAACCACTATTTCTGGAGCTTCGGGACCTAGCATTAGTGATAACCCGATGGCCTACGGAAAAACAACAACGAAGTTCAGGATTAACCATTTATCAGAATCTTCCAGCAGAGCAATTGACTTTGTGGTTTTTGGAACGCTTGCATGAACAAGCACCTAGCTAAAGCTACAGAAATATATGGCGAAGACTTTCACAAACTTTTGTATTGGCACTTATGCTTTGGCGTTGTCGTTTCTGATGCCGATAGTTTTGCTATGTGCTTCTACTCGCAAGAAGAGTCCCCAGAGCAAGCCTGTGAAATTCACCATTCCAACACACTCTTTTTCACCATATGCGTTGGTGACATGCAGAAAGTTCTTGGAAAGTTCCGCGATGACTTTGAATACATCGCATTCCAGCGTGAATTTAAGAATTCACCTAGAGTGAGGACGTATAACATGCAACAATTTTACTCGAAACTTAAATAAAATCATGGGCAGTCTATTCAATAAACCTAAAACGGTCAAAGCACCAAAGGCAGATTACGGTGCGGACATTGGAAAATTCGTATCGGCTTATGGTGGTGCGCTTCCGCAAGTCCTTGGATTTGAAAAGCAATTCCGTCCAGAGTTCCAAGGGCTTAACCTTGGAGATATTTCCAGCTTCTTAGGAGGTGTCGGCGGTCAAGAAGGCTTATTTGGACTTAGCCGGATGGCATCGCAAGAAGCTGGACAACAACTAGGTGCAGCGCGTGAAGGTGAACTAGGACAAATGGCTGGCCAAGCACCGCTTACCCGTGGCGTTATGGAGGGTCTTTCGCCAGAACAGGCGGCAGCGGTTCAGGGATTTGCTACTGAGGCAGAACGAGCAAGAGCGGCAGCTCAGGGCGTTAGCCCACAAGAACGTCGAGGATACGAACAACAAGCGCGTGAAGGCTTCCAAGCATCTGGACGACTTGGTGGCAACCTAGGCATTGTCAGTGAAGCAATGGGACGTGAGAATGTCATGGCCCGCAAACGCGCAGAAGCCGCCCAAGCTGCCAATCAGTCATATAACGCTGCTCAAGGATTCTACACGCAGCCGGGGCTTGCTCTACTGAGTCAACAACCGCTTTCGTATCAATCTGGGCAACAAATGCTTGGAATGGGCATGGGGCAGATTGGTCGTGGAACTCCGGGCTTAATCAACCCAGACACGGGACTTAACCTTGGCGCGGCGCAAAGGCAAAATCAACTTCAAGCTCAAATGGCAAACGCGCAAGCTCAAGCAGCTCATAGTGCGGCTATGTGGGGCGCGGTTGGGGAAATTGGCGGATCAGCAATGAAAGTATTTGCGCCCAAACCTTAATAATTAATAACATGGCACTACTAGGATCAACCGTTGACCCGCGCCTGTTCGTTCAGGATTACTCAGGATTTACCCGCGCCGCTGAAATACAAGCGCAAGGTATGGCTAATCTCGGAGGCCAGATTGGAAGCAGCATCCAGAAATACGGAGAGGCAAAGGAGGAACGCAAAAAACTAGACGCTGGCATCAAGGCGACTGTTACTGGCATCGAGAGCGCAATTAAGATGGGCAAAAGCCTTGGCATTGACGTTGAATCAAGCCTGACACCTTATTTGGAAAAGATTAACGATCCAAACGTATCTCCTGTTGAAGCTGCCGCTTATGCTCAACAAGCATCGAACTCCATTAGCAATGTTCTGAATTTCGGAATGAAAGCTAATGAGATGGATATTGAGAAGGAACGATACAAACAAGCAACTGCCGCAAGAATAGCTGAGTTGCAAGCCGAGGCAAACAAGCCCGGAACGATTACTGATGTTAACGTTCCCGGAGGAACGGTGCAAATGAGGACTAATCCACGAACCGGAGTGCTTGAACCAATTCAGGTTGCAGGAGTCTCGCAAGGAACTGGACTTGTGGATCTTGTGAAAGGATTTGAGGGATTCAATCCAAATGCTTACGGAGATTACAAGCAAACAAGCGTTGGGTATGGGACAAAGGGTAAAGAAGGAGAGGTCCTAACTGAAGCGCAAGCAACAGATAGGCTGAACACTGAACTTTCAGGTCACGCGAAAAGAATCGAAGAGGCAGCTAAATTAAAAGGAGTAAAGCTGAATGAAAATCAATTTAACGCTCTCACCTCGTTTGATTTTAACACAGGCCGAGGGGCTGATTTGATCGCAAGGTTTGGTGATAAGCCAGAAGAATTAGTCTCTAAAATGCAGGAATATACTAAGGCTGGAGGAGAAGAACTTCCCGGACTAGTTAAGCGAAGAGGTGTCGAAGCGGCTTTGTTCTTGACTCCAACTAAGATCCCCATCGGATTCAAGCCAACAAAAACAGAAAAACAAGAAACCCCGATGACCGCCGAACAAGTTCAAAGTCTTGCGGTTCAAGGATTTAAGGTTAATGCAAGGCCTCTTGCTGATGGCAGTTTTATGGTTAGTGGGGCAGATATTGGTGGGCAAGCTGGAGAAACAATCGAAACTATTCCGGGAGGGGGAATGAGGATTGTGCGTGGTGGAGGTGGATCAAAGACTGAGAAGGCGGAAGCTGCGCAAAAAGAACAGTCATTTGAAAGGTCAAGAGCAATTATTGGATCGGCTTCAAAAATAATCCCTGAAATTCAGTCTGTTCTTTCCTCAAACCCGTTAATCGCAAGAGGTCAGCAAACGTTAGGCCAAGTTTTGCCTGCCGGAGAATCTGGTCGAATTGCCTCGGACTTGGAAACCATCAGAGTTCAGACATCCAAAGAAGAGATCGGGAAAATGCGAGCATCTTCTCCAACTGGATCAGCAGGTGGAACCATTACTGAAAAAGAATGGCCCAAGTTTGAAAACAGGTTTGGCAAAATGGAAGTTGGCATGAATCCTAATGATCTTGTTTCCAACGTGCAAAAAACAGCATTGAATCAGTTTGAATCCGTTAACGGAACTCCTGAAGAAGTGGTAAAATTGTTTAATGATGGGAAGATCTCCAAGCCGGTATTTGACGATTACCTAAAGGAATATAAACAAACACGATCAATTCTTGGGATTGCAGATACTGGAACTGGCGGGCCGGGAGATGACTGGACCAAATACAATCCAAGCCTTTTGAGGTTTGATAAGGAAAAACAGAGTCAACTTAGTCCTGAAGCTCAATCTTTGCAGAATAGACTTGACGCATTGAAGGTCAATCAGTAATCGAATTAACATGTCAATCAAACTAATCTCTGAACTTGAGGGTCAAAAACAACAAGCCACTTTGGAATTTGAACTGCTAAGTAAGCAAGCGCAATCATTATTTGATTCTGGCGACCAACTTGGTGCAGCCAAAGCAACACAAAAAGCGCAGCAGTATGTTGATTTGGTAAGCGAGGCCGATCTTATGATTGGCAATCAAAAAGAAAACATTGTAAGAAAACTTGCTGATGGATCATTCTTAAGTGAAAAAGATCCAATGGAAGCTCCATTGACGACCTCTGAGGGCATTGACAACAAACTGGCTAAGGGGTTATCCGCAGTTATTGGGCAACCAGTAAACATGCAGTCAGAACTTGGATGGGAAGATCGAAAGAATCTTGCATTCTTGACCGACCCTTCCAAAGATGAGTATCTCAAAGAAAAGTATGGTGGTCAGAATGTAAAGACGATGAATGTCATGGGTAAGCCAGTAAGGTTTATTAATGATGGAAGCAGTTGGTTTCCAGTTGATCGTTATGATATGACATCAAAAGATTTTATTGACATTCTTGGTGAGGTTGGGCCAATGATCGGTTCTATTGCTGGTGGCATTGGTGGAGCCGGATTGTCTAAGACTCCAGCTGGCACGGCAATAGGAAGTGCTGCTGGGTATGCCGCTGCTGGAACGCTTCAGGACTCGCTTGTAAAGGCCGTGATGGGTGCTGGAGAAGGGTTTGGCAATTCTATTATGCGTCGATCAACAGAGGCAATGATTGGACTTCCAATTGAATATGGTATCACTAAAATTGGTGGTGCGCTTCTTCGTGACGTAGCAACAATGAGGAAGGGTGCTGTTTCAGAAAGAACAAAGTTAATCAACGAAGCTGGTGAGTTTCTTGCCAAGGAAGGATATCCAACAAGTTTGGCTCGATTTGCAAGTGGGAGCGTCGAAAGCCAAGAGAAAATGCTTCGTGCCGCCCAAAACCTGCCAAATTCCAAAATTGGTCAAGACTTAGCTTTTGGAGCAAAACGGCTTGCCACATTTATGGATGATAGCGTTTCAAGGCAAGCACTTCCAGATAGTCTTTATGAGCAGACAGTGAAAGCGGTAAAAGCCGATAACGATCTTTATCTAAAACAAGTCGCAATTTCAGATAGTGCTACTGCCGAAACGTTAAAGAGAAGCGCAAGCGAGGAAATGCAACGGCAAATGTATAAGCCGAAAATTGATGAGGGTGCTGCGGCACTATACTTGCAAGAATCACTTGGAAAGGGCAAGGCTGTTGCGGAACAAGCTAAAAAGGACGTTTATGACTCTTTTTATCAAGAAGCCGACTCCGTTGTCAGCGTGAACCCAATTGAGTTGGCTGAAAGGCTTGAAAGATCATTTT
>Ga0208975_1000437_pt1 | contig 20613 bp, 10 predicted proteins | sample GreLakmeER78MSRF_FD_187700 | JGI IMG/M metagenome (GOLD analysis project Ga0208975, IMG submission 187700) | Freshwater lentic microbial communities from great Laurentian Lakes, MI, USA - Great Lakes metaG ER78MSRF (SPAdes) | ecosystem: Environmental > Aquatic > Freshwater > Lake | place: Great... | reverse complement strand
TGAGGTAATATTGCCTGCATTAGAATAGTCTGTAAAGGTTGGAAAATCCGTAATCTGAGATTTAGTGATGGCAATATTAACATTACTTGCTGATATAACTCGGCCTTTAGCATCCACATTCACTTTCACTACCTGTGATCCTGATCCATAATGTCCTGCCAAATTTGCGATATCAGCAAACCGAGCATCAGCAATTGTACCAGTAAGTTTTGATGATGCGAGTGTGTTCAACCAATTTGGATTATCATATGTAACACTTGAATACAAACCGTTTGTTACTGAACCTGCATTGCCAGTAATGCTATGTGAAAGTGTGTAACCTGAATTTGCGTGATTAGTCACATATAAACCTGTTGCAAACACTGTGTTGGATGCCGCAGACAATGGCATCGTTAGTCCCTCAACACGGTCTGTGAATGTGCCACCAATTTTTGGCATCTTTCTAGATTCTAGGTTGTCAATTGCGGCCTGAATTGTTGCACCAACCATATCACCTGATGCAGGACCATATACAATATTGTTTGCAAAGTATTCGTATATCATATAACCGTCAACTTCAACTAATATTTTATCGCCAGTGACTGGTGCATTTATAAATTGAATAGTTGAATTGCCAGTAAAACCATAATATTCAGATTCTAATTGACGAACGCCGTTAATGTATGCACGTAATTGTGTGCCTGCACTGAATGTTGGTGTGGTAAATTTAGTGGTAGTATCATCACCAGAATAAGATAAACGAGTTGATGTGATTCTAGAACCTGGTTGTGTACCGCCGCCGTCACCGCCGGTGCCAGCAGTTACCCAAGAATAAGTTCTTGCACCATCTGTACTAAGTACTTTACCTACTCCACCGGCACCCGCTGCGGCAAATATTGCTAAGTCAAATAGTGATGCATGTGAAGTAGTTGCAGTACCACCTTGGCCAACTGGTAATGGAGTTGTTAAGGACAGTCCAGCAAATGTTGGTGATGCTGATGTTCTTAGGTCTTGTGATGTACTAATTGAAAGTGTGTTACCTGTACTGTTATCATTTGTTGCAAATATAACGATACCATTATTACTCTTTAATGTAACACTGGCCAAACTTGCTGCAACTGCACCTGTTGTTCCTTTGATTGAAGATATAACACTATTTGCTTTTTCGAAAGATGCATTTGCATGTGCATATGCTGGTGCTACCTGAGGCGCAACGTTGTTTGCTGAATCATATGCAGCATTGGCATGTCTGAATGCAGCATTAGCAAATGATGCTGTTATGTTCTGAGATGTATAAGAAGAATTGGCTCTTAAGAAAGCACCGTTAGCAAAACTTTCAGCTGAAGTAACACGAGCTTTTAAGTATGTGTTTGCTGTTGCAATGTTATTGTTGACAGTATTGGCCGCAGCTGACGTTGCAACAACCAATGAACTAGTCGATTCTACCGAGTCACTTAGATGTTCATTGGTTAAAATTCTATAATAATCACCACTGCTTGTTTTAAGTATGTCCCATATACCTGAAGTTTCATTCCAACGAATTGCTGCATTTGCACCAGTCACCCCTCTGTTAACTGTAAAACTACTAATCAGACCTTCATTTGAACCTGCGTTTATTGTAAAGACATTTGAATTATATATTGTTGCACCATTGATAACAAAATTTCCACCAACAGATAATTGGTTTGTCACCTGCAATGAACCCACAAATGCAGCCGCATTGTTTGCATCAATCTTATCTGCCACAAACATTGTTGCTGTGTTAACTGATGTGTTGGCCTGTACTCTGTTTGTTATTGTATTACCAGTTACACTTATAACGGCCGTATTAACAGAACTATTTGCTTGTAATTTATCTACAAGTGCAGTAGTAGACACACTTAAAATTTGTGTATTTACGGATGTATTTGCTTGTACTTGGTCAATTAGAGCACGTTGAGTAACAGATATGGTTTCTGTATTGGCTGAAGTGTTGGCCTGTAAAGTATTTGTATGTGTCTTACCTGTTGAATTTAAACCAGCAGTTGTGACTAATGTGTTTGCTACCAAAAATTTGGTGTAACTTGTATTAACAACACTTGAATTGGATGTATTTGTAGAGGAATTTGCTTGTATAGTATTTGTAAATGTACCATTGGTCACACTTATTGTTGGTGTGGTTATTTGATTATTTGAAACAAAATCGTTACTATAAGTTTTACCTGAAACATACATCTCGGCCGTTTTTACATTTACTGTTGATTCTAATGATATTGTAGTTATTGTGTTTGACATTAAACCATCAGTCACATTGGCTGTATTTGCAGAAAATAAATTGGCACTCATTCTATTCAATATACTAATATCAAATGACTGTATCGTTGTATTCGCTATAATAACGTCTGTTATTAATGTGTTGGCAAGGACAGCATCAAAACCTCCAATGAAAGTATTGGCTATTAAATTCTTTGTGTAAACTGTACCAGTTACTGATGCATTTGCTGTGTTGGTAGATACATTTGCTTGCACAACATTTGCATACAATGTATAAACAATAGAAGCATTGGCTGTATTAACAGTTGAATTGGCCTGTAGTATATTACTATAAATTCCTGTTGTTGCAGAAACAGAACCAGTGTTTATAACTGAGTTTGCCTGTATACGTTCTGTTGTTAAAAAATTGTTTGCTTGTAATCTATTTGTGTAGATGTTGGTGTTTGAGGTAATAACATCACCCAAAATTTCATTATTAGCTATTAATTTTTTTACAGAAGATGTTCCTGTAACTGATATGGTTGCTGTATTAATATAATTTCTGGTTTCTAATGTATCTAATATCAATTGTCCACCAACAGACAAATCACCACCAATACTAGCATTATTGGATACCTTTAGTCCATATCCAGAACCAAGAACATGTAATACATTTGCGATGTTTGCACTACCTGATGTTGACAAACTCAGGCCGGTATTGGTAAATAAACCTTGGCGTTTTACTGTGATATCGTTATCAATTGTTGTAGACGAACCTGCACCAGTAACAGAGAATGCTTTCTGAACAATAACGTTACCATTTGATTGTAAAGCGGTCAATGTTCCTTCTGAAAGATAGATTGTTCCAGAATCCTTTACATAATTATCTGTTGCCAATGTATTATTTTCAGAAATCAATGCACTGGTTGCGGCCAACCAATGTCCGAATGTATTGGCATTACTTAATGAGGTAACTGTATTAGCCATTTTAACCTTTTTCTAATAGTTTTTGTAACAAACTTTTAATGTCTGTCAAATCTTGTTTCATTTCGTCCATATCGGACTTTACCTTATTTATTTCTTCCCTCTGAGACTCCATACCACGGCGTTTGGCTAAGTATTCTTCTAGACCAGCCCTGTCTTGGTTTATAATGGCCCCAGTTCTTGGGTCCCTCACCAATTTAGTGCCTTGAACTTTTAATAAATGCATATTTAAAATACAGTATTAGTGTTTGGTGGTAATGCAATACATCTCATGTCAGAAAGATATGGAATAAGTGTATTATCTGTTGTTGTCAATACAATTTTGATAGCAAATTGACTAAATGTATAGTATGTTTGGCCATTATTACTTAGGTAAGAAATAAAACCTTGGTCTTTACCAACAGTTCCTGGTGAAAATGTATATTCACGCACATCTTCTCTTGTTTGTGAATATGTTCCATCAGAACTGTTAGTCTTAGTCATTAATTGCCAGTAACCATCATCAAATGCTTGTGTATCATTTCTACTCAAGACTTTATAATATACATTAATATCTGTGCCAACGGGACGATATGCGGACAGATACACATTCAAATCACCTGAATCAAATCCAGCATCCAACACAACCTTTTTGGTAATGTATTTTGTTGCGGCAGGTCCACCTTTGACTGAAGTCTCACCAGAAATAGTTGCAGTTGCACCGGTTCCTGGTGTATTGTTTGCATCAACGATGGTAACTGTTGGTGTTTCAATATAACCTGCGCCTGGAGTGGTAACATAGATGTAATCAATTACACCACCAACCACATTGGCTGTTGCGTAAACTTGTTCACCATTCTTACCTGTTGGTGAAGAAATGGTAACTGATGTACATGATGCATTGTAACCACTACCACCGGCCGTGATTGAAATTAAACTGTTTGATATAGGGCAGTTATTAATATCATATTGTATTGTAAAGACTGAGGTACCTGCATCTGAAATAACAGGAGATACTGCATCATCAGCTGATTCTAAGTAACCATACATTGAGAATGATGTGCTAGAATTTGATTTTAAAATTCTTTCACCTTTGTTATCATTCAAATAGATATGTTCATACATTGTGGTACCATATTTACCTGGATTAATATTAACTTCAGGTGTTGCTGTTCCACTTTGCAATGTTGCTGTGTATGTATATGTAATGGCCGTAGACGATGGAACAAAATCGGTTGTTGTTAAATTAAATGCGTCAACTAACTGGTCATCGTTTGAAGTTGTGCCAACATTGTTTGTCATGGTATTGGCATTCGTAAAGTATTGAATTTTATTTTCTACCAATGTACGTTGCGGTAATTTCTTAGGAACAATCATTCTGATAGATGGTGTTTTTGTTATATCAAATTTTGCACGTTCCATTGTAAACATTAAACTTTGATTTTGATCCACAGTCCATGTTTGTGCATTTTGTGATAGGAATAAACCACCAACGTATGGTGCAGAAGAAATCTTTGTGATTGAACTTGGATAAGGATCAGTTGCAAGGTTCTTAACAGATGAAGGCAATGCATTATCACCATTGGCCGCTGTCCACAAAGTATATTCATTTGATGTTGACTGGGCAATAAAAGCATATAGTGTATCTGATTGTATATAAACCGGTGAATTAAAAACAAACTCTGTATATGTGGTTGAGTCTAAATTCTGTGGTGAACTAGATGTATTAATTCTGTATGTAGGTAATGTAACGATGGAATTATCTAATGTGGATCCATTTGGATAACCATTTAATGTTCCAACAATAGACAAAGTTACTGGTGCTGAATCTGTTGCTGGTTTTGAAGCAAAGAATAATCTAACACTAGAAATAAATGCACCATTTGGAAAATTATCTTTGTCTATGATGAATGTTTGTGCAACAGGATCATAACGAGTATAGTATACACTCTTAGCTACAGTTGTTCCTGTTGTTTGTGTTACCACATCTCTTGTATTTACTTGTGTGAATGTATCTTTTGCACCAGATGGTGATGCACCAAAATCTATGCTCTGACTATTGGTTTGTAAGCCTTGTGCATAAAATGTACCTTCAGCAAAAGTTGTTACTGAACCTTCATTGTTATTAATACGATTGTCCATACGGAACACTCTTGTACCTGTGTGAAAAGTATTTTCTGGTAAAGTAAATATACCAAAGAAACTACCCTCTTCATTTGTGGTAAAGATACCAATAGAGTATATGTCATTCACAGAACAAGAGATTGCTGTGATTAGAGTTACAACTTTTGTTGATCCATTGTATGCAGAAATCTCAGCAGATTGTCCTTTGCCTGTTCCTGATGTTATGTATATTCTTTTACCAACATAATTCGTATCATTGTTTGTTGCAGAAGCAAGAGTTGATAGTGTTAAAGATGTTGTGCTATCAACAGTTTTTATTTGGCCACCAAAATGTGTTTGGTTACTAAATGTTCCTTGTGCTGTACTGGTTTGATACGTACCTTCGGCATTAAAGAATGCATTTTGTAATGTTAGACTGTTGTTATATGTGGTTGTTGCACCATCACCAGCAACATACAATCTCATATTTTCTGAATTTGGATAATCATATACACCAATAATTATACCAGTTGGCACGAATGTTCCCGCTGAATAATAACCAATGATATCATTTTCACCAAAAGTTCCAAATGTATTTGTCAGTTCAATTATGTTTGTTTTTCTTATGTAATTGTCCACACTAATTGTGTCAAAGAAACCATGTACTTGCGTTTTATATAATAATCCTGTTGATTTGACAGCAATTTCTTGCGCTCTCATCCATGGAAGAATAGTGATATCAGTAATGTATCCATTGTTATCTGCATATGTGTTGTCGATTTGACTATATGCACCCAACAAGTTTGTTTGTTGTTGGTTATTCACAATCTCATATGTTGAGGTGGTTGTGACTGATGTTATGTTTTCTGTGTAACCAACATTTCGACCAAATGGACCATCAAATCGGCCATGATTTGCGTGATTAACCTGGCTAAAAGATGATGAAGTGGCTTGTGATAATAAGGTCGATGTGCCTGATACTGTCTGCCAATCACCAGCAATTAATGTGTTGATTGTATTTGAACCTTGATAGATGTGTAGGTTTGGATTAGTAATTAATAATGATGGTGAATATGTGGTGTCTACCCAGTTATCAATGTTTGGTGATAATGTTACCAAACCTTTTGCTGATGTGACAGAGAACGGATTAATGTTGACCGTTCTACTTGCCAATTTTTGTGCAACCATATTGGTTGATGTGTATGGCAACATGAAGTAATTTGTAGAACCATCCGTTGTTCTAGAAAAATTTGCAGACGATATGGTGCCAACACTTGCACGACCCATATTGTAGGACAAAGCTAAGCTTTTTAATGGGAAATTTTTGACAGTTTGTGTGGCTGTCATTTGTTTTGTTCTACGATTAATAGAAGCATTAAAATCTTCTATGCCTGCCTCAGCAGCCGAGTAACCCGAAAAATCATCTACCATAATACCGTTTTTGAATCTATTCAATCCGTATGCATCAGAAATTTGCAATGAGTTTGCGTTTTGTTCTAATGCATTTAGTGCAGTGTAGTATTCAATACGATTAATTCTGGTATCTAATCCAGCAATGTCCGCCATTGTATAACGGCGGTGTTGTGTGGATTCAAGTGAAAGGTCTGATAGACCTGTGGTCAATTCAGTAGGAACATAACCTGTATATGGTTTATGTGTAATGTTTGCAAGAACTAATGATCCGTTAGGTTCATTTGGTGAAATTGGATTTAATGAAGGTGAACCTTCTATAATTTGTATTGATTTATCCTTGGTCATAACCAATTTATCTTTACGTCCGAGATAGTATGAGTAATCACAAATGAAGGTTGTCAAATCGGCCGGTTGCAATATACCCAATCTTGTTGAAGATGGATTTGAATAACGGAAAGTAAATAGTGCTTGTGCATTAAGTCTTGCGGGTCTAAAATCAATACAATCTCTTAATGCATATGATGCACCATGTTTACTGATGTAAACTGGAATTTGTCTATAATCTTCTGGTGAACTTGAGTTATCAACGTAAGACATTTTACTAAAGTAACCATCACCACCAGCGTGTTGATAGTAATCTAACAATACAAGTATGTTACCAATTGGTTTTGCTGCACCAGGTCTTAGTGAAATGGATGCATGGTCATAATAATTATCTTTTTGGCCATTGTCGAATGTGTATCTATTGGTAACATCATATGAACTATTGGTTAACATTGCTACTGTTGGTAATGTAGCAGAAGATTTGGTGTCAATAATTTTTATGATTCGTTTAACGTCAGACAAATATAATGATTGGTTTTGTCCTGAAGGTAGAACACCATCAGCCCTGATGTATACATGGCCTTTTGAACTTGCTGAATCATCAACAAATGTATTTGTGTTTACAGTTGTTACATATCCGGAACTATTACTTGTCACAGCAGTTGTATTTGCAGCAACTAAATTTTTAATTCTTAACACATGACTTGTGTTTGTTCCATCAACAACAAAAACTTTTGCAACAATTGTTGCAGTGAATGCTGTTAAGTCACTTGTTGGACAAGAAAGTGTTGCAACTGATCCATCATTATTTAAAGTAACACTTCTACTTCCTGTTGTCCAAGGAATAATTTGGCCATTGGTGATGGTACTATTGGACAATCTGTCAGTAACAATAATACTATAACACTGTTCAACAACATCACTAGACAATGTTGTGCCTTCATTACCTAAATGTTTTATAATACCAGCATAACTACCTGTATAAGATAATTGTGCCGACAATGTAGAACCAGAAACGTTGAAAGCTACACCTGTAAATTCTTGGTATGTGGTGTACGATGGTGAAACAACACTTGAAACATATGGATTACCAATAGGGTAAATCATTTCAGGTATGTTTGGATTATTAAATTGTGCATCACCAGAGGCCAAGTTACCTACCTTACCCGTATTATCAATTTCTGCACTGGCATATCTAACTCTTGGATATGTTCCATCACTATTCGTAAACACCATAGATTCAATATCTGGTGTATCAAAGTTTAAAACATAAACAGATGAAGTATCTGGTGTCACACTCCATGATTGACTTACTGTTGCTTTTCTTGTTGTACCATTGTAGTTGGAAATGGTTCTAGTTTCACCTGCGTTTGTGCCTGTAACAATTGTAACATCAACACCTTCATATGCAGCATCAACCGAAGATGTTTTACCATTCACATTTGGTAATTCAATACATGTTGAGTTAGCGGTGATAACATTGGCTGTGATTGATTTGTTTACTAGGTCATAGATGTGTGCCTTGTAAATGTATGTACTAGCAGTTCCGTTTGTTGGACTGCTTTCAAATTGCAAACCACGTAGATATGCTGTTGCAACCAATGTGGAATTGTATGTGAATGCATTAGCACTATTGATATTGGTGTTGGCCACACAGTGAAAATCTACCGTGTTGGCGGTTGTAACTGGAAATGTGGATGTTCCTATACCAGCAACGTTGCTGACCAAGAAATAACTACCATAATCTATGAAAGATGGTTCATTATTCTGTGATGATATTGTTCTTGCACGATTGGAAATAATATTCAATGGTGCAGGATTCTCTGCACGATAACCATGCACGTATGCTAAACCTTTACCTACACTAAGTGTATATTTGTCTGCATCATCTGCATATGTTTTTGGTGTAAATTTGAAATCGTTGATGATGTAATCACCGTTGGTTTCATAATCTCTTTTCGCAAAGTAATCATCAATGGTTGCATAGACTGAACCGTCCACCATTTTAAAAACACTACCGTTTTCCACACGAACCAGTTCAATAAACAACGCATCATCACCAAAGAATAGTGGTCTTGATGATAGTTGTAGACTGATAACATATCGGTCCGCACCAGGTGCTTGGTAGTTTGATGCGCCAACGGCCGGATCCAATAATGAACTGTCGTTTGCATAATCAAAAATTGTTTCTGTGATTTCCAAACCAACACGTTTAGAAGGTGTGTTACTATATTTGTCTAGAATGATGGTTTGTGGTGTGACTTGTACAAAATTACCTAAAACGTAAAATACACCTTGTGCAATTGATACAACAGAAGAAACTCCTGTTGCGTTACTTGGCATAGCTTGACAAACTAAATTTGAACCCGAATCATAGATGATATCATTGTCTGTAAACTCAGTACCTGTTTTGTAAACAACAACCATTGTTGCTGGATCACCTTCACCTACTGTGCCTGTTGCAACAGCTGTTGTTAATACTCTTGCAACAATTGTTCCGTCAGCATTTCTAATTAATTTATTATCAAACTGTTCAATGTCGATTGCAGCACCATCATAAGTTGATTGTATTTTAATATGTTTTACATCAAAATTTGTTGTTACTTGTCCACCAGTTACAGGAGAATTTTGTTTAAAAATATTATCCGCAAAACTAGTAATTTGATTTTGTAGTATTGTTTGTGCCTGTGTTAATTCTCTGGCCTGTACTGCAACACCAGGTTTAAACAATATACGATGAAAGTTTTTTGTTCCATCGAAATCGTCAAAGTACGGATCAACGTTAAAATTTAAAGCCATTTTTTTCCCTTAGAAACCTAATACGAATCTGAATTGTTCTATGCCATCAGTACTTCTTTGAACAGCGGATCTATTTTCTACATAAATCATGTAACCCGAATTAACTGCAAAATTTGGAGTGCTATATGATAACAATGTTCTTGTGGTTGTAGATGATTGTCCAAATATAGGACTATTATTTCCCGGAACTCCTGAAGTATTTATCAGCTTAATTAGGTTGGTACCAGCATCAAAACTCAAAACAGTTGCATAAAAGGATGGATTTTCCAATGTTCCTTGATAAATGAATTCGTCTGGTGTGTATCCAGAATCTGAACCTGGTGCAACAACTACATTCGTTGTTGTACTGTATATAATACCGTTAGCTGGATTAGGACTATTTTGTCTTGTAGTTGGATTAACTACTAGTCCAACTTGATGGTAGTCTATGTCTGTCGGCACATAACCATTTTCATCACCATCAAATTGTGTGGTCAACATAATATGTTCAGCGCCTAACTCAGCAACCGGATCAAAACCGTGGCCGCCAATTGGTGAGGTTGCCCATGTGACGTTTGCATTAGCACCAATTGTGGAAGTTACTGCAACGTTTGCATAGGTATAATTACTACCGGGATTAACAACAATAATGTCCTGAACTTGGCCGCCAGTTGCGAGTGAGGACACGTTGGCTGTTGCAGCCGCACCAGTTCCATCACCAGTTATTGTAACATAGACCACCGCATTGGTGGTGTCGTATCCTGAACCACTATTGAGTATATTGATAACATCTATACTACCTGCACCTGCGGTAGTAATCAATGGGTTCGGTGTGTTGGTACCAATTTGCACTGGCATCCATTCTTTGTCCATGAATTTAAGTTTTAGTCCGGTGTCAATGGTATACATAAACTTCCATTTATATCCATCATCACCTTGAAAAATTCTATTGGCTGAATATGTTCCTGGTTCAAAGTATGGTTCTCTTGTTGATGCACCACCATTATTGTTCCATAGGCACTTGAATACTTGGTCGTATTTGTTCTTTGCATAAAACTTTTTAGTTATAAAACCATTAATGTCTTTACCTAACATATCAACATCATCACGGTAATAATCATAAATTGTTCCTGTGGTCCAATTCACTCGTTGAATGACCGGTGAAATGTCACTAGATTTAATTTGTTTTGCGACAAAAATATTCTTTTGAATTTGTTTGATGGATTTTACGTCAGCTCCTGGAACTGGTGGATTATTATTATCTGGCCATGGTGTTGGTTTGGATAAGAAACAATAGTAAGTATGAATAGGTACCGATACTTCAGGTGGTACAACAGAGACCGGTGCAAAATACATCAGGTCTATCAGTGATATTTTCGAAGCGTTTGTGAGTAGATTTTGTGCCATGATTTATTTATTAACTGTATGATATGGATGCATAGGTATTTGCAAGGTTATCACCAAAACTAAAGTACCTTAAAGAACAACTTCTTGTTGCCGCCAAATTAAATGTTGTTGCACCTACTGAAGAATTAATTGCAGTGGCACCATGTGTTATTGTTCTTTGCTGACCTGAAGTGTTAGTAACAATTACATCTACAGATTTTCCTGGAATGTAATCACTTAAAGATATAGTTAAATTTGCCTCAATATTTGCTTTGGCCATTGCTGAACCTATAAATGAAATTGTCATTGCAGTTTGTGAACTTGGGAAAATTAGTGGTACTATTATTGTGTTGGCAGAATAAAAAGGCCCCGTAACTGTTAATGAACCTGGCACCAATAGGTCGGTGTTAACAACAATATTAGATGTATTTTGTAGTGCTGTGTTTGCTACACCGTATCCTGAATTGGCTCTTACAAATGCACCGTTAGCAAAAGATGCGGTAGTATTTTGTGATGCATAAGAAGCATTAGCAGTTACAAAGGCACCATTAGCGAATGAGGCACTAGAGTTTGCTTGACCATAACCAGAGTTGGCTCTTAAGAAAGATGCATTAGCAAACGTTGCAGTAGTATTCTGTGATGCATAAGAAGCATTAGCGGTTACATACGCACCGTTGGCAAATGCCGCAGTTGTATTCTGTGATGCATAAGAGGCATTGGCTCTATCGAATGATCCGTTAGCAAAGGTCGCACCAGAATTTGCAGCAAGAAATGCACCGTTAGCAAAATTGCCAGCAGAGTTTGCAACACTGGATGGTGTATTTGCCTTTAAGAAAGCCGCCTGTGCATATGCATTCGACAGACTGAAGATATCATCCAACGAGTATGTACTAGTTACACTTGTTTGTTTATTGACACCAATAACTATGGTGTTGGCTGTGTTTGTGGTAGGACTACCCTGCGGCAGTGCTGATATTTTTACTGTTGACATTGATTACCCCAATAGGATTGTTGTTTCATCTTCTGTTGTTATTGAATCGCCATCTTCCGTGGCAAGTTCCGGTATATATGCGGTACCATTTGGACCATATATCTTAATTTGGCTTGATGTTGGTGTACTGTTGGCCACAAAAGTTCTCTTTACAGAAAGATATGAATTGGCCGCCGAAGATAGATTGCTCGTTAGATAAATCTTTCCGTTTGTATAATCTACTGTGTTGACTACCATACTGCTATTGTTGTCAACAAGTATAACATCACCTTTATATACAATATCTCTTATTGGATATTCATTATCACTATAGTCACCATTGTTAATCAAGTCATATCGGCCAGTCAATGATGTAATATTTAGTGCATTAGAACCAGAATTACCAGTTACTACCGCCACATTTGCATATGTTAACCAAACATTGCTTGCAATTGTGATTGTGTTTGCTACTGAGTTGACCGAAACCACTTCTGAGAAAACATTAGGTCCATTTTTACTCTGAATAAAGATACTACTTTGACCTGGAAAAATAAAGTCAGCCAAATTTACACCAAGTAAATTATTAAATCTAATTATGTTGTTACTCTTATTGGTGAAATCTGTTACGATTGTGATTGCATCCGACACATGTTCACCTATGTGATAGTGTAGTTTGCTAGCAGAATATTCTGCGGTATAAACGTGTTGGTTTACACTGTTACTTGATTTTAAACCATAACGACCCAACACATTTGTGCCTAACGGATGCAAGAGACCTAAAAGAACATCTCTATACTTTGAAATTTCTTTATCGACTGTAATCAAATATGTAAAGTTGTTGTACCTATCATCCTGCATAACATCAAATGAACTTGGTTGACCTTGTGTGGTCAAATATTGGCCGTCACCAATAACTAATCCGTTTAAGAAGGTTGCGTTGGCTTTTCCGGAACCATCACCATAGGTTATGTAACCTTCTTTGTTATATTTTCTTGTGTATACAGTTCTATTACCTACTGCATCAAAATATGTGTATGATTTATCAAACTGTGGAAATGCGGAATTGGCCATCAATAAATTGATGTTTCTACCTTCTCCGTCTATTTTTAATACTAAGTTTGTATTTGGATTTCCGTTGTTGTTAAACACCTGCAAATTGTATAATGACAATTGTGAGTTTGCATCAGGAGCCAATAGGGAAACCGAATTAACTCTAGCAATATATGATGCTAAGTTAATTGTTGGACCTTGGTAAATATACTCACCTTTAATTGGTAAGTTTTGAATCGCAACATTTGATACAATAATGTCTTGTACTTTTAATGATACATTAGGTTGTGATTCATAATCTTCACCATAATTTTCAACATTAATCGTGGTGACCGCACCAACTCTATCAACAACTAATGAAAATTCTGCACCAGTTCCTAAAATTCCAGGCACCGTAAGTACTGCACCAGATGCGGTTGCGTTTGCTGATTGTACATCTACCGCCGGAAGAAAATCTGTTTTGTAACCAGTACCACCCAAAGGATACATTTTAACTGTTTCTAATGGATTATAAACATAGGATAAACCTGTAATTGTTCCGTTTGCACCAACAGAAGTTACATTTGCGTATGCACCTCGGCCCGAACCACCACTGAAAACAATTTTATCATTCGCTTGATACCAACCACCACCTCTAACGATTTGTATTGGTGCCAATATACCCAACGGCACAATATCGGCTCGTTGACCTTCATAGTCGTTGCCTGTATCTTCAGTCAGTATGGTGGACTTAATTTCAATATTGGGTATAGAAGAAATACCTCCACCACCATCATCCACAACCATACTATAAATTGAACTCGTTTCGAGTGTGACAAAAGAAAATGCATCAATCAATCTAGTATTTGCATTTGCTGAGGCCATATTGGCAAAATAATAACTACTGTTACTAATTATAATATTTTCTTTAAAAGCAATAACATCTGTTGGTATATAAGTTGCATTCGCTCTTGCATTTCCGGGTGCTGAAGATGTTGTTATTACTGCGCCTGCTGCCAATGGATTAGAAGATTGTATTGTAGCTGTCAGACTCAATATTGCCTGTGCATTCACTGAAGGCAAATATTTTATACTTGTTATAGAACCTGTTGAGGAAACACCATTAACATATGCAAATGCAGAATCAACATCGTTAACTCTATCATTAATTCTGTAACCTGAACCACCGGATACAATAGTATAAGGTGGTGGTAAAAAATTAGTCAATTGATATACGTTTGCTTTTGCGGCACCACCATTTTGTATAGTTACTATTGTGTTTGGTTTTAATGAATATCCAAAACCACCAGAAACAACATTGATACGATTTAAAGAACCTTTGGTTGTTTCACCAACAATAGCTGTTGCACCAACACCTGTGAGTACATCATCCAATCCATCATATACAACCACTGGATCACCAGGTTGATATAATGAACCTCTCTTAATTGGATTGATTTTAATTTGACTAATTTGGCCAACAATTTTTGCTGTAAGTATTTGGCCGCCAAATAAAACATCTTGGTTATTCGAATCAATAATTTTAACAAACTCACCAGACTGGAACAAACGTTCTATGTTTGATATGAATATCTCGGTCTTACCACCAATAAGAACTGCGGCCTCAATTGTTGCAATTGATTTTGATTCTAGGCCAAATACTCTGAGGTTTTTGGTGTTAAGAAAGTTTCTATTGCTTGATGCAAGTTTTAAACTCTTAGAAACATACCATGTACCAGCAGAAGCCTTGAATACGGCCTCTTTGGTATTGAATACTTCAAAGTCTGAGTTGAAAAGAATACGGAAAAGAAACTCGTATGATGCAGGTGTACCTTTGGTTTGATACAACTGTCGTGCAACCTTAATTGTTTCTTCTTTGTCTAGTAGTGTTTCTTTTGGAAAGAATGGTAAGAAATCGTTTGTAAAGTAATCTAAAAATTCTGTTGTCGTATCATCAACATCTTTGTATGACAATAGATTTTGAGTTCGTTCAGTAACTTTACCTGTTTGTTCCATCCATTCATAGTATGCCTTGAGAAAGGCGTGAAACTTTACATACTGGTCATTGTCACGAATGTGTTCGGGTAATTGGTCTTTGACCAATAGTGAGGTTAAATGTCCGTTATCTATCATGTTGATTTAGCTGTTACATTGACAACGATTGATTGTGGATCAAATTCGTCTACTGTAATGATTCTATTGTAGGAAGATGATACGATAGTTGTTGTTGGACTTGCAGTCATAGTCAATTGTCCTAAAGGATTGTCAATTGTTATAGGTGCAAATGCATTTAGTGTAATGATACCTTCATTATAATCTACTGTACCAATGTTGCCATCAAATATGGTTTTAACATTCAGTGTGTCATTGAAATATGTTCTTAATGTACCATATCTACCCTCAAGTGATACTGTACCTGCACCCAACACACCTGTTGTATCACTGGAAGAATTAGTAATTTTTAAAATTGCTGAAGTGTATCCTGTACCTGGAGTTAACACTTTGATTTCTCTAATAATACCATTAACTATTACAGCTTGTGCAGTTGCACCAGTACCATCTCCTAGTATAGTAACTGTTGGTGGATATTGATATCCGAAACCTGGATTGGTAACTGTTATAGATTCTACACCACCTGTAGATGATGGAACTTCTTCAACATAAAGTCCTTGAATCAATTGGGCCAAGTTTAATGGGTTTCTGAATACAACTGTTGGTGAACTCAATATGCCACTTAAAAACATTCCTTTTTTCAGAGGTGCACCATAATATAATTTATATGTTGTTGGTGTACTTAAATTTGGAAAGAATTTCTTTTGTAACTTAATAGAAATTTCATTGGTGATAATGGAAGAATCTAATGCATTGATTCTGTTATTAAAATCAGATGACTTGAATGTGGAATTAAATGTATTCAGTGTTGTTTTTGCATAATTATTAATCACATTTCTAACCGCAGCCTTAATCTGTGTGGCTGTTGATGTTGTTTTCTTTGGATCATACAGAACATTGGCTGTAATCTGTATATACGTATAATCTGGATCAACAATGGTTGGTTCGACCGTCATTATTGAGATTGGCTTCAGTACATCTGTAATCAATTTTAATTTTTGATTCTCTGTGATTGTATATGCACCAGTTGGTTTCATACAAACAAATACTCTGCCATACACAGGAGGATCATTCAGTTGACCACCCCAAACATTCACTGCATCAAAAGAATAACCTAAGTTGTTTTGTTGAATCGCTGTGATGTAATCATCTTTGGTAACTGCACGACCTTGTGCCGCATATGCTTTTGGTGCTTGAAATTTAATTGAATCAATAGATTCTTTCACTGCACCTTGTGTTGATGAAGTTATTGGAGATATGACAGTGTTTCCATACCCACCAACTGTACCCATTATTACGAAATTGTTTGCACCAGTAGAACCTGTTCCTTTTGTTACAACATATGATACTCTAACAATGTTACCGTTGTTTAAAGATTTGCCCAATACATTGTTACCAAAATAAATTTCATAATAACCATTCATACCTTCTTGTAGAAAATATACAAGTGAATTATTATTCAACGTCAAATAATCCGAAGATAAAGAGTATGTTGTTGTGTAATTATTTGAAGAAGATTCTTGTACTGAAACAAGAAGTGTGGTTGTATCAATACCAATTTCAGGTAATTTGAAAAGAGATTTTGGATTATCGGTTTTATTAACAGTAAAAGCATAAGTCGTTGCTTGGCCTTGTTTTAATGTTATGTCGTTGAACTGTGCAACACCGTTCACAACGTTTACTGTTTCTGAATCTGTGTTGACGAAATTATAATTGATTCCATCAATAGATTCAGAAAGAAAGTTTGTATATTTTGGTAACGTTAATGATGCATCAGTGACTTGATTTACTCTCAAATTGATTGTGGCTGAAGGTGCGATTGCAGATGTTGGTACATAATTTAATAGTTTTGCTTGAGAAACAACAGAGTTTCTTTGTAATGCGGTATCCATAAACATTTCATTTGCGACCATGTTTAGATAGTATGCATTATATTGTGTATTGTATGCCAAAACATCCAACAAAGTGGATATAGCAGAACCTTCATAATCATAATCTTGAAGAACACCGTTGTCCTTCATATAGTTTTTTAAACTAGTTTTTATTGAACTGAAATCCAATTCAGTGATGTTGAAATTTGAGTTAGCACCTGCCATTTTATCTGTTTCTCTCTAAAAAAACTGTTACAGTAGTTGGTTGTGTTGCATTTGCTATAAAAAATGTCATGGTAACATCATATGCATTTTTATCTGGATATGGTTGTACTGTGACATTCTTCAGATTTATTCTAGGTTCATAGTTGGTTATTGCAACAGTAATTTCTTTTTCCAAGGCCGATGCAGCCATAAATGAGATGTTTTCAAATAAAAGTGCATCAACATTTGATCCGAAGTCTGGATTCCAAGGTTTTTCAAATTTCTTAGTCAATAATATGTTTCTGACTGAACGTATGATTGCTTGACTATCATAACTCAATGCAATATCATTCACAGCTGGACGCTTGGCCAATGTGAAGTCTATGTCGGAGTAAAGTTTTTGTATGGTTGCCATCTTTTATTTATGTGTAGGAGTAAAACGCTTTTTTGGACTTTCGAAGCTGTGGGAGAAAATTCTTAGGCCGGAACGCAAAAATTCGAAATTCTGGTAATTATCCAATTCTTGATTTGGCCTTTTCTGTGCCGATTAAATTGTTCATCAGGTAATTTCCAGTCTCTCCTAAATTAGTGAGTTTCTTTGTTTTATTGTATCCATCAACGAAATTCTTAACTTGAATATAAAAATTGATATCAGAAGTTCTTCTAAGGTTCATATAATCAGTTAAATTTGTCATATGTGTATTAATTGTTGTTATTAGTGTACCACTCATATTTGATGTTGCATTAATAATACCTGTGTCTACATTGGCTGTCAAAACTATGCTGTTCACAACATTGGATTTATATGTTATTAATATATTACTGTTAGCCGAAAGTTGTGGTTCTATCAATAAACTAGTAAGACTGCCCATAATTGGTGCGTTATTTACAACACCATCTGTTTGATATGTGATGTACATTGCTGTTCTGCCACCACCTAAAACCATATCCAAATAAGGATTATTCGTATCTGTGCCATCAAAAGGGGTTACACCCGAAATTCTGTTGGTGTGAGCTAACATATAACGTGCTGAATTTGCAAGTGCCAGTGCGGAACTTCGAACATTGGCCATATTAGTCACACCGTTAGCAGTATTGGCGGCTGCATATATCAAGTTGGCTGTTAATTCTATTGATACCACTACACTTTGTATTGGATTTTTATGATATCCACCAAAATCATTATTTTTGATATCTTGTACCTGCCATTCCTCAACAAAGGCCGGCATTGAATTCATATGTTCTTGTGTATCTAATGATAACTCTTGTATATGACCGTTCGGATCATCAAAATTATAACCAAAAGTTTGCCAGAGTCCTGTTGAGTTTGCTATTGTTGTCATATTATATTCTTATACAAATGGGCCAGTAATTGGTGGTGTTGTTGGTGATCCATTATTTCCATTTCCATGTTGATGTATGGCAAATACTGAACTGTTTACTACGTCTGACATTAATACCGACTGCATAACACCAATATTACCTAAAGCAAAATTGGCTATTGGTGCATTTACTGATATAACTGCATTAATTGTTCCAAGAGCATTTATTTGACCAGGTATTGCGAGTGGTGAGGCCGGTGTTGGGAATGCTGCAGATACACCACCTGATGTTGTGAATCCATCTAATCCAGCATATACACCACCACCCAATGCATTACCAGCAGTTACTCTGGACTCAGCAACAACAACGTCCGCAGTTATTAAACCAGCAACATCTAGGTCTGATGATATTGCAATATGGTCAGCCGCATTCAAATACATTGTCCCGCCAAACTTTTCGGAAGCTGATAATTCCACATCCGCATCACCAGATATAACCATTTTACCCATTGTCCTAAGTTGGGTTTCTCCGGCAACTAACATATCGAAATTACCACCAACTTGAATTCCTAAATTACCACCAACAGCAAAATTACAATTACCCTCTATGTCTATGTTGCAATTGCCTGATATTTTAATATTGTTATTTTGCACAATAATTGTGTAACCGTTACCAAAGACTTTGTGAACCTCACTGCCATCAGGATGCATCTCAATGAATGTTCCTACACGATGTGATAAACGAATACGTTCTCTGGTTGGAGTATCATCCATTTCCAATTTGTGACCAGCTTCTGTTGCAGTAACATTATTGTATGGATATATTGGTTGATAGTCGGTGTTGGCCGCAGATTCTGGTTCTGTCCATGCACCTTCAACAAAAGGCATTTCATCTGAGTATATTGTTGTCATAATTTAAGGAGTTGAGTTACTAATTTGTTTGGGTATTATACTTGCCGCAACACTCTCAGCTGATGGTACTGTTGCTTCATATGCGGTGATTGTTTTGTTTGCATTATCAAGGTCCGCTTGTGAAACAGGAACTGCAAGTCCGGCGGTAGCATAACCCGCAATTGCAACTGCACCTACGGCTACAGCTGTTGCTGCTTTAACTGTAGTAACTGCTTCGTTCACCGTTTTTCTTGTTTCTGTAATAAGTTCACTTACGCCTGTTGGATCTGTACCTGTTCCTAATTCCTTTAAGAAATCGGTGAATACATTTTTTACCAATTTTAAAAATTTGGCTAAACATTCAGCCAAAAGTTTTAATAACTTTGCAGGAAGGCTTATAATCCATTGAATAATTGCTCTAATTTTTGTTATGTATGCAAGAACATATTTTTCAAAATCGAGAATCTTTTTCAAATAGTATTGAACAGTTTGTAACGATTTTTGAATTTTCTTCAATGTGGCCACAGTTGCAGCAAAAAAGCCAGTTTTATCGGTGAATCCTAATGTTTGCATAACTTTTCGTATGCCTTCTCTGATTGCACCTGCACTAGCTTTTATAAAATCTTGTAAATACACATTCTTACGCATCTCATCAATGAAACCACAAACGTGTGTTCTTTTTGTGTTCGTATACTGTGTTGATGTTCCGGTTATTTTACCTCTTGCGGCCGCCGAAATTGATGGTGCACCGGAAATTCGGCCTTCATTACCAAATCTGCCTGGAGGACTTAAATTTGCTTCAGCACACTGCGCTGGCAAATCTTTAGGAGAATCTTTTGGATATGTAAATTGTGATTGTGAAATGATATATGCTTGATATTCTTGTGCGGTAACTTCTGTACCATTGGGTAATGTAAATGCCATATTATCCTCCTGTGTCCGTAACTTCTGTGCTGGTTGCATATTCAGGTGTAACTATACCAGGTAAAACACCCATCATGATAGGCGCCTGTGCTGATTCACCATCCATAAAGAA
>Ga0208975_1000433_pt1 | contig 20737 bp, 30 predicted proteins | sample GreLakmeER78MSRF_FD_187700 | JGI IMG/M metagenome (GOLD analysis project Ga0208975, IMG submission 187700) | Freshwater lentic microbial communities from great Laurentian Lakes, MI, USA - Great Lakes metaG ER78MSRF (SPAdes) | ecosystem: Environmental > Aquatic > Freshwater > Lake | place: Great... | reverse complement strand
TCTCTCTGTGTACAATGTCAGCAAATAGGGTTTCTGATACAAGCAACCCTGATGACAGTTTGAAGGTTTTGGTAAATGGCTGGTACTAGCAGATCTGGTGGGCGCAATCGTGTGCCAACTGAAGTGAAGGTGAAGCGTGGTGAATCTGTGCGTGGCGTTCCACGCAATGTTGCGCTGGCTGTGGTTAAAGATTCTGGTGCTGCACAATCGGCTGGTGTGCCTGATCCTGTTAGGGCTTTGATTGCTGGTGGTTATGGTGAAGAACTGTGGCAACGCTTGTGGGCGTTTAGTGCTGCGTGGCTTAGACCAGATACAGATTTGGAACTGGTGCAGATGCTTTGTGAAATTACTGATGAAGAACAGCAGTTGCGTAAGCAGGTGCGTGAACTTGGTGATTGGCGTGACCGTGTGCAGTTACGCAATTTGGAAAAGATGAAGTTCAGCATGATGTGTTCACTTGGTTTGACACCTGTTGATCGTTCACGCTTAGGTGCTGTGGCTGTGAAGGTTGAAACACAAATGGAAATGTTTAGAAAGAGTGTGAATGGCAAGCGTTCCAGCCAAGCCTAAGCAAGCGTGGAAGCCTGCGTATGCGACATCACAGCGCAGCGTGATCAGTGATGGTGATGATGTTATTGCTTTTGCAGAATACTTTTTGCGTGTTACCAAAGGTGTGCGTGCTGGTGAACCTTTAACTTTTACTGATTGGCAACAGTGGTTGTTGCGTGCGTTGCTTGAAAGAAATGAACTAGGCAGGTTGCGTTACAAGCGTGCGTTGATTGGTCTGCCCAGAAAGCAAGGTAAATCTTTGCTGGGTTCAGCGTTGGCGTTGTATGGGTTGTTTGCTGGTGAAGCAGGTGCTGAAGTTTATTCTGCTGCTGGTGATCGTCAGCAAGCACGCATTGTTTTTGAAGAAGCCAAACACCAGATTCAGCGTTCATCATCTTTGATAAATGAATGCAAGGTTTATCGTGATGCTATTGAAGTACCTTCTACTGGTGCTATCTATCGTGTGCTTTCTTCTGATGGCAAACTGGCACAGGGATTGAACCCATCACTGGTGGTGTTTGATGAACTTCATGTGCAACGCAATGATGATTTGTATGACGCTTTGACAATGGGATCTGGCGCACGCCTAGATCCATTAGTAGTTGCTATCACTACTGCTGGATTTGATCTTGAATCTTTGTGTGGTCGTTTGTATCAGTATGGCAAAAGGGTTTCTGCTGGTGAAGCCAGTGAAGATCAGTTTGGTTTCTGGTGGTGGGAAGCCAAAACAGATTGTGATATCAATGATGAAAAACAGTGGAAGATTGCCAACCCTAATCTGGCGTTGGGGCTTTTAGATCTTGATGATATGCGTGTGTCTGCACGCCAATCTAGTGAAGCAGCAATGCGCAGGTTCAGATTAAACCAGTGGACACGCAGCCAAGAATCATGGCTACCTGTTGGTGCGTGGGAACAATGCACAGGTGATGCCACCATCAACGCTTATGATCCTTGCTGGGTTGGCATTGACATGGCATTAAAGCATGACAGCGTTGGAATCGTTATAGCGCAGCCACATGAAGATGGGCGCATTGCTGTGCAGGCAAAGATCTTTCACCCAGATCAAGAAGCCATTGATATTCACGCTATTGAATCCCATCTGCGTGAACTGCACAATGAACTTGAAGTTCAAGAGTTTGCTTACGATCCTGCATTTTTTCAGCGTTCAGCAGAATCTCTTTATGATGATGGGCTGCCAATGGTTGAATTTCCACAGTCATCACAAAGAATGATACCTGCGTGTGGTACTGCGTATGAATTTATTGTTGGCAAGAAGATCGTGCATGGTGGTTCACCTATGTTCACTGATCAAGTTTTGTCTGCTGCACAGCGCATGACAGAACAAGGCTGGCGTTTATCTAAAGGTAAGAGCAGAAGAAAGATAGATGCGTGCATTGCAATGTGTATGGCTATTGATCGTGCAACTAGGCGTTCAAGTAATACGCCTACACCTATGATTGCTAATGTATGGTGATGGCATGAAACAGAAATTAGTTATTGCTGAAGCCTTTGGTGTTCTTACTGCTTGCATTGGTGTATATATGTTCAACATTAAACTTGGTCTTATCGCATCAGGTCTTGCAATAGTTGCAATGATTGAAGCCAACGCATGACGCTGTTTAGAAAAATTGAAGCACGCCAGTTACCGTTCAGTGTTGATCCCACTGGCGTTACTGCCAGACCCATGTACGGTAGTTCTGCTGGTGAAGTAGTCACGCAAGATACAGCGTTCACAAGCACAGCAATCATGTCAGCAATTACCCTGTTGGCTGACTCTGTAGCAATGATGCCCCTATACCCATACAAAGAAGTTGGTTCACGCCTAGAGCGTTTGCCAATGCCACTGGTACTGCGTAAGCCCAACGCTGAACAAACCATGTTTGATTTCGTACATCAAACCATTGCCACACTTGCAGTTCATGGAACCTGTTTCATTTATGCACCAAGAGAAGGTGGGCAACTAATTGAAATGCGCAACATACACCCAGACAGGGTTGCCATCACTCTTGATGAAAATGGTGAACGCCAATATGAAATCATTGGTAGCAAAGAAACATACAGCAGTGATGTGATTAAGCAGATTGATTGGTTGCGTTTCCCCAATCAAACTAGAGGTGTATCACCATTGGAATCTTTGCGCCAGACCATAGGAACATCATTGGCTATTGATCGTTTCCTTGCGCAGTTTTATGGTGATGGTGCAACACCATCTTCTGTACTTGAAACAGATAACAACCTTTCACCAGAAGCAGCAGAAGTTCTGCGCAACACATGGTTTGATACGCACTACAAATCACGCAAACCTGCTGTTCTTACTGGTGGCTTGAAATGGCGTAGCGTTACTGTCAGCGCATCAGACATGGATACCATCAACCACAGAGAAGCAATCGTGCGTGATATCGCTAGGGCTTATCGCATACCTTTGCACATGATCAATGGCAGTGGTGGTGACAGCCAGACATACCAAAATGTTGAATCAGCAGGTATCAACTTCTTGCGCCATACGCTTATGCCATATTGCAAACGCCTAGAAGATTGCATCAGTGAACTTCTGCCACCACAAGAAAAAGTACGCTTTGATACAAATGAAATTGCAAGAGCAGATCAACTTACTAGGGTTCGTGCGCAGCAAACTATGATCATGTCTGGAACTTTGACACCTAATGAAGCACGCCAGATTGAAGGTCGTGAACCATATGAAGGTGGTGATCAGTTCATTCTTGGTATTGCTGGCGCACCTGTGGCTGGTGTTGAAGGTGGCGATTTACCAACATTGGGTACAGATGGGCAAACAGCAATATGAAATCAGCAGCAGTAACAGTATCTACAACAGCAACATTATTGATTGCAGCAGATAATCAGAACCGTGTTTGCTATCTGCATTCAGGCACTGGTTCTATTTATATTGGTGGTGATGATGTTACTTCTTCTAATGGAATACATTTATCTAATGGCACAACAATAGAAATAACAGTGCCTATTAATCAAACCCTTTATGGCATAACTAACAGCAGTACACACACCATGCGTGTTCTAACACCAGATCTGGATTAATAAATATGCCCTATTACATCAGTGATACACAATCAGATTGTTCAGGCTGGGCAACCATTAAGGCTGACACACCAGAATCAACACCTGAAACGATTGGTTGCCATCAAATAAAAGATGATGCCATTGATCAGATGGTTGCTGTTTCATTGTCTGAAGAAATTGAACCAATGGGTGATTGGGCAACACGCTTGCTTATGTCAGATACAGAACTGATTAGTGATGATGATGAAGAAGAAATGGTTGAACCACCTGAAATGAATCAGGCAGAAGAATCACCAATGATGATGGCTTTGGCGCAGGCACATGAAGCAGTGAAAAGCATTCTTGAAGAAATCACTGAAAAGATGATGGAACTTCACCAGCCTGTTGAAGAAGAACTGGTTGAAGAAGTTGAAATTGATTCCAGACAACAAAGACAGATTGACCTAGCAGCACCACAGTTTATGCGAGACAATGCAGAACAAGGTTTGAAGTATCACGCTGAAGGTTTATCTGGTGATGGCTTGATGCCACAGACCGTTGAAGATGCACGCAAAATGGCTGATGGTGAAATATCCCCTGATAAATGGCGCAAAATTGCTGCGTGGATAGCACGACATATGGTGGACTTAGAAGCAGCAGATGGTGAAATCACAGCAGGTGTTGTGGCACATCTTCTGTGGGGTAGTGGATCTACTAAGGAAGAAGCACAAAGAACTATGGATTACGCACAAAAGATTGTTGATCAACTTGATGCTGAACTTGAAGAAGAACGCAGTGAATCACCAGTAGTTGAACACAGGTGGGTGGCTGTTGATAAAGGCACACGCAGTATTGCTTTTACTAATCTTGAATTGCGTGCAATCGCTGATGGTGAAGATGATTGGACAGTGCGTGGCTATGCAGCAGTGTTTGATTCTCCATCAGAGCCACTGCCATTCACTGAATATGTAAAGCGTGGCGCATTCAAGAAAACTATAAAAGATCGTTCTGATGTGCGTTTGCTTATAGATCACACTGGCGTACCACTGGCACGCACCAAATCAGGCACGCTTACCTTGACAGAAGATGATAAAGGTTTGTTTATGGAAGCACGCCTAGACCCAGCAAACCCTGATGCAGTGAAGATACGCAGCGCATTGAAGCGTGGTGATCTGTCGCAAATGTCTTTTGCTTTTGAGACAATCAAAGATTCATGGAACGCTGAACGCACTGTGCGTGAACTTAAAGAAGTACGCCTACATGATGTCAGCATTGTGACCTATCCTGCATATGAAGAAACCAGTGCAGAAATGCGCAATAAACAAATAACTGATACAACAGTTGCTATTGTGCAAACAGTTTCGCTACGCAAAGCGCAAGTTTTGCTGGCAAAAACAAGAGCCGTTAAGTAGCCACACGCTGTCTTTGACACTCAATTAAAACTGAAAAACCCTAACAAAAGGATTCAAAATGTCATATTCAGATAAGTTGATTGAAAAGCGTGATGCACATCTTGCCAGCGCACAAACAATCGTTGAAGCAGCAGAAGCAGAAGTGCGTGAACTGACCACAGAAGAAGATGCTGAAATTGCAGTTGCACTGCGTTCAGCAACAGAACTTGATGATCAAATCTCACAGCACAAAGATCTTGAAGCACGCAACGCAAAAGCAGCAGAAATGCGCACACAGGCTGGGCTTACTGCACCAGCAGTTGTGCGTTCAGAAGCACGCACATACACCCGTGATAATCGCAATAATGATTTCTTGGCTGACGCATTCGCTGCACAGTTCAACAATGATTATTCAGCAAAAGAGCGCATTCAACGCCATATGCAAGAAGAAAGAGTAGAACGCCGTGATGTAACTTCAGCAAACTTTGCAGGCTTGGTAGTTCCAAACTTCCTTACAGAACTTGCAGCACCCCTAGCCCGTGCTGGCAGACCATTGGCAGATGCAGCACGCAAGCACGCACTACCTACTTCTGGTCTTACCATCAGCATTTCAAAGGTAACTACTGGATCAAGCACAGCAGTGCAAACCGAAGGTGCAACAGTATCTGAAACCAACATGGATGATACAAAACTTGATATTGATATCAAGACCATTGCAGGTCAGCAAGTAGTTTCACGCCAAGCCCTAGAGCGTGGCACAGGTGTTTCTGATCTTGTAATGAATGACCTTCTGTTTGGCTGGAACACAACGCTTGATGCACAAGTAGTTGCTGAACTTCTTTCATCAGCAGGACAATCAGTTACTTACACTGACGCTTCACCCACAGTTGGGGAACTATATCCAAAAATGCTTGACGCAGTACAGAAAGTTCAAACCACATACTTTGGTCAGCCCAACGCAATTGTGATGCACCCACGCCGTTTGGCATTCATCATGGCAGCATTGGACACCACCAATCGCCCATTGGTAGTACCAGTGCCACGCAGCATGAATGGTGTTGGCGCAGGTTCTGGTGCAGCGTATGGCAACAGTGGATATGAAATGTTTGGTTTGCCAATCATCACTGATGCCAATGTAAGCACTGCACAGGGTTCAGGAACTAACGAAGATACAATTTTCATTGGTTCACTGAATGAACTTCACCTTTGGGAAGATGGCAATGGCGCACCAATGTACCTACGCTTTGATCAGCCAAAGGCTGCTGAACTTGATGTTCTGTGTGTTGTATATGGATACGCTGCTTACACAGCAAACCGTTACCCTAACGCATGGGCAAAAATCGGTGGTACAGGCTTGGTAACACCTACCTTCTAATCCCCACACCAGTTGATGCTGGTGGGTTTCATTGGACACGACAACCCACCAGCACAACATTGGAAGATTGAAAACATGAATCAAACACTTATTGAATCATTGCTGGTAGAGCGTGCAGGGTATGTCAATCGCAAGTTGGCAGATCGTGTAAAACAAGTTGATGCTTCTTTGCGTGAACTTGGCTATGACCACAAATATATGACAGAGATTGAAACAGCAACTGCTGAACCTGTTGTTGAAATGGCTGCAAAGCCTGCAACTAGGAAGCGTGCAAGCAACTAAAAATGGCTATCACCAATGGGTATGCAACACTGGCTGAAGTTAAATCAGCGTTGCGCCTAACAGATAACACAGATGACACGCTGTTAGAACAGGCTATTGAAGGTGCTTCTAGGCGCATTGATGGCTACTGCAACAGATGGTTTTATAAGACCAGTTCAACAGCAGTGAAGTTATATCCTGCAACCCTTTATCAAGTTGGCACAGATGATATTGCTGATTCTGCAATCACACTGAAAATTGATGGTGCTGCTGATGGTACTTTCAATACAACATGGACACAGAACCAGCAGTATCAGATTGAACCTTTGAACGCAGTGATCACTGGCAAGCCATACAGAAGGATTGTGGCTATCAATGGCTACCAGTTCCCTGTTGCTATTGATAAGCCACTGGTGCAATGCACAGCGCAGTGGGGCTGGAACACAGTACCTAGTGACATTAAGCAGGCTTGCATTCTTTTATCAATTAGGGGCTTTGCCAGATTGAACGCAGCATTGGGTGTTGTTGGCTTTGCTGATATGGCTGTACAGGTGCGTGCTGTAGATCCTGATGTGCGTGATCTTTTGCATACATACAAACTAGAAGTGGTTGCCTGATGGCTTCTGTTGCTGCTGTGGCTTCTGGACTACAGGCACGCTTGGCTACTGTCTCTGGTTTGCGCACAACCAACTACCAGCCTGAACAATTAAACCCACCATTTGCATACCCAGCATTGAACAGCATTACTTATAACAGGACTATGGGTGGTGGCAATTCAGTATCAACAATGGATTTTACTTGCCATGTTGTAGTTGGTCGTTGGGTGGATCGTGTCGCACACACAAACCTTGATGCGTATCTGTCACCTAATGGTGCATCATCAATCAAACTTGCATTAGAAGGTGACAAAACATTAGGTGGTGCGTGCAGTGATTTAGTTGTAAATAGTTCTGCAAACATCAGCGCACTAGAACAAGATGATGCAGAATACTTACAGATCAGTTTTCAAGTAACTGTGTTCACACAGTAGGAAGAAAGAAACATGACAACATATAAAATTGTTAGTGATAATTGCACGCTTGGTAAAGTAGGCGCAACAGTCATTGAATCAGAACTAGAAGGTCTAAACTTACAAGCGTTGCTTGATGGTGGACACCTTGAAGCAGTTGGTGTTAAAGCCAAATCACAAACACAATTGGAAGGTGAATAGTCATGGCTGTTCTTGCTCTTACTGATGCCAGCATCACAATTAATAGCGTTTCATTAAGTAATAGAGCCAATAGTGTTTCTGTTAATTATGAAATTGACGCAGTAGAAGTAACTGCTTTTGGATCTGGTGGGCATTCATTCGCTGGTTCTTTGCAGAATGTGTCAGTTGAAATTGCGTTGATGCAAGATTTCGCTGCATCAAATGTTGAAGCAACTGTTTATGGTCTTGTTGGTACAACAACAACACTTGTTATCAAACCAACTTCATCTGCTGTTGGTGCAACAAATCCTTCTTACACAATCACTGGTGCGTTCTTAGCAGCGCACACACCTGTTGCTGGTGCTGTTGGTGAACTTGCTATGACAACGCTTAGTTTTACTGGTGGCACTATTGCAAAGGCTGTTGCGTAATGGCTGTACTTGCATTAACAGATGCAGTGATTACTATCAATGCAATTCAAGTTCAAACAAAAGCAAATAGTGTTTCATTGAATTATGAGGTTGATTCAATTGAAGTAACAGCGTTTGGTGATACTGGACATAAGTTCGCTGGTGGTTTGCAAAATGTGTCAATTGAAATTGCGTTGATGCAAGACTTTGCTACAACGATTCCATCTGGATCACCATCAACAAGTGTTGAAGCGTTGATTTATCCTTTGGTTGGTACAACAACCACAGTAACGATTAAGCCAACAAACAATACAGTTTCTGCCACCTGTCCTTTGTACACAGTAAGTGGCACATTCTTAGCAGCGCACACACCAGTGGCAGGTGCTGTTGGTGAATTAGCCATGACCACATTAAGTTTCACTGGTGGATCAGTAGTAAAAACTACTAGCCCATAAATAAAAGAAAGACAGCATCAAATGAAAATGGCAATGACCGTAAAAACAACTGACGGTACAGAAAAAATTGTTGAAGCACAGTTTGCAGATTTCGTTGCGTTTGAACGCACATGGAATCGCAGTGTTTCAAACTTTGCAACAGAACTGCGTTTAACTGATATTGCATGGTTGGCATGGAAATCAGAAACACGCAACAAGAACACAACAATGGCTTTTGATCCTGAATGGTTAAACACTATTGATACCATTGAAGTTGTTGATAATGCTGATGAAGGTTCATCAATCCCTTTGGAAATGGAAGCGCAATAGCAAGATTGGCAATGATCTGTGTTGAAACAGGTATTGCACCTAGTGTGCTTCTAGAACAAGAACCAACATATATAAATGCTATGCACGATTATCTTTTGTGGCGTAGCAAGCAACACCAACGCAAGTAAAGTATTGACATGGCGCAACTGCAAGTTTCACAAACAATGGTTCATGGTGTTGCGCCAGTGTTGCAAGCATTGAAGCAGTTAGAACCTGAACTGTATAAAGCCATTAGTGCTGACCTGAAAAACAAGGCTGAACCCATGCGTGCGTATGTGGCTGCTGGTTTCCCAGATAAGCCATATCCAAGTTCAACTGGTGTAATCAACTGGACTAAATATGGGCGTACTACTAGGGGCAGAAAATCACCCAATAGTGCTGGTTCATCTTTTCCAAAGTATGAAGGTAAGAAGGCACGCAAGGGTGTAACAGTTGTTGTGGGTGGGCGTAAGGTTCGGCGCACCAATTCATACCCCATTCTGCGTGTCAAACAATCTGATGCTGCTGGCTCTGTTTATGATCTGGCAAAGAATGAAGTTAAGAATGGTCAGTTTGTGAAGAACCTTGCAAAGTCTGGTGATCCTTCTAGGGCAATGTGGCGCAGAACCAAAGCCAGTTACCCAATGGTAGAAAACGAAATCATGCAAGTGATTGATGACATTGGTAAAAGGTTCACTGCTGAAATTGCTTCTGAAACTGATCGTAGAAACGCACAATCAGTGCGTGCTACTTCACAGGTGCGCACAGCGTTGGGCAGATTTGGAAAGGCTTTCTAATGGCAATTGTTGTACCTATCATAAGTTCTTTTGATAATCGTGGTGTTCAGAAGGCTATTGCTGATTTCAAAAATCTAAATGGGGCTGGGCAGCGCAGTGCTTTTGCATTGATGAATACCAACAAAGCAGTGAACACAGCAGCAAAGAACTTTGCAAAGTTGGGTGCTGTTGGTGCTGGTCTTGCTGGCGTTATTGGTGGTTCATTAGTAAAGGCAGCATATGAATCACAAAAAGTGATGAAGCAAACTGATGCCATTATCAAAGCCACTGGTGGTGCTGCTGGTTTAACAACTGATCAGATTGGCAAGTTGTCGCAAAAGTTATCTTTGCAGGCTGGCGTAGATGATGAACTGATACAAAGTTCTTTGAACCTGCTTCTTACTTTTAAGAAGGTTCATAATGAAGCAGGTGTTGGCAATGACATCTTTAATAGAACAGCGCAAGCAGTGCTGGACATGGGCAATGTTTTTGGTTCAACTGATCGTGCTGCTATTCAATTAGGTAAAGCGTTATCAGATCCTGTTAAGGGTATTACTGCATTGAAAAAATCTGGTATTGATTTTACTGAACAGCAGAAAGACCAAATCAAAACTTTGGTTGCTTCTGGCAAATCCCTTGATGCGCAGAAGTTAATTCTGGCTGAAATTGAATCACAGGTTGGTGGCACTGCTGCTGCAACTGCTACTGGCTTTGACCGTATGAAAGTTGCAATTGGCAATGTGCAAGAAAATCTTGGTGATCTTCTATTGCCCACTGTTGAAAGATTGTCTAATGCCATTGTTGATAATGTGCTGCCTGTTTTAGATCAGTTCAAAGAAATCGTTGGTGAACAAGGTATTGGTGCTGGCATCAATTTCTTGGTTGGCTCTGTACTGAATGGCATTAGCAGTCTTGGTGCTTTTGGCAAAATCGTTATTGGTGTCACTGGTGCAATTGTCGCATTGAATATTGCCACTGGTATTTATAAAGGCACAATGATGGCACTAAATGTTGTGACAACTTTGGGTACTGCTGCCATGAAAACATTGGTTGAAGGTATTGGTGCAGCCAAGATTGCTATGGCAACAGCAGGTGCCATTACTGCTGTGCTGGTGGCTGCTGGTATTGCATATGGTGTGTACTCTGGCAGGAAGGCTGAAGCAGCCAAAACCACCAAAGATCTAACTGGTGCGCTGCTTGCTGAAAAATCAGCACAATCTGGTTTGCTTGTTGAACTTTATAACAGCAGCAAAACTGCAAGAGATTTCATCAATACCCAAAATGCTTTGGGGCTTTCTACTGATTCTCTTACACAGTATGTTCAAACAGGCAAAGGTGATGTATCTAAATACACTGAAGCGTGGAAGAAGGCTGATGCTTCTGCAAATGGTATTCAACCAACACTGATTGCATTTCGTAATATCTTAGGTTTGTCATCTGAAACCAGCCTTGTGTATGTAGCCAAAATCAGAAACATGGTTGAACAAATTGAAAAGATGAAAACCAAACAAACTGAATTAAATGCTATTCAAGAACTTGCAAATAAACTAACTGGCACCACTGGTAAGGAAACAACAGATCTAACACCAAAGATAGATACCGTTGCCAAAGTTGTTGAGACAGCAGCGCAGAAGTTTGAAAAGTTTAATAGTGCTTTGTTTGGTGCAGCCAATAGCAACAAATCTTTTACTGCTGCTGTGAAGGCTGCAAAAGATGCGCAAACTGATTTGGCTACAGCCACACAGAATGTTCTTACTGCACAAACAAGACTGAATCAGATTGCTGCTGGTTATGGTGCTGGTTCCACGCAAGCATCTGAAGCCAGAAAAGAATTGACACAGGCAGAGCGTGACGCAGAGCGTGCAGGGTATGCACTGGAAACAGCCAACTTTGCTGTGAAAGATGCGCAAGATGCACTGACAGAAGCACAAGCCACTGGTGATCCAACCAAGATCAGACAGGCACAGATTGATTTGGCTGAAGCCAAGTTAAGTGTTAAAGATGCCATTGATGCTGTAACCACCAGCACAAACAATGTTGCTGCTGCACAAAAGACATTGAATGAAATAGTTAATGGCGCAAGCACAGAATCAGAAACCTATAAAGATGCCCTGATTGATTTGCAGAAAGCACAAAAAGATGAAGTTGATGCTATTGATAATTTAAGTGATGCCAAGTTGCGTGAACTTGAAGCCACTAAAGCATTGGCAAAAGCAAACCTTCTGTTGAAAATGACAAAGGGTAAATTGACTTCAAAGCAAATGAAGGCTGCTATGAAGTCTATTGATGAATTAAAAGTTGCTTCTATTGTGCCAACAGCAACTGCTGCTTCTGGTGGTGGCAGTTCTTCTACAGGTGCTGGCTTTGATTTCAGTGGTCTTGATTTCAGTGGTATCAACATTGGTGGGTTGGCTACTCTGGCTTCTGGTGGGATCGTGACAAAACCAACGCTGGCTTTAATCGGTGAAGGTGGTGAATCAGAAGCAGTGATACCACTATCAAAGTTGGGTGGTATGGGTGGTGATGTTTATAACATCACAATCAATAGCAAGATTGCAGATCAGACTTTGCCTGATGTGTTGGTTGCTGAACTACGCAAGTTCAATAGGCGTTCTGGTGCAATTGATATTCAGGTGGCGTAATGGCTGGGTTGAATGACATTGGCACATACAAAGTTGAACTTGATGCTGGTTTCTACCAGAATGTTTTTACCCTTGATGATGACCTACTAGGTATTCTTGATGAAGATTTTTTAGAAGGTTCAACAACTTTCTTTGATGTGACACAGTATGTAGTTGGTGTAACTATTAAGCGTGGGCGCAGCAGCCAAGATGCACAGTTTGGTGCTTCCACCTGCAACATTACTATTGATGATTTACTTGGTCAGGATAAGTTCAGCGTTGCTAACAGTGCCAGCCCCTATTGGAACAGTGATCGTGGGCGTTTAGGGTTTGAACCACGCAGGCAGGTGCGCATTTCACGCAATGATCAATATATGTTTAATGGGTTCATTGTTAGTTACAACACAGAATTTAGTATGGATAATCACAACATGATTTATATTGAATGCGCTGATGCGTTCCTGAACTTATCAACAACAACTATCAATGGTTTTACGCCACCAGCAGAAAAATCTGGTGCAAGGGTGGACAGGATTTTAGGATTACCAGAAGTAAGTTTTCCTACAGATCCAGCACCCATTATTGAAACTGGTGTTGCTAATCTTTCAAACCTTGCTGTTGCTACACAAACACCATTGGCGTATTTCAATATGTTGATTGCAGAAGCAGAACAGGGAAGAATGTACATTGATCGTAATGGGGCTTTGAATTGGGAAGAACGCACACCCAACAGCACAGAAGAATCACCAACAATTATCTTTGCTGATAATGATGCTGCCAAGATTCCATATTCAACACTGGAAGTTATTTATGAATAGGCATCATCATGGCTGAAGCAGTAGCCCGTAAAAGTTCAATTAGACCAGACAGCATATTAAATGATGTGATTATTATTGTTGCGCCTAATCCATCACAGCCAACACCAACAGATCAGCAAAGCCAAGACACAACTTCACAAGATAACTATGGCGTTCAAAGTATTGTTATTACTGATAGCCCGTTGCTTACTAATGCTGATGCGTTGATTCTGGCTGACTACTTGCTGCGTGCAGATCCGAACTACTGGTTCACAGGGCTTTCAATTAATATGCACAGATTGACAGATGCACAGCGCACATCTGTGGCAACGCTTGATATTGGTGATTTTGTTGGTGTGATTAAATCATTCAAATATGGCACACCTTCTGTGGTTCAAAAGAACCTTTATGTTGAAGGAATTGATCATAGAATTACTAGCACTACGCATCATATTGATTTACACTTTTCACCAGTGGGATATTCACAACCTTGGTCTGGTATTACACCAACACTTACATGGGAATCAGTACCTGCTGGGTTATCGTGGTCTAATCTGATCTGGACAATTTTGTAAGGGACACATGGCAGGCACAACTACAAACTTTGCGATTCCGTATCCATCATCATCTGATTATGTAACTGATGGTGCTACTGCTATGCGCAGTATTGCTGATCAGGTTGATGCTGTTTTGTTTACTGGTTCTTCTTCAGGCAATCTGCTAATCAATGGGGCTATGCAAATTAGTCAGCGTTCTGCTGTTGGCACAGCAGTAACAGGAATTACAACAACTGCTTACAACACTGCTGACAGATGGGGAACACTTATCAGTTCGTTGGGTACATTTACGCAAACAACTATTGCTGACGCACCTACAGGTTCAGGGTTTCGCAATAGTTTGAAACTGGCTTGCACAACTGCCGATGCCTCACCTGCTGCTGGCGACTTTTTAATATTAAACCAAAAAGTAGAAGGGCAGAACTTGCAAGCAATTCGCAAAGGCACTGCCTCGGCGCAAACACTCACACTTTCTTTTTGGGTTAAGTCATTTCAAACAGGAACATTTATTGCTGAGATTTTTGACATAGATAACAGTAGGTCATGTAGCAAGGCTTACACAATTAGCGTATCTAATACTTGGGAATACAAAACAGTTCTGTTTCCTGCCGATACGACTGGTGTATTAGACAATGATAACAATGCGTCATTTGATGTGAACTGGTGGCTTGGTGCGGGTACTACTTACACATCAGGCACACTTGCAACAACTTGGGGTACAACCGTTTCTGCTAATCGTGCTGTTGGTGTAACTAATGTGGCTTCATCAACTAGCAATGCTTGGCAGATCACTGGCGCACAATTAACTGTTGGTTCTATTGCTGTACCGTTCCAGTTCAAATCTTTTGCTGAAGATCTGCGTGACTGCCAACGGTATTACTTGCGATATTCAGCAGTAGGTGCATCAAGCAACATTGCAAGATTGTCACCATTGGGTTTTCAGACCAGTACAACTTCCAGTTTAATTAATTATCTACCTGCTATACCTATGAGGGCATCACCAACAATTGGTGGTGCAGGTGCAGAAATATCAGATGATGTTACATATGCTACAGTCATATTTACTTTATCTATAACACAATCAACTGGTAGTTCTATGGCTATCAATGTGTCTTATGGTGCTGTTGGTGCGCAGTTCAGACCTAGTTTTATTCGGGCAGCATCAAACAACACAGCGTTTATAGATTTCAGTGCAGAACTATGATGCAATACTTTTTTATTACAATTGAAACATTGGATTCTTCACAACAGTTGTTAATTGCTTTTGATGCTAATGGCAATCAGTTTGGCATACCCAATGATGAAGCCAACACGGACTATCAACGGTATCTTGCGTGGGTTGCTGAAGGTAACACAGCAGAAGAATGGACAGGTAAATAATCATGGCTGGTTTAGGTGCAAAACTTTTTACTGCGTTCAGTAAATTAACAGCAGCGCAGGTGAATGGTTATCTAATGGATCAATCCATTATGCGTTTTGCTAATGAAGCAGCCCGTGATGCAGCGTTTGGTGGTGCTGGTGAACCAACACTGGCTGAAGGCATGACCTGCTATCTAGATGATACGAATGTGTTGCAGTCATACACAGGTTCAGCATGGGTAACACTTGTAGGTTCCACATACCCACCAGCATTAGAACTTATTACTACTTGCACAGTTACTTCTGTTGGTGGAACAAGTGCAACAGCATCAGGTGGTGTAGTTACAATCGGAACATCAAACACCAGCATTATTGTGGCGAATGCGTTTTCAGCAAATTACAACAACTACAAAATTATTATTGAAAACGACAGCAGTAACGGTACTGCTTCACACCTAATTCAATTAAACGGAATCACCTCAGCGAATTACTATTCAGGTGGTTCTTTTGGTTCGTGGGGTGCTGGCGCACAAACAGGATTCGGTGCAGCAGCAGCGACCGTTTGGACTGTATCAGCAAACTTGGCTGTATCAACACAAACAATGATTGAAATGCAGGTTTTTAATCCGTTTAATGCTGTACGGAAAACTGCTAACAATACTTCGCAAGCATCAAATGGTCACGCAACATTTAACCATCTGCTGGTATCAACAGCATCAGCAACAGGTTTTACAATAAGCAAATCTGGTGAGACAATGACAGGTGGCACTATTCGTGTTTATGGATTCAGAAATTCATAATGAATGAAATAACAGTTGCTGTTATTGGTATGGCTACAGCGTTGATAGTGGCTTTGATTGAAACTACACGCAGGCAAAACAATCGTGACCACGCAACCAATTCAGACAAACTAGACAGCGTCATAACCAAAATAGATCAGGTAGATAGCAGACTAGGCACACACATTGATTGGCACGCACACAAAGATAAATGATCTGCGCTGGCTTATCTTCATACCAGTAGCCCTACTTGCGTTCTTCAGCACCCACGCACAAGCACAACCCATCACAGGTATCAACGCTGTTTATTATGTGATCCCTGATGTGCCACCCAGCAAAACTGATTACACATATCAATCATGTGGTAGCGAGATTGAAAACAACATCAACAGAAGTTTTGATGGTGAACCCATGATTGGCTGCCCAGAAGATCTGTTCATGGTTCACTACACAGGCTTCATCACATTGCCAGAACACACCACCATTCAATTCTGGCTGGCTGCTGATGATGGTGGCACCATGAAAATAGGTGACTATGAATGGGGTGATTGGTCAGACAAAGGTTGCAGCGCAATTGAAACAGAACCCATGACACTTCCCAGCAATCAATCACTAAGCCTTGATGGTTGGTACTATGAAAATGGTGGTGGAACTTGTTTCATGCTGGCATGGAACATTGATGGCGCAGGCTGGGAAATGGTGCCAGATGAAGCCTTCACAACTAGTCCGTATCAGATGACCACCACAACAGCCACAACCACAACAACACTGGTGCCAACAACAACTTCATCAACAACAACTACTACTTCTTATCCTGAAACACAGACCACACATCAAGTTCAAACAACGCTGGTTCAGGTTCAAACAACTGTGGTTCAGACAACAACAACTGTTGCTGATGATCCGATTGTGACCAATCCACCTGTGACCACATCTGTGCCTGCACCAGTTCTTTCTGTTCCTTCAACAACTTCTGTGCCTGTCGCAACCATTCCCATGACAACCTTGCCAGAAGTAGCGTCATCAACATCAGTACCAATTCAAGAACCACCATTAGAAACCCCCACAGAAATAGTTGATAACCAAATCATAGAACTTCTGACCAACATAGACACAGCATCACAAGAAGAAATACAAGCAGTGGTTACTGAAATCCTTGCCAATGAAATCACATCTGAACAGGCTGTTGAACTGGCAACCAGCGCAGCAGTGCTTGAAAGTGTGTCTGCTGAAGAAGCAAGACAAATCTTTGAAGCGTTAGATCTGGAAACCATAGAACCAGAACAATTAGAAGAACTGATTGCTGTGGTGCAAACTGCTTCAGAAAGTGTGCGTGAAAGTTTTGAAACAGCCATCAATGTTTTTGATGGCAAAACAGATACCTATGTACCGTTAGGTTCTACAGTTCCGATTTCAACACGCAGACTTGTTGTGGCTGCTGGCGCAATGCTTGCTGCTATTCCAACAGGAACACGCAAAGTAAATTGACCGTGAAAGAAAACAACATGGGGCATACTGGTATGAAGTATGAATAGATTTTTGGGTGAAGTATCTGGTTTGGTTTGGACATTGTGTGGAACAGCACTGGTTCTGATCACACTGTCAGGTGATACCAGAAGAATTGGTTTATACATTGGTGCAACAGGGTTGGTTATCAACCTTGTTGCTTTAGCCCTATCTGGGAAAGAAGAAAAATGAAAACTGCAATCAGCATTATTCAACGCATCATCAGCACATTTGTTGTGAATGCAATGGCAATCATTGGTGGTGCTTCCATCATTGGTGGTATTCCAGTAGCCAAATCAGCGTTGCTTGCAGGCATCAGTGCCTGTGTGACAGTGATTGAAAGGCTTGCAAGATTGTCTGTTGATGGTGATCTTTCTAAAGAAGATATCAATCAGGCATTCACTGGTGTTGTGCCAAGAGAAAAGCAAAACTGATGCCCAGAAAGTATCCCTACTACCCCAGTTTTAATGGTGGTGGTGAAAAGAAAGTGACAGCCAAACTGGTTGCGTTGTGTGCTGCACGCTGGCAAACAAAATCGTTGGGTACATACACAGTGCGTTTGATGAAAAACGATCACACCAAGAATATGAAGATTGGTGATGCAGGTTATGAAAAGTATTTATCAGTTCACGCAACTGGTTTTGCAGCAGATATTCAATACCGTGATGAAACTGTTGCACGCCAGATGTGGGATTGGTTCTTAGGTTCATCAGTGATTGATGGCAAAGAAGTAGAACACAGTGAACACTTAGCGTTATGTGAAATACATTGGTATGCGTATGGTGATTTTGGTGCTGGGTGGCGTTGCAGTAGAGGTGCAGGGAAATCAGGTGTAAAGATTTTCACCAAAGATGATAACGCTGGTTCATATCAAGGTTCACCACGCTGGTTGCACATAGAAGTTTCTGATATGACAGCGCAAGAGTTTGAACAAAGATGGCGTGAATTGCCTAAGCCAGAATAAATCTGGGTGGGGTTGGCTCGCTGTCTGCCAGCCCTGCCCACCTAGTAAAGAAAAACCCCAGCACACAAACCAAACAAGTGTGCTGGGGTTTTCTGCTGTCTAAATCTGCCACCATTCTTTGCCCCACATATATGCAGGGTGAACGCCAAGCCTGATTGCAATTCTGTCTGCTCTTGCATAATGCACTGTGGCTGATCCTTCACTGGCACGCCATTTAACTACAGTGCCGATATTGACACCAAGAAGTTGTGCAGCATCACGCACAGGTAAGTTCTCTATCGCACGCAATATAGGTGTTGTTGAAAGCCTTGCTACTCTTTCACGCTTCCACGCATCTTCAACACCTACTTCTGTCATGCTTAGTTGTTGCTGGGTAAATCCCCATGATGCGTTGGGTATGCAATCGGCATAATCAATTCACCTGTTGATAAACCCAATGAAGTTTCAATGGCTACAAGGTGGTGAAGTGATGGTACAGATTTGCCATGTTCCCATGCGCTAATCAATGGTTGTGTGATTCCCATGCGTACTGATAGATCACGCTGGCTTACACCTGCGCTGATGCGTGCAGACAGGATCGCTGTTGCGCTGTAGTTCAGTATCTCTGGGCTTAGTGTTTGTTTCTTTGGCATATGCTGTCTTTCTAGGGGTGGTTACTTGGTACTGATATTACCATTGCTTGTTGCACGCCAGTTGCCCAACCCTAATCCTTTGTTGTAGATCAATGCTGCCATTGCCAGATTGCAACTTGGCTTTTGCAGGGTAAGTATCTCTTTGGTTTTGCAGGTTTTGTAGGTAAGTGATTTCCATGTGCTGTTGATTTGCAACAACCCAATATCATAAGAACTTATGTGTTTGCATTTACGGTAGGTAATTGCTGGTGACAGTTTGCAGTTGTCATGATCAAAACCCTTCTTGTAATTCCAGCCCACAGCAGTTGATTGGCACCTGCTTTCACGGTACATAATCGGTGCAAATACTTCTACTGGTAATCCATTGGCACGCAACAGTTTGTGCCACTGCTGGCATGGCAGATCTTTCTTGATCTGGTAGGTGGCTGCTTTGGTGTCCTGCGCAAACAATGTGAAGATCAGCAGATGCAGAAGTATTGCAATGATGATGATGCGTGTGGCTGGGTGTTTCATGGGTGTGCTTTCCCTGCCACGCTGTAAAGGATTTCCACGCTTGGTGGCTGTCTGTATCCCGTACTGGCGTTTGCGTTTCTGTCGCAGGCTTACAGGCACCTGTGGTGCAATGCTGGGTGCGCTAGGCAGATTTGATTATGACCACGCTTGGTGGGTAACTAGGGGCTGGTGGGTTCAACCCTAATCACAGGTTGTGTCACTGTGGTGGCAATCGGCTGAAACCCTTATCTGGCAAGGGTTATAAATTGATGCTTGCAACTAGATATAAATGTTGGTTACAAGTTTCGCAATGGCTACGCAGAATGGCAGTGACAATCCCCAGCATCAGCCCCACCTGTAATGGGTGGGGCTTTTGTTTGTCTCAACACACATCACAGGGCAGATCATCAACCAGTGCTGTGCCAGCATCATTCCAGCCCATACGCATCTTTGTACCCTTACACCTGAAACAAACGCTTACAGAGCGTGTGGGGCTGGTCTGCGTGGATCGTGGAACCTTTGCCAGTTCACGATCAAATTGCATCACACTAGGAACAGTGGCGCATCTGGTCAGCGCATCACGCACATCATCAACAGACCAGCCAGAATCCAAAGCAGCAGTGATCACAGATTGCAAAGCAAAAAACGCACGCTTACCTGTTGGCGTTTTGCCACCTGTGCGTGTCTTGTACAACTGCCACCATTCATCAGCAAGTGTGTTCACGCTTGCCTGTTCTTGACTCTGGTTAATACTGGCTATAGTTCTTGGGTTGTTTTTGTCCCTACCTGTAGGTGCTTTCTTGTCTCTAGGTAGGGTTGTTTTTGTCTCTACCCCAGCATTAGTTATCACTGTGTAGTGATTGCTGGTTAGATCACCATTGGCTGATGTGCGTTGGTGCATAGTCACAGCACCCAAAGCAACCAGTTCTTTTAATGCTCTATCAATACTTTTGGTTGTGGTGCAGCAACGATCTGCAAGGGTTTTGCGTGATGGGTGGCAGCCACCAGAATCTTTATCTGCATAGCGTTGCAGTGTTGCGTACAGCCTGACAGCCAACGCTGATGTTTCAGCGTATAAAACCCATTCAGGCACTATTGAAAAGTAATTATCAGCAGTGATTCTTTGTGTCATGTTTGTTCTTTCATGCGTGGGTTTGACACTCTAGGTGGTACCATCAGCATCTGCATGGTTGCGCTAAAGCGTTGTTGTGTTTGTTCATGTGGAAACCCTTGCTGGCTAGTTCAGTAAGGGTTTTTGCATTTGTGGGTTTCAAGTATGACACACCTATCTGTCATAGTGATCACATGAAGAAAATAACTA
>Ga0208975_1000430_pt1 | contig 20846 bp, 28 predicted proteins | sample GreLakmeER78MSRF_FD_187700 | JGI IMG/M metagenome (GOLD analysis project Ga0208975, IMG submission 187700) | Freshwater lentic microbial communities from great Laurentian Lakes, MI, USA - Great Lakes metaG ER78MSRF (SPAdes) | ecosystem: Environmental > Aquatic > Freshwater > Lake | place: Great... | reverse complement strand
TAACAGAAAAGATTATCCCATTCCACCGCCGTTTCAACTGACCCCCCGCGACGGCGGTTACACCGTCAAACGCTACGCGGGCCGGTCGGGAAGCTGTGATCTTCGGTGCCTGCGGAGATCGAACCTAGCGCGAAAGCGCCTCACGCGTCATCCGGTTAATCTCCTCCTGCCACGCCGCCTTGACCCGCCGCATAACCTCCGACTCATACCCGCCGCGCCGCACGTCATCAAGTGAAACACCGTCGCCATTCATGGCCCGCGTCCTCAGGGACTCGATGTGAAGCTCCCTAGCTTCCGGCGTGTATCCGTCAAACCTGCGTGCCCGGTTATACTCGCGGATGACTTCGTCGGAGTATCTGGAAAAGCTCGTTAACTGGCTGGCAAGTATCCCACCAGCCACGCCTTTCGCCTTCAGCATCTCCAGCGCCGCCGCCATCTTCGCGTCACCCTTCGCCAATCCTCCCTTTGCTTCATTCAGAGCGATTGACGCCAGCGCCGCCTTGCCGGGGAGCGTCTGCTTTTCCAGATCCGTTTCGCAGGTCGCCACGGAATCCACCGCCCATGTCCTGAGCTGGATCTCTTGCAACGCGGCCTGCCCCAGCGCCTCAACCTCGGTGCCGGGTTTTTCCTTACCCGCCGCGACCGCCACCTTGGTCGCGGCTTCCTTTGGTTTCCCGTTCCCGTTCCCGCCATCCATCGCCTGCCCGATCGCCGCCACGGCAGCAAGCGCCACGCCCATTCCCGCCGCCCAAGTCCACACCGACACCCCCGCGATCTTCTTCATGCCCCGCTTCTATCCGGTTCCCTCCCGCGCCGCAACGAAATTGCGTCAACTGGATAGATCATCCGCCACATGGGAAAAAGGTCAAATCCGCCAGCCACCAGCCAGAGCGCAATTCTGTTATTTTCACACCCCTTGTTTTCCAGCCTCCGTCCACATAACAGCCAGAGCGCAATGCTGTTATTTTCGCCCACCCCCTTTTGCCTACCTCCGCCCCGAAACGAGCGTTTTCCGGGCCCGATTCCGGCCCGATGACCCTGAATTTTCCCTTATTCCATAAGGAAACCCAACAATCCCACCCCCCCCAAATCAAATTAGAAGGCGGGTGCTCTATCCAACTGAGCTACAGGCGCTTGCTTATTTTCAACGATTTACAAATTCAATTCCCGAGCGAATTGGATTTCTCCCACCGCTTTTGCCTACCTCCGTGCCGGGGAAATTGACAAAAACCGACGAAACCGCAAAGTTTCCGGCATGGGAGACTTTGTGAATGTGGGTGAGAACTTGGTGCGTCATGAGAACGGCGTTTATTACCTGCGCGCCAAGGTGGCTGGCAAGACAATCCGCGTTTCGCTCAAGACGGATTCGCTGAAGATCGCGAAGATCAAGCGCAACGCGCGGCTTGCGGGCGAGCGGTCGCAGGCGGCGGCACGGAAGGGCGCGTCCCGGACGCTGCGGGATGCGGTCAACGCGCTGGAGGCGGACCTGGTGGAGCGCCCGAACATCCGGCCGAAGACGGCGGCGGCCTGCGGCGACGTGATCCGGATTTTGCGCGACACTTTGCCGCTGACGGCGGCCGGCGGCGATTGGAGCCGGCAGGAGGCGGCGGCTTGGTGGGCGAAGGTCGGCGCGAAATACTCGGTGTCGGTGGCGAACAAATTGCACGGGGCGATCCGAAAGCTGGCGGGAATCCTCATCGAGGCCGGGCTGCGGGTGGACGACCCGACGCGGGAGTTGCAACGGATGCGGCCACGGAAGGTGCTGAGGGCGATGCCTGGGCGCGGTGAGATGGACCGGATCGTGGGGTTCATCCTGGGCCAGCGGAAGCGCGGGTGCGTGCAGTCTTCGCGGCTGGTGGGGTTTTTGGCGTTCTCGGGCTGCCGCAAGGGCGAGGCGGCGGCGCTGACGTGGGGCAACGTCAAGCCGGAGTGGTTGGAAATTGGGGTGGATGGCGAGACGAAAGGCGCGGAGTTCCGGCGGGTGCCGATCTCCGCGCCGTTGCGGGCGATCCTCGATGAGGCGCGGCCGGAGGATGCGAGGGACGCGGACCGGATTTTCTCCCTCAGATCCCCGCGCCGGGCGCTGGACACGGCGTGCGAGGCGCTCGAACTGCCCAGGATGCGGGTGCATGACCTGCGGCATTTTTTCGCGACCTGGTGCATCGAATCCGGCGTGGATGTTCCGACCGTCTCGAAATGGCTGGGCCACAAGGACGGCGGCGCGCTGGCCATGCGGACCTATGGCCACGTGCGCGACGATCACTCGCTGGAGGCGGTGAGGCGGCTGGGGTGAGTTAGCCTGCCTGGTAGTTGTCTTCAGGCGGGATGCGGAGGCGGTCCACGAGGCTGGAGAAATCCATCCGCGGGCTCGGGCCGATGGCGACCGTTGCAACGCCGGTGCGGAGGTCCAGCGCGAGCTCTGCAACGGGGATTTTCATGGTCTCCCACTCGGTGGGCAGGCCCTCGCCGCGGACGGATAGGAAATCGCCGGGGGCCGGGAAGTCCGGCGCGCTGGGGGCGAGGGTGAGACTGCCCTTGTAGGGCGTCCAGTCCTGGCGGGCGAAGTAGTTGGCGGCGAGGTCGGGCGGCACGTCAACGTATTCGGCGCGCTTGATAAAATCCAAAGAAAAGCCTGGATTGTTGGCAGCGAGTAGTTGCTCGACCGTGCTTGGCAGTGCGTTAATGATCGTCACTGGAATCGGGACCGTCCTCCACCAAAAAGACCTGATGGAGTTGTAATTCCAGTAAGCGTCCCGCCGATTGGACGAAAAACCGTTGAGGTATGTTAGACCCGCCGAAGTCATGACATTTGCATGGTATCGCGAATCCCAGAATAGGTCGTTACTATACCAGCCGGTTTTTTTCGTAACCCCTACCGAGGCAAGGTCGGCCGTATTCCATTCCGCAGCGGCCGCCGCAGTGATCGGCCACCAACCCACGACTGCCGTCCCTCCCTGCGTCTCTGAGAGCTTCGCTGAGCGAATGCCATTCGTGCTGGTTCTTGTTGTGTATGAATCGAAATCACTGCCGAACCCGTCATAATATCCGTTATTCATCGTGAAAACGGGCGTTGCCAAATACATGGTGAAATTCGGTTGTTGCACGATTGCAGCAGCGATATTGGGTTCCGCTGCTTTCAGCCAATCCCAATTCAAAACGAGCGACTTGCTCTGTGCTGGGTCAATAGCACCCAGCTTCAGTGCCATCTCCTTCGCGTCCATTGCCGTGACCAATGATTCCGCGATGAACGCGTCCATCCGCTCCGCGCCGCTGATAAACAGGCTGATTTTCCGCATGCCCGCCGCGTCAGGATCTCCCGCGGATTGGCTCAACACCTCAATCGTTCTGTCGCCCTGGCGTTTCGCGTAGGAGAAATCCACCGCAAGCGCACGGAGTTCTGGATACGGAGTGAGTTCCAAGGCCGTGGCTTTGTGGCTCTCTCTATCCAGGTCGATCACTTTTTCCGCCGCTGATGCACGGGTGTGGAATAGCAGCGTCGGCGGCGTGGTCGAGTAGTCCATGTTCGAGGTCACGTCCGGCAGCCATTTGAGTGCGTCCTCGATCGCGCCCGCATACGAGCTGGCGCGGAATGACATTTTCGGCACCGTGAAGAGCGCGGGCATTGCGCCGGTTTGCACCGCCAACCCAACATCGCCCGCCCGCTCTAAAAGGTCCGTCAGGATGTTCACCGCGTCATCGGCGAAATAGGTGATGAACGGCCGGCCGTTGGATAGCAGGTTAGTTTCCATCATCCCCTGATAAACATTGCTGATCTCGTAGGTGTAGATCCTCTCCGGGAAGCGGAAGCTCCGCTTGGCGATGCCGGTGAAAAGCACCTGCCCGGCGTCGTCTTTGAGGGTGAGCCATTGGCCGTCATCCGGGATGGCCGGGCGGTTGCCGTTGTCGCGGAGGCTGAAGGTGAGCGTGTCCACATCCAGCGAGCGGAGCGACAACACCGCGTCTTGCACGCCGAGCGCGGCGAGCGAATAGCCGACGTTGCCGAGGGCTTTTCCGGCCTCGCCGGTGAGGGTGAATGGTGGGGTGAAAGTCATCGGATGCGGGCCATGATTTGGTTGATCTGCTGCTGGAAATTCCCCATCCGGCGGGCATTCTCATTCACCACGGCGGTGATGGCGTTGATCGTGGAGATCATGGAGTTGCCCTGGTTGTTGATGGCGGTGCTGAGTCCCTTGATGGAGTCCACGATGGCGGCGGTGTCCTGCGGCGTGGGGGTCACCGCCTGGATCGCTTGCACCGTTGTCGCCCGCTCGCCGTCGAGCGCGGTCTTGACCTCGGTGCTCTTGGCGGTGGCGGCGGTGGTGATGGTGCCCACCTCCACTTTGATGGTCTCCAGTGCGGCGGTCGGGCCGGTGGTGAGGGTTTCTTTCAGGCTGGTTTCGACGGCTTTGAAAGCCTCGCCCGCGCTTTTGGAAATCGACTCCTGGTATTTGTCCTTCAGGTCAACCAGCGCCACCTCCACATCCTCCGCCACGTTGAGCTTGGCGTCGGCAAACAGCCGGGTCTGCTCGTTGGCGATGTCTTGGGATTTCTGGAGCTCGGCATTTGCCTTGTCCAGCGTGGTGCTGAGTTTCTCAAACTTCGCGGGATCGAGTTTATCGACGTTGTCCGTGAGCGCGCGCGTGTAGTCGCTGAATGCCGTGGACTGCGCTTGCTGCGCGACAGTTACGGCGGATTGACTTTGGCGGAGATCCTCCACCAGCCTTTGCACTTCCACCTTGAGCCGCACGGCGAGGGCGTTGGCCTCGGCGAGCGCCACGTCGCCACCGTCTTGCTGGGCGATTTTGACTTGGCGGTCGGCCCGCTGTTGTTCGATGGATTGGAGCTGGCCCCGCAGCACGCCGATCCGTTTGAGAGTTTCTTCTTGTTCCTTGAGCCCGTCCGCTTCCGCCTGGTAAACCTTGGAAAGTGAGTTGCCGGTTTCGTTCGCCAGTTTCAGGCGGGCCGCATTCAGGCTTTTCAATAGAGCGTCCTGCTGTTGCAGGGACTCTTTCAGGTCGTTCAATCCCGTGAGCTCGCCCACCGGGTCTTTGACCACGTTCCACATCCCTTCCATCGCGCCAGTCACCCCGTCGATCACGGCTTTGACCGGCCCGATCGTTTTTTCAATAACCGCGATCTGGTTCGCGATTTCCTGCGGGAGGGCTTGCCCGCGGGCTGCCAGTTCCGCCTCAAATTCGCGCCAGCGCGATGCGGTCTCGTCTAGCATGTCATAGGACTTCACGGCCGCCGCGCCGATGGCCACGAATGACCCCGCCACCGCCACCGCGTCCGCGCTGATGAGTTTGCTTACCGCCCGGAACTCCTGCCCGAATCCGGCGTAGTCCGCCGCCTCTTGGCCGAGCTTTTGCGCCCCGCCGGAAATGTCCACGCCGAGCAGTCCGCCGGTTTTGTCGGTGGTGGATTTGCCCTCCACTTGGCGCTGCTTCGCCGCCAGCACATCGAGCTCGCGCTCGGCCTGCTTGGCCGCGTCTTCGATCTTGAAGATGGATTTTTCGGCCTTCTCCGCCCCGGAGGTGTCCGCCGTGGTCTTGATCCCGATTTGGATGTCCTTGTCGGCCATGGTGTGCGGTTAGGAAATGCGGCTGATTTTGAGGAAGGAGCCTGCTTTGATCGATACGGCCGATGACGCCACCTCGCTCTTGACCGTGAAATTGAGCGGGGCCGTCGAGCTGGGCGCGAAGATGCCCTTGAGCAGGATGCCGAAATTGTTGGTGGCCACCGGCGCGGCCGTGGCGGCGTAGGTGCCGCCGATGGCGGAGATCGAAAACGCGGAGGTAGGCTCCGCCATCGCCAGCGTGCCAGCGCCGCCGGTGTTGACGATTTGCACCCCCGTGGTGGTCGCCGCGCTGGTGGCGATGAGCGCCATTTCCACCTCGTAGATAGCACCCGAGACCGGGGTGAATGTCAGCGCGGAAAGCGCCACCTCGGTGGTGGTGGAGGCCGTCACATCGGAAGTCAACCGCGCATAAACCGGCACGCCGAGCGCTGTGATGGCCCCCGTCACGGTCAAAGCGCCGCCCACGGTCAAAGCGCCGGTCGCGTTGAAGGTGCCGTTGACCTTGGCCCCGCCGGACACGAACTCCAGCACGGTCGTTGTGCCGTCGCCGGTGCGGACGGTGGAGATTCCCGCCGTGCCGGTGCCGATGTGGAGGATCTGCGTATAGGTGGAGGAGATGGAATTGGAGGTGAGCGTGTTTGCGGCCATAAAAAAAGGTTAGCGTTGGGGGTTGAGTGTTCGATGTTCGATATTCAAAGGGTCTGCCATTGGTGCGAGACTGTCTGCCATTGTTGCAGCGTCCAGTCCCACGGGATGCCGGCGTAAAGCGTGATGGCGGCGGCCGGCAGCATTTCCCCGCCGGTCACCGAGTAGCTGGTGAGCGTCTCGAAATCCTGGGTGGGCAGCAGTGGCATGGGCGCGCAGGAGAGCAGCGTCGCGTCCGCGATGTCCCAGGTCTGGCCGCCGGTGATGGTGAGCCGCAGGGTGCCGGTTTTGCCAGACGGCAGGCTGGCGGCATGGCTCATGCAATAGCCGCGCAAAGCGGCGTGGCTGGCGTGGTTTTTCACCACCGAGAAATCCACCGTCACCATCGCCCCGCCCGCGGCGACAGTTTCGCCCCACGCCGCGCCGATGGCCGCGTAAGTCGCCGCGCCCTGGGAGACCTTGGGCGCGATCTCCTCCGTCACCCGCGCGCCGCTATCCAGCAGCCGCAGCGTGCCGGCGGCGGTGATGAAGTCGAGTTGGTAGAGGGTCTGGATCATGGATTGATTCGGTCGGTCGGGACGGTCATTGGTCGGTAGGTTCGGGGTCGATTGATACGCGGACGTCCAGGGTCATGAGTTGGTCGAGCGTTAGCTCCCGGGCTCCGCTGATTTGACCCGCGTCGAAGACAGCCGCGAGATCGGCCTGCCACAGGCAGCGGAATGCAAGTTCTCCGGTGGTTAAAGGGGTGGCGATGATCGTCTGGGGGAATGACGCTGCGCGGATGCAAGTTTTTGCCACATCGTCCCAGTGAGCGCCAATCGTGCGGACGGTGCTTTGCCCGTCTGGTAAATCCTCGCCGAATTGGGCGCGGAGCTGCGGAAATACTGCCTCCACCAGAGCGGCGGGGAGGGCAATGATCCGCTCGGTTCGCTCGAAGCTCATGGTAATCCAAGCCCCTTTCCGAGCGTGTCTTTGTAGAGGTTATAGACCGCCACCGTGTCGATGTCTGGGCCGATAAAAAACGCAGTCATCGCGCCGTTGATGGTGCCGGATACGCCCGTCATCGTATCGAGGCCGTGGACTCGGGTAAAGCTGCCGGTGGGCGCGGAGACGGTGGTGGTGCTTGCCCAGCTGTTTGCCGTGGCCCCGTTGAGCCTGCCGCGCTGCGTGCCGACGGTGCCATACCCGAAAAAGGCATTATAAGCCCCTTGGCTATAAGTGTAGCTTTGCCCTGCCGACGTCCAAGCGGAGCGCCACGAAACTGCCCGACTGGCTACGATGACATGCCTGGGAATGTTAGCACTGCTGCCGCCGAATACCGAGCTGCTCCCAACACTTCCCGCCACTAAATCTTTTTGAGCCACTAGCATCGTGCTCACGGGCGCGGCAAACGGGACGGAGACAGTGACTGCTTGGCTGGATCCGTGCGTGACCAGCAGACCATCTGCGCCCCATGTGGGGCCATTGACGAGCGTGCCGGGGTAGTTGCCCAGCCCGCCCAAGGACCGCGCCGTGGTGCCAGTGCCGTGGTTTTGCGTCGAGCGGAGAGGCCAGCAAATCATTCCATCCCATAAGCTCAGCGCCTTGATCCCCTTGACCCACGCGTCGATCTCATCTCGCTGGCTCGCGCCAGTTGCCGCGAGATACGCGCGGGCATCGCGGTCATATTTCCGCCGCTGGCTTGCGACTTGGGTGTAAAGTAGGGACATGGGTTAGATAAAGTCGAACGTGTTAGCTGCGACTTGATGCAAGGCAAACTCCTCACCCGTAAGAACCTCAGAAATGGCGTTGCCGTTGATCGTGATTCCGGTGTTGTCGAATGTCAGCGCACCCGCACCCGTGACGCGGCGGCAATAAACAATTTGGCCCGCCGTCCATGCGCCGGATGCGTCCGGCTGAATCGTGATCGCGCAGCCAGCGGCATTCGTGAAGCGGAACTTTTTCCCGGCGTCGGTCGGAGTTAGAGTGCGGGTCGTGGTCGCTACCGTCTCGAACGCGATGACTGAGGTGTCGCCGCTTGGGCCGGTCGCGCCAACATCGCCGCGCGGGATCGTAAAGTTAAACGTCGCCGCGCTGGAGTTGCCGGAATTGGTAGCAATGGCTGAGCTGCCCGCAGCGCCCGTGGTGACGCTGCCGAGGGTGATGGTGGCGGCGGTTCCGATTGGGCCGGTGAGTCCCACGTCGCCGCGCGGAATGGCGAACGTCAGCGTTTGCGCCGGGGCCGTGCCGCCGAGGGTGACGCTGGCGCTCGATCCGGCTGCGCCCGTGGTCACGCTGGCGATGCTCAAGCTGTTTGCGGGGCCGGTATTGCCGAGATCTCCCTTGTCGCCTCGCGGGATCGTGAAGTTGAACGTCGCTGCGCTGGAGTTGCCGGAATTGGTAGCAATGGCTGAGCTGCCCGCAGCGCCCGTGGTGACGCTGCCGAGGGTGATGGTCGCAGCAGCGCCGGGGATGCCTTGGACGCCCTGCGGTCCGGTGGCTCCGATGGGTCCGCGCGCGCCGAGTTCGAGATGATATTCGGTCGAGGCGTTGTTGGTCGTGAGGGTGACGCTGGTAGGCATTACGCGTGCGGGTCGGGGATGATTTGTTGGGTGCCGGAGAGCAGGTCTTTGTCGATGCCGGCGGCGGAGGTCACCTCGATGGCCCAGGTGTAGAAGCCGGGGTCGAGCGCGAGGGCGCGAGGCTCGACGGTGAAACTCCAGCCGTAGGCGGTGGCGGTGGCGATGGTGATCTGCCCGGCCGTGTTGCTGTCGAGCGTGAGCGCGACCGCTCCGGCCGCCCGCCAACTCATGCGGACGCGGGTGAGCGCGGCGGCGAAAGTGGTGTCGTCGGAGCTGTCGATGGTGAATGTCAGGCCGCCCCAGGTTTCGCCGGTAACGACGAGTCCGAGCTTGATGTTTTTGAGTGAGCTGGCCATGGGGCGGCGTTGTGATTGTGCCGTCAGCATTCCTTGACGGCGATGCTGACGGCGCGGGGTTTCCCAGACGGGGTGGGAGGGATCGCTTAGGCGAGGAGGGTCACCGTGTTGAGCGACGAGTCGCGCTTTTCGAGGGTGAAGGCGATTTTGCGGGTTTTCGGGTCGGTCTTGCTCGCACCGTCCAGACGCAGGCGCGACCAGAAGAAGATCCGCTCGACCAGCACGCCGCTTTTGTTCCGCTGCTCGATGACGGCGAGCCCTTCGATGTGGCTGTTGTTGAGCGCGAACGGGACGATTGCGGTGCCGATGACCGGGACGGTGGCGGTGGCGAGTTCGAGCTGCTTGAAGTAGCTGCTCGTCTTGCTCGTCTCGCCCTTGTAAATCACTTTTTTGAGCGTGCTTTCCTCGTCGTCAAAATAACCGCCGGTGCTTTGTGGCACCTGGAAGGTATCGACCTCGAACTCGCGGGAGAGTTCCAGCGTCTCGATGTCTGGCATCTGGTAGGCGGTGACGCCCGCGACGAGCGCGCCGGTGACGACCATCGCGCTTTGCGCCGGCCAGGTGGCGGCGGCGAGCGTGGTGGTGAGCAGGCTTTCGCCCACGGGGATGAAGCAGAGGGTGGAGACGTTGAGTAATTCGCGACGGGTCAGGGTGGATACGGGAGCAGGCATGGTGGTGGTGTTCTGGTGGTTGGTTTATTCAAGCGGGCTCTTGGAAGATGCCGGTGATGGTGACGAGGCCGAGCAACTCCAGCGCCTTCGCCTCGGTGGCGGTCAGGGCGATGGGCAGCGGGCCGGTGCCGTAGTCCGCCTCGCCAATGGTGCAGCGGTCGACGGTGACGATGGCCGCGATGTTGCGCGGCTCCGGGGATGTTTTCGGGTCGGAGGTCATGACTGGAACTGGAGTGGGATGGAAATCTTGATTTGATAGATGAGCAGCTCGTCGGCGGGGATCGGGTCGATGCCGGTGATGACGAGCCGATCGGCGAAATGATCGTTCGGGGAGATCCGGTGGTCGTGGAGCGCCTCGGCCATGGCCTCGATGAGATCGTCTGCGGGTGTCTCGCCGGCGCGGAGGACCGGCTTGGAGAAGAGCGTGACCGTGTAGGCGTTGGAGAGCGCGGGGCCGTCGGCGGTGGCGTCGTTGTTGAGGGAGCCCGTCCATGAGATCACGGCGAGGCAGCCGCTTTGTTTGGCGACCGCCTTGCGGAGCTCGCTGGCGATGTCCTTCTGCCGGTCCACGACGAAAGGCACGCCGTCGAGCGCCGGGATGGCGGCGAGATGGGCGGCGATGGCGTCTGCGGTGGTGTAGAAGCGGGACATGCTCAGAATTCCAGCAGGGTGGATCCGCCGTGAGAGCGGGAGGCGGCGGCGGGGATTTCGGGGAGGGCCCCGCTGGCGTCCTCGATGCGGACGCCGCCCGCGGCGACGGAGTCGAGAAAGGCATAGGCTTTGCGGAGCTCCTCTTTGCGGACTTCGGTCGCGCCTTCGGAGAGCGGCAGAGATCCGACAAGTGCGTCGCGGGCGATGGTGCAGGCCGCGAACAGGCATTCGTCGGGGATGGTTCCGGCCGGGCCCGTTTTGGTGAGGTTGGCCGGGTTCGAGGCGACCTTGCCGCGGACCATCGCGGTGACTTGGTAGATGATCTCCGCCAGCGAATCGACGCCGGCGGATTCCTGGCCGCTGGTCTGGACGTAGCCGTCGAGCTCATCGAGGGAGAGGCGGCCCCGGATGTTGTCGGCGGTGAGAGCGGTCCAAGACATGGCCGCAGCATGGCGAGCGGTGACGGCGCCCGCCATGACTGCCAGTGGTCCCCAAGGAAAAGCCCCCGGCCGCGGTGAGGCGGACGGGGGCAACACACAAACGAGCCTGGGGGCGAAAATCAGGCGGTGGTGACCGTGAGGCGGGCGGCGGCGGCCGCGTTGTTCACATAGGCGGCCTCGGTCCACTCGGTGATGACCTTCTCGCCGAAATCTTTCTGCGAGATGCGGACGCCGCCGAACGGGTTGAGCGAGACGCGGAACGTCTTGAACGCGGAGCCGTCGAACTGGTTGGAGTTCTCCTCGGCGAAATAAACCCAGACTTCGGTAGCAAGCGCCTTGGTCTTGGTGCTCGCCGCGTTGAGCGACGTGTCCTTGATCGAGGTGCTGACGAGGCACTGGGTGTTCGGGTTGAGGAAGAGCGATCCAACGTCCGAGATCATCGGGTTGATTTTCTGGCTGCCGGGGAAGCGCGCGATGGTCTTGGCGTGGTTCTTGAAGATGCTCCAAGCGCCGAGGTTGAAGACAACGCGGTTAGGGAGCATGCCGGTCGCGTTGGCGATGGTCTCCATGTAGAGGTCGATGTCGGCGACCGGATCATCGCTTGAGCCCCAGACTTCCGCGGTGGCGGCAACTCCGGCGCGCATGACGGTGAGGGTCTCGTTGAGGCGGCTGTTGCCGGCCTGGGAGACCAGGTTGCGGATGCGTGCCTCGCGGAGGATGCGCGAGCCGTCGCCGTCGGTGGCGAGGGCAAGCTCATGGTTGTCGATCACGTCGTGCAGCGCGTAGGGGCTGAGCGAGATGTTGACGCGCTCGCCGTCGGTCATGACGGCGGTGGAGTCGCCGCCGATCGCGCGCTTGGCGCTCGGGACTTGGAAGCCGGAGCGTTTGGCGTAGTCGATGACCGAGAACGAAGCCGCACCCGTCTGAACGACAGGAGCGAGGAAATCGGCGAGGGGCGAGGAGGTCTCTTGGAACAGTCCTTTGGCGAACTGGTTGAGAGTGGAGATGTTTGCAGGAGTGGCCATGATATGAGGTCAGTTGGAGTGAGTGGGTGGTGGATTATGCGAGGACGATGTAACCGGGGCTGAGCACGGCCTTGATGAGCTGGCCAGCGGCGGTGGACGCTTCCAGGGCGACCGCGAAAGCCTTGTGGGTGGCGGTGGTGGACTTGTTGCACTGGCCGGAAGCGGCAGGCACCAGGTTGTCGCCGATTGCGATGCCGGAGGCGGACGCCTCGACAAACACGATGGCACCGGATCCGGCCGGAGCGACGGAGGCCACGCCAGAGGCGGCGCAATCCTCGGTGACGACGCCGAACGCAGCTTCGGTGGCCGCGGTGGTGACCACGCTGGTGCCGGAGCTGATTTTGACGATTTTGCCCATGGTGACGGCGGCGGCCCCGTTGGTGATCGGGATGATTGGACTTTCAGTGGCTAGGGACATGATGTTGGTTCGGTTGGGAGTGGTTGGGAGTGGTTGGGATCAGTTGAAGGCGGAGGGATCGAGTTCGGCGGCGCGCGCCCAGACCAGGGAGAAATCGGCTTTTTCGCCGAGTTCTGCGCGGGATTTGGTGAAGGCGGCCTCGACCCGGATGTCGGCGCTGCCGCCAGGGTTGAGCCCGGCGTGGACGAGGCTCTTTTCGAGTCCTTCGAGCGTCACCGGCATGGCGGCGAGAAATTTGCTGCCAAGGGCTTCGGAGGCTTCGAGCAGTTCGAGCGCCTGCGCTTGGGTTTCCTCGTCCTTGGGGGCGATCTTGCCCGCGGCGACGGCGGCTTCGACCTTGGCCTTGTGGCCAGCGGTCTTGGCATCCTTGGCGATGGCCTCGGCGGCTTCCACTTGGCCCTTGAGGGTGGCAAGTTCGGCTTCGAGTTCGGCGATGCGTTTTTCCTTGTCGCTCATCCCCTCTTTGAGGGAGGAGATTTTTTCGACAGCTTCGGTTTCGTCGGTGGCCGCAAGGGCGGCGAGGATGATTTGTGACATAATGGTTTCGGGGTTGAGATCGGTGTCGGCGGCGGCAATCAGGCCGATGCCGCGGAAAGCGGGCTCATCGACCAGCGAGCCGATCTCGCCCTTGTCGGGGAGGCCGGAGGGGATGCCGTCGGAATTGATGAGGAAGGTCGGGGAGAAATAACCGTAGTCGCCGCCCTCGATGGCAGCGCGTCCGCTGGTGCTCCAACTGGCGGCGAGGAGGATCCCGCGCTCCGGGTCAAAGGAAAAAGCGGAAGGGTGTCCGGATGCCGGGCCCGTCTTGGCGTGGTCAAACGCGAGACGTGGGCGGACGGTGCCGGAAAGACGTTTGTCGAGAGCCTCCTGAAGTGCCGCGGCAATCTCAGCCCCGCGCTCGGCGGGCACGTTCACGGTGATTTCACCGGGCTTGCCGCTGACGGTCGCGGAGATCCTGCTGGAGCCGACCGGGATATACACGATCTCGCCCGGCGCGTCCTTGGAGACGGCTGAGGCGAACGCGGCGGTGATGATCCTTGGCACGGGATGACCCATGCCGCATCGCCCCAGAAAATCCTAGGGTTTGGAGTGGTCCCCGTTTACTCGAAGGATTTCACGAAGTCCAAGATCGCCGCGGACCCCGCGTCTGAGATCGCGGATTCAGTCGGGAAAATGCCCTTGTCGCCGCGGTGGCGGGTGATGGTGCGGAGCGTGTAGAGCAAGGCCCCGCCAGGCTTGGCGACGGCATACGGCTGGCCCTTGTTCTTGCCTCGCACGGCGGTCTTGAGCACGCCTTCCACCAGATAGCCGACCGTCTCGCCGGCGGTCTTGGACTCGATGAACGCGAGCACGCCCGCGCGGCCCGGCCGGATCTGGCGGCCGTCCCGGATGGGCACCTCGGCGGAGGGCACGGCGAGCGCCCTGGTGAGCTTGCCGGTGAAGCTGGAAATGCTTTTGCCGGGCGTCACCTCGCCGCCGTGGTAGCGCAGCGCGATTCCCAGCTCAGTGAGTGAAACGGTGGCCTCGTCGGCGGTGGCGCTGGATTGCGCGGAGTTCCGCACGTCGGCCCAGAAATCGCCGCGGCTGTTGCGCGGGACATACTTGTCATCCAAGTGCTTGCGGACGATGCCGAGCACGGACTTGGAAATCTTCCCGTGCATCCCCTGCCGGTCCTTGAGTGCCTCGGCCACGGCGGAAACCGCGGCTTGCGCGGTGGCATCGTTCACGTCGATGGTGATGGAGAGACTCATGATTCGGAGAGCGTGATCCGGATCGTCCGGGTGGCCGGATCCTGGGTGAATGCCTCGACCTTGAACTCGGTGCCGCCGACATACACGAATCCCGGCTTGCCAGGGCGGAGTGCTTGGATGTCGATCGCCTTGCTTGCGCCTTTGACGTGCAGGGTGACGTTCCAACCGTTGCCCAGCTCGCCAGCCATGGCGCGGGCTTGTGCCGACGCCGTCCCCCATTCCCATCCGGCGACGTTGGCGGGGATGGTGAGGCGTTTTGCGGTGAGCGAACGGATGAGCACCACCGCCTCAGCGGCGGAGAGCTTGAAGCCCCGCCACAGATCCGCGGGTGACTCGGCGGTCTCGATGCGGTCGAAGAGTTTGCGGAGAATGATCCGGGCGTCTTGCGCGTCCGGGGTTTGTCCGCCAGCCCATGCGTCGAGCGCGTCCTTTTGGGTCAGTCGGTCATAGCCGGCGGGTGCGGGCTTGGCCCAAATCTCGGCGAGCTTGGCCGCGGTGGCGGGCTTGGAGCCATCCGGGTCGGTGAAGACGAGCTTGCCGTCTTGCATCTCGCCGAAGCGGCCGAGCTTGTCGGCGAGTGCCAGCTTCAAGACCGGATCGGAGACCTGCGGGGCGACTTCCAGCCCGTCATTCATCGTCCGATGGATCGGCTTTTGCATCGGGTCGGTGTTCGGGTCGAGCTTCATGCCAAGCTCCAGAGCCTCGGTGCGGGAAATGCCGGTGACTCCCATGCCGCTGCCAAAGTCAAACGGCGGCCACGGCTGGTCGAAGCGGGAGATTTTCCGCCAAATCGGATGATTCAGAAGCGCGATCATGCGGGTGGGATGCACGCCAGGGATGTCGGCGAGTTCGGCCTTGGCCTCCGCCCAGAGCGCCGGCCAGTTCCGCGGCTCCTTGGCCTGCTTGATCCGGACCAACTCCTGAGCCGGAAATCCCCGGATGGCGGTCTGACTGCGGACCCAATCGGCATGCCCCCGCGCCATGTCGCGGTTAGTCTGCAAAACGACGTTGATGCGAGCGAGGCTGGAGAGGTCTTCCAGCCCGCCCGCCTTGCCTTCCGGCGGTTGGTAGCCGCGCTCTTCCAGCCACATGAACAACCGCTTTTCCGCGTCGTTCACGGATCGCTCATTCCTGACTACCGCGTCCGTCTCGTCGCGGAATTGCTGGAGGATCTCCGCATCCGTCACGCGGGACATGAAGAACGCCCGCTCGCGGATCTCGGAAGGGACGCTGCTCCATTCCTCCGACGTGAGCGCGGCAGGGAGGTTCTCACGCCGGGAGAAGGATTGAAACGCCTGGTTAAAATCGCCGTCGGTTGCCATAACTGAATCACTCTAGTCCGGAAAGCCAAGCGGCGGCGAGCATGGACGCGAGCGCGTCGTCGTCGGTCAACCCTGCTTTGGCGGCGGCTTGCATCTTGGCGACGAGCGCGGCGACCTCCTCGGGGTCGTTGTCGATGGCGGCAGAGGCGGCTGCAACGTCGTAATCGCCGCGGCTGAGCGTGCGGAATCCGCCAGCCTCGATCATGGCCGCGGTGACTTTCTCCACAGGTTTCCCCTCACCTCCCTTTGTTTCATGAGGCAAAACATCGCCCGTTGCAGGTTCTCCCTGCACGCCATCCGGCGAGGGAGGGGAAAGTAATTCGTCGCTAGCAGCGGGTGCCGGGATCCCGTGCCGCTCGTAGAACCATGCTTTGGAAACCGGCACCCGGCCGGTGGTGATCCCGATCTTCTCGTCGCGCTCGGCGAGGGCTTTCTCATCGCGCACATCCTCGCGCCGCGCCCACATTTCCGGCAGGTCGTGGCCGAGGCTGTTGCCGTAGTTGGCGGCGACGATGGCCGGGATGAGCTGGTGGGTGAGGATGCCGCCGACGTAGTCCGAAATCCCTTCGATCACGCCGTCGAGCGTGCCCTGGTGGACCTCTCCAAGGGCCCGGCTGCCGGTGCTGCCGGTGCCGCTCGTCAACGTCTGCCCGAGGATGAACTGGTCGCACTGCTGGTCCGCGAGGTCGATGAGCGCCTTTTGCGGCAGCGAATCGCCCGCCTTGGCGGAGTCGAGCACGTTGATCTTGGTGCCGCTGCGGGTGACGATGTAGCCATTCGAGCCGATGCTCGCCAGCGCGGCGCGCACCGAACCCTCGTCCTTCGCGTCGGCGACCTCGGCGTGCCGCCACGGGATGCCGTAAAGCTGGGTGAAGGACATGAACCACTTGAGACCGTAAACCGCCGCCAGCCAGTAGCCCGCCAGCGCGCGCAGCGGGGCCGCGGTGGCCGGGTGGCCGGCGTGGCCGGCGTGAATGCCGATCAGGAAACGATTCGCCGGGAAGTCCTCGAAGGCGCGGCTGCCGCGCATGCCGCTGGGGTCGAACATCAACCGGTCCTCGGGGTCCGCGGTGGCGGGCGTGCTGTAGGGGTAGCCGTAAAAGCGGGCAGGCACCGTCTTGGTGGAGCGCGGCCGCCAGCCGTCATGGTTTTCCCAACGGATCTCGCAGACCGCGTGCCCGTAGTAGTAACCGCGCACCAGCGCCCTGATCGTGTCTTCAAGCCCGTTCTCCATGCGAACCGCGTCGGGCTTCATGCTCCAGACCCGCGCCTCCAATTCCTTGGCGACCTTCTCCGCCTTCGCGTCCGGTTGCTCGCCCCGCGCGGCGTAGGGGTGGATCTTCCAAGGCGCGACGGAAACCTTGCGGCCGATTTCCTCAATGGCCTTTTGCAGCTTCGGCCAGGTGTCGAGCATGGCCGTAAACAGCAGATGCTGGTAGTGCAGATCCCCGTTGAGGGCGGCGGAAAGGGTGCTGCGAACGTCGCCGGGTAGCTGTTCGCGCTCGAAATAGTCAAGCATCCGGTCGCGGGCGAGCGGGACATTGATGGAGCTGCCCCAATCGTTGCCAGAGCGGGTGGGGAAGTCGGCGGCGGCTTCGATGAGCTCGGAACGGCGCGGCGGGAGTCCGCCTGATTCGCGGAGAGAGCGGCATTGGGTGACCATGCGAAGATGATGTCGCGTCACTGGCACTCTGTCGCCATGCCTTAGTGGTCCCCCCCGTCAGCGGCCGTGCTTCCAATGGCAGGAATCCGCGCCGCAGCCCTTGGCCATCCGCGCCACGTCTTCCTGCAGCTTGCCGATGGTCACCCCTTGGATTTCGATGATCTTGTCCTGGGCGGACAACCGCGATTTCATGAATCCCCACATCACGGCGGCGAGGGTGGCGATGGTTCCGGCAAGGGTGCCGATGACGGTGAGAATCCAGGCCAGAGGCAGTTCGATCATGGGAGGAGGTTTAGATGATGGGTCCGGTGATGAGGATGTAGGGAAATTTCTTGGCTCGCGCCGTGGCAAGCGCCTTGGTGAGCATGGCGTGGAACTCGTCCCACTGCTCCGGGTGGATCGTCTGACAACCGGCCGAGCTTGTCGTGGTGTAGCCGCCCCGGTGGATGTTGATGGCGATGCCGTCGCTCTTCCCCGCCTTGCCGTCGCGCATGACCGGCAGCGCCTCGTCCGGGGTGGCGGGCCGGAAGGCCGGGTAGCCGCCGCCCGGCCGGGAAATCCCGTGGTTGCCGGGCCGATACCAATGCACGCCGGCAATCAACGTGGCGATGCCATACTTGAACGCACTCGGGTCGGTGTTGGCATTGAAGCCCCCGAAACAATCCCCCGAGACCACGAAGATCGCGTCGTCGTAAAGATTGCGGTCATTCGCGCCGGCCGCGCCCATCGTGTGAAGGTAGTAGCCGCGCACCCCGACGACAAACACCTCGGGCAGCGCGTTGCCCATCACGGCCTCGGCGAGGTCCACGATCTGGCAGAATCCCGCTTTCGGGCGACTGGCGGGAAGGATCTTCATAGAAAGATGACGTAGAGAACCACCAGCCCCCAGAACACCCCGCAGACGAGAAAGGCCGGCAGCGTGCCGGTCGGTGTTTCATCGTCTTCGGGTCCGAGAGGGTGCATGGGTTTACTTTTCCGAAATGATCCGGATCACGGTGGCCGCGGTGGCCGCGTCAAGCGTCACGGCCTTGGATCCGTCCGCATTCATGGACAGGGTGCAGGAACTGAGGATAGCCGCGAGGGCGAGCAGGATGACGGCTTTCATGGTTCGGGATCTTTCGGGGTGAATTCGTAGGAGCCATCCACCGATCCGTTGTCGATCAGGTCGGCGGCGAACTGGAGCCACTGCCGCGCCGTCAGCGCGAAGAACCCCACGGAGATGACGTAGGGCCGCCACTCCGCAGGGAATGGCAGCACGGCGGAATCCAGCGGCAACGTGCCAATGCCGGCGAGTAAACCGCCCAACCCGGTGACGATCTGGAGGAATTGCTTTTTGAACTGCGGTGACATGCCCGCGACCTTCGGGCGACCCCGCCGGAATCACAGCCCCGATAGTGGTCCCCCCTCACCAGCCGGAGACAAATCCGCCGTGAAACGCGTTACCGCCCCCCGCGAGCACGTCCCGCGAGCTCACCGCCCCGGTCATCCGCGCGCCGCAGGCGATGGCCCCGAGCAGCGCGTCGGCGCGGTCCGGCGATTTCACGCCGTTTGCCCGCATCTTGTCCTTGGACTCCACCCGCAGCTTGCCGGTGTCGGTCCACTCGCTCTTGCGGGTGGTCAGTTGGTCAAATGCCTTCGCGTCGAGCTGCCCGAGGTGCACGCGGCCGCGCTCGATCTCCCTCGCCCCGACGTGCCACACCTCGGCGATCAGGTTCGCGTATTCGTCCTTCTCGTTGGCTGCCTGCCCGCCGTGGAAACGGTTGATCCTCCAGCCCGCCTCCGCCAGCGCGTCGATCATCACCGTGCCGAGGCCATCCGCATCCCCCCAGATCTGGCCGGCTGACAATTCCTCGCGCCCGAAAAGCTGGATGAACTGGCGGACGCCCTGCATCGTGTCCTTCTCATGCCAGGCGTCGGCAATGTAAGCGTGGTTCCCCTTCCTCACCGCGAGCACGTTCTCGTCACCGCCTGCCGCAAAGTCGCAGAACGCGACCACCTCGCCCGTAGTCACCGCGGCGGGCTGCGATTCCAACGATCGCTTCAATCGCTCGCTGGTCAGGATGAACGCGCCCGAGTCCTCGGTGAACTCCGCAAGGTGCTTGGAGCGGAACAGCGGGTGATCCATCCCATAGCGCCGGAGGTCGAGCTCGTAGCGCTCCGCGGGGATGTGCAGGCAGTCCTTGGACGTGGCTTTGACGGTGTGAAAAAAACCGGCGGCCTTGTGATGCGAGTCGAAGAACGGCCCGCGCGGCGATCCCGGCGAAGAGACCCACAGCTCATATTTCCGCGTGCAGCGGTCGAAGGCCTCGAAGATCGACTGCGGCACGGTCTTGGCCTCGTCAATAATCAGAAAAACCGGATCCTCCTCCTGGGATACCTTCGGGTGATGTCCCTCCGCCCGGCCGGGGTTGTCGGTCGAGAATCCAAAAGCGAAGCCGCCCTCCGGGGTCCGCAGCTCCTCGGCCATGAATTGCCACGTCGGGAATCGCGTTTGAAAGACGCGGATCGCCGGCCAGAGTTGTTTCTGGATCTGCATCCACGATCCGGACGTGAACACACACTGCCCGCGCGGGTGCTTGTGGAGAAACCAGAGGATGAGCGGTGCAATGAGCCGCGCCGTCTTACCGCTGCCGTTGGCGGCCACCACGCTGGTCTGCTTGCCCACCGCCACGGACTCCATGGCGTCGAGTTGCCACTCGTAGGGGATCACGCCAAGCACCTTGGCGCAGAACATCGTCGGGCTTTCCTCCGTGGTCATCAGCCGCCTTGAGTAATGGCTGCGCGTTTGGCCTCGATCAGCCGGGCGAGCGCGTCTTCCTGCTGGGGTGCCAGAGCGAAGGCGTGAACGGTCGAGATCGGGCCGCCACTCGGGCCGCTGACCTCCTGGGTGATCCGCTCGCCGTAGCGTTTCGGATCCCACTTGGCGAGGAGCTTGAGATCAGTCTCGATGATGAGCTTGTCGCGCTGCACGTCGCCGGTGCTGTCACCTCCCTCGCGGGCCGTCTCCCTCAGTCGGGTAGCGATGGCGTCGAACCCGCAATCTCGGGCGCGCGCGATGTCTGCGGAAAACCCCGCGTCTTTCTCCATCCAGTCGTAAACCGTGCGAATCCCCGGCATCCCCGCTGGCGAGCAGATCACCGTGAGCGGAGTCCCGTTGGAAAGCCCGTCCGCGATCTTGCTGGCCACGGCGGGAGAGAACCTCGACGGCCTGCCGCGCGGTTTCGGCGGCGCTTTCTTCTTCGCTCGTCCCTGCTTGGCCACGGTTCGTTTCATCGTCCTTCCATCTTCCGCGCGCGCGAGGGCTTGGCGAGTCCCGCCGGTGGTCCCCGCTAAACCTTCCCTCATGACAGGTGTTTGCGGAGTTGGGTGAGGAACCATGTCCAGCCGTGTGATTTGCTTGGTGCATCGCCTGGAGCCTCGACGGTGATCCGGTCGCGCCGGCAGCCGATCCGCACCGTCCAGCGCCTGACCTTGCCGGATCTGAAATCCGTCCATTGGAGGCACCCGAGCGCATCGCCCTGGCTGCGCGGCAGGTTCTGCACGTCATTCTCCGCCATTTCCCTCAGCCGCTCGGCCATATGCTCCAGCCGGCGAGCGGATTGCACGCGTTGGGAGGCTTTTCCCATTGCGCTCATTCTCAGCCGCTTGCGCTCGGCACGTTGTTTTCGGTAGTTTGTCATGGCTGGTCTAATAACGTGTTACCTTGAGACCCCTAGTAGGCGTTTTTCCTCATCGGTCAGCTTGTTGAGCGCCTCGGCGCGGGCC
>Ga0208975_1000429_pt1 | contig 20857 bp, 34 predicted proteins | sample GreLakmeER78MSRF_FD_187700 | JGI IMG/M metagenome (GOLD analysis project Ga0208975, IMG submission 187700) | Freshwater lentic microbial communities from great Laurentian Lakes, MI, USA - Great Lakes metaG ER78MSRF (SPAdes) | ecosystem: Environmental > Aquatic > Freshwater > Lake | place: Great... | reverse complement strand
CCATCCCAATCGTGTTCGTCAAGACCATCTGACGCCTCGTCACTTTGTCCCGAGCCACCCCCACCCAGACCGTTCCCTTGCTCACTACCATTACCCTCACCCTCATCTGGCCCGACTGGACCACCACCGCCACCACCTTCTTCCTTGAGTAGCATGTAAACTTGATGCGTGTCGAGTCCGCGATACTTCTCATCGTATAGACCGAGCAATTCGCCATTAGGCTTGCGTGGCATAGCGACTTCTTCCTCGTATGGGTCGGCATCGCGTATCTGTAAGTTAATAACATAATCCATAGCCGCATTAGCCAAGGCGCGATCTTCCCTAGCGATCTTCTGCCATACGCTCATGTGTCGATAGGCTTTGTGCATCGCTTCGTGGATAACGAGAAACGCAAGTTGTTTATCTGTCAGGATATCAACAAACTCACGACCATAGGTTACATCTCTGCCGTTGGTGCTAGCGGTTTTTAATGTGTCGCTAACATCAACCTTGCCGATCATAAACACCCCTGCAAAGTAACAAAAGTTTTTGCTCTGCATGAGTTTGACGTGCGCACGTTCAATGCGCTGTTCTGCAGTCAGTTTCATATCAAGGTCTCCAATAGAATAAATCAAGAACTAACACAATAAGTGCCATGAGTATTAGCACTCTCTCAAACTTCTCCCACTTAGTCATCATTCTTCTTCCTCATCTTCTTTTAAAGTTCTAATCCACTCACCGATCTCTTGTTCGGTATGGTACGAAAGTATCCAGTCGGCTAAGTTATGGACTGCGTTCTGCAGAATGGAGTCATACAACATCTCCAATGCTTCCTTACCAAAATGCTTTTCAATTTCTTCGGGCGTCATTCCTCTCCCCTTTCTTTTCTTATCTCGGTTATGTCCTTCATGTTCTGCTGAAGTTCTGCTACTACGGCATGGACAAACTGACGAGGATTCATTCCGTCTTCCTCCATTTGGACACCGCAATGCGCTAGTACATAAAGCAACGAGTGCATCGATACATTGAAGCTACAACCTTCCAAGAGTTGACCGATGGCATCCGATGCCGCTTCGATCTTGTCCCAATCGCCCTCAGGCATACGATCTAAAATCATGTTAGGCATGATGTTTCCTTTCTTAGTATCAGAATAAGTATTGGTTCTCACGCATCCATGTGACGAACGAGCCGCTTGTCATAAGGATTTGTTTCTTCTCAGGGTTCTTGCTAGTGGTCAAGCAGAATACTGATTGCAACTCTTTGGGGGTGCGCTTCAAGTACTCAAACCATTTACCAATAGTCGCGCGGTCAATCCGTTGCATAGCACCAAAAGCCATAATGTTAAGAGCAGCAGGTGAGCTCGGTAATTTGCAACCCTTGGGGTCGTTGATAACTTCTTCCCATGTTGGGAGTGAGTCGGCAACTTCTACATACGCAACCATGTCACGCGCGGCTGATTCGCCTATCGTTCCTGTTAAGCCAGTAATGAGAGCGTTGCGCGTAATGCTGTTGCGTGAGCCGATGATGTTGCTTGCACGTTGCAATGAGCGTGGGCAAACATAGGACTTCTGCGGAGTCTTTGGGTTAAAGATATATGGGTTATCTGCTTGGCTAGCATCTTTGTAAGACGCAAGCGCGTGGGGATACGCCTTAATCCATGCGACCACCTCAGGCTGAATCTTGCCACTATTCAATGCCCAATAACCCCATGAATCTTCATCGACAGACCCGTCGGCTTTGAATCCGGCATGGGGTTTCTTGATAGGCGTAATTGTCATACGGCTGATAGAGTGAGCCTTCAACATATCGCCAACGCCGTCGGTCGTATTGTTACCGGCAGTCACTACGATGCTATCCCGATGCAACTTGCAACCACCGATCCGCCGTTCGTTTAATAGTGGGTGTAGCATATTCTGCACAGCCATAGATGAGGGCTTGGTAAACTCATCACAGAAAATAACAAGCGGCTCGTCTTTGTGAAAACCCCAATGGTCGTTCAGATACAAGCTAGTTGTTTTGGTTTCGTGATTCGGCATTGGGATACCAAGATCACCAAGCTCGGTGTTAGGTACATCGATGTAAACGCCACGATAACCAGTTCTCTCTACTACGCTTTCAAACATAGCAGTTTTGCCAATTCCGGGCTCGCCCACTAAGTGGATTGAGTTCATATTACCTACTGCAAGGATAAGTTCCATTGCTTCTTTCAAGGTAACTTCGGTGTTCATGCGTACTTCCATTTTGATTCTCCTGATAAATTAAAAACAACCAACACAATTAAAGACAATATGACTGTTGGTCACTTTGTCGCTTCTCTCTGCTCTGCTATTGAGATGGGGTCAAAGTTCTCCAGCTCGCGTGCGTGTTCTTCGTCATCGTGCTTGGCGATTGCTTCGCCCCATGCTTCTTCCCAACTGATTTCGGATTCAGTTTCTTTTACCTCCGATGGTTCCGCGCCCAATATATCTAGCACTTCCATAGCTACATAGTGAGTGTCCTCAAAGTACTCGGACCGGTACTCGGCAGGGTTCGCAAGAAAGTTGCGTAAGTCAACCTCGATGCACCGCACCAGTTTGACCAGTCGGTGATACTCAAAGCCGTTTATCTTGCTCATTTGTTTTCTCCCGAAAAGTATTCGACCATCATGTGTTTAATGATTGCGATCTCAGCCAATGCATGAGTAGCAAATACGCGATTGCCGTTGCTGTCGCAAAGGTAGCCACGCTCGTTCTCGCCATACAAGCACTCAGCCATGTACCCGTCAGGGGTAGCGACTGCTTTGTATTTCCTAAAAGGCAAATCCATATCCGATTGTGTTTCGTGATTCATTACATATACCTCGTGTTACTTTTTACTTCACTCCGTGCCGCTTTGTACTCGCTCACAATGCGGTCACGCTCTTGGTCATCGTCAAGAATATGACTGATGAAATGTTTAGCCATGCGTATCTCACGCTTGCTATCCAAGTAGAAAGCCGTAGCTAAGATGGCCCAGATTAGTAGGCCGAGTTCGATAAAGCTAAATTCGATCATTGATTGCTCTCTCTTTCTTGATAATTTCGATGGCCTCATAAAATTCGTCTTTGTATTTGTAAACCAAATAGCCCAACGCCCCTGCGACAAACGCGCTCTCACAAGCCTCACGCCTGTCCATAAACACGCACTCAAGCAAAAAGTCGAGCAGTTCAAAATCTGTGTCGTTCATTTCATCCCCTTCGTTTGTTTCGGATTGGTATTGCACAAATCGGCAGAGTCGGTGATTAGTTGGTATGCACCCTTGGAGTAGGGGATAGCCACGCACCAACCGAGTCTTGCTTCTCTAGCATTGAGTTCCCCACACGCTTTGCACACGAGATGCCCATACTGAGCGCGTTTCCTACCGATGCCATTAGTGCATCCGGCAGTTGTGCAGTAGCCGTTGGTCATGCGATCACCTCTCTTTCAATTAAGTAGTCGTTGTTGTCGATGCAACCGATCAGGTCGTAACCGCCAATAGTGCGGTCACTTGCTATCCGTCTACGAACGTAGTCGATTGCTTCCTCGTCGGTTTGAACGCCATGCATACCGGAAAGAATACAGCGGTATCTTGATAGCAAGAAACCACGCTCTGTGGTATGCAGGCCTATGCGAATGGTTGTGCGAATAGTCATAAGAACCTCCAAAGTGATAAAGAAAGACAAAATGACCAAGTGTCAGAATGTCGCTGAAGATGCTTGGCGGTAGTGGCGCATGGGCATCCCCCTGCCGTTGGGCAGAGCCCAAGTATAACACAAATACTATACTTTGTCAAGTAAGTGTATCGTGGCGTAGCAGAGTGTCTTGGATTTGGCCTGTATTTAGGGTTTTGAGGGTAATGTTCTAAAAATGGAAAAATTCGAACATTAGAAGGAAAAATTCGAACATTGTGAAACGCTCGTAAGTTGTTGTTTTTACTAATGTTTTTTGTTTTAAGTTATGTAATGTTCTGAATGTTCTATAATGTTCTAAAATAATAATAGTACCGCCCCCCTGAGATTTGCACTTGCCGGAGAGCCTTGCCGATCTGCAAAAACTGAAAAATCGATTTTTTCAAAAAACCTCGGAACATTTGGAACAATATAGAACATTCCTTATAAATCAAGGACTTACAATGTTCTGCAATGTTCGAAAAAAGCCGTTTTTAGAACATTAGGCTATCGCGTTGAAGTGACCGTTCTCCATGCCCTTTGTCCTTTGCCCTACATATAGGGTTTGTACGGGGAGCAAAATGACTGGTTTGTGCTATTAAGGTAGGGACATTTTGACGATGGGTCATTATGTCAGTATCCACTAACCTAAGGAAAATCATGGAACTTAATAAAGTAGCCCAAGCTATTGACGCAACTCAAGCCGAACTTGCCAAGCAATCTGGTGAACTGTTTGCTCAATCGGAAATAGACGCTGGTCAAGCACTAGAACTGTTTGCTAAGTCAGTAGGGGCAGAACCGACATACGATATCTGGAATTCTTGCCGCCTTGAATTCATCAATGCGTATGTGCGTACCAAACCACAGGCCAAGGGCAACTCAGCCGACCAAGCATTTAAACGCTTTAAAGGCCGCTTGCTAGACACCTATGGACTCGAAGCCCCCAAAGCCCAGACTGAGGCCGCATTGAAAAAGGCCGAGGAACGCAAAGCCAAACAGGATGCACTAGAAGCAAGATACGCTGGCACAACCACCCGAGTACTTAAGGACTTGCTGAGTAATGAGTATCAAGCACAGGCCAAGAACCCAACCAAGAAATCCGCAATCCTGCGCGAACTTGAAAAGGCCGTCTCACTACGCATCAAGCAAGAGGCCGAGGGACAGCGGGAGGAACTTAAGGCACTAAGGGATGAACTTATTACTTGGGTACGCAAATGCGACGACCTAGACCGGCTGGCATTAGCTCACGAAATGATGAACCCTGACCACGACATACAGGCCGAGACAATTTCCGACTAACCAGTCATCAAGCCGACCCCGACTAACAATCGGGGTTTTTTTGGCTATCGCGTTGAAATGACCGTTCCCTACTAAAAAATGTCTTTCAACTTACTGGACAAATAGAAACCCAGTCAATTTGTCCCCTAAAAACAACAAGGGTTTATCCTAGTATAAATAAATTGTAAAACGCTACAAAGTGTGGTAAGATACAACTTCCTTGTAAGATAGGCTTACAAGGGAACCCAGTCAACTAAGGGAGATACCATGACTGAATTGTCTACAGTAGCCGGAGCGATTAAAGCTCTATCATTCGACCGCGAAACCCAAGCATACGAGCAGGGTTCACGCTTCGCTCGCAACAAGCTCGAGCGCGTAGAGGTCGTTACTTCTGCCGCTCAAACTCTCGGAGCTTCTCCAAGCTACGAAGAATGGGAAGCTTATCGTGTCCAGTGGGTTGACGGTCACGCTCACCAAAACCCCGACCTTACCGCGAACGCCAGTGACAAAGCATGGAAGGAATTTGCGAAGTTGCTGGACGAGCTTTATGGTATGACAAAACCAAAAAGCACTGGAGCGGCGGCGGTGAAGAAGTCAGAGCAAAGAGAGAAAGCTCAAGAGGCTTTGCTCGAGAAGTACGAAGATCAAAGCGCATGGGAGCTCCGCGACCAGTTGGCTAAGAACTACAAGAAGCTCGCAGACAAGCCCGAGGACAAAGAGCTCAAGAAGACCCAGAAAGAGCTTGAGAAGGTTATCAGGGCAAAGACGAGCGAAGAGAACAAAGCTCTCGGAGAAGAGCTCAAAGCCGCCCGAGCCGAAGTGAAAGAGCTTGCTTCTAAGTGCACTGATATAGAGAAGCTATATGCGGTCGTCCAGTTACTGGATGAGAACACCGATATCGAATACACGATCGAAGACTGATCTATGTACGACGAGCGAATGATCTTTGCTTGCAATGACTGGGACTACGAATGGTTATGTCCCAGTTATCGAGAACATAGGGAATTGTTCCTAGATATCTATCAAGACAATTACCCCTTATAGAGCTATATATCTATATCGAGCCCCCAGTTGTAATGACTGGGGGCTTTTTTGTTTTGTGCGCCCCAGTGACCCAGTCACTTTATAATTGTTGAGCTATCCCATCACCCCCACCCCCCAAATTCACAGCATGGGACTCCCAACGCAGCTACACTCTGTGTCGCACAAACGATGTTGCTGTTTCATTTTTACCCCCCACCCCCCTTCGTTTTTCTACAGAACGCGTAAGCCCGGGGGACTTAAGAATCACCCCCCGGTATTAGAGTATCAAGACAGCCAAAAAATATTTTTGCAAAAATTTTGAAATCTGTTACAGTCGGCTTGTTAGGGGACGCCGCGTGCCCAACACTTCCCGATAACTTTTCGGTGCTTATGACCTTTAATATTTCGCCATCAAATGAACATCCAGTTCCCACCTCGTTAGCAGAGGAGGTAGGCGAGTCCCTCCAAGAAAATGCACGAGTTGCTGCTGCGACAGCAGCGCTAATGTCTGAGCTCGGCATGCCGTTTGAAATGACGGAAGACGACGAAGAGGCGGCGCGTAAACTTTTTGCGCAGGTAGATAAGAAGAAAAAACAAAATGGTCAGGATAAGGAGAAGTCAAATCCACCGGCTCTCTATCAGGGTAACGTAGCCCTTAAGCTAGCAGCTTTGCTAACAGAGTATGACCACCGCGTGGTGGTCGACGCAACGCAGGCGCGTACATATATTATGAACAGGCTGCTAGAGCTAAGCACCTGTGGGGACACCAAGTCAGAACTTCGTGCCTTAGAACTTATCGGAAAGATGTCAGACATCGGTGCGTTTACCGAAAAATCTGAAATCACTATTACACACCGTTCATCCAGTGATCTTCAACAGGTCATTGAACAGAAGATTAACCGCCTGCTATCTATAGGTATTACAGATGTAACCCCCAAGGATACAAAGAAAGACCTTGGCATCGACGACGATGACGAGTTAGCCCAGCTTGAAGTTAATAAAGTAAAAGATGGATCATCAGAAATTACAGAACTTACTGAAAATTCTGCCAAATCTTCCTGAAGCACAGCTCCGCGACCTCATCGTATCGTTAGATGAACAGGAGATTCTTGCTGAAAGGGAGGAGGCTAGGGGTTCTTTCATGGCTTTTGTAAAAAAAGTGTGGCCGCACTTCATTGAAGGCTCGCATCACAAGAGAATGGCCAAGGCATTTGAGCGAGTGGCTCGCGGGGAGTGCAAAAGGCTCATTATTAATATGCCGCCGCGCCATACAAAGTCAGAATTTGCCTCATATTTGCTGCCAGCGTGGTTTTTAGGCAACTTTCCAGAGAAAAAAGTCATTCAGACCAGCCATACGGCTGAATTAGCTGTGGGTTTTGGTCGAAAAGTGCGAAATTTAGTCGATCAGGACGTATATACAGAGATATTTCCGGGTGTTGGGCTGCAAGCGGATTCAAAAGCGGCTGGTAGATGGAATACCAACAAGGGTGGCGACTATTTTGCGATCGGTGTAGGTGGTGCTGTGACCGGTAAGGGCGCGGATATCCTAATTATTGACGACCCGCACTCAGAACAAGAGGCTGCAATGGCGGCCAGCAACCCAGAAGTCTATGACAAGGTGTATGAGTGGTATACGTCAGGCCCGCGCCAGCGCCTGCAACCGGGGGGATCAATTGTTATTGTGATGACTCGTTGGGCGCAGCGAGATTTGACGGGGCAAGTGCTTAAATCAGCTGTGCAGCGTAGCGGAGAAGAGTGGGAAGTAATTGAATTCCCTGCAATTCTCCCTTCGGGCAACCCCTTATGGCCACAGTTCTGGAGTAAAGAAGAACTTGAAGCTTTACGTGAAGAATTGCCTAACGCCAAATGGCAGGCGCAGTATCAGCAGAATCCCGTCGGTAATGAGAGCGCTATTATTAAACGTGACTGGTGGAAATGGTGGGAAAAAGATGATCCTCCTGCTTGTGAATTTATTCTCCAATCATGGGATACAGCCTTTGAAAAAAATCAACGTGCTGACTATTCAGCAGGGACAACTTGGGGTATCTTTTCTTGTGAAGAAGATAACTTTGCGCCTAACATTATCTTGCTCAATACATACAAAAAACGTGTTGAATTTCCAGAGCTTAAACGAGACGTGCTTAGAGAGTATAACGAGTATGACCCCGACTCATTAATAGTAGAAAAGAAGGCGTCTGGTGCGCCGTTAATTTACGATCTCAGAGCGATGGGTATACCTGTGCAGGAGTACACGCCAAGCAAGGGACAAGACAAAATTGCCCGCTTAAACTCCGTTAGCGATATCATCGCATCTGGAAAAGTGTGGGTTCCTCGAACCCGCTGGGCAGAAGAGTTAGTAGACGAAGTTGCAGCATTCCCATCAGGCGAGCACGATGACTTGGTTGACGCAACAACTTTAGCGCTAATGCGCTTTCGTCAGGGTGGGTTCCTCCGTCTTCCGACTGATGAGCCTGAAGAGATTCAATGGTTTAAGAGCCACCGCCGCGAGCGGTTCTACACAGTGTAAGGATTTATTATGGCAACGAGTTCAATTGACAAAGGTTTGTACGCAGCACCTATGGGCATCGAAGAAGATGAAGAGGGTATGCCTCCCATTGAGATTGAGATTGAAGACCCCGAAGCAGTTCGTATTGGTATGGGTGACATTGAGATTGATCTCATCCCCCGTGATGACGAGACAGGTGGCGAAGACTTTGATGCCAATCTTGCCGACTACGTAAAAGACAGCGTGCTGGACTCTTTGGGTAAAGAGTTGGTTGATGACTTCACTAAAGACATCGGTGACCGCAGAGATTGGATACAAACCTATGTTGATGGCTTAAAGCTGTTGGGCTTGAAGTATGAGGACAGGACAGAGCCGTGGGCAGGTGCGTGTGGTGTGTTCCACCCGATGCTCACTGAGTCTGTTGTAAGATTCCAGAGCGAGGGGATCATGGAGACGTTCCCAGCAGCGGGTCCAGTTAAGACGCAGATTCTTGGTAAAGATACACCTGAGAAAGAAGAAGCCTCTACTCGCGTGCGCGAGGATATGAACTACCAGCTGACTGAAGTGATGCAGGAGTATCGCCCTGAGCATGAGAAGCTGTTGTGGAACTTGCCCCTCGCAGGATCAGCGTTCAAGAAGGTGTACTACGACCCAAGCAAAGGGCGTCAGATTGCGATGTTTATCCCTGCGGAAGACATCGTTGTGCCCTACGGCGCAGTAAGTCTTGAATCTTCAGAGCGTGTAACTCACGTGATGCGCAAGACAGAGAATGAAGTTTTGAAGCTGCAAGAAGCTGGGTTCTACAGTGATGTGGACTTGGGTGATCCGTCGTACGAGCTTGATGATATTGAGAAGCAAAAAGCTGAAGAGATGGGCATGTCAGCACTGCAGGATGAGCGCTTTCGTATCCTTGAGATGCACGTTGATCTTGACTTAGAAGGCTACGAGCACAAAGACAAAGATGGCGAGAAGACAGGTATCGCGCTGCCTTATGTTGTGACTGTTGAGAAGGGCACGCAGAAAGTATTGGCCATCCGCCGCAATTGGTACGAAGGCGATGCACTGCACCTTAAGCGCCAGCACTTTGTTCACTACCAATACATTCCGGGGTTTGGCTTCTATGGATATGGTCTCATTCACCTTATCGGCGGATATGCGAAGAGCGCGACCATGCTCATCAGGCAGCTCGTTGATGCAGGTACGTTATCCAATCTACCGGGTGGACTCAAGTCAAGAGGCTTGCGAATCAAGGGCGACGACACCCCTATTGCACCGGGCGAGTTTCGTGATGTCGACGTACCAAGCGGTTCCATTAGAGACAATATCTTGCCTCTGCCGTACAAAGAACCCAGTCAAGTTCTCTTCGCTCTGTTCCAGAACATTGTGCAAGAGGGTAGGCAGTTTGCGTCCGCAGGAGACATGAACGTCAGCGACATGAGTGCGCAAGCACCCGTGGGCACAACACTGGCGATTCTTGAGAGAACGTTGAAGGTGATGGGCGCTGTGCAAGCGCGTATGCACTACTCGATGCGTCAAGAGTTCCGTCTCTTAAAAGCAATCATTGCAGACTACACACCAGAAGACTACGACTACGAGCCAATCGAAGGTTCACGCAAAGCGAAGAAGTCTGACTACGACATGGTTGCTGTGATCCCTGTGAGCGATCCAAACGCTGCAACGATGGCGCAGAAGATTGTTCAGTACCAAGCTGCACTTCAGCTTGCACAGACAGCACCACAGCTGTATGACTTGCCACTTTTACACCGTCAAATGATCGAGGTGTTGGGCATTAAGAACGCTGCTAAGTTGGTGCCGATTGAGGACGATCAAACACCGACAGACCCAGTGCAAGAGAACCAGAATTGCTTGACTGGCAAACCTATGAAGGCGTTCATTGAGCAAGAACACGAGGCGCATATTGCCACTCACACTTCTATGCTGCAGAACCCCAAGATCATGGGTCTCATTCAGCAGACTCCACAAGGTCAGGCAATCGTGGCTGCAATGATGGCGCACATCAACGAGCACTTAGGATTTGCGTATCGTAGAGAAGTTGAGCAAGCTGTTGGTCTCTTGTTGCCTACTGAAGAACAAGGCAAGAACATGGCTCCAGAAGTTGCAGCGCAAGTCGCACAGCTCTCCGCGCAGGCGTCCATGCAGATCACACAAAACGCTCAAGCACAGGCTGCGCAGCAGCAAGCGCAGCAGCAGGCACAGGACCCAATTGTGCAGATGCAGCAGCAGGAGTTGCAGATCAAGATGCAAGAGCTTCAACTCAAACAACAAAAACAGGCTATGGAGGCAGCGACCAAAGCGGATCAGCTTCGTATCGAAGAGTCTCGCATCGCAGCCCAAAAAGAAATCGCGGCAATGCAAGTTGGTGCAACAGCTGCCGCTGCAAAGGACAAACTCGAAAAGCAACAGCTTATGGAGGGTACCAAAATTGGCGCTGAAATCGCCAAGCACCGCGCTCAGATGGCAGTCCAATCTGCACAAAGAGCATCTCAAAAACCTAAAAAGGGGTAATGTTGAACGACTACAAACTATTGGCACACGTGGCCAAGGAAATTGAAAAATATAGACAAGAGCGAGAAGCCTATGTTGCAGCGGGTAGAGCCGACAATATAGAAGACTATCGCAGTGTCTGCGGGGTAATCCGAGGTCTCAACCTTGCAGAAAACATCATTAATGAGCTCGTGCAAAGATTGGAGAAATCTGATGACTGAATTTGACGTCGCTGCGGTCGACTTGTCTGGCATTTTAAATAAGCCATCTGAAGACAAGGCTAAGCAGTTGCCTGACCCTAAAACATTTCATCTACTTTGTGTAGTCCCCGAGGCTATGCAAGAGTATGCAGATAGTGAAGTTGGCATCATCAAGTCTAGCCAGTCTATGCACTTTGAAGAGGTACTCACACCTGTCTTGTTTGTCGTCAAGCTTGGACCTGACTGCTACAAAGACACCGCTCGTTTCCCCAGTGGACCGAGTTGCAAGGAGGGTGATTTCATCATCGTCCGACCAAATTCAGGCACCCGTCTGAAGATTCATGGCCGCGAATTCCGCGTCATCAATGATGACTCGGTTGAGGCAGTCGTGGAAGACCCCCGTGGCATTACACGTGCAGCATAAGGAGATAACGCATGGCACAAACAGAGTACAAAGGCGAAGACTTCGAGTTTCCCGACGAAAAAGAAGCTAAGGGTAAACCCGTAGATACAAAGGATGAAGACGACGGTTTTGAGGTAGAAATCGAAGACGACACCCCTAGAAAAGATCGTGGCCGCAAGCCCGATGACACCCCTCCTGAAGACCCAACAGAAGACGAGTTGTCCTCGTACGACGAGAAGGTTCAGCAGCGGATTAAGAAATTTACACGTGGCTATCACGACGAGCGTAGAGCTAAAGAAGAAGCACTGCGCGAGCGCGAGGCTGCGGAAACACTTGCCAAGCAATTGTGGGAACAAAACCGCAAACTACAACAGCAAGTGCAGTCTGGCTCAAAGGCATACATTGAGAAGGCAAAATCATCTGCCGAGATGGAATTTGAGAACGCTAAGAAGAGATACAAAGAGGCTTACGAGTCTGGAGATTCTGATGCGGTCGTAGAAGCACAGGCAGAAGTTTCACGTGCAACTATGAATCTTGACAAGGCCAAACGAATGAGGCCTTTACAAACTCAAGAAAAAGATGTACAAATACCACAAAGTGATACAAATCAACCAAAAGTGTCTCAGCGTGATGAGCGTTGGATGAGCAAAAATACTTGGTTTGGCACCGATCCTGAAATGACAGCATCCGCCCTCGGGTTGCATCAAAAGCTGACTAGGGAATTGGGCGAAAACCTTGTAGGCTCTGATGAGTATTACAAACGAGTAGACGCTACAATGCGCCGAAGATTTCCTGAGTATTTTGAAGATACTCAGAGCGATGAAGATGATACTCCTTCGAAAAAGGTATCGGAACCGGCTTACGAGGATGAACCTCCGCGCCGTGCAACTAAACCCGCTACTGTTGTGGCTCCGGCCTCACGTAGCACTCCGCCTAATCGTATTAGGCTGAAGCAATCCGAAGCAGCGATCGCTCGCCGTCTTGGGGTTCCTTTGGAAGAATACGCTAAACAGGTTGCTCAACTAAAAAGAGGTGAATAATGGATCAAGTATTAACGTCTGGAAAGACACAAAACCGTTTAGCTCGTGAGCTGGACTCTCGTCAAGTGATGCAACGCCCTGAAGCGTGGCGTCCTCCTGAAGTACTGCCCAGCCCAGATGAACGTCCGGGTTGGAAGCACCGTTGGGTGCGCACTAGCACTATGGGCACTGCTGATCCAAGCAACATTTCTTCGAAGTTACGTGAAGGATATGAACCCTGCAAAGCAGAAGATTATCCCGAACTCATGATGCACGCTACCACGGAAGGTCGCTTTAAAGGCAACATTGAAGTGGGCGGTTTGTTGCTCTGCCGCATCCCTGATGAGTTTTTGAAACAACGGATGGCGTATTACTCCAACCAAAACAAAGCTCAGATGGACTCAGTAGACAACAATTTCCTTCGTGAAAGTGATCCTCGGATGCCCCTTTTCTCAGAAAAGAAAACCAAGGTCTCTTTCGGTTCTGGTTCTTAAATTTTAGGAGTCTTAAATGGCTTATCCCACCATCGACCGTCCATACGGTCTTAAGCCGATCAATTTGATCGGTGGTCAGGTGTACGCCGGTCAAACTCGCCAATACGTAATTGCTAGCGGTACAACCCCTGCTATCTTCTACGGTGATGTGGTGAAGATTATTGCCGGTGGCACTGTTGCTAAAGATGTAGGCGAATCTACGGCCACACCTTGCGGTGTGTTCATGGGTTGTTCCTATGTTAACGCTCAAGGTCAAGTGATCTTCTCTCAGTACTTCCCCTCTGGCACTACTGCGCCAACTGGCACTCAGATTACTGCTTACGTAGCAGATGATCCTGACCAGCTGTTCAAAGTTGTGTTGGTTGCTGGCGCTACTGAAGATGGTAACGGCTTGACACCCGCGTTCTTGGGTCGCACCGTCATTGGCGGTAACGCTCAGTTGGTCCAAAATACTGGTAGTACCTTCACTGGTGACTCTGCTATCGGCGTCTACACAGACGGCGCTACAGTTACACCTTCGTTGCCTATCCGTATTATTGACGTTGTTCCTGATACTGCCAATTCATCTGGCAACTTCTGCGAGCTGATCGTCAAATGGAACGCAGCTTACTTTACCCTCGCTGAAGGCACTCCGAACACGATTACGTGGGCTGGCGGTCATCAGTATCTCAATCCGCTTGGCGTTTAATCAAGGAGCTGAATCATGGCTATTTCACGCGCACAACTGCTGAAAGAGTTGCTCCCCGGTCTGAACGCTTTGTTCGGTATGGAGTATGCTCGTTACGGCGAAGAACACAAAGAGATCTACGAAACAGAGACCTCTGAGCGTTCCTTCGAAGAAGAGACCAAACTGTCTGGATTCTCCGCCGCTCCGGTGAAGAACGAGGGCTCTGCCATTGCTTATGACAATGCGCAAGAAGCTTGGTCTACACGCTATACACACGAAACCATCGCCTTGGGTTTCTCAATCACTGAAGAAGCGATTGAAGATAACTTGTACGACAGCTTATCTGCTCGTTACACCAAGTCATTGGCTCGTGCTATGGCTTACACAAAACAGGTTAAGGCTGCTGCAGTCTTGAACAACGGCTTCTCTGCTACCTATCCCGGTGGCGACGGCGTGGCTTTGTTCAGTGCTTCGCACCCCCTGATCTCTGGTGGCACTAACAGCAACACACCCGGCACCCAAGTTGATTTGAACGAGACTTCTTTGGAAGCCGCCGTTATTCAGATCGCTGCTTGGACAGACGAGCGTGGTTTGCTGATCGCTGCTAAGCCCAAGAAGTTGATTGTTCCCCCAGCTTTGATGTTCACGGCCAAGCGCCTGTTGGACACTGAGTTGCGTGTTGCTACAGCCGATAACGACATCAATGCTATCAAGCAGATGGGCGCTATCCCTGAAGGCTACACTGTCAATCACTTCTTGACCGACACTAACGCTTGGTTCTTGACCACAGACGTGCCTAACGGTCTGAAGCACTTCGTTCGTACACCGCTGCAAAACAGCATGGACGGCGACTTCGACACAGGTAACGTTCGCTATAAAGCTCGTGAGCGTTATAGCTTCGGCTGGTCTGATCCTCTCGGTATGTGGGGTTCTTCAGGTTCTACCTGATAAAAACGAAGAGGGGGCCTTGTGCCCCCTTTTCTTTTCGTGTATATTGACTTCATTCCGGGCTTTTCCGGTGTTCTTACAGTCCCGGCTGACGACATGCAGATAGAACACCACAACTTGCATGTAAGGAATAATCATGGCAAATACCACGTTTAACGGCCCAGTTCGCTCGCAGAACGGCTTTCAAGACATCTCTATCAACGCCACCACTGGTGTTGTTACTGTTAACGCAACATTCGGCGCAGCTACCAGCGTGACTACTCTGGCTGCTACAAATGTAACGGCCACAAATCTGGTTTTTACCGATCAAAACCACCCCACTACAGCCGCAATCAACGCGACCGCAACTGCCACCGCAGCTGAAGTTGCAACAGGCTACATCACTTCTACATCAGCCTCTCCTACAACCATCACATTGCCAACAGGCACGTTGCTGGGCGCGGCTATCGGTGCGGCTAAAGGCACTGTGTTAGATTTGTACATTGACAATACTGGTGGCGCAAGCACAGTGACTATTGCTGTTGCAACCAATGGTATTTTGTCTACTGCGGCTGCCGACACTCCCGGTAGTTTTGGTGACCTGACAGTGGCCTCTGGCGTTACCGGCCTTGCCCGTTTCACCATCATGTTCTCAAGCGCAACAGCGTACGTGTTTACCCGTACTGCCTAATCAACCCAAGGGGCTTCGGCCCCGTTTTTAAAGGAGATTGATTATGACGATGCAAACAGACGTTTTATCGGCGCACACAGAAGCTACAGGCACTATGGTGTCGGCGCGTACTCGCCTTAAAGGTTATCAGTGTATTTCTGGGGGTACAGCAGGAGATATTATTTTCCGTGACGGTGGCGCTTCGGGCACTATCCGTTTGCGTTTTAATATTGGTACGGGCACTCAACCAATTGGACTGCCTATTCCCGGACAAGGCATTTTGTTTAACACAGACATTCATGTAACTTTACCCGCAGCGGCGAAAGTCACGGTGTTCTATGGCTAAGAGCGCAGCATGGCAGAGGAAGGAAGGCAAGAATCCCAAAGGCGGCTTGAACGCCAAGGGACGAGCCTCCGCGAAAAAGCAAGGCATGAACTTGAAACCTCCCCAGCCAGAAGGCGGCTCCCGGCGCGACTCTTTTTGTGCGAGGATGGAAGGGATGAAAAAGAAATTGACATCCCCCAAAACCGCCAAAGACCCAGACTCACGCATAAACAAATCACTTAGAGCATGGAAGTGCTGATATGACTCAACACGACACAGCTAAAGCAGTTGCAGATGGCGCAGCAGTCTTAACAACTGTTGGCGTTATGGTTACATGGCTTCCACCTTTGGCTTCTTTGTTTACGATCGTATACCTAGGTCTTCGTATCTGGGAGTCTGATACTGTGCGCGAGTTGACCAATCGTAAAAAGGTTTCAAATGCCAGCGACGAGTGAAAAACAAAAGCGGTTCATGGATGCCGCTGCACACAACCCGAAGTTTGCAAAAGCTGCGGGTGTTCCAGTACCTGTTGCTAAAGAGTTCAGTGAAAAGAGCAAGGGTATGAAGTTCGGTAAGGATACAAATACATCCCGCCCCGACCTTCAAAAAGTTAACAAACCAAAGACACTTCATGGCAAGATGTCTATTATGAAAGGCGGCGGTATGGCAGAGTCTAAGGCGATGACAAAAAAAGAAGTTGGCTTCATGAAAAAAGCTGGCGCACCTAAATCAATGATTAAACATGAGGAGTCTGAAATGAAAAAAATGGCAAAAGGCGGTAGCGCCGGTAACGGTATCACTACAGCAAAAATGGGCGCAGTGCGCACAGCGGCTCCTAGCCGTGACGGTTTGGCCGCTAAAGGTAAAACCAAAGGCACTATGGTCAAGATGTCCGGTTCCAAGCCCTTGGGCATGAAAAAGGGCGGTAAGACCATGGCTTACGGCGGTAAGTGCTAATTTAAGGAGCACATCATGGGTGCAAGTTCAACTGCCGCTGGCATGAAAAAATACAAACCTAGGCGCGAGCCCGGGTCTTTGAATGATATGGTCTATTCGGAAAGCAAACAAGCGGCTATGAATGAAGCTAAAGAAGCTAAAGACACCGCCAGAAACGAAGCCGACTATAACAAGTCTTTGACCACCGAGAACAAGGCTAAAGGCGGCTACGTTAAAGCTGCTGATGGTTGCTGTTCCAAAGGTAAGACTCGCGGAAAAATGGTGTAATCATGATGGCGTCCCGGGGTATGGGGGCAATAAACCCCAGCAAAATGCCTAATGCGAAACGTAAGGCTCGCAGGGATGACACCGATTTCACCCAGTACGCTGATGGTGGTAAAGTTAACGCCGCTGGCAACTACACAAAACCCGGTCTGCGCAAGCGTATCGTGTCCCAAGTAAAAGCCGCAGCAACCCATGGTACTGGAGCAGGTCAGTGGTCAGCCCGTAAAGCTCAGCTTGTAGCTAAGAAGTACAAGGAAGCTGGCGGAGGGTACAAAGATTGAAAGCACCTCAGAAATCATTGAAGGACTGGGGCGACCAAAAATGGAGAACCAAAAGTGGTAAAAAATCTTCTGACACGGGCGAGCGATACCTTCCTAGTGCTGCGATTAAAAGTCTCAGTTCTGCTGAGTACGCTGCGACAACGCGTGCGAAACGTGCTGGCAAAAAAGCCGGACAACAATTCGTAAAGCAACCTAAAACGATCGCGAAGAAAACGGCAGGGTTTAGATAATGGCAACAACTTCCGGCTCATCTAGTTTCAATCTTCAACTTGACGAGTTGGTTGAAGAGGCGTTTGAACGCGCCGGTAGCGAGTTGCGTACTGGTTATGACCTGCGCACTGCGCGTCGTAGCCTTAACATCATGTTTGCAGATTGGGCTAATCGTGGCATCAATATGTGGACGATTGAGCAAGGTGAGATTCCCCTTGTTCAAGGCCAAAACACGTACGCTTTACCGTACGACACCGTTGACTTGCTTGAGCATGTGATCCGTACACAAGCCAACATTCAAAATAGCCAAGCTGACCTGACAATCACGCGTATTAGTGTTTCTACCTACGCCACAATCCCCAACAAGATTCAACAAGCCCGACCCATTCAGGTCTGGATTCAGCGTTTAGATGGTCAAAATTCACCGACTGGCTTGACTTTGAGTGGCTCTATTACGTCCACAGTAACGCAGATCACACTTAACTCGGTCATTGGCCTACCAGCTGCTGGGTTTGTGAAGATCGACAACGAGATTATCAACTACGGATACATATCAGGGAATACCCTATATAGCTGTTTCCGTGGACAACAAGACACAACTGCGGCTTCGCACACAAGCGGCGCTACGGTCTATCTGGCCCAAGTGCCTGCCATTACCGTTTGGCCTACCCCAGATTCCGCGCAGCAGTACACGTTTGTGTATTGGAGACTGCGCCGCACGCAGGATGCGGGTGGTGGTGTGAACGTGATGGACGTGCCGTTCCGTTTTATTCCTTGCATGGCCGCTGGCCTGTCCTACTACTTGGCGTTGAAGGTCGCCGGGGGCGCGGAGCGCTTGCCTGTGCTTAAGCAGCAGTACGATGAAGCTTGGGAGTTGGCTGCAGCTGAAGATCGGGAGAAGGCCTCGGTACGCTTTGTGCCACGTCAGCAGTTCATTGGAGGCACCTGATGGGTAATCGGTTTGCTTCTGGCAAATGGGCAATTGCGCAGTGCGACCGTTGTGACCAACGGTTTAAGTTAAAAGTGTTGCGTAAAGAAATCATCAAGACGAAGAACTACGACTTGTTGGTTTGCCCTGAGTGCTGGGACCCCGATCAGCCACAGTTGCAACTGGGTATGTACCCTGTTGACGACCCACAAGGTTTGAGGAATCCACGCCCCGATCGCAGTTATTATCAGTCTGGATTGAGCGGCTTACAAATTGTAAACACCAACAGCCCCGCAGTAGATGCTGATGGTTATCCAGAAGGCGGTAGCCGAGTGTTTCAATGGGGCTGGAACCCAGTTGGTGGGGCCAGATTTTTTGATGAAGCTTTGACGCCAAATTACTTGGTTTTAAACGTAGAAGTTGGTACAGTAACGATTGCAACGACATAAGGAGCCTGAAATGGACAAGAAAGATTTAGCCCAAGACAAGAAGATGATTAAGTCTGCTGTGGGCAAGCATGAGAAACACATGCACCCCGGTAAAAAGCCTACTAAACTCAAAGCTGGCGGCAAAACCAACAGCGACATGCTTAAGTATGGACGCAACATGGCCAAGGTGATGAACCAGCGTTCTGTTGGTCGTGGAGGTTAATATGGCTACAACAAAAGTTTACCGCCAACCCAAAATTGTTCCCAGCGTAGTTGTTGGTGAGATGCCTGTCAAAGAGGCGTTGAAAGCCAATACATCTGTGGCTAACGAGCGTAGCAACCCCTACCCCGGTGTTAAAACTTCTGGCATTAAGATTCGCGGCACTGGCGCTGCGACTAAAGGTGTCATGGCTCGCGGACCAATGGCATGAACTATACGCAACTCAGCAGCGCTATTCAGGCGTATACGGAAAACACCGAAGCGAACTTTATTGCTGAGATACCCGTGTTCGTTCAGCAGGCTGAGCAGCGTATTTACAACACCGTTCAGTTCCCTTCGCTTCGCAAGAACGTTACGGGCACTACGTCGACAAACAATAAATACTTGTCATGCCCCGGAGATTTTCTTGCCACATACTCAATGGCAGTGATTGACGGTACAGGCGCGTATGAGTATTTGTTAAACAAAGACGTCAACTTTATTCGCCAAGCATACCCTTTGCCAACAGAGACAGGGTTGCCGCGGTACTACGGTATTTTTGGCCCCGCTACAGCAAACTCAGACGAGCTAACATTTATTTTGGGTCCAACGCCCGATGCGGTGTATGGTGTTGAGTTGCACTATTACTACTATCCAGAATCAATCACAACAGCCAGCACATCATGGCTGGGGGATAACTTTGACTCTGTGCTTTTGTATGGTTCTTTGGTTGAGGCTTACACCTACATGAAAGGCGAGGCCGACATGTTGCAGTTGTACAACACCAAGTACCAAGAAGCACTAATGTTGGCCAAGCGTTTGGGCGATGGTATGGAGCGTCAAGACGCTTATCGCTCTGGTCAATTTAGACAGGCGGTAACTTGATATGTCGTTGACCCAAGGCGCTACTAACTCGTTTAAAGTCGGACTGGCTAATGGCTCGTTCAGCTTTAGTAACATTGCGGACACTTCTTACAAGATTGCTTTGTACACAGGGGCGGCCAATCTTGGCCCTGACACAACGGCATATACAACATCTGGCGAAGCCTCTGGTGGTAGTTATGTGGCTGGCGGGTCTACACTAACAATCACCCAAGTGCCTACGTTGGCTAATCAAACAGGTTCAACGGCTGCGGCTTTTTGGTCTTTTGCCAATGTGACTTGGACAGGCGTTATCACTGCCCGAGGCGCATTGATTTATAAGGACTTGGGCGGGGGTAGTACGGCGTCTGTTTGCGTGCTAGACTTTGGCTCAGATAAAACTTCTGCTAGTACGTTTGTTGTGCAGTTTCCAACTGCCACAAATAGCACCGCAATTCTTCGTATTTCTTAGTACAATGCTATTTAATACGGCAACAACCGCGTTAATTCGCTCTTCAAATTAAGGAAATATCATGTCAAATGAAATTGCAAAAGCCTCTGATGCCGTGAATAGCGGTTTGGTTGCTGGCACTAAAAACACTGAAGTGGCTAAAGCCACAGGTCGCTTCCTCATGGAATGCTATGACAAGGACGGCATCCTTAAGTGGTCTGCTGAAGAAAGCAACCTCGTGGTAAACGTTGGTCTTCAGTACATGGCTGGCACAGCTTTGACCAGCACGGCTCAGATCACATCTTGGTACATTGGCCTGTACGGCGCTGGCGCTTCTAACACCCCTGCCGCTGGTGACACCATGTCATCTCACGCTGGTTGGACTGAGGTTACCCCTTACTCCGGTACTCGCCCTGCTGCCACATTTACCGCTGCAACCAACGCCAACCCCTCGGTTGTGACCAACACTGCAAGCCCAGCTTCGTTCTCAATCACCTCCACCCAAACTGTTGGCGGCGCTTTCTTGGTGAGCAACAGCACTGCTGGTGGTTCAACAGGTACTTTGTTCTCCGCTGCTGACTTCCAGTCTCCCGGCGACCGCAGTGTGGTTTCTGGCGA
>Ga0208975_1000428_pt1 | contig 20871 bp, 33 predicted proteins | sample GreLakmeER78MSRF_FD_187700 | JGI IMG/M metagenome (GOLD analysis project Ga0208975, IMG submission 187700) | Freshwater lentic microbial communities from great Laurentian Lakes, MI, USA - Great Lakes metaG ER78MSRF (SPAdes) | ecosystem: Environmental > Aquatic > Freshwater > Lake | place: Great... | reverse complement strand
CGCAAGACTCAGCAAGTGTCTGAAGAACGAAGAGCGTTCGCAGCAGAGGCTGAACTTGTGCGGACGGAGCGCCAACAGTATTCCCAGTTGCTGGGTTCACTCCAGGCGCAACTTCAGCAAAACGCTGCACCACAGATCGACATGGATCGTCTTTACAACGAAGACCCAATCGAATGGGTGCGGCAAAAGGAACTTGCAAGAGATGCCGAAAAAGTACACGCAGCTATTCAGTCTGAGCAGCAGCGACTCTCTCACATCCAGGCGCAAGAGCAATATCAGTCTATGCAGGCACACCTTGCACAACAGCAAGATGCCATGCTCAAAGCCATTCCCGAGTGGGCTAACCCCGACAAGGCCAAGGCTGAAAAGACGTTGCTGATTGAGTGGGGGCAGAAGCTAGGCTTTTCCTCCGATGAGCTGAAGAATATTTTTGACCACCGAGCTGTCGTTGCGCTGCGTAAGGCTGCGCTGTACGACCAGATGATGACCAAGAGGGGCAACATCAGGCCAGCGGTCAACAATGGGCCTAAACCCGCCAAGCCAGGCGCAGCGGGGAGAATGGACAACACAACGGATTCAAGACGGTCGCAACAAAGACTTGCTAAAACTGGTCGCGTCAACGATGCGGCTTCCGCAATTGAACATCTTTTGAGGTAATTTAAATGAGTATCGTAACTAACACTTTCACAACTTACTCTGCAAAGGGTATTCGTGAAAATCTCGCAAATATCATCTACAACATCTCACCAGAGGAGACACCGTTCCAATCCAATATTGGAAAAGACAGCGTACAAAACACGTTATATGAATGGCAAACGGACTCACTACAGGCAGCTCAAACTAATGCTCAGCTTGAAGGGGACGATATTGGCACGTATGACCCTGTGACCGCAACGGTGCGGATGCAGAACTACTGCCAGATCAGCCGCAAAACTGTGGTGCTGTCAGCCACTGAGGAGATTGTCAACAAGGCTGGACGTAAGTCTGAACTGGCCTATCAGTTGGCTAAGAAGGGCGCTGAGTTGAAGCGTGATATGGAATTGGTGATGGTTCAAAGCCAAGTCGCAAGTGCAGGCAGCACCAGTGCTGCCCGTACTACTGGCTCGATTTTGGCTTTCATCAAGACCAACACCGATGCACAGACCAACGGCGCTGAGCCGTCCTACACAACGCTGCCAAACAGCTTGCGTACCGATGGTAATGTTCGGGCCTTCACTGAAACCATTCTCAAGAATGTGATTCAAAAGACCTGGACCTCTGGCGGCACACCGAAAATCCTGATGACAGGTCCGGTGAACAAGCAGCGCGTTAGCGGATTTGCAGGTATTGCTGCAACCCGTTACAACATTGAAGGTGGCGCTAAACCCGCAACCATCGTTGGTGCTGCTGATGTCTATGTCAGTGACTTTGGCAATGTGACAGTAGTGGCAAACAGGTTCCAACGTGAGCGCGATGCGCTGGTGCTGGACCCTGAGTACGCATCAGTTGCGTACCTGCGTCCTTTCCAGCAAATTGAGCTGGCGAAGACGGGTGACGCTGAAAAGCGTCTGTTAATTGTTGAGTATGGCCTCAAGATCACCAGTGAGAATGCTCACGGTCTTGCTGCTGATTTGACAACGTCCTAAAAGGAGGGTGGGCCAGGGCAACCTGGTCCATCTGCAAAAGATGGAAACACGACTCTTTGACAGAAACGATGCTACTGGCATTACCAGGCTCTGGCACTATGACCCCGAGACTGACGAGGCAACTATTGAGACTCAGCAGGATGTCACCAATGTGGTGGAGGAGAACAAGGACCAGTTCAACGCCACCGACAACAAGGCCAACTGGACAGGCGAGTGGCACAAGGTGGCAAGCATTCCACTGAACATCTACTACGAGCTGCAGGCCAGCGGCAAGATCACAGACCAGGCGTACATGAAACGCTGGCTTAATGACCCCGACAACCGATTCTTTAGAACAAGGCCAGGACAAGTATGACAATCATTGCGGTCTGCACCCCAGCGCGGGATATGGTTCACACGCAGTACGCCTATTGCCTGGTGAACATGGTGGCCTACCACGCCTGCAATACGGACGACCGGATTGATCTGAAAATCATGCAGGGTACGCTGATTCAGAACCAACGGGCAGAGCTGGCGCTGGACGCCATGCGAGAGGGTTGCACCCACATCCTGTTCATTGACTCAGACATGACCTTCCCACAGGACATGATTCAGCGGCTGCTGGCGCATGACCTTGACATTGTGGCAACCAACTGCGCCAGGCGCAGGATGCCCACAGGCCCAACAGCCAAGGTTGGCAACAGGCTGGTCTACAGCACGATGGAGGACCACGGTCTGCAGGAGGTGGACACCATTGGCATGGGCGTCATGCTGATCAAGGCAGACGTATTCCGCAAGATGTCCGAGCCTTGGTTTGAGACTCCCTGGCGCAATGACAAGCGCGGCTATGTGGGCGAGGATGTGTTCTTCTGCCTCAAGGCCAAGGAAATTGGGTATAAAATCTACATTGACCACGATGTCTCCCGAGAGATAGGCCATATTGGAACCTTTGAATTTCGGCACGAGCATACATGGGTGGTCAAGGATTTGCAGGACAAGGAGGCGTAAATGGCTCTCACGACCTACACCGAACTCAAGGCATCAGTTGCTGATTGGCTCAATCGCACTGACCTGACAGCAGCAATTGCCGACTTCATCAGTCTCGCCGAGGCTCAGATGGAGCGCACCCTACGCACCCGGCAGATGATTGTTCGCTCCAATGCATCCTTCAATGTGGAGTTTGGGGCAACGCCTGCCGACTTCCTTGAAGTCAGGACATTCAAACTCTCAGGCACCAACCCACCCACACCATTGACATTCCTGACCATTGACGCAATGGACCAGGAGTCCACCAGGCTAAGTGCCAGTGGCAAGCCAAGATTCTTCACTGTGGTGGGAGGCCAATTTAGGCTGGCTCCAGTGCCTGACACTAACTACGCCACTGAGTTGGTGTACTACGCAAAGTTGAGCAAGTTGTCCAGTTCTGTTGCCACCAACTTCATCCTGGACTCTAGCCCAGACGCTTACCTTTACGGCAGCTTGCTGCAGGCCGCGCCCTACCTCCAGGACGACAACCGAATTCCCGTTTGGGCTGGACTGTACGAACGAGCTTTGACCGACTTGCAGGTGGCAGATGACCGTGCATCCACCTCTGGCGGCGCACTGTTAACCCGTGCCAGAACCTTGGGGTAATCAATGATTGTGACCACGACCAAAGGCGAGATGGATGACTCCTTGCTGGACAAGCGCGAGGGGTCTTTGGACAACAGCAATGAATCAACTGAATGGGTTGAGTATTGGCATGATGGCGAGTTGGTGCATCGTTCTGTCAACATGGTTTTGAAACGCTCCGTTTTTGCCCAAGGCGAAACGCAACAAATTTAAGGAACTGCTATGGCTAACACTCAAGCAATGTGTACCAGCTTCAAGGGTGAGCTGCTGGTGGGACACCACAACTTTGGCACTGGCGTAACCCGAGGTTCAACCGCTGCCGACACCTTCAAGGCTGCGCTGTACCTGGCCTCTGCCACCGTCAACGCAAGCACCACCGCATTCAGTGGCACAGGTGAGGTGTCAGGCACTGGCTACACCACAGGTGGCGTCACTGTGACCTTTGGCACTGCGCCAAGCACCAGCGGTACAACTGCCTTTGTCACGCCCAGCGCCAGCATTGCATTCACCTCTGTGACGCTATCCACAGCGTTTGATGCGGTCCTGATCTACAACAGCACCCAATCAAACAAGGCAGTCAGCGTCCACACCTTTGGCAGCCAGACAGTGACTGCCGGGACGTTTACGCTGACCATGCCGACAAATGATGCAAGCACTGGCCTGATCAGGCTGGCGTAAGCAAGGGGGCAGCATGGCTGCTTATGGAACAGGCTATTACGGGCTTGGTGTTTATGGCATAGGCAATGTTGTCATCAGCGGCAACACTGCTACTAGTGATGTTGGTACGCTGCTGGCAGATAGGTCCGTCCAGGAGGATGGGACTGTTGCCACTGGCAATGTTGGCACAGTAACGCTCACGTTGTCGGTTGGCATCACAGGCAACCAGGCTACAGGTGCAGTTGACTCGGTAACACCATCAGCAGACAAGGCTGTGACAGGCAATGCGGCAACCCTAGCGGTTGGCAGTGTCAATCACAGCAAGGCGGTTGACGTTAACGGCAACCAGGCTGCTGGTGCGGCTGGCAATGCTGGTGTTGCAGTCAGCAGGGCTTTGACAGGCAATGCGGCAACGGGTGCTGTGCAGACGATGCCCTCTGAAGTCCTGGTGTTCCAGGCCATCACGGGTAATGGGGCAGCGGGTAATGTTGGCAGTGTGGGTCACAGCAAGGCGGCTGCGATTAGCGGGAATGCAGCCACTGGTTCGGTGGGCATCGTCTTTGGATTTGGCTGGGGTGCTATCCCCAACACGGCAGAGAGTTACACGGCAATCAGTGACACTGCAGAGACTTGGACCTCAATTGGAAACACGGCAGAAACGTACACGGCGATTAGCGATACAGCAGAGACTTGGACTGCAATCGCAGATAATTCTGAAACTTGGACACCTGTTTGATTAGGAGCGAAAAATGGCAGATACCACAACGACCAACCTACTGCTGACTAAGCCAGAGGTTGGAGCCTCAACTGACACGTGGGGTACAAAGATAAATACGGATTTGGGGTTGGTTGACTCAGTGTTTGATGCTGCTGGCACAGGCACCAGCGTGGGACTCAATGTTGGCTCTGGCAAGACTTTGACTCTTGCGGGTACAGTCAAGTTTGCTGGTTCTACTTCAGGCACTACGACAGTTGCTGCGACTGCTGTGGCTGGCACTACAGTGCTTACACTGCCTGCTGCAACTGACACTTTGGTGGGAAAGGCAACGACTGACACGTTGACCAATAAGACGCTAACGGGTGCGGTAATGAACGGCACTGTCGGCGCTACAACCCCGGCTGCTGGTTCATTCACCACTCTCGGCGCATCGTCCACGGCTACGCTCAACACACTTGTCTCAAGCGGTGCAACGCTGACAGGCGGGACAATTAACGGCATGACTGTCGGCGCTACGACTGCGACCACGGGTGCGTTTACTACTCTCGGCGCTACGGGTGCATTTACTGGGACTACGGGGACGTTTAGTGCAGCCGCAACTGATGATGGTGTAACCCCAATAATTACAGTTATTAACACAACTGTTAACGGGTATGGCGTTCTAAAACTGCAAGGTAATGCTCGTGGTGGAATTTTAGGATTTTATAACGGCGCAACTGCACAAGCCGCTATTGAAGGGCAAGCCAACCAAGTAGGGATATATGCAGGGTCTGATGCTTCTGGGACAAAGGTAGCATCATTTACCTCCACCGGACTAGCAGTCACCGGGACGCTGAGTGCGACAACAGGCGCAGCGGTGGGCGGCGCAACTGCTGGTGCTGGTGGTCTTGCGTTTCCCGCCACTGCGGTAGCGGTGGCAAACGCCAACACGCTGGATGATTATGAGGAGGGGGTTTTTGCACCAGTTCTTACTTATAGCACTTCAACTTCTGGTGTTACTTACACCGACCAAACAGGTCACTACACAAAAATTGGAAATATGGTGTTAATACAAGGTGCTATTACTGTTAACAGTAAAGGTACTGGGTCTGGCTCTGTTCGAATATCCTTGCCATTTGCAACTACTGGTGGTCGTGGTGCATTAGCGGTAGGAAATACCCAACAAATTACTGCAAACAACGCACCACGAGAATTTATGATTGAAAGTGGTACTTCGTATTTTAATATTCGCTATCCAAATGGAACTGGGTCTACTTCAGAAATACTTTATGGAGATATTGTTGATGGTTTATATCTTGTATTTTCTGGGGTTTATCAACTTTAAATAACTACATTAGATTGATGCAGTCGGACACTTAACTTAAAAGGAAAATCATGTCACTCACCAAAACCACAGCCGTTGATCAAATCACCGTCACCGAAAACGGCACAATTCTCTACCGCAATGCAACACGCATCATGGAGGATGGCGTCCAACTGAGCCAAACCTACCATCGTTCAAGCCTCACACCGGGTCAAGACCTGACAGGCGTCCCTGCCAATGTTGTTGCTCATTGCAATACGGCATGGACAGCGGATGTGGTTGCGGCATATCAAGCAGCACAAGCAGAAAGCCAGCCGTGAGCCTTGAAGCACAATTCTCTGCCCATGAGGCAGTCTGTGCCGAGAGGTACGACCAGATCAACGCACGGCTAAAGCGGCTGGAGGGCATCCTCATCAAGACCGCCGGGGTGCTTATCTTCAGTATGTCTGCCATCGTTTATGCATCTCTCACGCTGCATCGTTAATTATGGATTTCTTCGACATCCTGTCGAAAGCATGGCCCATACTGCTGGCGATCATCACCTTGATAATCGTCCTGGCAAAACTCGACTTGCGGGTAGCAGTGTTGGAGGAGAAGGTCAAGCAGCTATTTGAAATGTGGAACAAGAAATGATTGACCCGCTAACCGCCTTCGCAGTGGCGCAGGGTGCAATCAAAGGAGTGCAAGCCGCTATCAAGATGGGCAAGGACATCAACGCCATCTCTGGCGATTTGATGAAGTTTTTTGAGGCGAAGGATGTCGTTGCAAAGGAAGCGGTAAAGAAGAAACCCAAGGGGTTTGGGCAGAGCGATACAGCAGTGGCATTTGAAACAGTGATGCAGTTGAAACAACTTCAAGATGCAGAGGCAGAGTTAAAGCAGATGCTGATCTGGAGTGGCAATGACGATGTGTGGAACGCCATCATGCTGGAGCGCAACAGGATGGTGACAGAGCGCAAGAAGGCAGAGGCTGAAGCAGCTCACGCCAAGGCGGTGAGAGCAGAAGAGATCAGCGACATTGTGAATTTTGGTTTATGGTCCGCGCTGGTGGCATCCATAGTGGGCCTGGTGGCCTGGTTGACTTGGCAGATTGTTGGAGACAGATGATGAATGACGACAAAGGCGCATTGATTGAGAAGGCTACGTTTGCGATACTGCCGCTGCTGTTTAGCTGCGTTGTGTATCTGATGAGCGCCCTGTCCAACTTGAGCCATGAGGTGACTATCCTCAACAGCAAGATCAGCCTGGTGGTGACCAGCGACAACAAGCAAGCCAGCAACTCAGGCGCTGAGTTGGCAAGGGAAAAGCTGAGACAGGACTTGGAAAAGGAAATCCAAAAGAACCGTGACGACATCATGCACAACCGACAAGAGATTGCTGTGATCAACACCAAGCTGGAGAAGAAGTAATGGATTGGCTAAAACAAATCGCACCAACGATTGCCACCGCATTAGGTGGTCCATTGGCTGGCATGGCGGTAAGCGCCATCTCCAAGGCCATTGGCGTTGACCCTGAGAAGGTTGGTGACTTGATCTCCAGCAACAAATTGTCTGCAGACCAGATTGCCCAGGTCAAGCTGGCTGAGATTGAGCTGCAAAAACAAGCGCAGGAACTCGGCTTGAACTTTGAGAAGCTGGAGGTGGAGGACAGGAAATCCGCAAGGGATATGCAGTCTGCCACCAGGTCAATGATGCCGCCAATTCTGGCTGCTGCTGTGACCCTAGGATTCTTCAGCATCATGGTGATGATGTTCTTCCAGAAGATTGACTCCAACAACCCCGCCATCCTGATGATGCTGGGGTCACTCGGAACCGCCTGGACGGGCATCATTGCTTATTATTTTGGCAGTTCTGCCGGGAGCCAAGCCAAGACAGATTTACTTTCAAGGAAATAACCATGAAACCTGGACTTTATGCCAACATCAACGCCAAGCAAGCACGTATCGCCGCTGGCTCCAAGGAAAAGATGAACAAGGTCGGCAGCAAGGCAGCGCCTAGCGCCAAGGACTTCAAGCAAGCCGCCAAGACAGCCAAGAAGAAATGAAGACTCCAGCCTGGCAGCGCAAGGAAGGACAGAACCCCAAGGGTGGGTTAAATGCTGCTGGACGGGCAAGCCTCAAAGCGGCTGGTCAAGACATCAAAGCACCAGTGAAGTCTGGTGACAACCCTCGACGCGCCAGTTTTCTGGCAAGGATGGGCAATATGCCGGGTCCAGAGCGCAAGGACGGGAAACCAACCCGGCTGCTGCTGAGTCTCAATGCCTGGGGTGCCAGTTCTAAGGCAGACGCCAAGGCCAAGGCCAAAGCAATATCAGCGAGGAACAAATGACACCTCACTTTTCCCTCGATGAGTTGACGCACACTGATCACAGGCAGTTTGACAACACGCCCAATGCTGCTGAACTGGCGAACCTTCAGCGCCTGGCTGAGTTCCTGGAGACTGTCAAAACTACACTTGGCGGCAAGGCAGTGATGATCTCCAGTGCCTTTCGCAGTAAGGCCGTGAATGACGCCGTGGGCAGTCGAGACACCTCACAGCATAGGCAAGGACTAGCTTGTGATTTCCGAGTGCCTGGGATGATTCCTGATGCCGTGGTGAGGACGATCATTGCAGCCAACTTGCCGTTTGACCAGATCATCAGAGAATTCTCAGACCCAGTGGCTGGTGGTGGCTGGACGCACATCAGCATTGCTGACAAGCCAAGAGGCCAAAGGCTTATCATTGACAAATTAGGCACCCGCCTTTTTGTCTGAAAGAACACTATGTTGATGCCACTCAAGATACCAGCAGGCGTGTACCGCAACGGCACCGAGTACCAGAGCATGGGACGGTGGTTCAACGCCAACCTGGTGCGCTGGTTTGAGAACACGCTCAGACCAGTTGGCGGCTGGCGCAAGAGGTCATCAAGCCAGGTGACGGGCAAGTGCCGGGGAATCATCAACTGGCGGGACAACAGTTCAGCTCGATGGATTGTTGCCGGGACAAACACCAAACTGTTTGTGATGAACCAAACCGGAACCCTCAAGGACATCACGCCAACAACCTTCACGCCTGGCAATGCTGATGCCACCCTGCTAACGGGTTACGGCTACAACAACTACGGCAACTTTGCTTATGGTGTAGCCAGGCCAGACACTGGAGCCATCATCAACGCTGCCACCTGGTCAATGGACACCTGGGGACAGTATTGGGTGGGCTGCTGCACCAGCGATGGGCAACTGTTGGAGTGGCAGCTTGGATTCACGACACCTACCAAAGCCGTTGCATTGGTCAATGCACCCACAGGCTGCGCTGCGGTGATGACCACCTCTGAGCGTTTTGTCTTTGCTCTTGGCGCTAGTGGCAACCCTCGCCTGGTGGCATGGAGTGACCAGGAGGACAACACCACCTGGACGCCAGCCGCCAACAACCAGGCAGGCAGCTTTGAACTGACAACTGTCGGCTCTATCGTGGCTGGCAAGAGGGTGCGCGGCGTCAACCTAATATTCACTGACGTTGATGTCCACACATCAAGCTACATTGGTCAGCCGTTCGTCTTCAGCTTTGAGAAGGCTGGCTCTGGTTGCGGCTTGATTGGACCCCAGGCTGTAGCAGCAATCGACACTGCCGCGATCTGGATGAGCAGGTCTGGATTCTGGATTTATGACGGATACGTCAAGCCTTTGCCAAGCGACATTGGCGACTTCGTGTTCAGCAATATGAACTTTGAGCAGGCCAGCAAGGTGTATGCGGTCCACAATAGCAAGTTCGGTGAAATCTGGTGGTTCTACACCAGTGCAGCATCCACCGAGAATGACTCCTACTGCATCTACAACTATCGCGAGAACCACTGGAGTCTTGGCACATTGTCCAGGCTGGCTGGTGTTGACAAGGGCGTCTTCAACTCGCCCCTGATGGTCAGCTCTGACGGGTTTATCTATGAGCATGAGGTGGGCTTTGCTTACGACAGCCAAACCATCTTCGCTGAGTCTGGTCCAGTGGAGATTGGCAATGGTGAGCAGATCATGCAGGTCCGGCAGGTGATACCTGACGAAAGCAACCTGGGTGATGTCAGCATCAGTTTCAGCAGCCGCCTGTACCCCACCGGGACAGAGACTAGTTTTGGACCCTTCACCAGTGCCAACCCGACTGACGCCAGGTTTTCAGGACGCCAGGTCAAGATGAAGGTGACAGCAGACAGCCTGACGGATTGGCGGGTGGGGGTGATGCGCCTGGATGCAGTGCCAGCCGGGAAACGCTGATGAAGGTTCCGACTCCACCGCAAACCTACACGCCAGTGGCAGAGGCCCAGCGGAACTTTCTTTTGGAGAACGCTGACAGGCAAAACCGAAAGATCAATTCTGACGTTGAGATTGCCTCCAGCAAGCTGATACTGACCTCACCAAATGGGAGCAGGTTCTCTGTGGTGGTCAGCAACGCAGGGGCATTGTCGGCAACGGCGCTATGACAGATATTGAGAGATTGAGGCCAGAGATTGAAAAAGCCTTAAAATATTCCTTGAACACTCACACATTTAATGATGTCGTTGAGTTGGTCCAGCAAGCCAGGATGCAACTCTGGCCTGGAAAGAGTTCGGTGATTGTGACGGAGATCGTTCTCCATCCACAACAGAAATGCCTCAACTACTTTTTAGCAGCAGGCGAGATGAACGAATTAGCAATGATGACGCCAATGATTGAGTCCTGGGGCAAGGGACTTGGATGCACTCGCGTCACACTTGCTGGACGCAAGGGCTGGCAGCGAACATTTTTGGCGAAGACGGGTTACACACCACAGTGGTGGATTATGAGCAAGGAGCTATAACATGGCCTACACAGCAGATCAAATTGCAGAAGCAATTCGAGTATCCAAAGAGCAGGGTTTCAATGAAGCTGACATTCTCAAAGGACTTGCCAGTTATGGCGTCACGGCACAACAGGCCGCTGCTGCTTTAGCACCACCAGTAAGTTACACGCCAGCTCAAGTGACCCAAGCAATTGCAAGCTCCAGAGCAGCAGGGTTTAGCGATGCTGACATTGCCACTGGACTTGAGCGTTACCGGGTGCCTGTTGCACAAACTGCTGGTGCCTTTACGCCAGCAGCAACAACCTATACGCCAGCTCAAGTGACCCAGGCCATTGAAACCTCTAGGGCGCAAGGGTTCAGTGATGCTGACATTGCCACAGGACTGCAGCGTTACCTGCCAACACCTGCCGCTGTCACCACGGCTCTGACGGCTAACCCAAGGCCAGCCACAACAACAGCTGTCAATACAACCCAAACACCGTTTGCTCCAATTGTCAGGCCAACTACACCAAGGCAACCAACCTACACCCAGGCGACCCCTGCATCGTTCACGCAAACAGCCATTGCCAATACGCCTTACCAAACTGTTTACACGCCTTCGACAATGCAGCAGGCAACTGACGCGCAGATTCAATCGGCGATGCAAACCTCAAACCCGTATATGTCGCTGATGTCCCTGACACCACAGCGCACAATGCCAATGAGCTATGCAGGACCAGCAGGCGTCACAGCAGCCAACACCAACCTTGGTGGCTTTGACTCTAGCATCTACAACCCAGCGGCTGGAACAGGGCTGCTGACAACACCTGGCGCTGGTGTAGGCGGTGCTGGTGGTGTACCAGGCGGTGCTGAACGTGGAGCTGGGAATACAGGTGGAATACCTGGGATAAACATTGACCCGCTGGCTCTTGGACTTGGAAGATTGGCGGGTCTTTTTGGGTCTTCTGTTTCGCTTGGGAACCCAGCGCCAGTTAATGAACGGTCTTCGTACACGCCAGCTGCATTGGCAGAATTTCAAGCAGCAGTAGATCGAGAAGCACAGGCAGAAGCAAATGTCGCTGGGTCTGCAGGCATGGGCAACTTTGGCGGTGGCTCAGATAGTTTTGGCGAAGGCCAATACGCAAAAGGCGGCATGGTCAACATGAAACCCCAGATGAACAACCCACCTGGTCCTGACGATGGTTATGCTGCCCTGGACAATGGCGAGTACGTCATTCGCAAGAGCGCAGTGAAGAAATACGGCGCAAACATTTTCGAGCAAATCAACGCAGGACGAATCCCAGCCCAGCGTCTGAAATCATTGTTGGAGTAAAAACATGAGCAAAAGCGGCAGCAGCCAAACCAGCACAACATCAATTGACCCGCAGATCAAGCAAGCCTACCTGCAGAACTTGCAGCAGGCGCAGAGCGTGGCATCAGCATTGCCTGTCAGAGAGTTTGCGGGATTCAACCCCATCTACAGGGCTGGTGAGCAGCAACTGGTGAACACTGGCCTGGCTGGGCGTGGCATTGACACCACCAACATTGCCGCTGAATACGCCAACCAAGCAGCTCAGTTCCAGCCCTACTACACGGGCAATGTCAATGCCGGGATGTCCAACCAGTTTGGTGCTGTGGGCTACAAGCCAACTGATGTCATATCAGCTCAAGCCAAGATGGGCGACATCAGCAACTACCTAAACCCGTACACCAGCCAGGTAATCGGCGCGTATGACCCAACGACCGGGAAAACCACTGGTGTTCTGGGTGACATTGAGGCCGCACGGCAGGCTGCTGTGCAGCAGATGGGTGAAGCTGCAACCAGGGCCAAGGCGTATGGCGGTACACGCCAGGGGGTTGCAACAGCAGCCACCAACCAAGCCTATGCTGACAGGGCAGCGCAGATGTCAGCGCAGCTCAGGCAGCAAGGGTTTGACACCTCTGCCAACCTGATGCAGCAAGACTTAAATCGCGCACAGCAAGCTGCTCTGCAGACAGCGCAGCAAGGTACTGGTGCTATGCAGTTCGGCGCTGCTGCAACCAACCAAGCCATGATGCAGAACGCTGCAGCGCAGAACGAGATGCAGAGGTACAACGCATCTCTAGGCCAGCAATCTGACCTTGCCAACCAGCAAGCCTACGCTGCCGCCAACGCACAGCGTCTGGCTGCTGCAGGCCAACTAGGTGCCTTTGGGCAGCAGCAGCAGAACCTTGGGCTTGGCGGCGCACAGGCTGTCATGGGCGCAGGACAAGCCCAGCAGCAATTCACTCAGCAGCAGCTGGATGCACTGCGCGGGATTGGCGTGGAAAAGCTGGGCATTGCTCAGTCTGGATTGTCAGCATCATTGCCAAACCTTGGTCAGACTGCTACACAACCAACCTACAAGAACCCTATATCGTCTTTATTTGGCGGTGCCTTAGGTGGTTACCAGCTTGGTGCGGCACCAGGCATGACAGCAATTGGCGGTCCGGTGGGTGCTGGCATTGGTGCATTGCTTGGCCTGCTAGGTTAACGGAGAATCAATCATGGCTGAATTTAATCTTGAAGGGTTGCTGGGCAACGTCTTTGGCGGCGGTGGCGGTAACTTCCTGGACGAGTACCTGACACCAGAGCAGAGGGCTGCAATGCAGCGCAATTCAATGCTGGCAGCGTCAGCAGCCTTGCTGAAGGCTGGTGGGGAAAGCACCAGGCGTATTGGCATTGGTGAAGCTTTGGGCAGTGCGTTTGAGGCAGGACAAGCCGGGTACGAGAAAGCCCAGACGGGTGCGCTAACCCAGATGGCGCTGAAGCAGAAGATGGACGAGGCAAAGAAAGCGAAAGATTTGCAGAAAATGATTGCAGGTGTATTTGCACCTCAAGCAGCAGCGCCAGCAGCTATGCAGACTGCAGTGACACCAGAACCACTACCGCAAGTTGGTGACCCGTATTTACGCAGAAGCATTATTGACAATCCAGAGCGCAGAGAAGATCAAGTGCCTATGGACCAGATGCAGCAGATGTATACCACTCAAGCTGATTTAGATGCCTTGAAGAATTACAAGGGGTCTACGGTTCAGCTACCCACTGCTGGTGCAGCAATGCCGCCAACAGCGCAAGGTATGGCAGCCCCAATGAACCAGAATGTTGCTAAAGCTAACCAGTATCGTCAAGCAGCACAAATGTTGAATATGGCTGGTCAAGGTGAGCAGGCCATGAAGTATGAGGAACTGGCATATAAACTTGACCCAGTAAACACTGCCACTGGAACAACTTTGTCAAAGTTAATTGCAGAACGCGCTGCGCTGCCTCCTGGTAGTCCGTTGATACCAATATTGACAGCCGCAATTAAAAAGGAATCTGAATTTGCTCCAACTGCGCCAAGGGCAGGAACCCTACTATCGCAACTTCAAGCTGAATTGGCTGGAGCAACTGACCCAGAAATAAGAAGCCAAATTAAAGCTAGGATACAAAAAGAAATTAACAACGCACCGCCGCAAACAATCATCTTAAACGAAGGACAAAAGGGGCTTGAGAATGTAATGAAGATAGGTGCCGCCTTTAAGGGTGAGCCTATCTACAAAGAATATCAAGGAATGCAAACAGCGTTTAATCAAGTAAATACTGCGCTAAACCAAGAGACTCCAATTGGCGACCTTGCTGGTGCAACCAAAATGATGAAAATGATGGATGAGGGTTCTACAGTAAGAGAGTCTGAACTTGCACTTGCAATGGCTGCTGCTGGACGCATGGACAGATTGAAAAATTATCTCAATCAAGCGATGACAGGTCAGAAGTTAACTCCAACACAGCGCATTGAATTTAAGGCTTTGTCTAATGAGTTGTATGCAGCAGCAGGTCAGGCATACAACAATAAACGAAGTGAGTACCAGGCATTTGCTGAGGCATATCAACTTCCTAACATAAGCACTGCTATTGGTGCGCCAGTTAATGTGCCATCCATAGTTAGGCAACCAGGTGGTCCTGTTGCGGCACCAGGTATGGGTGGTGGTAGACCAACTTTAAATAACATCTTTGGCGCACCGGGGAACTAATCATGGATGGCATTGAAGACAAAATCAAACAGGCCAAAAAAGCTGGTTACAGGGACGAGGATATCGTCCAGTTTTTGGCGCAGCTTCCAGACGTTGGGCCTCAAGTCTTGGCTGCATTGGAGCAGCAATACAAGCCAGCAGAAATCTTAAAGTTCCTGGGGCAGTCTCCTGCCTACCGCGAAGGCACAGAAAAATCCACACTGCAGCGCGGTGCCTTAACTGCACTGCAAGGGCCAACCTTTGGGTTTGCTGACGAGTTGTATGGCGCAGTCAGCGCACCATTCACAGCGGTAACGCAAAACATTCCGCTAGGCCAGGCGTATGAGCAAGGACGAGATGTTGTTCGAGGTCAAACAGAATCGTTTGAGCAAGAATCCCCATTCACTGCTGCTGGCCTGCAACTTACAACCAGTTTGCCTATGGGAATGATCAGCGCACCAGCCGCCATTGGCAGGGCAGTTATGCCAGCCATCACCCGTGCATTACCAACCGTAGCACCAACTGTCCAGGCCGCAGGCAGATACATGACAGCAGCGCCTGGTGCTGGTACGGCAATGGGTTTAGGTCAGCGCACAGCTCAAGCTGCTGGCTCTGGTGCTGGCTACGGGTTTATTAGCGGTCTAGGCGCATCCAATGAGAGTGACGCAATGGACATACTCAACGATGCAGCCAGAAGCTCACTGATTGGTGGCACTCTTGGCGGTGTATCACAGCCCACCATGAGCGTGTTGGGTGCTGCTGGCAGACAAGCCACAGCAAGAATGTCCCCCACAGCCGCTGGAACCTACGCCCAGCAAAAAGTTGCCGAGGCTTTGATTCGTGATAGACCAGAGAACTTAGCCCCAAGCGCACTGAACATGGCGCAGGCCAGGCTCTTGAAACTTGGTCCAGAGGCGCGTATTGCTGACGTTGGCGGGAAGTCCACACGCAACCTTCTGGATGTCCAGGCTACATTGCCAGGCACCACGGCAGATGCTTTGGAACGTGCCATTCGTGCGCGTCAAGTTAGTGCTGGTCCTCGACTAATGGCGGCGTCTGATCAAACGCTTGGAACGGAAGGTGCGAGATTTACTCAAAGCATTGACAACTTCAAAGATCAGCGGTTTATAGAGTCTCGCCCATATTACGCTGTAGTTGATAATTCCAATGTACAGGTTGACAACAATCTAATCACGCTACTGAAAAAATCACAAACTTTGCAAAAAAAGGCTGAAGGTCTTTACACAAAGCAAACTGGTTTAGACCTTGATTTGTCTCAGCTAAAGTTTGGTCAGCCCGTACCCATGAATGTTCTGGATACTCTAAAGCAATCACTTTACGATGCTGCTCAAGGATTGAAAAAAGCTGGTGAAACTAATGATGCCTTGGCAACCGATAAGATTCGCACAGACTTGATTGACTTTCTGACTGAAAAATCACCAAAGATTGGTGGACAGTCTGCTTATGGTTTGGCAATGAAAACCTATGCTGGACCATCACAAATGATTGATGCAGCTGAGATTGGTCGCAAGGTCATGCGCGGCGACATTTTGGATGTTCAGCAAGCCGTGAAAGGGCTGAGCCAATCTGAGATGGACGCATACCGAATTGGTGTGCTGCAAGCCCTACGCCAGCAAACTGGTACTGAGGCTGGGCGCACATCATTGCTCAAGTTTTATAAAGAGCCAGCAACGCAGGAGCGACTGAAGACAGCGTTTGGGAATGACTACAAAGCATTTTCTGCTGCTGTTTTGCGAGAAGGTCAAATGAAGAAATTTGAGTCAATTGGACAAGGCTCGCAGACTGCTGCGAGATTAGCTGGAACTGCTGATCTGGACATTGCGCCATTGGGTCAGGCTGTGGCTGCTGCATCCACTGGCAGTCCCACAGGCATCATTGCAGCCGCCACCAACCTGGCTCGACAGACGCAAACGCCAGAGGCTGTTCGCAATGAAATAGGAAAGATTTTGCTTTCGCGTGACCCCAGGCAACTACAGCAGCTTTCTGAAATCATCAGACAACTGAACGCATCACGGGCAAGGGCGGCGGGTGCTGCAGGCTTTGGTGCGGGTCAGGTAGGTGGCATGGCCCCTAGTTATTTTGCACCATAATATTCTCAACATCTTAATAGGAGCATCACAATGAGCAAGCTATCTCGGGACGACAACGGTCAGGTCACAATCTTTGGCGCACTTGGCACCACCCAGGTGATGACAGTTACAGCCAGCAGCGTACAGTCAACGGCAGTGGCAACAGGCGTCACCATACTGCGCCTGGCGAATGGCTCTGCAGCGCACTGCCACTTTGCCATTGGAGCCAGCCCTACCGCCAGCCTGACCACCTCACCGATGCTGCCAGCGAATGCCATCGAATATGTGGCCTGCGCCTCTGGTGACAAGGTAGCTGTGATCCGTGGCGCTACTGCCACCGATGTGTCCATCACGCAGATCAGCTAGGGGCGCATCATGGGGCTGCTTGATGATGAGGAACTGTTTGCAAAATTACAAGCAACGCCAAGAAATCAAATTCTTGGTTTGCTTTCTGATTTCATTGCAAAAAGTTATTCTCCAGAGCGCACCCAACAGATGCAGGGTGTTTCAAAGTTTATGGGTGCGCCAGCAATCAGCGAAACGCTTGATAGGCTTTCTTATGGTCAACCACTGACAACAGGTGCTGGAGGACTTGGCGGCACAACACGCATCAGGCCAGAGGCACTTGAGGCAGCAATGGCTGTTGCGCCAATGGCAGCACCAGCAGCCCGAGCAGCAGGCGCAGGCGCTATGGCAGCAGGACGAGCTGGTGAACGCTTTGCGGAACGTGCAGTGCCAAGGGTGATGGAGCGTGGTGGTTTACTTGCTGATTTGTTGCAAGATATGTCGCAAGGAACGCAAAGCATGGCAACCAGCCGCAGTCCGAATGTGGGCGGTGTACCAGTGCGAGAGTTGCTTTATCCCAATAAAGCAGTATTGACACCAGCAGAAAAATCAGCCATCACTAGTTTTGAGAAGTCCCTGTCTAATCAGGCTGTAATGCGGCGAGAAGAAATGCGTTTGGCAGGTGGTGACATCGTAACTCCCACGCCAGGATTAAATTTAATTCCAGAAATTCAATACAACCCAGAAAACCTTGTCGGCAAACGCTTAGTACCAGTTTTTGGTGATCTGTCACCAATTGGTGGGGATGTCTCCCAAGTTGCTGGTGTGCCACTCACTAAACCCGTAACTCAACAAGCTGGTAGGAAATACTCTTTGGTACAGCCTAATGTTCAACAAGAAATTGCATATGCATCTGAACCAGGTGCGGCTGCAAGCAAAATTGCCAACCTCAACAAATATCCAGGTGAAGATGTCCTTGGAGTTTTCTTTGGTGGCAGTCCTGAGTCTGTAGATTTTAGTCACCATATGGCTCAATCATTTGTGCGACAACTTGATGCGTTAAAGCCTAAAAAAGAAGCAATAAAACTTTTCAACAACACCATCAAAAATTTTCCTGTTGAAGTGGCTGTTGCTGGTTCTACAAAGAAAGTCAGAACTTATCCGTTCAAAAATTTTGCGGGAATCGATTCGCCAAACATTGAGGAATTGTTGACCGTTAAAGGAGCTGCAGATTACACGCCAGGCCAATTACGCACAGCGATCTCGAAAGCAGTCAACACAGCAAAATTTCGTGATCTTGGTTTCCCTGTTTACGGAGACACGCAGAAAGTAATGACTGAACAAGGGCTGCGTCCAGGATACGCTGGACAAACTCTGTTTGAATCAATTCCAGACAGGAATATTGTCCTGCCTGATTACCAACATCAATCATATTCTGCAGGGATACCAGGCCGTTATGTTGGCGGGTTAAACATTGCAAATCAAGAAACTGGAGTACCCTCCAGCCTGCTGTTTCCTAAACTATTTGCGGAACAACGAGCAAGAGGTGCTAGAGATGATCAAATATTGGCAAAGATGCGGATGTCTCACCAAGGTGAACAATTTACTGAGGAAGGTTTGCAATCTTTATTAGACTATCTTGGGCGTTAACTTGTGCAGTCACAAATTGCAGCTCTTGTGTCAGTTCAGCAATAATTCCTGTTAAAGCAGCAAGACGTTCTGGGTGGTCCATTCTTAGGTATTCACGGCTGTTGCTAACGTAAGCATTTACAAAATTGTCACCTTCAACACCGCAGTAAAAAACAATTTTCTTCACTTGAACTCTCCGTAAAAAATAACGCTAAGGATGCGGACAATCATCTGGCACAAACGCTAGGCAGTGGACACCAGCATACTTGGTGGCAGTTCGGACCCAGCGATCAATGTAAGTGTCAGGCATCAGCGCCAGGCTGCGACTGATGGCTGATGGCTCCGCATTCAGAGCAAACGCCAGCTCTCTAGCAGTCATGCCGTCAGGTGCTGCAGCCAGGGCGTCACGGATGCGCTTACTCATCACTGTGATTGTCATTTGTTGCTCCTTGCTCTGATAGCTTTGGCGATTCCTCGGCTATCGTCGTACCACGCTTCTTTATTTTCAGCTACTATCGCGCAAGCCTTACGCTCATGCCCGGCGACAAGGGCGGCAAAGGCTTCAAGGTAATAGATAAACTTCTCTCTGTCCTTGCCCATGCCGTAAAACGACAGCCCGGATGCGTCTGCCATGCGGATGATGTCGTCGCGGCTCATTTCAACTCCAATGTGCAGGACTTCCCTGCTGCTGTCACGGTGAACTTGCCATCAATAATTCTGACGACAGCCTGGTCCATCTCGCCCCAAGTCAGCCCCAGGTACTTGAGGGCATCCTTGAAGTGTTGGTAAAAGTCTTCTGCGTTCATAGCATTCCCCAAATGAATCCCGCCAGCCCTGCAACGCCAACCAGGGCAAACAGCGCCAGGATGCAGGTGGCAATGAGGTGCATCCAGTTGGCAAGTTCGTAATCGTCGTTGTCATCCATGCCAACCCCCTGCCGCCAAGGTGTGCCGGGTCCACAAGAAGGCGCTGCTCTGAACAGCACCAGCATCCTTGAGCTGCTCCACCGTCCACAGCTTCATCGGTGTGTCCTTAGTATGCCCTGGCGTCACGAACACTGGAAGGGTGTAATGCGGCAACAGCTTGATGCCGTTGAGGATGAACACTGTGTGTTCTGTCAGTTCCATTCTGTCGCTCATAAAGTTACCTTCTTTGTTTTGAAACCACGGTGAGTAAAGCACTGGATGCTGCCATCGTCTAACAGCTTCCAGCCTGCGTTTTCTCCACAGAGCTTTTGAATCTTCTCCTCTGCCGTATCCACCCTGGCGTCATGCTCAGAGGGACCATCCAGCAGGTAAGCCGCCGACATCACCAAGGCGATCAACCCTGCAGCCAGCCAGTTCATGCTTCACCCCGACCACGGCAAGTCAGGCACACAGCGCCATCAAACTCACCCTCGCCACTGCCATTGCAAGCAGGGCAGATGTCAGTCTCGCAAGGCTCACTGTCGTCGCTCATGTAAGCCGCCAAGTCTTCGTCGTAATCAATCATTTCGACACCTCATATTGCTTGCTGAACTTTGCTTTAGCGATTGCATCCTGCGCCTCGGTCAGCACCACGCGCATATCACCAGCATCATTCCTGGCATCATCAGCCACCACATTTGTCAGCCACCAATCCTTGGCTTTCCGATAGATTGTGATGCGGGTGACTTTGCGGCTGTACTTGTAAGCGTTCGGCAAAACAGAGCCGCTGCGAAACCGAGCCATTGCGCCAGGCATATCCTTCTTGTTGCCAACCAAATCCTTCACCTGGTTGTCAGCCCACACTGAAAATAGAAGGATGTCACTAACAGTAACGGTGTGAGCTTTTGCATTACCGTTAACCTGTCTAAGAGCAACATCCAAGGCTTGGATGTTTTCTGGTGTGATTCTGATGGGTTTCATGATGTTTTCCTGGTTGAGTCCCTATGCACAGTGCGAGGGCTTGAGTGAGATTCTAGCGTCACGCTAGTGCAGCACAAGGAATTATTTCAACTGAAAACCCTTAAGGGTAAACACCTAGCCAAATTCCTTGACTTGACGCTATAGCAGTCTGCTAGACTTCTTCGCATGGACAACAAACTCACAGCGCAGCAGCGCCAAGAACTCGCCGAGAAGGTCGGCCTCAACGAACAATGGCTCTACCAGTGCCTCTCAGGGCGCAGGGACATGAGTCCAGCAGAGGCCATCCGAGTAGAGGCTGCATCAGGTGGGACAGTC
>Ga0208975_1000427_pt1 | contig 20874 bp, 14 predicted proteins | sample GreLakmeER78MSRF_FD_187700 | JGI IMG/M metagenome (GOLD analysis project Ga0208975, IMG submission 187700) | Freshwater lentic microbial communities from great Laurentian Lakes, MI, USA - Great Lakes metaG ER78MSRF (SPAdes) | ecosystem: Environmental > Aquatic > Freshwater > Lake | place: Great... | reverse complement strand
TAACAGGGATTGGATTTTTAATTCATCTTTATTCAATTGGTTATATGAAAGAAGACGAAGGGTTCTCTCGTTTTTTTACTTATTTAAATCTATTCGTTTTTTTTATGTTGCTGCTTGTTTTAGGAAACAATTACCTAATCATGTTTGTAGGATGGGAAGGCGTTGGCTTATGTTCTTATTTATTAATTGGTTTTTGGTTTAAAAATACAGCTTATAATAATGCAGCTCGAAAAGCTTTTGTGATGAACCGAATTGGAGATTTAGGTTTTTTATTAGGCATTATTTTAATTTTCATAACCTTTGGTAGTATTTCTTTTAACGATATTTTTTTAAGAGCAGGAACAGTTCCTACTAGCGTTATAACGTCCATTGCTTTGCTATTATTTATTGGCGCAATAGGAAAAAGTGCTCAGATTCCACTTTATACTTGGTTGCCAGATGCAATGGCGGGCCCTACACCTGTTTCGGCCTTAATTCATGCTGCTACAATGGTTACAGCTGGAATATATATGATTGTGCGCTCAAATGTTTTCTATTCTATAAGCGAAGTTGCCAGCGAAACAGTTGCCGTTGTTGGGGTTATTACCGCTTTGTTTGCTGCCACAATTGGTTTATTTCAAAACGACATTAAAAAAATATTAGCTTATTCAACTGTATCTCAATTGGGCTTAATGTTTTTAGGATTAGGTGTTGGCGCTTATAGCTCTGCTGTATTTCATGTAACAACTCATGCGTTTTTTAAAGCATTACTATTTTTAGGAGCAGGATCCGTTATTCATGCGATGGGTGGTGAACAAGATATTCGTAAAATGGGCGGATTAAATGGGAAAATAAAAATCACTTTTATTACCATGTTAATAGGAACTATTGCAATTAGTGGTCTACCGCCTTTTAGTGGTTTCTTTAGCAAAGATGAAATTTTAGCTCATACTTATGAGCATAGTAAACTTCTTTGGTTATTAGGAATGTTCGCTTCAATGCTTACAGCTTTTTATATGTTTCGTTTATTATTTCTTACTTTTTTTGGGAAATTTAGAGGAACCCATGAGCAAGCAAATCATTTACATGAGTCGCCCTCATCTATGACTATTCCATTAATCATCTTGGCTATTCTTTCTGTTGTTGGCGGACTAATTGGCTTGCCAGAATTTTGGAATGCATCTAATTGGATGCACCATCATTTAGAAAATATTATTATTAGAAAAAACCCAAGTATTTTATCTCACGAAACAGAATGGATGCTAATGGCATTAGCGGTAGCTGCAGCTCTATCCGTATTTTATTTTACCTATTTATTATTTATTAAAAACAAGGTTCTTCCTGTTAATAAAGAAGAAGAAATGAAGCCTTGGCAAAGACTTATATACAATAAATATTATATTGATGAGTTGTATGATGCGGTAATTAGAAAGCCGTTAGATTCAATTTCGTCCGTAATTTTTAAGTTTATAGATTTACGATTGGTTGACGGAACTGTTAATGCTATAGGTAATTCGGTTAAATCTGTTGGTTCATTAGTTCGACTAATTCAAACCGGCAACATTGGTTTTTATTTAATGGCAATGGCAATGGGTGTTGTTTTTATTATTTTATTAACATTTTTAATTAAGTAAGAGTTTATATTTATGTTAACAGTTTTATTAATATTATTCCCTTTTATCTCGGCGCTCATAGTTTTTTTTACTAAAGGCCGTTTAGCCCGTAATCTTGCATTAACCTTTTCGGTATTTGAATTTATAATTGCCTTAGTCGCGTTTGTTTTATTTACACACAATCCTAATTTATCAATACTATGTTTTGACCACACTTGGGTTCAATCGTTAGGAATTAGTTTTTCGGTTAGCATAAATGGATTAAGTTTATTAATGATTTTACTTTCAACTTTTTTGGTGCCATTAATTATACTTTCTTCTTTTAATAATTTGCAAGAACTTAGTTCTAAATTTTATGGATTAATTTTATTGATGCAAATGGCTCTAGTTGGTGTTTTTGCAGCTAACGATGGCTTTTTATTTTATGTGTTTTGGGAATTAGCTTTGATTCCAATATATTTTATTTGCATGTTGTGGGGAGGAGAAAACAGAGCAAAAATTACCTTTAAATTTTTTATTTATACTTTATTTGGATCTCTGTTTATGTTAGTAGGCTTAATTTATTTATACAATCATAGTGGTATAAACGGATTAAGATCATGGGCAATACAAGATCTATATCAAGCCGGCAGAACTTTAAATCTGGATCAACAAAGTGCGGTTTTTTGGTTAATTTTTATTGCCTTTGCAATTAAAATGCCAATTTTTCCTTTTCATACTTGGCAACCTAATACCTATGTAAATGCACCAACTCAAGGCACCATGTTGTTAGCAGGTATAATGTTAAAAATGGGCACCTTTGGAGTTATTAAATGGTTATTACCAATTGTGCCATTAGCTTTAGACAAATGGGGATCAACGACAATCGCCCTATCTGTTATTGGAATAGTTTACGCTTCATGTATTGCAATAGCTCAAAAAGATTTTAAACGATTAATTGCATACTCCTCGATTGCCCACGTAGGCTTAATTTCTGCCGGTATTTTATCTGCTAATCAACAAGGCGTTCAAGGTGCAATTATGCAGATGTTAGCACATGGAGTTAATGTGGTTGGTTTGTTTTTTATTGCTGATATTTTATTGCGTCACACTGGAACTAATGAGATAAATAAATTAGGAGGTATTCGAAATATAAATCCAAATTTTGCCGTTTTATTTTTAATTATTTTGCTAGGTTCAGTTGCTTTGCCTCTTACAAATGGTTTTGTAGGAGAATTTTTATTAATTAATGGTGTTTATCAGTTTAATCCTATCGCCGCTTCTTTCGCCGGCCTTACGGTGATTTTGGGTGCAGTATATATGTTAAGAAGCTATCAACAAATTATGTTGGGCGAAAATAAAGATTCAAGTTTTGGAGTTTTAGCAAGTTCTGAAAAATTAATTTTGGTTATTATTTGTATCGTTGTTATTGGGCTTGGCGTTTATCCAAAACCTTTAAATGATATTGCAGAACAAGCTTCTAAAGATATTTTAATTAACATTAAATAATTGAGCTAACATTTTAAAAATTTATGAAGGGGTTATTAATTATAAGTGGATTAGGGATTTTAGCAATGCTTGCTGAAATTTTTAAGTTTAAGAAATTACTTTTACCAATAGTTTTATTAGGAATTATTGCTGCCTTTGCACTAAATTTTTTGGAGTGGCAAACTAGATTAGATATTTCTTATTTTGATAATATGATTAGTTTTGATAAACTCGCAATTGCCTTTTCTGGAATCATTCTTCTTACTGCATTCTTTTGGTTTATTTTAGCTAATAATTATTTTGATAAATCATCCTCATTAGTTGATCATTTTGCTCTTGTTTTATTTGCATTAGTTGGTGCATTAATGTTAACGGCTTTTAAAAATATGACGACTTTATTTTTAGGAATAGAAATTATGAGTATTCCATTATATGTTTTAGCGGCAAGTAAAAAAGAAGATTTAAAAAGTAACGAAGCTGGTTTTAAATATTTAATAATGGGGTCATTTGCAAGCGGATTTTTACTCTTTGGCATTGCATTAATATATGGCGCATGCGGAACATTTGATATTATGAAGATGCGTATGTTTATAGAACACAACGCTTCACAATTACCTTTATTTTTTTATGTAGGGGTTGTTTTAATTTTGATTGCTCTGTTGTTTAAGGTTTCAGCAGCCCCTTTTCATTTTTGGGCCCCTGACGTTTACGAAGGTTCTCCAACATTAATCACAGCTTTAATGAGTACCATTGTTAAAACTGCAGCTTTTGCAGCCATATTTCGTCTTTTCTCAATTGGATTTGGATCTATTAGTGAGGTTTGGACAAGCGCTTTAGCATTAATTATTGCAGCGTCTTTAATAATTGCAAATTTTTCTGCAGCAATGCAATCAAATGTAAAAAGAATGTTAGCCTTTTCAAGCATTAGCCATGCTGGGTTTATGTTAATGGTAATTTTAGCAAATATTCGAACAAATATTTCATTAGATGCTATTATTTATTATTCCTTAGCTTATTCTATTGGAAGTATTTCGGCTTTTGGAATATTATATAACGTTTCACGAAAAGGTAATGAAGATATTAGCGCTTTTAACGGCTTATCCAAAAATAACCCTTTAATAGCATTGTGTATGACTTTAGCTATGTTTTCTTTAGCTGGCATTCCAATTACGGCAGGATTTTTTGCTAAATATTTTGTTTTTACTACCCTGATCGGAACACCATATAAATGGCTACTTATTTTAGCAATTATTACTTCTGCTGTAGGCGCATATTATTATTTTAAAATTGTAATTGCTATGTATTTTAATAAATCAGAAGATGATTCACCATTAATTATTGAAAATTCTAATAAGTTCGTTATCATTATTTCAACTATTTTAATATTAGCCATTGGAATATTCCCAAGCTTTGTTTCAGAAATTTTTAAGTTCTAGAAAGTTATTTTAATTTTTAATGTAACTCGAATCAAATAAATTCTTAAAATAAAATTTTATATTGTGGTAATATAAAAAAGATTAATTGGTAATCTGTTTTAATTTCTTGACTATAATTATCGTAATATTGCTGAAAGACATTTAAATGTTTGGTGATGTTTTGTATATCTATTGAAAATTCATGTGTAACTTTTTTAGAATTAAAACGATATCCAGGCTTTATATCTAATCTAAAATAATCTGAATATTGAAATTGGTATGCTTTTGTTAAATCACGAACTTCAGTTTTTTGAGAAATACTTTCTTCTAAATTAATCGGGGAATACCGTTTACCACCAGAGAATACACCCCTTAAATCGACGCTAAATGTATGCCTATCTTTAATTTTAATTTCTTTGCCTCCTAAAAGATTAAATACATAATTACCATTAAAAGCAGTATTTCTAGTGATATTATCACTAGCTTTATATTTACTTTCAAATAAACTGGTTGTAAATAAAAAATAATATCCTTTATTATAAAATTTTTCTAAAGTAATTTCTATTCCATAATTATACCCATTGCCTTTACTAACTAAATTAGAAATGTTTGGACTAAAAAAATCTGCCCCTAAATTTAATGCTGAAAAGGTATTAGGGTAATTTTTTACTGGTGCGTTATAAATATATTGATAATATATTTCTGTCTTTAAACGGAAATTCGCAGAAAAATTATTTTCATATGACGCTACTATATGAGAAGATTTTGTAAAATCAAGATTTTTATTAGTCTCTTGCCTTATCCCGTTTTGCATTTCGCTTGCAAAATAAATATAGGCAGGCTGAATCTGACTATGCAAACCACTTCCTAAACTAATGCTTTGTTTTTGATTAATGTTATACTTTATCCCAAATCTTGGTTCAATTGCAGAGGATTGATTTAATAAAAAATACTGGTAATTAATTCCTATATTAAATAAAAAATTATCTGAAAATTTATGTTGCCATTGCGAAAATGATCGTAAAAGAGAAGTAGACCCTTTGTAATTTCTTAATGTAATAAATGTATTTTTCCCAAAAAGATTATTTATGCTGTCAACGAAGCTACTTTTATATAACTCTAAATTAATCCCAATGTTAAAAAAATCTCTGGAATTAAATTTTTTATTAAAAGTACTGTTAAATGTATAACGTATATTTTGAGTTTCCTGTCGATATTCAGGAATTATGAAATTTGTATTATTAAATGAGCTATCAATTTTATTAGTTATGATATTATTATACTGCCCGCTTATGCCTATATTTGTTTTAAGATAAGCATTACGTTTAAAAAGATAAGTATGCGAAAATCCACTTACGCCAACATTTGAATTAAAATAAGAGTCCCTATTGTTTATCCCATATAAATTTTGACCTGATTTTTTATCACTTTCTAAAATAGCAACATAACTGAGCCCACCGATGCCCCAAAAAGAAAATTTGCCATATTTTGTTGTGGCAAAATCTGTTTTAAATGAAATGTCTTGATATTGGGGAACCGCTGAGCCTGTTCCAAAACTAATTTTTAAAGCTTTAAATACAGAAAGAGTGGAGTAACGATAATTAATCATAAAAGAAGAATTTTCTTTTTTTGAAAAAGGGCCTTCTGCTCCAAGTTCAAATCCATTAAAGCCTATTTGCGCAGTGAATTCTTTTTTTCCGGTATTTCCTTCTCGCATTTTTAAATCAAATACACCAGAGGTAGCATTGCCATAATCTGCTGCAAAAGCTCCAGTTATAAAGTCAGAATTTCCTAATGTATTATTATTTAATATGCTTATTGGGCCTCCAGTAGTTCCAGCATTTCCAAAATGATTAGGGTTAGGTATATCTATTCCATTTAATCGCCATAATATTCCGATAGGAGAATTTCCTCTTATTATGATGTCGTTACGTGAATCATTGGTGCCACTTACTCCTGCATAATTTGCTGCCATTCTTGACGGGTCATTTCTGCTCCCTGCATAACGAGATGCTTCTTCTGCACTAAATATACGAGAGCTCACCGCGCTCATTTTATTATTAGATTGTGTTTTATCATGTTCTGTAGTAATAATAATTTCTTCACCATTAATTATAACCTCTTCTAACTCGATATTTGAAATTGATTCTTTTCCTGAATTTAAAATAATAGAAATAACTTTCTCTTTATAACTTACCGATTTTGCAATTAATTGCCATCGACCAATTGGTACATTTAGAATCTTAAACTCTCCTTTATCATTTGAAATTGCCCCTAATAGTGGATTTGAATTTACTAATTGAATAGTAACACCCATTAATGGAACCTGGCTCTGTTTATCAATAACAAAACCTTTAATAGTTTGAGTAGGGATTTGAGAAAATAAAAAAGAGAGCCGAAATATAAAAAAGATTAAAAATATATTTTTCATTCGTTGCTTATGGAGTAGAAGAAGAAACTGGAATGATTTTACCGTTAAAATATTCATGACCCGTAAGTGCAAAGTGACAAATAAATTTAGCCATTTGCTTGGAGGTTAATGGTGCTTTATATCCAGGGAAAGCCAAGTTTAACATTTCTGTTTGAACGGCTCCCAAAGCCAAACAATTAACTGAAATATTTTTTGTTTTAAATTCTTCGGCTAAGCATTCTGTTAATACGCTTAATGCGGCTTTACTGCTTGAATAAGCGCTTAACCCTTCAAATTTTGAGCTTCCCTGAAATCCACCCATGCTACCAATGTTTAAAATATGTGATTTATTTTTTTTATTCATTAAAGGCAAAAGCAGTTGTATTAGCATAAAAGGCCCAAATACATTAGTTTGATAAGCCAATTGCAAATCTTTATTTGTTATCTTTTCGAATGGTTTATTTACAATTTGGCCAGCATTATTAATTAAAACATCTAGAGGTAAATTTAGCCCTCTTATTATTTTGAATATTTTTTTTAGGTTTAGTGGATTTGTTATATCTGATTTAATTGGCAAAATAGAATGAGTGTTTTTTTCTTTTACAAGTTTATTTAACGAGTCTATATTTCTCGAAACTGCAATAATTAAATTAGAAGGGTTTTGAGAAAATAGTTTTACCATTTCAAAGCCAATTCCTTTTGATGCTCCTGTAATTAATATCAACATAATATTTAGTTTGGAAATTCAATAATGTAATCAATAATGTTCAATTCTAATAATAAAAATCAATGGCCGACAAAAATACTAAAAGTAATTAATACTATAAAATAGATATGATTATTAAATAGTTAGGTTTTTAATAACGCTTTCCGTCAAAAGAATTACCGAAAAAATGTATAGTTTTGTTCATAATAGATATTAGTTTTAGTAAAACAGAACTATCGAAAAAAGCAAGAGGAAAGCCTTCCTTTTTTTAAGTGATATCTAAAAAAATATTTATTTATAATATTTAAAATAAATTTATTTTTTAACTTAGTATTTTAAACAATTATTTAAGATATTTAAACATATGAATTTATCTAATAATAAAATTATAATTTTTTTTATTTTTTTATTTATATCCACTTCAATCTTTTCTCAACTTGACTCAACCTCAATTGTTATAGAGTTAAAGAAAAAAAAAGAAATAACAAGATTATATAAAGATTCTTTAGTAAAAATCATTGATTCATTAAATAAACAAATTAAAAGGTATGAAAAACCTGCTTATGTTCCAATTAAGCATTGGCGATTTAGTGGAAGATTCTTTTTTGACGGCACCCAAATTTTATTGAATAATTGGGTGGCAGGAGGTCAAAACAATACCTCTCTTGTTGGAAAAGTTCTTGTGGCAATAGATTATAAAACAAAATTTTTAACCATAGACAATGATCTTAGTTTGCATTTTGGACTTGTAAAACGAGGAGATATAAAAAAATGGTGGAAAAATGATGACCAACAACAATTTACATCCAAAATTGATAGACGATTATATCATAATTTAAATTATTCTGCATTAATTGACTTTAAAACTGGCTTTGCTAAAGGTTATTATTACCCGAATGATTCATCAGTTATTTCAGATTTTCTCGCACCAGCTTATTTTGTTTCTGCCCTTGGATTAGACTACAAACCATCAACTTTTTTTACTCTTTTTATGGCCCCATTATCTATAAAATCAACAATTGTAAACAGTACAATATTAGCAGACAGAGGGTCTTTTGGACTCAAACCTGCGGAATATGATGAAGATAAATATATGATAAAGCGGGCTGAAAAATACAGAATCGAAATAGGTGCATATCTTAAATTAAAATTCAGAAAACAATTTAAAGGAAATTTAATGTTTGAGAATAATATTGAATTGTTTAGTAATTTTACACAGAATCCCCAAAACATAGATGTAATATGGATATCTGGGGCTACTTTCCAACTTTTTAAACACCTATCATTTAATATAAATGCTCATCTGATTTATGATGATGATATCATGGTTCCAGTAGTTAGAGATGGTGTAAGTGGTTTTGGGCCAAGAATACAATACGAACAAATGATTGGCTTAGGTTTAATATGGAAGTTTTTGTAATATAAAATGGTATTATTAATTTTTAGATAAAAAAATATTTCTTTTAAAATTAATTCTATAATAAAATATTCTTTTTAAAAGTTTTGCCAACAGGAATATCTCTTTCGTCTATCTTGATGTAATTTTTACTTAAAGAGGCGATCATATCTTTAGATACAATAAAAGATCGATGCACTCTTACAAAGCCATAATTTTTTATGCGTTTTAATATAACGCTCATTGTTAATTTTGTAGTTATTGTCAATCTTGTATTTAAATGAATCTTTACATAATCGTCGAAAGCTTCAACGTAAATAATATCTTTTATTTTTATTTTAATTAATTGATAGTTAGATTTAATTATTAAAATTGGTTCTACATTATTTTTTATTAAGTTAATATAATTATACTGCTGACTAGCTTTCTCACAAGCAATCAAAAATCTATTAAGTTCTATTGGTTTTAATAAATAATCAATAATATTTAATTCGTAACCTAAGAGAGCATAATTGCTAAAGGCAGTTGTAAATATAACCATGCTATTCTCACAGTATTTTTTACAAAAATCTATTCCACTTATTTGAGGCATTTCAATATCTAAAAAAACTAAATCTACTGAAGTGGTTTTTAAATATTCTGAAGCCTCTATTGAATTTGTGAATGTTTTTAATAGGTTTAAATAAGGAGTTTTATTAAAAAATTCTTTTATAATATTAATAGCCAATGGCTCATCGTCAAGAATAATACAATTAATCATTTAGTTTTAATTTTAGTATGATTTGATATTTTTGGTTATCGTTATTAATAATCAAAAGATGTTTTTCAGGATATAATAAATTTAATCGTAATTGAATATTTTCTATACCAAAACCACTTTCTATTTTAGGGATAGTCTTAACTTTTGTATTAAAAACTTCAAAGATTAAATCATTTCCTTCTAAAACAATTTTAATAATAATATTTGATGGATCGCTATTACTTACGCCATGTTTAAATACATTTTCTATAAAAGGCAGAAAGAGCATAGGTGCAATTTTTTTATTCGAAAAATTACCGGTAACCAAAACACTTAAGCTGACTAGATCAGTTAATCTGAGCTTTTCTAATTCAATGTATGCTTTAATATAACTAATTTCATTTTCAATTAATACAAATTCTTGATTTGTATCTTTAATCATATACCTCATAATAGCTGATAATCTGGTAATAGACTCAGCAGCTAAATCAGACTTTGTAATGACTAATGAATAAATATTATTTAAAGTGTTAAATAGAAAGTGAGGATTAATCTGTATTTTGAGCGAGTGCAATTCTAAATTTAACTTTATTTTTTCGAGTTTTTTTTTATGTTCATTCGTTGCTAGTAAAAATGAAAATAAATAAATAATTGTAAATCGAATCACAATAGCTAGGTTAAATGCAAGTATGGGGTTTCGAAAATTTTGATTAAAAAATGGATTAAAAGATTTATTAGAAGACAAGAGGAGAATCATCCCAAATAAATAAATAAAAATAAAAAAGGAGTAAATAGTATATCTTTTTGTAAAAAAATATTTTGGCAAGAATAAGTAGTGGTGCAAATAAAAAAATAAAATTAATAAGCCGTTCGTTAATAAATAAATTAGGTATATTGGATTGATTTTAGATTCAATAATAAATGGCTCTAAAGAAAAGAATAATATAAACTGAAACGCTAAAAAACCTACCCAGGCAAAAAACTCTGTGTAAATACGTTTATATTTAAAAACCATTTTACAAAAGTAATTATTATTTAAATTATAAGTATTTATTTATTTAATAATGTGTATTTAGAATTATGATGTATCAGAAATAAATTTAGCTTCATAATTCAATTGTGTAATAATTCGCATATTTGCATACTTTATGCCTATTACTAAAATCAATATAAAAGATTTTGTTTTAAAACTCGACAAAACATTTTTGTTTGATGTTCGAAGCCCATCAGAATATAATCACGCTCATATTCCAGGAGCAAAATTATTGCCCATTTTCTCAGACGATGAACGAAGAATTGTTGGCACATTGTATAAGCAAGAAAGCAGAGAAAAAGCAATAAAAATTGGGCTAGAATTTTTTGGAAAGAAAACTGTTCAGCTTTTAGAAAACGCCGACAGTATTTTACTTCAAAATACAATCGAAACTAAAGAAATAACCATTTACTGTTGGAGAGGAGGAATGCGAAGTTCTGCGATGGCTTGGCTTTTTGACTTATATGGCTACAAAGTCAATTTAATAATTGGGGGCTATAAATCATATCGAATATGGGCTCTGCAACAATTTGAAAATGAATATCAATTAAATATCATTAGTGGCTATACTGGTAGCAATAAAACAGGCATAATACATGAATTAAAAAAACAAAATGAGCCAGTTATTGATTTAGAAAAATTAGCTGAACATAAAGGTTCTGCATTTGGAAACTTGGATTTAGTTCCCCAGCCGTCTCAAGAATATTTTGAAAACATATTGGCATTAGAGTTATTTAAATTAAACTTAAGCCACCCAAAAAAATCGATATGGATTGAAGACGAGAGTCAGCGAATTGGGCAGGTTAACATCCCAACCTCATTCTTTAAACTTATGCGTAGCTCTCCTATATTATTTATAACAGTCCCTTTCGAATTAAGGCTAAATCATATCATTGAGGGTTATGGAAAATTTGAAAAAGAAAAACTAATTAATGCCATTATTCGGATCAAAAAAAAATTAGGCGGCCTTGAAACTAAACAAGCAATTAATTTTTTATTAGAAGATGATGTAAAAAGTTGTTTTAGCGAATTGTTAAAATATTATGATAAACAGTATATAAAAGGGAGAGCTAAGCGCGACAATATTGAAAATGGAATAACTCAGCTATTTTACAAGACAACCCAAGCACAATTAAACGCAACAGATTTAATTAACTATGTTAGAAAATAACACAAAAATTGCCCTCACGCAATATGCTCACGGTTCAGGATGTGGCAGTAAAATAGACCCCTCGGCATTAAAGGAGATTATTCATAGTCGAACAAAAACACCAATTAATGAGAAACTATTAGTTGGAAACGGTAGCAATGATGATGCGGCAGTATATGATCTAGGAAATGGAAGTGCTTTAATAGCAACCACTGATTTTTTTATGCCGATAGTTGATGATGCCTATGACTTTGGCCGTATTGCCGCCGCCAATGCAATTAGTGATGTTTATGCCATGGGAGGCAAGCCCACTTTGGCACTAGCAATTTTAGGATGGCCTATAAATAAATTATCAACCGAAATAGCCAATCAAGTGCTCGAAGGAGCAAGGTCAGTATGTTTAGAAGCAGGTATTCCATTAGCTGGTGGTCACAGCATTGACACTCTTGAGCCTATGTTTGGGCTTTCGGTAAATGGATTAATAGACATTAGCCAAATAAAAAAAAACAATAGCGCAAATTTAAACGATCTTATCTTTATTACTAAACCTATTGGAGTTGGCGTTTTGTCTACAGCCCAAAAAAAACAAGTGTTAAGGCCTGAAGATGAAATTTTGTTAATTAAACAACTAACTCAACTTAATTTTATTGGCGAAAAATTAGCAAAAATAAATGGCGTCAGCGCCATGACAGATGTGACAGGATTTGGATTGATTGGACATTTAATAGAGATGGCAGAAGGAAGCAATTTAACTGCCGAACTAAATTATAAAAGTATACCAATAATTGCCTCACTGCCTTATTATATTTCTAAAAGCTGTATTCCTGATGCCACTTACCGCAATTGGAATGCATATAGCAACAGTATTTGTTTTTCAAAAAATGTTGATGTAGCCGAGGCTTTTACAATTTTACCAGACCCTCAAACAAATGGTGGCATTTTGTTTTCGGCTAATCCCCTATGCTTAAAAGATATTCAAGAGTTGCTAATTGAAAATAATTTACAAAATTTCATACATCCAATTGGTAAAATGGTAAAAATCGAAGAAAAAATCATCCGAATTGAGGAATAAAATATTTCTTATCTTTGTTTAATGACTATAGCCATATATTCACGCTCTTCAAACCACGATCATTCTAATTATATTGAAGATATATATCGATTATTGAAAGACGAAGGGGTCGATTTAATTATTTTCGAACCCTATTACCAATTTATAAAAAAAACCTATCAATTTAACTTAAGTTTAGAAACTTTTTCAAATTCAGAAGAATTAATATTAAAAGCATCCTATGTTATTTCTTTGGGAGGAGATGGCACTTTATTAGAAACTATTGACTTGGTAAAAAAATCAGGGGTTCCTTTGTTAGGAGTAAATACAGGTAGATTAGGGTTTTTAGCCTCGGTTAATACTAACGATTTAAAAAAATCGATCCAACTTTTATTAAAAGAAAAATTTACGCTCGATAAACGAGAGTTAATTGAGATTTCGGGCTGCAATAATTGTTTTGGCGAAGTTAATTATGCCTTAAACGAATTTACTATTCATAAAAAAGATAGTAGCGCCATGATAAATATAGATACTTATATTGATGGTGTATTTTTAAATTCTTATTTTGCTGATGGATTGATTGTTGCAACTCCAACTGGATCTACAGCATATTCTTTGAGTTGTGGGGGACCAATTATGATACCTGATTCAGACAATTTTATTATCACACCTATTGCCCCACATAACTTAACAGTGAGGCCCATTGTTATTTCAAATAATAAACTAATTAGTTTTAAGGTAAGTGGCCGAAGTGATAATTTTAACATTTCCCTTGATTCGCGAAACGCACAAGTTCCAACGGGATCCGAAATAACAATTAAAAAGGCTGATTTTAGACTAAATTTAATTGCATTAGAAGGCCAACATTTTTTTACTACGCTTCGAAATAAAATGATGTGGGGAATTGACAAAAGGCAATAAAAAAACAAATTTTATTACATTAAAAATTATTTTTAACTTTAATTTTAGCATGAAAAAAATTACTTTAGTTCTTGTTTCTTTTTCATTTAATTTTATATTAAATGCACAAAATGTTGTAGATGATTTCTGGAAATTCTATCAAGAATCTGAGATTCAAATAAGTGGTAACAGACAAATAATCCCAAAAAAATATAACACATTTCAGCTAAAAACTAATGAATTAAAATTAAAATTAATTCAATCGCCTAACGAAAAAAACACCCCTATTAATTTAAGCAATTGTATTATTAGTCTGCCATTGCCAAACGGAACTATTCAAAAATTTAAAGTAGTCGAAAGTCCGATTATGATGCCAGAATTATCAGTAGCATTTCCTAATATTAAAACATACAGCATAAAAGGGATAGACGATCCTTATGCAAATGGTAAATTAGATTTAACTGAGTTTGGATTTCATGGAATGGTTTTATCAATTAATGGTGATTTTTTTATTGATCCTTATTGTTTAGGAAACTCAGAAAATTATATTGTTTATTATACAGCTGATTTTAAAAAAGACCCTTCTCAAATAATACCTGAGGCTGAATTATTATTAGAAGGCAACTATCAAAAAAAAGCACCTAAACCAGAGCCCACTAAAACAAGTTCCAAATCAAATGTGGCCACTCCTGCAATTTGTGTAGGCGAAGAGTTACGTTCTTATCGATTAGCCATCGCTTGTACAAAACAATATGCAAATGCGGCAACAGGATTAGCTGCCCCAACAATAGCCCAAACACTTTCAAAAATAGTTACCAGCGTTAATAGAGTAGATGGAGTTTACGAAAAAGAAATTTCGGTTAGATTAATTTTGGTGCCTACCACAACTTTAGTAATTTATCCCAGTGCCGCATCTAATTCATTTACAACAAATGATAATAACAATCCGAATTCACTAATTAATAAAAGTCAATTAGTAATAAATGCAAATATAGGGGCGGCTAATTATGATATTGGTCACACATTTAGCACAGGCGGCGGCGGTTTAGCCGTTTTTGGAGTTTGTAATAATAATTATAAAGCCATGGGAATAACTGGTAGCCCAAGTCCGGTTGGAGATCCATACGACATTGATTATGTTGCTCACGAAATAGGCCATCAGTTTGGTGGTAACCATACATTTAACACTGGCACGGGCTCTTGCAGTGGAAATAGAAATGCTGCTACTTCTGTTGAGCCAGGAAGCGGCATAACCATTATGGCATATGCTGGCATTTGTGGAGCAAGTGATAATTTAGGGAACAATAGCATCCCATATTTTCATGCCATAAGTTTTGATGAAATAGTTAATTTTACTCATGGCTCAGGAAATTCATGCGCCATAACTTCTACTACTGGCAATAATCCACCTTTAGTTTCAGGAACAGGCGACTATACCATTCCTATTTCTACCCCTTTTGTTTTAACAGGAACTGCAATTGACCCAGATATTGATCCGCTTACTTATTCATGGGAAGAGACGGATCCGGGCCTCACCACCAGTAGCTGGAATTCAGGAACTAGACCATATTTTCGTTCATATGCTCCAATAGCTAGCCCTATTCGTTATTTTCCAAAAGTAAGCGTGGTGGCTTTAGGTAATTATACCTCAACTCAAGGAGAATATCTCCCTTCCACGCCACAAACATTGCAGTTTAGATTAACTGCTCGAGACAACAAAATGGGCGGCGGCGGCGTTTGTTATGGCATTAGCAACATTACTATTGACAACCTAGGCCCTTTTCTTGTTACTTATCCAGATATTTCAAATATAGTTTGGAATGTAAATACTCTTCAAACCATTACATGGGATTTAGGAGGTACAGATCAAGCACCAATTGCCTGCGATTCGGTTAGAATATTAATTTCGTATAATAGCGGAAATACTTATGGTGTTTTAGTAAGTTCAACACCAAACGATGGAGCAGAACTTATATTAGTGCCTACTTTAGCTGCCACAAATAATACTTGCCGCATTAAAATTGAGAGCATTGGCAATGTATTTTATGATATTGGTAATAATAATTTTACAATTTCTACTAACAATCCCGGCAATGGAGATGTGGGGGTTTATAATTTATCTCGCAATAATCCGATTGGCTTAAGTGTATGGCCTAATCCATTTAAAAATGATATTAATTTTGCTGTTGGAAATTTAAATGCAGAAAGAATTACTAATTTAAAGCTTAGTAACTTACTTGGTGAAATTATTTTTCAAACAAATTATTTTAATAAAACAGAAATAAAAGATCACTTAAACATAGCTTCATTAAACAAAGGCGTTTATTTTTTAAATATATCTAACGATAATAAGCAAGGTGTTTACAGAATTATAAAAGACTAAATCACCAGTTTAATTAATTGATTTATTGAGCATAATCAAATTTGACTTTTTTTAAGTTAATTTCCTTGTTAATAAACATTTTTATTCTGCTTTATATCTACTATTCAATTTTATAATTTTATAGTATGAGAAAATATAAATCTATTCTTTACATTTTAGTAATTGCCGCTATAAGTTCATGCGTGCCCGCTAAGTTATTAGATGAGTCTAAGTTAAAGCTAAAAAGTTGCGAAAGTGAGCTGTCGTCAATTAAAAAAGGTGCCCAAGAAGTTGAGGCAAAGTTTGCAGAGCTTAAAGAACAAAACTCAAAAGAGCAAAAATCACTTTCGATTTTACAAAAAGACACCACAATTATTGGCTCTAGTTTAAGAAGTTTAAATTTAAAGTTTGAAAAAGTAAACGCGTTAAATGAAAAATTAATGACACGTTTAAATAAATTAATAAGTAGCGGAGAAAAAGACAATGCTAAACTAAGCAACGATTTACAAGTGACCCAAGAAGAGTTATTAAAGCGACAAGATGTTTTGCGTAATTTTGAAACACGTTTAAATTCTCAACAAAAAGAGGTAGAAACATTAGGCGAAGAATTAAAAAAACGAGAGATTAGAGTGAATGAGTTAGAGGAAATATTAAAAAATAAAGATAAAGCGGTTGCCGATTTAAGAAAAAAATTAAGCGATGCTCTGTTTAATTTTGAAAATAAAGGACTAACCATTACCCAAAAAAATGGTAAAGTCTATGTAAGTTTAGACGAAAGTTTATTATTTGCGAGCGGAAAAATTAATGTAGAAAATAAAGGAATTGAAGCTTTAAAAAATGTAGCAAAAGTGTTGGAGCAAAACTCAGATATTAATGTTGTAGTTGAGGGCCATACAGATGATGTGCCTATGAAAGGTGCTGGCGAAATTAAAGATAATTGGGATTTGAGCGTGATGAGAGCCACCTCAGTTACAAAAATAATGCTTGACAATGCAAAAATTGATGCGCAACGAATTACCTCTGCTGGGCGCGGAGAATTTGCGCCATTAGATAACTCTAAAACAGCCGAAGCACGAAAGAAAAATCGAAGAACTGAAATTATTTTAACACCAAAATTAGATGAGTTGTTAAAAGTTTTAGGGGATAATTAATCTTTTGCTTTTAATTAATAGCTTTTATCCTGCTTCAATAAAAAATCACATTATTTTTATCTAATTAAAATTATTTAAACCGAGTAAAATTTAATTAACATTTACTTAACTTTTAACAATTAATTAATATTAAGATAATAATTTAATTATTTAGCATGATTTTATTTGTAAATTATTAATAATTAATTTACATATGAATAAATTCACCCTAATTTTAGTTCTGCTTTTCTTAATATTAAATTTACAATCACAAGATAGTATTCCCAAAACTATAGTTTCCGAGCTTCCAAAAGTCGAAGAAAAAAAAGCACATTGGTCTGATAAAATAACCATCAGAGGTTATACTCAAGTGAGGTATAATCGTCTTTTTGAAAGCAATTCTGATTTGGTTAGCGAACAGGGCGATAAATCGATAGGTAACAAACAGGGCTTTTTTATAAGACGTATGCGTATAATTTTCTTTGGACAACTTAGCGATAACGTTTATTTTTATATACAGCCCGATTTTGCATCTTCTGCATCTTCAACTAGTTTGCATTTCGGACAACTAAGAGATGCTTATTTCGATGTTTCTCTTGATAAAAAACGTGAATTCCGTTTCAGAATAGGACAGAGTAAGGTTCCTTATGGTTTTGAGAACCTGCAATCGAGTCAGAATCGTTTACCTTTTGACCGAAATGACGCTTTAAATAGTGCAGTATCAAATGAGCGTGACCTTGGTGTTTTTTTTATGTATTGTCCAAAAAAAGTACGTGAACTTTATAGTTCGTTTGTAAACGATGGATTAAAAGGATCAGGCGATTACGGCATTTTTTCATTTGGTTTATATAATGGGCAAGTCGCCAATAAGCCCGAACTTAATAATAATTCGCATATGGTAACGCGTTTAACCTATCCCGTTAAATTAGGAAATCAAATTATTGAGCCGGGCATTCAGGCATATAGTGGAATGTGGGTTATGCCAAAGGACCAAATAACGAGTACAACAAAGGTTGTAAAAAGTTATGAGTACCTCGATCAGCGCTATGCTGCCTCATTGGTTCTCTATCCAAAGCCATTTGGGATACAGGCCGAATACACAATTGGAAAAGGTCCTGAATATGATGCTGGAAAAGATTCAATTCTAACAAAAGATTTGAAAGGCGGATATGTGACCTTAAGTTATATCATAAAAATTAAAAAACACATTATTATTCCATTTGTAAGAGGAAGCACCTACCAGGGGGGTAAAAAACACGAGTTAGATGCTCGCTCCTACAGAGTCGACGAAATAGAAGGTGGCATTGAATATCAGCCATTCAAAAATTTTGAATTTACCGCTGCCTATTTGTATTCAGACAGAACTACATCAGACAGAACGAAAGAAAATAATTATCAATTTGGATCTTTATTACGCTTACAGGCACAACTTAATTTTTAACTTAATATTAACTTAACATTGCTTGTATTTTAAAAAAATACTTTTGATTAGCTAAATTAAAACAAAAAAATATGTTTGGATTAGATACAACGCTTACCGTATTATTAATTTTATGCCTTTTATGCGCTTGTTTTTTTGAATTCATTAATGGGTTTCATGATACTGCAAATGCAGTAGCAACAGTAATTTATACTAATTCTATGAAACCAACGGTAGCAGTGGTTTATAGTGGTTTATTAAACTTTGCAGGCGTTATGTTAGGCGGTATAACAGTTGCCATGGGAATAGTAAATTTATTACCAATGGATGCCTTAGTAGACACAAATCCTTATCACGGTATTGCAATGATTTTGGCTTTATTACTTAGTGCTATTATTTGGAATTTTGGAACTTGGTATTTTGGTATTCCCTCTTCTAGCTCGCATACAATAATTGGCTCTATTTTGGGTATTGGTTTAGCTTTTTATTTTTTACCAGGAAATTACGGTTTAAATGCTGTAAATTGGGATAAAGCAAAAGACACTGGATTAGCCTTATTAATTTCTCCTTTAGCAGGTTTTTCGGTAGCGATTTTGATGATGTTTTTATTTAAGAGATTAATAAAAAACGAAACAATTTACAAAGAACCAATACCGGGTAAAATGCCTCCTATTTGGATTAGATTATTATTATGGACAACCTGTGGCTTAGTAAGTTTTTTTCATGGGCAAAATGATGGACAAAAAGGGGTTGGATTATTAATGATGATTTTAATTGCGGTTTTACCAGGTCAATTTGCTTTAGATAATTCGATAAACTTGCAATCTGAGAAAGCGAATATAAATTCAATTAACTCGATCGTTTTACGGAGTGATACTTCTAAATATGGATCAGACGAAAAAAAACAATATCAACAAATTAAAACACATTCAGCGCATTTTAATCAAAACATAGGTACCGCAATTTTTTCATCAGATATTGATATAAAAAATCGCTTTGAATTAAGAAAAGATGTGGTAAAAATCACTAAAGGAGCCGAGAAACTATTAAAAAGTCAAAATTTTGCAATTAGTTCAAAAGATAAAAAAATAATAATTAAAGAAATTAAAGAAAGTAAAAAACTTGTTGAATATGCCCCATCTTGGGTTATCATAATTATTTCGGTATGTTTAGGTTTAGGCACCATGGTAGGATGGAAGAGGATAGTAAAAACCATTGGCGAAAAAATTGGTAAACAACACATGAGTTATGCTCAAGGCGCTAGTGCCGAATTAGTCGCATCAATGGGAATTGGTGTGGCCTCTGCTTATGGCGTTCCAGTTTCAACTACCCACATGCTGTCTTCTGGTATTGCTGGATCAATGGTGGCAAAAAAAGGCCTAAAAAATTTACAAAAAGGAACCATTAAAACAATTGCACTAACTTGGATTTTAACACTTCCTGTTACTATTATTCTTTCTGGAAGTTTGTTTTTATTATTTAGAGCCATTCTATAATTAGTTCAATTAATTAAATAAGGCATTTAAATTTTTTTATTTTTTTATCAATTTAAATAATTGGGCTTACTATTTTATTTTAAAATCTATCCAGATTAACCTCAAAAAAATAAATTAGACTATTTTGCTTAATTTCACCGCTATAAAAATTAATTAATTGAATTATTTCTTTTAATTATAAAAAATAGCCATGAAACGTCAAATTTTTAAATCAGACTTCAGCATTACTTCATGGGAATTACTTTCCCCTTACTTTGAAGAATTAAATCAGCGAGAAATTAACTCGCAAAATCAACTCGAAAAATGGTTACTAGACTATAATGAACTTGGAGCAGTGGTAAGTGAAAATATGGCTTGGCGCTATATTAATATGACTTGCGACACAACAAATACAGAGCTAAGAGATCGCTTTAATGATTTTGTTCAAAATATAGAACCTAATATCTCGCCTATTGCCAACGATTTAAATAAAAAAATAATTAATTCTCCTTTTATAAATCAACTAACAAAAACAGGCTACAGCATTTATTTAAGAGGAATTAAAAATAGCATCGATTTATTTCGCGAAGAAAATATTCCTTTAAATACTAAACTTCAAGAGCTTGAA
>Ga0208975_1000425_pt1 | contig 20965 bp, 30 predicted proteins | sample GreLakmeER78MSRF_FD_187700 | JGI IMG/M metagenome (GOLD analysis project Ga0208975, IMG submission 187700) | Freshwater lentic microbial communities from great Laurentian Lakes, MI, USA - Great Lakes metaG ER78MSRF (SPAdes) | ecosystem: Environmental > Aquatic > Freshwater > Lake | place: Great... | reverse complement strand
ATGCCGGTCACCTTGAAAAACTCTAGTGGGTTCTCCTTAGCGTACTTCAACAGCTCCATCTGCTCTTGGGCTTCTTTACGGAGTTTGGCGGCTTCTTGGTACTTGCTATCGGCTGACTTTTTCATCTCAGCGACGGCAGAATCAACCTCCACCTCTTGTCCGCCTAGACGGATTTTAGGTTTGGGTTCGGGTTTGGGTTCGGAGGGTTGCTCGACTTCGGCAGGTGATGTGCTTTCGTTATCAGACTGGTCACTGACCTCACTGTCAATAGAGTTTGTGGGTTCAGTCGATTCTGTGTTCATTCCAATCCTTTCGTTAAGTGGAAAGCACTACTGCCTTTCACCCGCGAAGTGTGAACACACATTTTTGGTTTGTCAAGTACAATTTACAGGCTTATTCTGGCTCAGGTGCCCAAGGTACTGATTTCTCAGGCTTTCCTTTCTTTTTCATGTAGGGTTGGACTTCGTATTTCCTCTTCCACCAGCGTCTAAACTGGAGGCTTTGTTCAATTAGCCACTCCTCAGCGCGGAGGTTCCTACCTTCTTCAAATGAGCCCTTAGGTGGGCTGTTTCGACCCCTCCTCCTCCAGGTTTTACGACGCGGTTGATGTGTCCAGAGGAGGTCTAGTTTGTGGGGTCTACTCATAGCCACTTTGGGTCGACGTGGGTCGTGTAGGGCTCGGGTAGGTCACATGTGTCAGGCTCACGTCTAGGCTTCCTAGGAATCTTTCCAACCTCCGCCTTGAGCACCGCTCTAGCGGCTTTGGCTTCCTGTCTTCTAACCTCCTTGTCGTAATTCCAGAACCATCTCCTAAACTTAAGGGGTTGTTCTTTGAGCCATGCTTTAAGCCTAGGGTTTGTTTCAGCTCGTCGCGTTCTTTTTGGGTGAAGGGGACGCCCATCATCACCTAGGCGTATCTCCGCGCACGGGTTAAGCCAATTTATTACTAGTAGCCCTTGGTCGTACCTAGGTACATCCGTCTCTTCCATTACACTACTCCCATAATTCCACGGTTTTTAAGAAAATGTATTAACATCGAACGTTGCTTGCGGGTAAAGCTGACTCGTTCATGAACTCCACCACGAGTGATTGTAACAATCCATCCGTAACTAGTTGCTTCGATTTTAAGCATTTTGTTTCTCCTCACTGAGCAGCATTGCTCTTATAATACTCATCGACATTTCTCAGAAAAACTTTAGCGCATGTAGTCGGTGTCCGTCTTCCTGCCAGGATTGTCCTTGTCTGAGGTGTACGCCCAGTTACCAATACCATCAAACGCGGCACTTCGAACTATACCTCGGAACTTCTTTGACGAGATTACCCCTACACTCGTGTCTCTATTAATTAATCTCACTGCGTAGCCTCTTGGTATGTCATCAATGTTTATTCCTGGATGTCGGCCGAGGGCGTCTATCCCCAAAAAAAGCCTTCTGTCATACTCCTCATCGTTGACTGGTCGATTAAAGGTTTTTACCTTTTTTTCGTGCCTACAGAAATGATCCTGTAGAAACATGAGAATACTCCATCCAAAGGGTTCAACCAGCTCACAGCTTTTTTGGAAATATTCCGGATTTTCATAAGTAAAAATTTTATCCTCGTCATCGACTTCACCTTCAAAATCCCTAATAAAAGGCTGTTTGATGTAGCCTAACCCGTATGCAGCCAAAGTCAGCAGCACATGCCGGTAGTCTATATAGGCTGCTATATCTGTATACCGTTTTAGATTGTGATTAAACATGTCAATATAAAATTTTACAGGTGCGTCATCTTGTTTGTAGGCTTTTAAGTAAAAGTTTATGGAGTCATCCTTAAGCTTTCTGTGCGTGTTAAGAGTGTACTTTTTTCTGTGTTTAGGGTCTACGGATTCACCTAACCAGCTAAAGGGGTCGGAAAAGGCATTGTGAAATAGAATATCAGGGAATTGCTCAGGCTCTAAGCCAAAAAGCTTTTTGTTTATAGCCATCATCGGGTATATGAGAGTTTCAATGTAGGCCATCTCAGAATCCTCCGTTGTTCATTATACTCATCAGCGGTTTCTGGAAAAACTTTAATGCTCAAAGTTCTTCCCATGGGGGTAACTCTTCAAACGCATCTGCAATACCTGTTTCTAGCAAATCAATTAGTTCCATTAGGGCTATAGTTTGCCCTCGGTACTTTTTCAAATAAAATCTAGCATGTGCCTCAGAGTACTCCTCAAGTGCCAACGCTACCTTCTCTCTGAGCCTGGTTTTACTGGGCTCAGAGATTTGCTCAATCCAGACACCGTAAACCTTTACAATAGACATAGACATCTCCTTAAAATTATGCCCGCGCGGGCGGCATCTATATAGTCCATTTATGCCCGTACTCCCAATCCTTGCGAGCCCGCGCCTCTAGCTCAAAAGTCTCAAATATAAACATAATAAGACCATACCTTTCCTCTCTCGTCAAAGGGGTACCTCCCCACATACCTCGACGATTAATCTCATAATCATCTAAAACCCAGGTAATATCGCAGTTCATGCCTACTCCTTCAGACGTGACGACATAGGCTGAAAACTTGCTAGGATTGGCGATTGTGTCCGTTGAGCCTGCCATAATAAACATGCGCTCGTTCTTCGGCTTTCTAAACTCGGTGGTTAACTCGGGACTAATCTCCTTGCCGTCGAACCACAACTCATAGCAACCGTGGTACCAGTCATGAACCTGCTTATCTGTAAAGCCCCATTCGTAATTTTTGAAATCCGTATCACAGAAAAACTTAATTTTCTGTCTTAACACCTGTTTTATATGAGTGAGAGGCATTTCAAGACTCATATCTGTTAGAGGGTTTTTATTGAGTGCTGCTGGAACGGTGGAATCAAACATGGCTGCCTCCTTAAAACTCTATATGGTCGGGAGGAAATTCAGTTAGGCGAGCCGCAAACAAGTCTTCTGAAACGTCCACTCCTCTGTACACCAGTTTGCCGAGAGTTGCCTTTAAGTGACCAAGGAGGTCTTGATTGGTAAAGTACTCATCGTACGCACCTTCGTGAAAATGTGGGGTAAAAATCGTCTTTGGTAGGGCTCCGTTTGAAGGCTTGGTCTGTTCCTCCACGATGAACATGGTTTCTGTCTCTGCCATGGCCATTGCAGCTTCGTACCTTACTTCAAAGGTTAAATTGAAGCTAATTCCAGAGTTGAGGTAAAGGAATCGCCATAGACTCATGGTGCCTTTCGGAGGTAGCGTGTGGATGGTTGCTGTCTGCTTTTGTGCTCTAAACCAATCATTGGCGTCAACGTAGACAGGTTTCGGGGGTTCGGTCTTTACCAGCTCCTGCACTCTGGCTTGCGTTTCTAGGTCAAGTGCCCCCAAAGCGTCGTATACTTTTTGTGTTTTTTGTTTAATCAGGGCTTTAGCTTCGGTTGGAATCTTGTGCTTTTTAAGCTCGGCCTTCAAGTGGCCCCATTGCCCTAACACCGAGGCAATCTTTTTGTCGTTGATTTGCGCTTTCGTTTCAATGGCATGGTCGCGTTCTGCAATCAAAGCGTTTTGTTTCTCATCAGCCAGCTGCAGGACTCTCCGACAGATGGTTTCGTCCGACATCATTCCGTTAATTAGGAGAGTGGTTTGGTCAAGTTTCTTTTCGCATTGGATGAGGTGTTTGCAGAAGGCAATGGAAAGTTTACCGCCGAGCTGGGTCACGAGGAGTTTTGCGTTGTCTACGTCCATTACAGCGGATTCGACTTCTCGTTCCGCAAAGCCCGTTTTCACGATAACGGAAATCTCGGTATCGTCGATTTCATTGGCTTTTTTAAGTTCGTCGCGTTTTCGCTTTACGTCATGAAACTGCAAACCCATGGCCTTGGCAATCTCATGCAGGTCCAAACCTAACTCACCATTGAGCTCAGAACGTGGGGAGGGGGAAACGAATCGGGAAGGTACTAAATCAGTCATTGGTGTCTCCTAGACTTTGGAAGGACGATTCCTTCTATTTTTCTTATCGGCTGTTCTCAGAAAAACTTTAGAGGTATTTTGAAAAAGAAAAAACCCCAGACTATTGCCCGGGGTTGAATGATTCAAAGGAAAGTTCATGAAAAGGAGGATTCGCTCCTCCCATTAAGCTCATCGGAGATTTCCAGAAAAACTTTAGAAAAAGAAACCCAAAAGCGAAATTGCTCTTGGGTCTGGGAGAGTATGACCACTCTACCACGTCTTTCGACCTCTGTCAAGTCACTTGAAGAAGACACACAGGACGACGTCTGAGGCTATAGCTGATTCAGTCTTGATGGTGACGGCCAGCTGGTTGGCGCTACTTCCGTACGCCCATTTGAAGCCTGCTATCATCTCAGTCGAGGACAGCACCACTACTCCTTCCACGGTTCCAGGGTTGGTTCCTACCTGAGTGGTCACGTTGTGGGAGAACCTCACTGTCTTCAGCTGGCATTTCACGTTGTCTTCTAAAGTCACCTGCTTGTTTAAGCATCGAGCGAACATATCCACAGCGGAGTTTACATACTGCAGAAAAGCACCTAGTCCGTCTTTCAGTTTCTTGTCCAGGACGTTCGAATCAAATAACTTTTGCTGCGTTATCTTCACTTTTTCCTCCTTTGAAGAGCTAGGGCAGGAATTAGTGCCTTAGCGGCTTCAAGTAATTTGTCGTTGTTTTCCAGAATCTTTTCAGATACCCACTCTGTCTCTGACTGACTTCTTTTAATGGCGAACGGATTGTAATTACGGTCAATCATCCTAAAGGCGTAAAGCAGCGCGTCAATGGTGTCGCAGTGGCCGAGGGCTTTGGTGCGCATGAAGTCTTTCTTAGGTTTGTCCCACCTTCCGGCGTTCAAAGAGGCAATCAGCTTTTGGCAGGACGAGTCGATGCGAATCTCTCCATTAGCGAACGCAACACGTAAAGCGTTAACATTAGCCTTTTTGTCCTGCTTAGCTGGAAGGTTGACGTTGAAGTCGTGGAGCTCCCTTAAGTCAAACAAACCTTGACCGCTGTTATCCGCCCACCTCCCATCAATTCGGATCCCTTGCTCAAGCTCCCTTACCTTTTCCACAATCTTTTCAGTGTTGGTGTTGGGCGGAAACTCCAGCTCTTTAATGACGTGGAGCTGGTTTTCCTTAAAAGCGTATTGGACGATGAGCACGGCTGTTGGGTCAAGCACTCCACCAAAGTCTATGCTGGTGACAGTGTAATGCTTTGGGTGGACTTCAAGGTTTGCAACGTCCCGAGCTTTAGAGAACTCTGGAAGGATGAGGGAATCTTGTGACCTTACAATCTCGACCAAGTACTCTCTTTTGAAAGCGTCGCTCTCCACTCCCCCACATAACCGAGCTGCTTGCTCAATTGCGGCAGGAGTCAGAGCGGTGTTGGAATAGATGTTCTGACGAATAAGAGTACCCCTTAACTCACATTTAGGCAAAACTTCTGTATGAATGTAATGGTCAGGGTCATCGGAAGGCGTGGTAACGTGGATGAACTGCCCACCAGACCTAAGAAGCTGCGGACCAATGGCCGACGTGATGGCGTAAACATAATCGTCGGAATTAACAAACCCACCCTCTTCGGCGATTATCAGCTTGGCATTTCCTCCTCGAAGGGAGTCCACGTTTGACCTTTCAAGGGCACCTAGTCGGATGCTTGAGCCATTAGCAAGGTTCCACCTATACTCACTTTTAGTCCTTTTCACGAAATCTTTAGGAGCAGTAAGACAGATAGGCGCAAGATTGGTTTCAACTATTTCCTGGGCTTGCTTCAGGGTGGGTGCGGCAATGCGAACGATTGAGTTAGGGTTTCTGATTGCGAACTCTAGGGCTGTGACACAGTTATAAAAGCTCTTTCCCCATTGACGCGCACAAAGGAAAAGAACTTCCTCCGCGCGCTTTCCAGTACCCATACTCCTGACTTCAAGCTGGTGGGGATGGAGGAGAAAAGACAAATCTCCCCCGTACCATAGAAGCTGCTGTGCCTGTTCAAGGGTTAGAGGTGGAAGTGCTGTCATCCTTTTTCTCTTCTACAGGTAAAGGGTTGAAAGTGCGAACATATCCCGTCAAAAGTTGAAGTTGGCGCTCTGTGACTTTCGGCACACTCGTTCCTTCCTCCATCTCTCTCATCGAGATTTCGTGGTCCATTCGAGTTTTGATGGTAGTATTTAGAATCATTGAAATTTTCATCAACTTAGAGACTTCCTTATCCTCTAGCGGACAGTGGCGTCCAGCTTTGTTTAGCAGGTAATTAATCTCATAATCTGAAATCAAAAGCACCTTGTCTAGCAGTAGTTTAGGGTCAATTGTTTTTCCTCTGCCTGCGTTGTATGCTGCCAACATCTCTTTTTGAGTGTCTTTGAATTCGCTCATTTTGACCTCATGTTCAGTATAAGTTTGCAATCGTCTAAGTCTTTTTGGAGCTTGCTCAGTTTGGCTTCCGTTTCCCGTGCCCGTGTCAGAGCGTGCCGATACTGCTGCTTTGCGTCTTTGAGCTCCTCGAGGTGCTGTTTCACAGACTTCCATTGAAGGACAGACACTGTTGAAATGGATGTGGTGGCGATTAGCACCAGTCCTATAAACACTTCCATTATTTAATCTCCTTAAAGTTATTCCCTACCGACAAACCAATCGTGATAGGTACAGACCATTGAAGTAACTTATTTAATCTCTCTGTCGCAGCCGCTTTTGCCTCCTTGAAGACATCCAGCTTGTCCTTTGGGACTTCTAGAACAGTCTCGTCATGAATCACCGTCACAAAGTAGAATGGAATCTCTCGGTAAAGGCACTCCTCTTCAAGGTATCCGTTGTACAGGTGCATAATACCAGAAACACAGCTTTGGATGAAGTAATTACACGCCTTATGGGTGGTGTCTTTACCCTTTACCCCAGAATTGTCAAAAGTCAGCCTGTACCCAAAAGGGTTGACAATAAAACCTTGTTTTGCCTTTTGAGCCATTTTCTGAACCAAGGCGCGAACACCGGCAAAGGTGCTCCAGTATCCCTTATAAATGCTCATTGCCTCAGTTTCGGTGAGCTCAACGCTGAACTGCTCATAGCTTTGTTTTTGAAGACGGTTAGGCCCCATTCCGTAGATTAAAGCAAGCGCCAGCATTTTGAAAAACTGCCTGTCAGAGTCTAGGTGAGTTTTAATCACCTTTGAACTCTTAAGCCACTGGTCTGTAAAAGAAAGGCCGTTCCAATCCTTGTCCCAGGCTTCCCGTATAATGCGTTTTCCTGACGCGGTGGAGCTCATGAACATCAGATAAATGTCATCAATCATCAGCACGTCTTCGGCATTCCAGTATGGAGCTTTCCCTATTCCTTCCAGTGTGGCGTATCGGTACATGGTGTCTTGGGAGTAGTGGGCGGTTACGGTAGGCTCTCCAGCGCCTAAGTCCATGGACACAAAAACGCAATTAGGATGCGAAGGCTCAATATAGCTGCAAAGACCGTCAAGGGAGCCCAGTCCTTTGTCTCGGCGTGCTAGCCCTTGGACGTTTAGTTTTGCGCTCATTGTGAGCCTCCCGCGAATCGGCTTGTCGAGGTACCGGCCAACTTCAAGTCAATATGCCACTTTCCATCGGAAGCCGAAAGGTCAAGAAGAGCTTTTGCCTGTGTTAGGACAATTTGACGGCCTTTCCGTTTTTCCAGCTTGCGTGCCACATCCCCAAACTGATATAAGTGTGACTTTTTCAAACTTGGTTTTCCGGACGGTGACCTAAACTTCACAGAAAGCTTCATAACCTCTTCAAAAAGAACCGTTCGATGGGCGTTTGAATCCACATTGAACTCTACGGGAGAAACTATTTTCTTTTTAAACTTAGCCTGCTCCTTAGCCGTTAGAATTCTTTCCACCTCCTCAATCTCCTCCTCCAAAGAAGCCCGAAACTCCTTTTCATTGTCTTTAAGCTCTTGTTCAATAGCTTGAGTGTACGCTATCAGCGCTTGTCTATTGACCTTGACCCCATTCAACTTGGCGCTCGTTACGTGCTGTGCTGAGCTCATATAGAGAGAGTGGTCACGCTTCCAATTAAACCCTTCCCTCTCAAACCGCTCTAGGCATATCTCAGCGATTTTCAAAGTATTAATTGCGTCGCCGGCGTTATACTCTTCTAAAATGTCTCGTGGAGCTAGGAAAATGAGGTCACGTTCTGCTTTAGTAGATTTAAGCCAGGAATTCATGCGCTTTTCATAGTCATGTTCCGACACCGGGAGAAGGCGACGAACTGCGTCTTTTAACCCGAAGCTCTTTACCTCCTCCCCATTGTCAAAGTTTTGAACTAGGCGCATCACATCGATGGAAAGCTTTACACCACACTCCTGGAAATGGGACGACAAAACCAAACCTTCAAAGGCGGCGTTGTACACACAGACTTGGTCATCTTTCCCAATGGCATGCAAAGCGGCTTTTATATCGTCGTGCCCAAAGTAAACCTTATGGACAACCTCATCCCCTACCCGCCAGGCAAAAGCGCATGAAACAACGAAGGAAGTGGGGGAGTACATATCAAGTCCTGATGTTTCAAAGTCTATTGCCACGAGCATGGGCTACTCCTGTTTCTGCTTTGCCTGTTTCTTTTCAATTAAAAACTGCTTAAACTTTTCAAGTGTGTCCAGCTTTTCGTTTTGAACCAGGCTGTCTAAGGTGGTGTTTTGAATATCTTTCCCAACCACCTCGAGTGCCACTTTTCGGTACGCTTCGTAGTCGATGGCGGCACAGCTAACATCGACAGCATCAATCTCAATGGCCTTAGGCTCGGGTAGAGCAACTTTTTCCACGGGCGGCGCTTTGGCTTTGGGGGCAGGTCTAGAATAGTCTTCGTTTACACTGTCTTGCATTTCCTCTGTGGAGTATACACCTGCAATGATGTCCGCAAACATCTTACGGACTCCTTCGGACACAGCGCGCGCGTAGAGCATTGCTTTTGGCATTTTAACCCAATTAGCTTTCGCGCTTAGACCTTGGGAGTCAGCATCGGCTTTTGAAAAGGTAAAGCTCTGGGTCGTCTTCCCCGGTCTGGAGATTTCAACCGTGCAAGTAAACGTGGTGAGCTCCTTGGTTACAACTTCTCCGCCTGCTTTTAGGCAAATGGCTTGTAGCGCAGCTGAACCTAGAGTGGGCTTTCCACTGATGACATTAATAAGGTTCATGCTTTGGATTGGCGTAAAGCCGAGCTCGGCGCCAAAAGTACATGCAACCAGAATCGCTTCAGGAGATTTAAGGTCTGCGGGCGCCAACTTGGAGTCCAGAATTACTCTTGCCAGCTCAAGAGACTTTTCCAGAGGCTGGGAAGATGAGAACAAGGTTAATTCGGTCATTGGTTCTCCTTATGTGGCCGGTCATCGGTTCCCGTGCCTGTTAAAATAAAATGGAGCAAAAATAGAACGTTACAGCCTGCGTGAGCTATGTGGGAAAGACCAGTCTCTGGGTCAGTGTCTTCACCATCTTCCCATGCCGCCATATGACGGTAAAGAGCTGATGACACTCGGCTATAGGTGAAGCCTTTTCGCCAGTTGTTAGCGGAGTACTTATGGGCACCGTACGAAAGAACTTTAGCAATTTCAGAGACCGCTTTCCATGGCAAGAGCGAAAGTAGGGGTTTATCCTTATCAAGTTTTACTCCCGCCATAATGCTCCTTTCCTCGCTTAGAGAGTTTTTCGATGTTTGCTTCGCGTATAGTGTCAAAATCCAGTCCGAGTTCATTGGCAATCACCTGTAAATAAAAGAGAACGTCCCCCATTTCGTGAATCACTTTTTCCCTATCCAATTCTTTGCCGTGGTAGTAGTGTTTTTTGTAAAGTTCAAGCAATTCTCCTGCTTCGCCTGCGACGCCTATAAACCCGAGTCCTAGGCCTTTGGAAGGAAGTGGGTACGGGTCATTCATCATAATTCTCTGCTCAACGAAATTAGCATAATGGTCTTCTAAATAAGGCTTCATGGTGTTTCTCCTTTTTTCCTGTGTGCCCATGTGTTCATCAGCGCCCAAAGAGTGCGCTTAAGAGACTTTGAGGGTTCTCCGTATTGGAGAGCGGAATGCTCGCGGGCATTTTTTATTAAACTATCATTCTTTTTCTCTTCTTGGAGCTCTTGAATGGCGGAGGTTACGGCTGTAACGGCTTCTTGCAACTCCTCCTCACTCATCAGTCGAATATCATCGAGCTGATAATTTAGCCCTTTCTTTTTTCCTAAATAGTCGGCGACCTTTTGAACGTCGCCCGCTTCAATTTCAATTTGCATAGAATGCCTCCATGAAGTACGGCGGAATGTACTCGTTGTGTTTTTGACCCGCCAAGCTTTTAATATCTTTCAAAACTTTATTTATACCTGGGTCTAGAATATAGGTCACTGACTCATCTGTCGGCCCTCTCGTCGTTCTGCCGGCGGCTTGCACAATGTGCTGCAAAGCCGATGAGGCATACCACAGTCGACCGCCTTTTGTAAGTAGCCTCTTCTTAACGTAGGGGTTACCGAGGTTGGGGTAATGAACTCGACAAAGTATGTTAATTCTGGCCAAGTCTCCTGGTAGGTCAATTCCCTCTGCCATGCCGGAGGCAAGTAGCCATGGAAATTTTCCGGCCTTAAACTCCTCCAGTTTCTCCTTTTTATCAGTCTTTCCATGACCTCTAATACCAAGGTCAAGTCCTTCAAGTAATGGTTTGAGCTTATCTGCAAGTCCATAGGTTGCATGGATGATTCCCCTTTTGTTTGGATGTCTCTCTACAATCTTCACAATCTCTTTAACAAACATGGCCGGATGCGTGTCTTTGTTCACGGTAACCGCACACGCTTGAACTCTAACTGGTCTGTTCTCCTTCGGAATAATCGAAGGAAGGGTACAAAATGAGTAGGGCTCTTCTCCCACCAAGTCCGACACATGGTGGGGATACAAAGTCCCACTCATTAAAACAATCTTTCTGGACTGGAGAAACACGCGCTTAATTGAGTTAGGAACGTACATGCTTTCAATCACCAGCGTCCGTTTCTTTGCCTCCGGGTCGAGATAGAAAAGCCACGAGTGAGGCTCAAACTCCAGTCCAGTGAGAATCGTTTTCAGCTTCCCAAGGAGTTTCATCTCCTTAACCGCTTCCTGATTCCTTGCTTTTGCTAGCGTTACTTGGAGCTCAACCATTCCCCTCTGTTTTCTAATAATCTCGGCTGCCTCCATGGCAGTTTGAGGCTCTTTCACCTTCCCCTCCAGCTCTAGGCGTAAAGTGAAGGAGTCCCTTAGAAACCCGGCCAATCCGTGTGCCTCATCAATAATTAGAGTCTCGGCGGGTGTAATTGAGCCACTCCAGCAGCCGACCAGGTAGCTCATTGGGTTTGCAACAGTCGGCTCTCCCATATCAGCAGCCATTTTTGCTGCCAAGTATGGACACTTCCCACAATACTCCCCACAGCCTTCAAAAGTTGACCCGCAGTCTGAAGCTCCACTTTCACAGCTGTAATGGCTTCTGCCTTTGAGTGTGTTGATTTTAGGCTCAGTTTCCTTGTACTGTTCGACTAGACTGTTATCAGGAGCGATAATCATTGTTCGTCGGACATGTTTTTGAAGCGCCAAAGCCACAACCGATTTTCCTGTCCCCACAGGCCCGTTAACGCAGATGATTCGGTTAGGGCCGGCCATCTCCTGAGCCAGAAACTCAACCATCTGGGTCTGAGGTGGCCTTATCGGGTGATACGAGTTTACCGTTGCTAATAATTTTTCTCTGAGCTGCATACCCTGCCTTTTCTTTCGTTGTCTTATCGTTATGGCACTCTTTGCAAAGTACTCTCTGTGGGCCTAAAAACAATCTGTCTAAGAAGCTATTCAGTTTATCCGTACTTTGCAGAAAACCAACTGGGTCTACATGGTCAACCGCAAAATCTTTCATGGCGTACATGGTTTTCCCTTTTCGAGAAACCGTCTTCGTTTTTTTCATCAGTTTCTTACACTCTGAGCATTGCCAGGTTCCTGGAGCCACCTGTGCCTGTTTAAGAGCATCAGAGCGCTCCTTACTCATCATCCACATCTGCCGAAACATTGACCTTACACGTCCGAGCCAAACTTTAGAGCCGTAGTGTGATTCCTTGTATTTCGTTTCTGGATTTTTGTTCTTTCCATTGTGCGTTGACGCCATTTAAAAATTCCTCAATAAAATCATGTGTGAATCCGACAGCCTTTAGACGACTGCCTAAAGACCATAAGTTGGTGTGTCGGTTGCCTTTTGTCGGTGGGTCAAGGATTAGTTGAACTGCCTTCATTAGAATCTCCTCAATTCCGTCTGTTACATCACAAACGCCATTCTCTATACTTTTCGGCAAAACCGATGGAATCCTTAAGCGAGTTCCGACAAACTTCCGTAAAAGGGTTTTGCGTCTACCCGTCTTTAGATGCCTTGTTCCCGGCAGTCGAAACATTCCCTGATGGTGGTAGAAGCTTAAGTCTGCTCCTGGGAGATTTGACGCAACCCAAGAGCGAACTGAAAAAGGAACACCTTCACCGGTCATGGGGACGACTGGAACATGAAAATGAATACTCCGGTTCCCACTGTCGTATTTTAAAAATGCAATTCCAGCATTCTCGAAAAATGCTTCAGCTGCTTTAGCTTGCTCAGGAACGTCATCGAAATCAACCAGTAAAGTATCACAATAGGCTTCACCACAAAATCCAGCTTTACTTCCAAGCCTATAAAGCTCCCTTGCGGTGTCTAGAGAAACTCCAAACACGCTCTGGAACCCCTCCAATCCTAAAAGAGTATGGAACGGCACAAAAATCAGACTCCCACTCCTCCCGACAAAAGGCCGAAACTCGAAGACAACTTCCGACCTTTCCATTGGGTTTCTCCTAGCTTAAAAAATCATCAAGAGCAGAATGCGCATCCTTTGAGCCAGCCGGAACCACTGAGGGCTCCCAAGGTGAAATAACGTTAACCTCGTAATACCCAATCACCATTTTAGCGTCGAATCCATAAGTTGCTAGTTTGGTTTTGATTTCAGTTGAGCTAGCCGCCATGAAAGTGATATTTTTGTCCACTTTTTCACGCTTTAACTCCACATCGTAACATTTTCCTTCTGAAAGAACCCATGGGACTCCCTCTGCAGTCAACAGGCGGAAAATTGGGCCTTCTTGAGAAAGCATGAGCTTGTTTTTAGGAAAGGCGGTGGAAATGTGGACTTTCTTGCCAAGTATTGGGCTGTCTGCGCAAAACACCTTGTTAATGTTCTGCAGTGTCACAGACCAACACTCCTTTTTGGTGCTAGCAGCGTACCCCAATGCTTTAAGGAGCTCATTCACCTGTATAGCTGAAAACAGAGTTCCAGTGGTAGCGCCATCTTTATAATACTTTGGTCTGACTGTCGGGACTTGAAAACGTTTGGTGCCGACCTCTCCATTCGGAGCTTGAAACACTACTTTCCAGCCAATAAAGGTAGGGTCGGCAGTGGGCTTGTCAGTTAAGGCCACAGATACGATGGCGGCTTCCCCACTGTATTTTTTGAGGTGCTCTTGAGAGCCGCTACCTAAGTCGTCTTGTTCTGTTCCGAAATCGTCATCTTTTACTTCAAAATCACCATTAATCATTTGATGTCTCCTTTAGACACTGTTTAGAAAGTTCTATAAAATCAAGACTGTTGTCCAGTTCCCAAGCCGAGCAGGCTTTCTGGAATGGGCACCAGGAGCATAGTGAGCCTCGGTCACGATCGCGAGGTCTAATGGGATAAGGCTTTCCAGATTGAATACTTTCGTAAACAGCTCTTTGATGTTCCTTAATCCCCTCAAGTGCCGCGTACCAATTCCCGTCAACCCATATGCTCTCTTTGTCAACTTGAATAAGCACCTGCCGAATCGTGGGTTTGACAGTCCCCAGTCTCCGTTGCGCGCCAGCTGTCATGAAACTTGAAGACGCCGATAACGCACAGTAAAACACGATGTACCCTTGCGGTGCGCCTACAGCCAGCATGTATGAAACACACTGAGAGATATAAGAATCCGGCACCGTGAACAAGCTGAGCGTCTTTTCGTACGAGCCCAGAGAACTTATGGATTTCAGCTCAAATACTGTAAGTACGCCATCAACTTTTGCCAAAAGGTCAATCGAGCCCGCAAAGGAGCCTTTGGACACTTTTGCGTCAATTTGAGCTTCTGACACTCTCGGGCTTTTGGCGATTGACTCAAACGCCTTTTCCCAAGAGAACCCCACCATAAACGTCAATCTAGCTCTAAGGTCAATTCTGGGCTCCACCTCACGGCTTCGTAACAGTGCCCGCCTTGGACAGGACTGCTCTGAGCTTCCAACAGGTGTCCCGTCTTCCAACAGTCGACCACTCATCCCACCTCTCGGCCCCATGTGCGGACTCTCAAAGGCTTTTTTCAAATCATCTTCAGCTGCCCAGGCTCTTTCGAGTTCTTTGGCAATCTCAAAATGGGCCATTTTCCTGTCCTGACTTGGGGGCTGGCTGGAAGGCCTCCTCCACAATGCTGACAAGCTCATCATCCAACTGGTTATCCGTGGATTTTGCGAGCTGCTTAAGCATGACAAGGACAGTCTTTTCGATTATCCCTTGAGTCAGAAACTTCATACACATAGAGACGATTATCTGTACAACGGACGCAGGCATGTTTACTCCTTAAGTTGAAAGTGGCAAAATTCTCTTGCTATTTTCCAGTTGCCCGACCATTCGAGCTCTGGGCACTCTTTTGCGGCAATTCTACCGAGAGCGACAAATTTTCCGATACCCCAGTCGGCTTTTCCGTTTACCATAAAAAACAGGTCAACAGCAAGACCCAAAGAGTGTTTGGAATGTCGCGTCCATGTAACAATTGGACCGGGTCTAGTTCGTCCCTGTTTCCACAGGTCATCTTGAACTGCCTGTGGACGGAATCCACACGCCACCTGCACATCCAGACCCTCTTTTAAAGCTGCCTCATGCAGCCTTTTAACAGCGTCTTCTAATTTTTTGTTCACTAGAGTCAGCTTTTGTTTACTCGACACGCCTAGCATAGCACCTCCTACTTCTTGCAGTCAGACTTTTCCGCTGCAGCTAAGTTGTTTTTAAAAACGTTCTGAATTCTGCCTCTTGCGGCTTTTTCAATCGCATCAACCTGGTCAAAGACCTCTTCAATCCCGCCCACCACAAGTTCGCATACTTTCAACATAATCTGTTGTTTCTGCTCGTCCACGACTTCCGAGGCATCGAGAACTTGTTCCGCAGGCTTTTCCGCAGTTTGATGAAGACTTCCGCAATTGGTCAATAGCAGCAGAGAGATTAGCTTTTTCATTGGTTTCTCCTAATAGAGGTAAAATTTCGTCTATGTCTTTTATCAGCGTAACTAGTGCCTTAAGATTAACGGAGGGCTTGTCTTTCGTCTGCCCTAGAATCCACGTATCAATAGAGTTCTTTCTAATCTTGTATGGATTCACATTCTACCTCCGGTAATTGTACTCTGACCGCTGCAAACAACGTGACTCCGAAAAGTAGTATAAAAAGTATTTGTCTCATCTCGTTCTCCTTTCATAAGACTCATCGGCACTTTTTGGAAAACCTTTAATCTCGTCCGAGCTGGTAACTTTTCTGTTCGACTTCATGGAGAAACTCCCGAAGCTCTGAAACAGCTACTGCAGCATCTCCTGCTGTTTCATACGTACCCCCATAAAATAAAATACCCCTGTGCCCTACTTCTACTTTCCACCTTGCCTCACGGGTCACAAAAGAATAGCCTAATTTTTTAGACTTACCCTCGACTTCTAAAATCCTGGCAATTAGCTTATTCTCGGCTCTTTTTAAAATTTTTTCTTTAATCATTTTATTCCTTTCTACAAAAGTTGAGGTCTGCCGGTAACTAGTGGTGCCTGAGGCTCAAAAGACAATGCAAAGTCAGAAGCTTTGAACTCCTCGCTTGTAGGTGTGTACACCAGAGAAGGGGTCAATCCTCTTCCCGTCAAAGTCGAGTTTGGAATATCCAAAATCGCTCTTGCCACTTTCTGATGGGACTCATGGGCGTAGACGTGCGCATCCCCTCCCAGCCAGGTGTACCCGCCCACTTGGTACCCTGTTTTATACGCAATAAACGTTAACAGCGCCCAGTGCTGTACCCAGTTACATGGGAGTCCTAAAAGAACGTCGCAAGAGCGTTGGTATTGCTTCATGAACAGAGAGCCGCCATGGACAAAAAATTGAACAAACGAAAGGTGGCAAGTCGCGGGAGTATTGGGGTTCGCATTCGTGTGTGCGATATTTGCCATCTCCTCTGGGTGCCACGCAGTTAAGCAGTGACGTCGAGAGTTTGGGTGTGTCACAATCCCCTCAATAAGAGATTTTATTTGATTGAAGCCGGTATAGGCCGTGTACCATTCTCTTGCGCTTGTAAACCGAGAAAGTTGGTCACTATATCCCCTCAGGTACCTATCTGGATTTAAAATGTAGCTGCTCAACTGTCCGTCCCACCAATCCTTCAGCTCGTCTGGACACTTGTTGTCTCCCGATAGGAACCACTCCATCTCCCTCAACGCTTTTTTCCACGGAGCCTTTCGAACGGTCACCAAAGGCAAGTCGTGGAACGTCTCCGCCAAAGGGATGGCGGGATGTATTCGGTCAACTTCATGGTTTCTGGTTGCAACTCGACTTCCCAAACCGGCAAGGTGTACAAGATTCCTTAGGGCTCTGTCCGCATGCATGAGGTTTCTCCGTTGGTTTAGGTGTTGGGGTACAAACAGGAGTCGGCTTCACTGTCGGCACTGGTTTCGGTGTCTGGGTCGGCTTCGGTGTTGGTGTTGGCTGTTTTGTCGGAGCAGGCTGACATACAACGCATGGCGCCGGAGTACTCACGGGCTTCACAGTGTTCGTCTCATTCGGGGAGCTGATAAACACATTAATCTCCGTGGTTCCAGGCTGCGCGGGTGCGGGGGAAGTCTTCGTCTCGCGATAAACCTCTTTTCCACAGCCCGCTAGAATTAACAAAGCTAAAAGTTTCATCTTTACCTCCGAACGCCATTACAGCGTCTTATAATCTAAAGGACGCTCATTTTTAGCGGTCGGTTTTCCAACCTTCCAAAAAGTGGCTTCATACTCAGCTCCCTCCACCTGGCACTGCACAACAGGTCCCGTTTGAACAAACCCTCCCTGCTCTGCGTTCTTTGAGAATTGAGCTGTCTGTTGGGAGACAAGGAGATATTTTCCTTTTGCATTTGCGCAGACGAGAGCGGTTTTGGAGAGAGGCTGACAGCCGACGGGCTGAAATGCTTCCAGGACATTCGTGCAAGACTGTAAAGGAACAGGAGCAGCAGAAACACACGCGGAAAGAGATAGAAGTGCCAGTAATTTTTTCATTTTAGTCCTTTCGAGACTAGAGGCATCATCGCCTATTTTACCTATCGGTAAACTTTCGCAAAACTTTACTTAAAATCGACAGGACAGCCGCCAGCGCCACAGTCCACATGAGCTCGGTCAACTTTCTCCTCCTTTTTCTCTTTGATTTTTGCAGAGATAGCGTCAAACTCTTCTCTGGTAATCTTCTCCTCTGGGAGGTATTCATACGCGCTCATGTCCGCTTCCTGCATGATAGAGCAACACTTCACGGTCGGCATGTGCTCTAACATCATCGCGCGGTACTCGTCAAGCGACACATTCTTAGGGTCATACTTCAACGTGTACGAGATTTGATTAGCGTGGGTTGACCCCAACCAGTGCTTTTCCAAGAATCTAAGCCATTCGAAATGGTCTTTTACGGAAAGCTCTCCTGCACATACGACATTCTTTCCGCCTGATATTTTAGCTAGTTCCGTTTCAGTGGGGAACCCTACAATCCATCTATCCGCTTGAGACAGCTCCCTGGCGGGGTACCCGGCGGCAATTAACTCGTACAACCGTGGGTCGTCTTTTGAAAACTGTACCCAGCGGAGGTAAAACAGGTATGCGGGCGGATGAGCACCCTCAGTCACAGAGAACAGCTTGGACACCGTTCCAGTGGGTGCAATCATGGTGACCGTTTCCGGAGGGTTTACGCCGAGCTCTTTTGAGTACTCAAACGCAGTTTCTTTGGCGACCGTAGAAAGCTCTCTCAGACAATCCGCAACCGCTGAACCAATACCCCCATAGAGCACATTCAAAAGATTTGCACCACCGAACTTTTTATAAATCCACTCATGAATTCCTGTTGGGCCTACTCCAATTCGGTTGGAGATTTTGACCTCATTTTGGTAGAGCGCGGGCATAGTGTTAACTCTAATTAACGCTTTGGTGAGCGCCTTTACAGCTCCTTTTGCCTGGCGCTGAGTAGAGCATTCAGCAAGATTGAAATTCCCGATGACACAGTATCCGCCTTGAACGGATAAAGTAATCTCAGAGCAAGGGTTTACAAAAAAGTGGATTCGCTTATGCATCTTGGTTCGGCGTATGCTGTCGCGTCCTTGATTAAACTGGCTAAACCATTCAATTTTTTCCTGTTTACGCATTCACGTTTCCTTTCAGCTTGTCGTAGTTTATAAACCCCGGCTCACCTTTTCCTAACCCCTCCGGACCACCTCTGTATGAGGCTTCAGTTGCCTGTCTAAACACTTCTTGGGCCAAAGGGCTCTCTTGTTTCCAGAATTCTGCATCCACACAGATGGAGTGGTTTGCTGACCATAGACCTCCTTTGGATTTTGACCAGATGAACTCAAAGATTCCAGGTTCTTGCCAGTGCATTCCCGCCATACCCGCCGACCGCCTAACTCCGCCCATTTCAACACACGCTGCCAGCTCGTGGTCAATCTTTAGAGTTTTAAGCCAGTTAGAGTCTTTACCTCTGGCGATTTCACTTGCGCGGAGAAGCGCCATCATGAGCGGAACAGGCCCACTGGAAGGCCTATTTTGCATCCCCTTAATTGGAGCACCTTTTGGTCGCACGGCTGAAAAGTCTATACAAAGGTCGAGGCAAGAATCCATACCTCTCTCCCAAAAGTCGACAGCTTCCGCCCAACCTTCACGGCTGTCTTTCACTTTAAAAACAACGCATTTGTCCTGAAACTCTTTGGATTTTGTACACTCTTCGGCAAAAGTGTCTGAATGGTTTGAGTCAAGATGAACAAAGACTCTTGGTCGAGAACCCCAATCTACATACAGGCAATCTCTATTGTAAAGCCTACCCACACCTGAGCCATTCAGCTTCAGATAAAAGCTCAGCGCCGAAAAATCAGCAGTTGAGCAGTTTGTAAACACTTCGATAGTCTTATAAATCTGGTCATCGTCGCCGTGCTGAAGGTGACGCCCGCTCATCAAGATACGACCTTCTTTCAGCTCTTTGTAAAGGTCTCTATACTCGTCTAAATCACCTCGACTGAGCAACGAATTTCCTTGAGCCACTCTATTGGCCACATCGTCCCAAGTTTCCCAGTAGTCGGGGGCTTTCTCCCGTAGAATCGTGCGTTTAGCAACTGCTTCACCTATACCTTCGGTAAACTGTTTGTTCATACAATCTCCTCCCATTCGATTGTTTCTTGGGGAGGCGGGCAGTCCCGTAGTTGGTCATCTACAAAACTCACGAATTCTGAGGCAGCATAATACTCATTTGTTTCAAAAAAACTCCCAACATTTTTAAAATACATCCCCGTAACATGTAGTTCATTCTTTGTAATCGCATCTCGGTATTTAACCCGAAACTTTGCTTGTCTAACTATCTTTCTCACAAATCCTCTCTTTTCAGCTTCTTCCAAGGTAATGACAGAGGGGTACGTGTCTGTCGAAAGTACTTTTCCGTCTATGGTGTATGAACCAGACCCCTCATTAGGAGCCTTTAAAGGGAACTGTTTGTTGTTATATGCTACAAGCTCGACAATCCCAAACCTGTAAACGTAAACTTTATCGCCTGATTTAAACATTTAAATCTCCTTTCAATTAGGGGAAAGACCTTCCTACCCCAAAACCCTATCGGCAGTCAAGAGTCAAAACTTGAGGTTGACACTCTTCTTGCTTTCGTGTACACCAGATGGACTAGTGTATGGCTTCGGAGATAACTCCTGTCATGTGCGAGCAGAGTGGTGCAATTCCTATCCTGCGGGCAATTTCGTTTGCTTGACTTCCGGAGACCATATGGAGACTGGCGTGAGCTTTTCAACTCTGTATGCTCGTAGACTTCCTAGACACGACTGGCATGGCTCTGAAACCCGAGCTGGCAAGGCACCCAAACGTTTAGAAAGAAACCCGGCGATTCTCGAAGATTTGTTCCTTGACTGCCCAAGAAGACGCGGCAGGCCCTAAAGCGGGTTACCTTATAGAGGGGGTATCAGAGAACAAGGAGTAGGGGAAACGTTAAGTCTAAGTCCTGATTTTTGCGGAGGTACGAACACGCGCAAAAACGGGATGGGGTAGGGGGAGCCTTGCCCGGTGGTCGTAATACTGACTTAGACTTCCCCAGTACCCAGGTCGTTAGCGAAGCGGTAGACCTCAAGTGGCCCTCACAACAAAAGACACCCAAAAGCTCAAGTGAAAAGAAAGTTCATCCGATAGGCTTGATAAGCAAGTAAGGAGAACGCAATGAACCTCATCTTTCAACTCAATTTCGAGTCTATACCTGAGACGCTGAAGTACGAAGTATATAACACCGTCTGCGAAGCCGTCGAAGCTTCAGTTTCAGAGTTAGTGAGAGTGGTGTTTGAAGGTGAGACCAGGAGAGTTTTCTATTTCAGAAACCGGAATGAGGTTGTGGAGACACTATATGGCGACCCACTTAAGTCCGCCAACTAAATGATGAATCAAACAGTCCTAAGGGACAGGACGACGGGTGACGGGTGACGGACTTTTACTTTGAGCTTCGCTAGGTAGGACGAGAGACTGATTACTTTTCTAACTTATTTTCTAGACTGCCGATTCGCTCCTCATGGGCAAGAAGCTTGTGAGAGACGTGAGAGAGGTCAGAACGAATGCCACGAATGTCTTCAGATATGCTTCCAACACTCCCAGCCATCTTTGAGCCGTGCTCCTGAAACACGACAAGGATGCGATTCACGAATTTCCAACCTCCATATAGGACGATGAGTGTGAATAGGTGAGGCACATC
>Ga0208975_1000424_pt1 | contig 21004 bp, 33 predicted proteins | sample GreLakmeER78MSRF_FD_187700 | JGI IMG/M metagenome (GOLD analysis project Ga0208975, IMG submission 187700) | Freshwater lentic microbial communities from great Laurentian Lakes, MI, USA - Great Lakes metaG ER78MSRF (SPAdes) | ecosystem: Environmental > Aquatic > Freshwater > Lake | place: Great... | reverse complement strand
CCAGCACAAAAGGCGTCAGCAAAAGCAAAGGCTAAGGCAGCAGGACGTCCTTATCCAAACTTAATAGATAACGCAGCAGCAGCTCGCAAAAAGAAGTAAGGAGATATAGGTGGCACTAGGAGAATACGGCACAACGCTATTAGATGAACTAAATCGTCTGGCTAATGGTGGCACCTATCGAGCACCAGGGGCGATGGTAGGAGAAGCACTTGCTGCCCGTCAGTGGGCAGTACAACGCTCAGTAACAACAACTTTAACAGATACGGTAGGAGTACTTAATGCGATTGCGGGCAGGACTGGCAACAGTCGTCTTGACTATAGCGGCGTATGCAACGCTCTCGCTAGTACTACTCAACTACCTGCAGCACAGGCTCTCAGAGGTATCTCATCGTGAGTGCTAAATTTAATCTAATCTGCGAGCAAGCAACAACATTTAATTTTCAGTTCTCGATCAACAACGACGCTGTTCCGATCAACCTTACTGGTTATACCGGAACTATGACAGTGCGCCCATTCGTTGGGTCTACTACTACCACCATAACTGCCACTACAACCAATGGTCGTATGGTTATTACTGGTGCTACTGGCACTGTGACTGTAACACTGTCTGCAGCTCTTACAGAGCCAATCGTTCCTGGTCGCTATTCATATGACTTAGTACTAGATAGCGGATCTACTGTCACTAGATTCCTTGAAGGTTTATTTATCGTAACGGGGGCTGTAACGCTATGACCACTTATGTAGTTATCGAATCTATTACCCCGAATCAATCCTTAGTATTCTCAGCACAGCAAGGTCCACAAGGAGCTATCGGTGCCACAGGCCCAACTGGTCCAACAGGTTCTACTGGTTCTACTGGTGCAACAGGCGCCACTGGTGCTACTGGTGTAACTGGCGCTACGGGTCCTACAGGACCAACTGGTGCCACTGGTGCCACTGGACCAGCAGGTGTTACTGGAGCCACAGGTCCTACGGGCGTTACAGGAGCCACTGGTCCAACTGGTGCTGATAGCACAGTTGCCGGCCCTACGGGCGCTACAGGCCCTGCAGGGGCCACAGGACCTACAGGTCCTACTGGTGCTGCAAGTACGGTTCCAGGACCAACAGGTGCTACAGGACCAACAGGCGTTGGTGCAACAGGTGCAACTGGTCCTACTGGAGCCACTGGTGCCACAGGTGCTACTGGAGCAGATGGTGGATCTGCTAACTATTACGACTACAAGGCAGATACAACAGCAACAACAGGCGATCCTGGTAGTGGCGATCTACTTTGGAACAATGCTACACAGATTTCTGCAACACAGATCAATATCAACCATATCAATTCAGATGGTATAGACGTTGATATCTTCTTAGGCTTAATTAAAACAAACGATGTAATCATTGTTCAGGATGCAAACAACTCCAACAACTTCCAAAAGTGGACAGTATCTGCAACTCCAACAATGCAGACAAATTATGTCGAAGTACCCGTAACGCTTACATCATCTGCTGGTACTGGTACAACTAACTTTGCAAATAACCACGCACTTATCGTGGCAATTATCTCAACTGGTATCGTCGGACCTACTGGTCCAATCGGAGCTACTGGCCCTACGGGTGCTACAGGTGCTACTGGAGCTACAGGTGCTACTGGACCTGCTGGTGCCACTGGTGCTACAGGACCTACTGGGGCAACTGGACCTACTGGCCCAACAGGTGCTACTGGCGTTGGCAATATCGCAGGGTTTAACACTCAGACTGGTACTTCATACACACTTGTAGCAGGAGATCTCAGCGATATCGTTACATTGGATAACGCATCTGCTATCACTCTTACAGTTCCACCATCAGTCTTTAGCGCTAACGATCAGATACATATAGTTCAGTATGGAGCAGGTCAAGTGACCTTTGCTCAGGGTGCTGGCGTAACTATCCTTTCAGTTGGAGCAACAACTACTGCTCCCAAGTTGAGAACCAACAAGTCTGCAGCCACTGTGATCTGTACGGCGAGTAACACGTTCTTGATCGTGGGCGACATAGTATAATCTTGAACTATGAGATTCCACGTAATAAGCCTGCCACATACACAAACAACTAAAGATTACGTCAACTGCGCTTATACCGAAAAGGTAAGACGCTTTTGTATAATGATGAAGAGTCTAGGCCATACGGTCTATCTCTATGCTGGAGATCAGAACGAAGCGCCGGTTGATGAACTCATCACCTGCATCACTAAAGAACAGCAGGACGAAGCACTCGGTGATAAACACTATACCGAAGCTGCCTTTGATAACTCGTTACCGCATTGGCAGATCTTTAATCAGAACGCTATCTACGAACTAGGTAAGCGCTTACAGCACAAAGACTTTATCTGCCTGATCGGTGGTGCTTCACAGAAGCCTATTGCAGATGCTTATCCAGATTATATGAGCGTCGAGTTCGGTGTTGGATACGGTGGAGTCTTTAGCAAGTACAAAGTCTTTGAGTCTTACGCTTGGATGCACAGCATCTATGCGGCATATAAAGACCCAACAATGGTAGATGGTAACTTCTATGATGCGGTAATACCTGGTTACTTAGAACCAGAGATGTTCCCGTTACAAGAGAAGAAGGAAGACTACTACCTCTACGTAGGTCGTATGGTAGATCGCAAGGGCATCATCGTTGCCCAGCACGTTTGCAAAGAGCTAGGTCTTAAACTTATCTTAGCCGGTCCTGGTAAACCTAAACTTGAATATGGTGAATGGGTAGGACCAGTAGGGCCAGAAGAACGAGCAAAGTTAATGGGCGGTGCTATTGCCCTATTTGCTCCAACGCTTTATATCGAACCTTTTGGAAATGTGGTAATTGAGGCGCAAGCCTGCGGAACTCCGACAATTACTACAGACTGGGGAGCTTTCACAGAGACTAACCCAAATGGAATAACTGGATACCGTTGCAGAAATGCAATGGAGTTTGCAGTAGCAACAGAATGGGTCAAGGACTTAGACCCAGTAGCAATACATAAGAGAGCAGTAGCGTTGTATTCACTAGAGGCTATTGCACCACAATACGAGCAATACTTTGCAAGACTGCTGACTCTATGGGGAGATGGCTGGTATGAAAGGAAATAATGCCAACACTTAGCGATATGATAGATGAGGTTCGCTCATCTCTAGCAGGTTATACCCTGCGCCAAGATAGAATAACCTATCTCAACAGTGCTATAACATCTACTGCTACTGCTATGACTATCGGTTCAAGTGCTAACCTAGCCAAGGGCATCATCGAAATTGATGATGAACTTATTTGGATTGATAACTTTAGCCAAGCAAGCAACACTCTTAATGCAGCTCCAGGCTTTGGTCGAGGCTACCAGAACACCAACGCCTCACCACACGCACAGTATGCCCAAGTAACTCTTACTCCAACCTTCCCAAAGGTAATGATTAAGAAGGCTATCAACGATGTTATCAATAGCCTCTATCCTAAACTCTGGTCAGTTGCTTCGACTACCTTTACCTTTAATGCAAGCCAGACAACATATACCCTGCCTGATGATGTTGAATCAATCCTGTATATGTCTTGGCAGACAACAGGCTCAAGCCTTGAGTGGCTACCTATCAACCGTTGGCGTGCAGATCCAATGGCCAACATTGCAACATTTAACACAACAAACACAGTTAATATTTACGAGAACATCCAGCCTGGTAGAACCGTACAGGTCTACTACACAACCACTCCTAATACTTTAGATAACCCAACAGATGACTACGCAGATGTGACAGGGTTACCTTCATCATCAGTTGAGGTAGTAATCCTCGGAGCCTGCTACAAGTTGCTCTCATATGTGGACGCTGGCCGTATCAACCTAAGTTCAGCAGAAGCTGATCTCAACGATACCAAGATTCCAAGCACAGCAGGCGTTGCTTCATCTCGTTATATCTACGCTTTGTATCAGCAGAGACTTAATGAAGAAGCGCTTAAACTTCAAGATAAGTACCCAATCCGTATCCACTACACAAAGTAAGGCAGACAAATGACTAGACAGTATTCAAGTATTAGCGTTGCAACAACGCTTAACAGCGGTATTAATACCACCGCTACTACTATAGTTCTTCCATCGGTTGCTGCTGCTACCGCTTTGTTGGGTGGAGTAACACTTGCTGCAGGCAACGTAGATATCTTTACTGTTGCAATAGATGTAGATACGGTCAATGAAGAGATCGTCTTTGTAACCAACGTATCTGGTGACACGCTCATCGTCAGTCGAGGTCAAGCAGGAACGGGAACTCCTGGAGTATCTGGTATTGCTCACAGCGCCGGTGCATCAATCAAGCACGTACTTACATCATCTGACTTAATCTTCTTCCGTAACAACGCATCCCCTGTGTCATCCTTTGCCTTTAGCGGATCTACCTCTGGAACTACTACAGTCCAGGCTACTGCTGTAGCTGGCACTACAACCCTGACCCTGCCTGCTGCTACCGATACCTTGGTAGGTAAGGCAACTACAGATACCCTAACCAATAAGACTTTAACTAGCCCAGCAATTACCACTGGAACTCTGACTACTCCAACAATTACTGGTGGCACAAATAGCAACAGTATTCTTGTAGCACCAGAAGAAAGAATGACTGTATCTGCTACAGCAGCAACTGGAACTATTAACTTTGATGCCTTAACTCAAGGTGTTCTTTATTACACAACTAACGCTTCTGGCAACTGGACTCTCAATGTTCGAGGCAGTTCAAGCGCTACCTTAAACTCAATTCTTGATGTAGGAGATTCATTTACTTTGGCATTTTTAGTAACCAATGGTTCTACCGCATATTATCATTCAGCGCTAACCATTGATGGAGCTGCACAAACAGTTAAGTGGTCTAACGGCACAGCACCTACTTCTGGAAATGCCTCTGGTATTGATGCTTACTCATTTACAATTATTAAGACTGCTTCAGCAACCTACACCGTACTCGGTGCCGGTCCAATCAAATACGCATAGGAGATACAATGCCTTTATTTACACCTGTCGGTGGAGGAATCGGTCCTGCATCTATTACTGCTACTACTGGTTCTCCTAACATAGATACTACTTCACGTCCTGGTAAAACTATTTATAGATTTACTGGAAATGGAACTATCACCGTTGGAACTGCTGGCACTGCTGAGATCTTACTTGTTGGTGGCGGTGGCGGTGGAGGAGCAGGATCAGGAGATCCTAACCCAAGCCGTCCAGGTGGTGGCGGTGGTGCAGGTGCGGTCGTTTACAACGCAGCCGCATTGTTACGCGCTGGAACTTTAACCGTAACTGTTGGTGGCGGGGCTGGAAGCAATAACCCTAGAAGCCTAGGACAAGGTGGCACTTCAAGACTTGATAGTTACTATGCCCCAGGTGGCGGTAGTGGTGGTTGGTCAGCCGGCAATAACGAAGGTTTCCCAGGAACTCCAGGCGCTTCTGGTGGCGGTGGTGGTGCTTACGGTAGTCAAGCTGGTGGCGGTGCTATTTCTACATTAGGTAATGCTGGCGCAGGTGCTCTTGATGGCTCTTATGGTGGCGGTGGTGGTGGTTCATCTGCTGCTGCAAGTGCGCGTACTGGCGGTACTGGTACTTCTAATTCTATTACTGGAACTGCTTATACATATGCCACTGGTGGAACTGGTGCTCTTTATGGAACCAATGCAGGAGGCGGGTCAGGAACTGGTACATACGGTTCTGGTGGCGGTGGTGGTGATGGCGCAAGTCCTAGCGGTAATCCTGGTGGCAGCGGAACGCAAGGCGTAGTTTACATAGTACTTGGGTAACTATTAAATGTTGCTTGAAAAAATAATTATTATCCATTACAAAAAGTCGGAGGTAGCCTAATGCCAATTCTAGGAATTATGGCTTCACAGATAAGCGGCCATCTCTGGGCGCCTGACGGTGCCTATGACTCTTTGGCTACTGTAACTGTTGGTGCAGGCGGTCTATCCTCAATTACCTTTGCTGGTATTCCAAACACCTATAAGCATTTACAACTTAGAATGTTGGCAAGAAATAATGATGCCTCTGGTGGTCTTAATTTTATGAGAGCAAAAATAAATTCAGATGCAACAAGCGGAAATTATCGCGGGCATTATCTCTATGGTAGTGGCTCTAGTGCTTCTGCGGGAGATGTGGCGGGCGCGGCAACTGGACTACCTTGTGGATATAGTGCTGGAAATACAAACACAGCAAGTGCTTTTGCGGTGACTGTTTTTGATATATTAGATTATGCAAATGTATCTAAAAATAAAACTACTAGGGCTTTAACAGGTGCAGATTTTAACGACACAAGTGGCGGTCTTACTTTTGTTTCTGGCTTGTATATAAGCACTAGCGCAATAAGTTCAATAGAAATTGTTTCTAGTGTTGGAACAGGTTTTATTCAACACTCACAATTCTCACTTTACGGGGTGCGCTAATGCCAAATACATACGTTGCACTTGCTACTCAGACACTCAGCACTGCTGCATCTTCAGTTACTTTTAGTTCAATTTCATCAAGTTACACGGATTTAGTTTTAATAACATCTGCTAAAAATAATACAGGCGCACAGTATCGTTTGCAGTTAAGATTTAATGGTGACACAGCAACAAATTATTCTGTTACAAAGTTGACTGGTAACGGCAGTACTGCCGTATCATCTCGTGCTTCAAACGCAACATACGCTGCAATTTTAATTGGCACTATTGGAAGCACTAATTTTGATAATGTAATTACCAGCATAATGAATTACTCAAACACAACTACAAACAAAACTGTGTTATCACGTGGCAACGAAACCGCAGCAGAGGTAAACGCAGAGGTAGGATTATGGCGATCAACCACTGCAATTACTTCTTTAACGCTAGACCTTGAAGGTGGAATCAACTTCGTTGCTGGCTCCACATTCTCACTATATGGAATTGCCAACGCTGACCTTGGCGCTGCCAAAGCAACAGGCGGTATCATCACAGAAGATGCCAATTACTGGTATCACACCTTCGGTGCATCAGGTGCCTTCATCACTAAGCAAGCGCTTACTGTTGATTGTCTAGTTATTGCTGGTGGTGGTGGTGGTGCTTCCCGATCAGGTGCTGGTGGCGGTGGAGCTGGTGGATACCGTGAGGCTACTGGACTTAGTTTAACAACTTTAACTAGTTACTCTGTGACGGTTGGCGCAGGCGGTGTTGGTGGAGAAGATGATACTAGCCCTTACATTGGAAGCAACGGATCAGATTCTATTTTTTCAACTATTACCTCTACGGGTGGTGGTGCTGGTGCGTTAACTTCCACAGCAGCATCTGGTGGTTCTGGCGGTGGCGGTGGTAGAAATTCAGGTAGTGGTGGTGCTGGTAATACGCCAAGCACATCTCCATCCCAAGGAAATAACGGTGGATCATCTGGTTCTGGTCTTGGCGGTGGCGGAGGTGGTGGCGCTGGTGCTGTGGGCGGTAACGGTGGCGCTACCGATGGTGGCGCCGGTGGCGCTGGTGTTTCGTCCTCATTTACAGGAAGCTCAGTAACTAGAGCAGGTGGTGGTGGAGGTTCAGCAGAAGATGGAACTGGCGCCGGTGGCGCTGGCGGTGCTGGTGGCGGTGGCGCAGGGGCTAGTTTAAGTGGCGGTACAGGTGGCTCAGGCGTTTCTGGAACAGTAAACACTGGCGGCGGTGGTGGTGGCGGTGGTTATTCAGGCGCCGCATCAGTCGTTGGCGGTACAGGCGGTTCAGGTATTGTCATAGTTCGATATGCGAAATAAGGAGATCTAATGGCCGAAAATTATGTTTTGCTCGAACGCACCGAACTCAACGCATCAGCAGCTTCAGTCACATTTGCCAACATCCCACAAACGGGTTATACCGATTTGAAGATTGTTGCATCAATTCGAAGTGATCTTGCTGCCGATTATGTTAACAATCGCGTATCTTTTAATGGCTCAACTTCAGGCTATACATCAAAGTTGCTTTATGGTCTTGGTACAGGTTCTGGTGCTTCTGCCAATAACGCAGTTACAACCGCTATTGACTATTCTTCATATTCAACTGGCTCAAGCGCTACTGCTTCCACATTTTCAAATGTTGAAATCTATATTCCTAACTACACAGGATCAACCAACAAAAGTGTATCTATTGATGCGGTGACAGAAAACAATGCAACAAATGTTGTTACTGGATTAACGGCAGGTTTATGGTCAAACACTGCTGCAATTACTTTGATTGCGATAACTGCTTCAAGCGGCAACTTTGTAGCCAACTCAACCTTCTCACTCTATGGCATAGCAGCAGTAGGCACTACACCTGCCATTGCGCCAAAGGCTAGCGGTGGCAATGTCATTGCAACCGATGGCACTTACTGGTATCACGCATTTCTTTCATCAGGATCTTTTGTGCCACAAACAGGACTTAGCTGTGACGTGCTAGTTGTTGCGGGTGGCGGCGGTGGTGGGTCATTAGATGGTGGCGGTGGTGGAGCTGGTGGTCTTACTTATTATGCAAGTCAATCTTTAACTACAACTAGCTATACCTGTACCGTAGGTGCAGGTGGTACTGGTGCAACAACATCAACAGCAACGCAAGGCGTAAATTCACAATTTGCCGCACTAACCGCATCTGTCGGTGGTGGTCTTGGTGGTGGATTTAATGGAACTTCAGCTGCTGGTGGCATTGGTGGCTCAGGCGGTGGTGGTGGGTATGACAACGCTTCTGGTGGAGTTGGTACATCTGGTCAAGGTAATAATGGTGGATCTGGTTTTGTAGTTCCTTCAGTTAAAGCAGCAGGTGGAGGTGGTGGCGGTTTTGGTGCAACCGGAACTTCAGCAACATCTAGTGCAGCAGGTAATGGCGGTATTGGTTCATCCACATATTCATCTTGGTTGTCTGCTACAACTTTAGGAGTTAGCGGATACATAGCCGCAGGCGGTGGTGGCGGTGGTGATAATCGCGGAACTACAGCAGGTACTGGTGGTACTGGTGGTGGTGGTGCAGGAAGTGTCTCCGCAACTGCTACAGCAGGTCAAGTTAATACAGGATCAGGTGGCGGTGGTGGTGGATATAATGGTGCAACACAAAATGGTGGCGCTGGCGGTTCAGGCGTAATAATTATTAGATATCCAATTTAAGGAGAAATAGAATGTCACATTGGGCAGAGATAGATGAGAACAACATCGTACTACGTGTACTCGTAGGCGATAACAGCGAGCCAGATGAAGGCGAAGCCTTTATGAACTCACTCGGTGGTACCTGGGTTAAGACCAGTTACAACGGGAACATCAGAAAGAACTACGCAGGTATCGGTTACTCATACGATGCAACCCGCGATGCTTTCATTGCACCTAAGCCAGAGTGTCACCCAGACAAGGTGCTCTTCGACGAAGAGACTTGCACCTGGTCTTGTCCAGATGCTACACACGTAATCATTATGGAGGAAAACAATGGCTGAAAAGAAGTTAGTAGTAGATGTAGCAAAGGGAACACAGTCATATATTGACCTGACTCCTGAAGAGATCGAACAGCGTGCAGTAGATGCACAGGCTGCTGCGATTGAGAAGGCAGAGCGTGAGGCAGCAGAGCAGGCTAAAGCTGATGCCAAGCTCAGCGCTCAGGCAAAGTTACAAGCACTTGGTTTATCAGGTGAAGAGATTGCAGCAATAACAAACAACTAAGGAGTCACAGTGCCATACGGCGACGACATCACCGAGGGATTACCCTATGTACTCTCTAACCCTGCAGGATCTACTGCCTATATTCCAACTGGGCCAGCCTACGAAGTAGCCTTTGCTGCGCTTCCATTCTTTATTGCAGCATCCGATGAGCAACCTTATCGTCGAGTAACAGCGCAGTATCGCAAGCAACAGATTGACCAGACGCGTGAACCTGGTGAGCAGACACTCACCGGCTGGTGGGTTAGATCTCAATCCTCGTTCCACTTAGGAGCGGGGATTAAGTATTTTGAGCCTATCCAAGAAGAGTCACTGCGCTTTCAGTACACAGAATCTAAGGGTGTAGATGTCTGGACTAGAGGACAGGCTACTCTGCTTAACGACACTGCTAGTTTCTATGCAGGAGCTGCCCCTGCTCAGATGATCGGTGTTAACGATGGCACCAATGACTGCATTATTGTCAGCGATGGCACAGCACTCAAGAAGATAACAACTGGTGGTACTTCAAGTACTTATACACAGACTGGTACAGCATCTACAATCTATAGCGTTACCACTAACGGTAAAGAATACTTCTTCGTTAACGGTTCAACAGTTCACCGAGGTAATATCTCTGGCAGTACTAGCGATACCGAGATCTACTTGGCAGCTAGCACTACTCGTGCCACTATCCGCTATGTAAAGCAGCGCCTTATTGTCGCTATCGGTCCTGCTATCTATGAATTAAATCCAAATGCTAGTGCATCTACTGCACTACCTACTGCCTTGTATACCCATCCGAACTCATCGTGGGTATGGTCTAGCATCTCTGAAGGACCACAGGCTATCTACATCTCAGGATATGATCCTAATGGAACATCATCATCTGTCTTTAAGATCATCCTTGATCCAACAACTCCTAACTCTTTAGGCTTTCCAACGTTAGAAACACCTACCGTTATTATTGATCTACCTACTGGTGAACGCATCAATGACTTTGATGTTTACCTTGGTACCTATGCCATCCTTGCTACAAGTGCTGGCTTTAGAGTTGGTGTTGCCGATGCAACTGGAGATATCCAGTATGGACCGCTTCTCTTTAGAGATGCTGCCTGTACTGCTATCGCTTTCAAGGATAGTTATGCCTACATTGCAACCCTTGTAGACGGTGAAGCAGGGCTAGTACGCACTGACCTATCTACAACTGTGATCGCTAGCGCTCTGTATTTTCCTTGGGCTTGGGATCTTATTGCAGCCGGTGTTGGCACAACAGCATCTCAGGTTGCCTTTTTTGGTAACTCAGACAGGTTAGCATTTGCTACAGGTAATACTATCTATGCAGAATCTACAACTAGCCTAGTAGCAGAAGGCTACATACGTACCGGTTATATCCGTTACAACACACTTGAAACTAAGATCTACAAATTGCTACAAGCTCGTATTGATACAAGCAATGGTGGCATTGCTATTGAATCTATTGACTCACGAGATAATACGTACAATCTTGGTACATTCGCACAAGGAACACCTGTTCCTGAGATCAACGTAAGCTACCCAACTACTTCACAAGAGTATCTAGGATTTAAGTTTACTATGTCTAGGTCAACTACTGATGTATCTAAGGGACCACTGTTTACTGGCTACCAACTCAAGTCACTGCCAGCAGTTCCCCGTCAGCGCCTGATCCAATACCCAGTCTTCTGCTATGACCACGAGAGCGACAAGTTTGGTAATGAAATCGGCTTTGAAGGATCTGCCTACCAGCGTATGTCTCAACTTGAAAATGTTGAAAATGTTGGTGACACCATCCGTGTTCAGGACTTTAGAACCGGTGAGGAGTACCTAGGTATCATCGAAGAGATGGATTTTATGAATAAGACTCCAGAGGATAAAAGGTTTTCTGGATTTGGCGGCACACTTCTAGTCACGATTAGGACAATCTAATGCAGGCACAAGACTATGCAACATTGATCGTTGCTGTAATGACTATATTCGGTGGCTTTGTAACGGCAGTTCGGTGGATGGTCAAGCACTATCTCAATGAACTCAAGCCCAATGGTGGCAGCTCGATAAAGGATTCCGTCCAAAGACTAGAGGATCGTATTGACGATCTATACAAACTGATAGCGGAGAGATAGATGATTCCATTAGCAAAGAAGGCCACACCTGCTGCTATCGCAGTGCTACGTCAGGCAACGGCACACTGGCCTAAGCGCAACAAGGCATCAGATGGATTGCTACCTAGCGCAGCACACGTACATCAGAACCCTAACTCAGATCACAACTCTGGCTTTGCAGTAGATCTAACTACTGATCCAGGACACGGCGTTAGCTGTGCAGTGATCTACCTAGAGTTGCAGAAAGATCCACGAGTTAAGTACCTGATATTCAAGGGAAAGATCTGGTCTGCAGAAAAGGGTGAACGCAAGTACACCGGTTCCAACCCACACAATAAACACCTACATATTTCGATCAAGGAAGAGTGCGGCAACGACACTTCGCCTTGGTTCCCTTGGCTCCCCCAGCCAAAGGCCATCAACAAAGTGAAGGCAGCAGTTAAGCCTCTACCTAAGAAGAAGGAAAACAAATGAAAATCAGCGCAAAGACACAAGCAGTACTCGCAACATATCTCCGTGCAGGAATCGCATCAGTGATTGCTCTCTACCTTGCAGGAGAAACAGATCCAAAGAAGTTATCAATGGCAGCTATCGCTGCTATAGCAGGTCCAGTCCTAAAGTGGCTTGACCCAAAGGCAACAGAGTTTGGTCGTGGGTCTAAGTAATTAACCCATAAGCGCGAGGCAATGGCCCTCTGCTCAGGAGAAATCCTGGGTGGAGGGCTTCTTTTTTTATGCCTCTGGATTGTCTACTGGGCAGGGAATTGTTAGCAGATTTCCGCAGTTAGCACAGGTTCCGTCGAGGTGCCACCAAGCTATGTCATAGTCCTCAAAGGCTGCCATAATGTTGAAGACAGTGCATCCACAGGTACACGCGTGGACGGGTCCTAGACCCCTGAGATCGGCTCCAAAGGGCTCAGGAAGGGTGTTTCTGCGCCATCGTAAAGATGGCAGGGAGAGTAGACGGAGCCGCATAGTGTCGGGCCTCCCTACTCCTCGGCCCGATAAGGGCCGCTGTACTGTTATTCGCCTACGGCTCATATTGTACACATAGCCCGATAAGAGTGTGTCTTGCGACACGCAGTGGTATGATCTGTCATATGACAACTCTGATAGGTATCCAAGGACCTGATTTTGTAGTGCTAGCCTCCGATAGTCAGATCACCGATAACGATCAGCGCATCATATCTACGCAGACTCCGAAGATCGTTCACGTTGGGAGCTACCTGATAGGTATCACGGGCGACTCACGACCTGGAGATATCCTCGCCTTTAATTGGAAACCACCAACGTATAAGGGTTACGACCCTGTCGAGTGGATGGGTAAGAGGATACTGCCAAGTATCTACGCTGCCTTCAAGGATAATGGATACGACCCAACCGATAAGGAAGCCAGCTTTGCCTACCTCATTGCCTTTGATGGGATGTTATTTTCTATCGGATCAGATCTATCCTTTAACGCTAGTGAGCGTGGACTCTTTGCAGCCGGTAGCGGTGGAGCATTTGCCTTGGGTTATCTCTACTCGCTCAAGCCTAATTCGTATAAGTCTCTGCTGATGTCTAAGGTGGTAGCAGAAAGAGCAATAAAGATCGCGTCGGTTCTTGACGTGAACACCTGTCCTCCGATTCAATTAGTTACTCAAGAGAAGGGATAAACAAATGCTTGAATTTTTATTTGGATTACTAATCGGCTTTGTGGCAGCATACGGCTTCGATGCTTGGTTGCAACACAGAGATAACCGCTAATGGAAAAGACACTTCAGTATGCACTAGAAGAAGCAATAGCTTCTGGTCGTAGATCAGCAGCACCAGTGTTTATGGAGATAGAACTGCGTGAGCAGATCGCACAACAGTTAGAAGCAGCCAACTATCCAGGTGCTGCATTTATCGTAAGGAACCCGCAATGATTACAGATCCAAAAGAACTACTGCTATCGGTACTCCACGCTAAGGATGCCTCTCGTGATCGCAGTACTCAGACACAGGTAGGTCCATCAGAGATAGGTGGCTGTCGTCGTAAGGTGTGGTACCGATTAAATGCACAACCAGAGACTAACGATAACCAATCCAAGCTGGCTGCAATTATGGGTACTGCTATCCACGCTGCAATCGAAGAGGCTATCGGTCACCTAGATCCAGATGGCAAGGACTACTTAGTAGAAACTGCAGTAGCACACGGTGATATGAAAGCACACGTAGATTTATTTATACCGAGCACCGGCGCAGTCATTGACTGGAAGACCAGCAAGGTAAAGAACCTATCTTACTTCCCATCAAAGCAGCAGCGTTGGCAGGTGCAGATCTATGGCTATCTGCTATCGCAGAATGGTCACACAGTCAACACTGTCAACCTAGTTGCTATCGCTCGTGATGGTGCTGAGAAGGATGTCAAGGTTCACTCAGAACCTTACGATGAAGATGTTGCACTAGAGGCTATGGAATGGTTGACTGAGATCAAGGCAATGGAGTCAGCTCCAGAGCCTGAGAAGGATGAGTCATTTTGTAAGCACTACTGCCAGTACTACGACGCATCAGGCCAGATGGGTTGCGTTGGCTTAAAAAAAGAACGTATCGTCCTGAGTGAAGTAATCATTGAGGACGAGCAGATTGACAAGAACGCACTGCACTTTCTACAATTAGATCGTAAGATTAAAGATCTGGAAACTGAAAGAGATTCAATCAAGTCTTCTTTCGAGGGAACCATTGGCGTTACTGCTAGTGGTATTGAAATCAGTTGGACAAAGGTTAAGGGTCGTGAGACAGTTGACAAAGAAAAAGTAAAAGAACTTATTGGTTTTGTCCCAGTAAGTGTAGGTGAGGAAACTGCAAGACTAAACATCAAACCTAGCGGAGGAAAATAAATGGCTACAGAAGGAACAAAGTTCCAGGTTAACTACAAGTTATCTGATGGGACACTTATCAATCTTTATGCTGCAACAGTTACAGAACTAGAAGCTGGACTAGCAGATCTTGCTATGAACGCACTCAACATCAAGGCAACGGGCGTCGAACTAGGTGCTAGCACTGCAGCACCAGCACCAACAGTTGCATCAGTAGCAGCGCAGTTCAATGCAACACCAGTTGCTGCAGCTCCTGCCTCAGATGGAGGCAATGTATGTCGTCACGGTGTGATGGCATTTCGTGAAGGAACATCAAGCAAGGGACCTTGGAAGGGTTATATGTGTGCTGCACCAAAGGGTGCAACAGACAAGTGCGACACTATCTGGGTCCGATGATCGGTGCGCGAGCCAAGGTTCTATGAGAACCCTGCTTGCGCTTCAGTCGGTGGTGACTTCTGGTTTCCTAAAAATGAAACCGCAAATAACAACACAGCTGAAGTTGCTATGGCCAGATCTATCTGTAGAAGATGCCCACATCAGGCAGAGTGTGCTGAATGGGGAATACAGAATGAAACCTTTGGCATATGGGGTGGCCTGAATGAAGGTCAACGCAGATTAGTTCGACGTAAACGACGTATAACATTAAAGGGGGAAGGCGTTGCTTGACTTATCACGCGCTTGGAGTGGTGTGCTTACCAAGGCAACGCCACTTCCTGACGTGTGGCAGGGGTTAGCACTTAAGCAGATTAAGTTCCGGCGAGGACAAGTCTGTATGGTGGCTGCAGCCCCTAACGCTGGTAAGTCTATGTTTGCTCTCGTCTATGCGATGAAAGCAAATGTATCAACGCTCTTCTTCTCAGCAGATACCGATACTACAACTGTGATGATGAGGGCAGCATCTGTTGCATCTGGTCACTCGCAGGTATCGGTGGAGATAAACTTATCTAAGGATAAGCACTACTACGATAAGCACTTTGGAAAACTAGAACATATTAAATGGGTCTTTGATTCATCGCCATCACTGGACGATATCGAGTTAGAGATCAGGGCATATGTAGAACTCTATGGCAAGGCTCCAGAGTTGATTGTTATAGATAACTTAATGAACGTAGCAGCAGAGACTGACAATGAGTGGGCTGGCTTGCGTGCAATAATGATGGAGCTGCACGATATGGCACGTAAGACTGAAGCCTGCGTACTTGTGCTACACCACGTATCTGAGCAGAGTGAGTACGGATCACCATCTAATCCACCCGCTAGACGTGCCATCCACGGCAAGGTAAGTCAGTTACCGGCGCTGATCCTAACGCTGGGCTATGACCCATCCAATGGTGAACTCAAGGTAGCTGCAGTAAAGAACCGCTTTGGGCCACACGCTGCAGATGGCAAGGACTACGTAACACTATTTGTTAACTACGCTGCTTGTCAGATATCGGATAAAAATGCGTGGGGTGTTATGCTAAGAAACGATGCAGTAAATAATTATCAAGGCGATTACATAGTCCAACAATAGATAGGGAATTAAATGGCTGAAGAAAGTTTATCAAATAAGTACCGAGAGAATCTTAAGATCGAGGCACTGCGTACAGACGTTGATGCAATCAAGGTAGACCTAACCAACTTCGTTGGTGCTCTGCTCCAGTCTGGTATTGTTGAGTTAGTTAAGGATGAAGCAGGCGATGTGGTCTACAAGATCAACAAGGTTGTACTGGTAGATGAGCAACCCGAAGTACAATAAGGCTAAGGGTGCTGCCTTTGAGATAGATGTTATGAAATGGCTACGATCTATGGGTCAAGTAGCTGACCGCTTACGTCTAGCGGGTAAAGATGACGAAGGAGATTTAGTATGTGTTGTCGCGGGACAGACTTACATACTAGAACTCAAGAACACGGCGAGATTAAACTTGCCGGAGTTCTGGAGGCAAGCAGAAGTTGAGGCGCTTAACTACGCTAAGGCTCGTGGTATCGGGGAAGTTCCACTGCATTATGTTGTAGTTAAGCGTCGCAACTCTGGTATAGATAAAGCCTGGGTCATCCAGGATCTAACACAATGGTTAAAGGAGAAGTCAGATGGCAATCGCCATTAAACCTCTTCGTCGTAGACGGCGTACTGCACAACGCGGTAAGCCGATGAGTCAATCCCAGAGATGGGGGAAAGTAGTAACAATGATGCCAATACCACAGGGTGATATCACCACAACAGAGATACTTGTACCAGAAGTAGTACCACTCGATGAAGCAATCGTAGAAGCTGATGCTGAATCAGCAGTCGAAGAGTACATCGTTGAGAAGATAAAGCCTGCACCTAGGAAGCGAACGAAACTATGACAACCAAAATCGGCCTGCCTGAAAATCGTAGGCGACTTAAAGGATTAGGTTATGACTATGCAAAGACTCAATCTTTTGATGAGGGTTACAACGCTGGCTTTGATGCAGGCGTTGCTTGGCAAAAGGGTCGACAAGAACTAGAGAGTAAGAAGGTAGAAGAATTGGAGATTGAAGATGAGAATTAGATTTTATACACAAAAGATAAATAGTATTTCTGATTACTTTAATATTGGTTTTCATAAAGACTCTGAAGAAGATTACTGCATAGCTATTATGTTATTTGGTCGTGACTTCGTTTGGCGTTTCTTTAAGAAGGACAGCGAATGGGTAATTGAATCTTATACAGATGAAGATGTAGCAAGACTGTGATCTGCGATAACTGCATCAAAGGCGGTGAGGAGAACTCACTGAACCATCTCAAGCGTGCCACACATTGGCACGAGAAGTGCGATTATAAGGGGTGTGTATGCCAGCACAAGACTGGTCAAGGTTGGGTAAAGGTCGAGGGAGTTCCGGTTCCACTGATGCAAACTCAATCCCCATAGGTCCAATCGTTACCTACTTCGGTGGGGAAGTACGAGAAGGACAGGATGTATCGGTCAAGTGTTGCTTGCATAGTGACACCCGTAGGTCTGCGGTAATCAACACGTATAAGAATTTATACTTTTGCCACACCTGCGGTAAGGGTGGCAACGCAGTGAACATAGTCTGCATCATAGAGAACTTGGAGTTTAAGGATGGCCTCAAACGCGCAGTCGAAATTGCTACTGGAAGCGGCGCAGCGATACGCCCAAGAGGTAAGTCCGGAAACCCTAGTCGCACTAGACGAACGTGGGATCTCTGAAGTTGTAGCAGCTAAGTTTCAACTAGGCACAGTGACTGATCCGATGAATGGTCACGAGATGTATGAGGGATGGATCTCTATCCCTTACATCACCGCTGGTGGCAGTTGCGTAGGCTTTAAGTTCCGTCGCTTAGATGATGGCAAGCCTAAGTATGGATCACCTACTGGACAGAAGGCACACCTTTACAACGTGGCAGATGTGATACCGCTATCGCCTTACATAGTTATCTGCGAAGGTGAGCTAGATGCAGTAGTTACTAGCGGGATGCTAGGTATACCAGCAGTGGGTGTTCCTGGTGTGCAGTCTTGGAAGCCACACTTTCCTAAGTTATTTACAGGATATGAAACAGTCTTTGTTGTGGGCGATAACGACATCAAAGAGGATGGCAGTAACCCAGGAGCTGACTTTGCTAAGCGTGTCGCTAATGAGATATTGAACTCAACTATTGTTACACTACCACCTGGTATGGATATCAATGACTACTACCTAGCACACGGAGTTGAGGCTACGCGTGCTTTGCTAGTGGGTGAACCGAAAGGGTGAGTAGAGACGAATGGCTACAGATGATACAGATTTTGCAGCATATGGGCTTCCAGATCCTAGAGATCAATACGGAAACAGAGACAGTTCTACTGCGCCCTACACCGACAAGGTAAACCCTGAGTTTGCTTCAGATGTCTGGCGTATTATGGATGCAGCAGGTAACTTACTTATCCGTAAGCATCACGACTACGGCCCAAAGAATATTGCTCACTCACCAGGTGGACCACTTAATGGTTTGCGTGTACGTATGTGGGATAAGATAGCTCGCATCAACAACTTGGTTGACTCAGATGTGCAGCCTAGCAACGAGTCCCTGCGTGATTCATTCCTCGATCTATTGAACTACTCTGCTATTGCAATGATGGTTTTAGATGGTGTGTGGCCAGAGGTTGAAGTTACTGATTGTGACTGAGCTGCATCCGATTATCTATGAGTTAGCGCCGTCTGTTGCTTATGCAGTACACCGGCGCTACAAGCATTGGGTAGAGCGAGAAGATGTTACTCAGGAGTGTATTGCCTGGGGTGTTACGCGTAACGCCTACATCACTGAGCAGATGAGCGTTGAAGATCCTAAACAATTAGAACATAACCAAAGCCGTATCGCTTGGCAGATGAAGCGTGCAGTCGAACGCTATGCACGCAGGGAGAAGGCTAACAAGTCTGGCTATCAGATCAACGATGAAGTTTATTACCAGACCTTTACCCTTGGTCAGCTACTGCCGTTTGTTATCTCATCCATCATAGATGGCACAGTGCTAGAGCAGATGCAGGAGATGATTAACGATGGTCAGCCACGCGGATCATCTAGCCCATCAGAAGGTGGCAACCTGCTTGCTAGCCTGATAGATATTAAGAAGTGTTATCTTAAACTAGACGAGAAGGATCAAGCAGTACTGCGTATGCGCCACTACGAGAACGCTACGCTGCAACAGATCGCAACCTTCCTAGAGTGTGCAGTGTCCACTGCTGATCGTAGGTGCAGTAACTCATTGCGTAGATTACAAGATGAGTTAGGCGGGGAGACACCTTGGCGATGAAAGAGCAAGAACTATTCGATCATCTCAAAGAGAGTATGTATCCTGACCTAGAGCGTAGCCCTGGTATCTATGATTCCTTTGACTGCATCAGTGCCAAGGCCGGACACTACATCGAACTCAAGTGTCGCTATACTCATTACCCCACACTGCTAATTGAAGAGGTAAAGTATCGCAAGCTCATCACTCAGTCTGCTGAGCGTGACCTGATCCCCTTTTATATTAACTCCACTCCACTAGGTATCTACTCCTTTGATCTGATGGATATACCAGAGCCAGAGTGGGTTACTCATCGTATGCCTGCCACCTCAGAGTTTGCTAACAAGTCCAAGGTTGATAAGTTAGTAGGTTACTTAAGCGTTGAAGAGGCGGTAAAGCTATGATCTATGCCTTCAAGTGTGAGTGCGGTAGCACCAGAGAGATCGAGCAGTCTATCCACGCTGAGATTCTTGAGCCTATGTGTACCGACTGCCACCAATCTATGTCTCGCAGTTGGTCCTCGCCTGCCGTCACCTTTAAGGGTCCTGGGTTCTACAGTAACGGCGGGTAGATAGCACTAACCCCCACTGGAAAGAGGTTAACAGTGAGGGCTAGCGTGCGGAGGGCAATACAACGCTCTCTTATTGTAACACGGATATAGCTACGTGGCAGGGATCGCCACCATCATCCCATTGTTCTCTCTCTTCTTCATTCATATAGTCATAGTTGCCATCGTGTGTGGCACAGTAAGGTTTACTTATCCACCCTCTCTTGATCCCGAACATAAGCCAGTATCTATACATCAGTACCATCCTCTTCGATCTGAGTGGCTGAGAGCACTGCAGAAATTTCCTCGATAGCGGTGTTCAACGTATCGTATAGCGTGAAGGATTTGTAGTTGAGGTTTTCTACTACGCTCTCTAAGGAGCTGAGCAATTCCGAAAGCCGTTGATCTTGGGTTATCGGCGAGGTGGTCAAGCCTGCTCTCACGGGTCCATAAGGTGATGGCACACTTTCTCTGCTGCCCATCGTAACCGAGTGCTCTGAGGTAACTAATCGCAAGTGATTTGTTTTCACGCTTCTCCTCCATCGTTGCCTTTGTCTGCACGGGAGCTGGCTTGGTTGCCTTCTCCTCCACCCGTAGGTGGTGTGCTGGCACTAAGATCCATAGACTGACCAGTACTGCCGTCAATATCAAGCCACTTCTTACCCATCTGTTCATCTACAATTTTCTCCTGTTCGAGTAGTTCCTTGTATGTCTCAGGGTAAGCATTGGATAGGCGTGTCATCGCCCTCTCCCTCGCCCGTCTGTAATTGCGATAGATAACCGCGCTACGCTTGGCAGTCTCTATCCTTCTAGCGATCTCCGTCATTGACTTTATCCTCCGTAACTATAAGTGCATAGGTTATCAGTAATACTATGATGATCCCGATAGTAAAGCTCATCAGTCTAGCCCATAATAATCGTAGGTTCTGGCCACGATATCGGTAATATCTATCGGTCTACCGATCATATAGGCATCCTCTTCATTACTATCCCACGCTGATACCAAAATCCGGCCAGCTTGGTTGCCTTTGAGCCACCAAATTATGGCTTCACCCTCATTATTACCGCCCCATAGGGCTATACCCTGCTCATCGGTCACCTCATATAGGTTGATGAGATCATATTCTTTGGGGTGAAAGCTAGTCATTGCTCTCCTCCCAACCCCAAGATATAT
>Ga0208975_1000422_pt1 | contig 21023 bp, 24 predicted proteins | sample GreLakmeER78MSRF_FD_187700 | JGI IMG/M metagenome (GOLD analysis project Ga0208975, IMG submission 187700) | Freshwater lentic microbial communities from great Laurentian Lakes, MI, USA - Great Lakes metaG ER78MSRF (SPAdes) | ecosystem: Environmental > Aquatic > Freshwater > Lake | place: Great... | reverse complement strand
TGAATAAATTTATTTTGAACTATAAAGTAACCATTCGTCATTTCTTCTTTTAGAAAGTCCGTTTAATACCCTACCTTTACTTTTATTCCATTTTAAAAATTCATCTTTAATGGTGGGGTCGTTAATATCTTTATTAACCTTTTTTAAGAGCGTAGAGGACTTTAAATTACCTAACCCAACATTATATGTAAATGATACTAATGAGTCAAACATTCGTTGATTTACCGATTGTTTAATAACTGACCAAACATCTTTTTCAAATTTAGTTAATGTGGATAATAATAATTTATCGGCTTGTTGTTGTGTGATCTTTTGACCTAACTCCACTTTTGTTCCATCTAAGTAGTATGTATTACCAAATCCAATCGTTGGGATATTTGAGGGGCAGAGATAACTATTTAATTTACATCCCTCGTATTTTTTTATAAGGTCAATACCTCTTTCGCTTACTTTCATTTTTTAAATGTTTTTTTAAATGATAAATGATTTAGACACATAATGAAATTTAAATCAATTATTTTATCAAATTTAGTTATATCACCATCCGCTAACGCATAAATAAATGAATACCACTGAAATGTTTTTTCTTGTTCTTCTATTTTTTTTAACTCTATTATTTCTTTTTTACTTAATCCTTCATAATCATCTTTAAATCTACTTCCGTCTCCATCTTCAAAGCCTCCAAATAAAGCGTTGTATTTGCCAAGTATGCCTCTACGAAATTCCAAAAAAAAACTGATGAATTTATAGCATCAATAACTTTAAATTTTTCTAAAAATAAGTCAGATCGTTGGGATAATGTATTTGAATCGTAATCTTCTATTTTATAAACATACTCAGTATGATATTCGGTAATAGGTCTATATATAATAGCTAATATTTTATGAATATTTTTTTTAAAATCTTTAATATAATTTTCAATATCAATCCACTCCCCAACCTTTATATTATTAAAATTAGGTATTGATCCGTATTTAATATTATCAATAGTTACTATTCTAGCAAATTCGTATTTTGGTTTGATATATACCCAATCTAATTCGGATATTATCATATTAATTTGTTCAAGATTCATTTTATTAATATCCGCTTCGTCAATATCACACATTATTGACACAACCCTAAACATTTTATTAATATCACTTAATAATTCAAAATCGGTCGTTATAAATTCAATATATTGAGATAATTTTAGGTCATCCCAACTTTCAGGTATTACTAATTTTATTTTTTCCATACTAATAAATATTATTAACTTATCTTAACCGAATTTACTTTGGGATTCAATAACATCAACTTTATTTATTACACTTGTAATATCAGTTTCAGTTACAAATACTTTAAAACCATTTTGATCAATAGCACCAATTTGTTGATTAGCGATTGATGCTGCTGGTGCGAATGTTTGATCACCACCTAAATTGGGGGTGCCAACACTAGGAACATCACCACCACTTGCGGCAGGACTATCGGGATTAAATTGTTTAGCTAATATTGACCCTATACTAGCGGCTCCTGTTATACCCGCAAATATTGATAACGCTACACCGGCAGGACCACCAGGGGTTGCTAATGATTTAACTATTGCTTCTGCCGTATTAATACCTGTACTAGCAATTGCTAATGCTTTACCCCTATTAAATTGTTTTTTTTGAATTTCAATACTTAATTTTTCACCCTTCTTCAATCGTCTTGATTCTAAATTATTAACTAAATCATTTAATGAACTTAAAGCGTTTAATCCGGCTTTTGCTATATCAAACCCTTGTTGTATTTTTTGTTGTTTTAAAGCGTTAATTTTATCCTCACTATCATTAATAATTTTTTGTCTTTCAACTTCGGTTAATTCAGTATTTTCTAATAATATATCTCGTTGTGTTTTAGCAAATTCAATTTGAGCGTTTATTGACGTTGGATCTTCTAATAATTTTAAATTAGCGGCATCTAATGCTTCTTGATTTTGTAAAGCTATTTGTTCATTTAAACTTTTATTAGCGGCTAATGTTCGTTTATTTCTTGCGTCCCTACCCTCCTTTTGTCTTTTATCAAATTCCTCTTGTTGTAATTTATCGGCAGCCGCATTAGCATCTAATTCTTCATTAGCTTGTTTTAATAAATCCTCTTGTCGTTTCTTTGAAAAACTATCTCTAATAGATTGTAAAACAGCTTCCGAGGCCCCCAATTTTTGAGCTTTTTCTAATTCAGCTTTTTCCTCCCTAACTAATTGTTGTTGTAATGTTTCCTCAGTATATTTTAATTTTAAATCCTTTAATTCTTGTTGTCTTTTTACTTCATTATCACTTCGTTTTTTACCAACCTCCGCCTCTTTAACCGCTATTGCTTGTGCTGCGTCCTCTTGTTCCTTAGTTAATTTTTTAATTAGGGGGGATAATATAGAGTCAAACATTGATGTTGTCTCTTGAAAAGCCTTTATTCTCGCTAATTGACTATCAACAACAGCTTTTTGTGCCTTTAATGATTTTATTTCTAACTCATCTGTATCTTTACCAGCGGCTTTTAATAAAGCTATTTCTTTATTGAATCTATCTGCTACCGCCGCTTTCTTATTTTGTTCATCATCAATAAATTTTTTAGTTCTAGCTTGTCTAGCCTCATCCGCTCTTTGTTCTTCTAAATTAATAATACCTAATTTATCGGCTAATTGTTCAAAACCATTAATAACAAATTTAACGTAATCACCAATAGCGTTTAATACAGTACCTACAATACCCCCCGATTTACTTAACTCGTCAAAATTTGCTATAACGTAAGTTATTGCTAACGCTAACGCTCCAATACCCGATGATATAATCGCAGTACCTAACGCTTTAAAACTACCTGCTACTCCTTGAAGTCCTATTTTAAATTTACCAAAATCTAAATTAGCAATACCCTCCTTTAATAAAGCGAATGAACTATTAGCTTTTTCAACCCCACTTCCACTTAATGTCTTTAACTTATCAGACGCATCACCAAAAGCACCTTCACTTCGTCTAATTGCTTGTTCTGTTGCCTTTATTTTACTAGTTAGTAACTCAAAGTCTTTTGATCCTTTTTCAACCGCTCCTAAGTCATTATTTAAAGTCGCTAATTCTTTTCTTAATTTACCTAATGATGTAATTGATGTTTGAGAAAATCCCTCCGCAGCATTTTTACCTTTATTAAAGGATGATTCTAATTCGTCACCAGTACCTTGTAATTCATTTGTTAATTTAACTACATTTTTACTAGTTTCTTCTAATGCGTTATTTAATTTTTGACCTAACGCAGTTTCACTATTAGTACCTAATTTAGTTATTATACCATTAATATCTGATAAATTTTGCTTAGCCTGATCTAATGTTTTTTCAGATCCCGCTGTATTAATAATTAAATTAATATCTACTGTTTTTGCCATTTCGTTGGGGTGTTTAATTAAGGATATACCAAGCGACATCTACTGCGCTACCAAGTGTGTTAATACTTGTTATATCAAAAGATGTACTATTTATTTTATTATCTACATAAAAGAAATCTGATGAGCTTATTACTGATTGGGGGGTTATAAAAATAGGACTAGCAGCTTGAACACCTGAACTATTTACTGTTACTGTTCCCCCACCTGCTGGTAAAGTAACTATTCCAGATGTCTCAATAGCATTTATTTTAATTAATTTTGGTTCAATATTAATAGTGGCGTTATCTGTTCCATCATCAACCGATATAACAATATTTGATGGGTTAATATTAATTTCTGATATACTTATTAGATCACTAACAGTAGTAATTACATTAATAGTTGCGTAATATGTTTGAGCATAAGGTCCAGAAACATCTGGATAAGTTAAACCACTATATGTTCCTATTTGTAATCCATCATAAGCACTACCAGCGGCAAAATCTACTTTTGAATAAGAAATCCCACCAACTGGAACACTATCACAAACAATAGCAGCATTAGTACTATTAATTGTTGATGGAATCAATTTTATAGCGGGATAAAATACTTCTGTTACATTTTGTAAATCTATTGTAATTGATCCCGTTTGTCCGGTATCCCCACTTGAAGGACTTAATGTATATATATCATTACCCGCTCTATATTGTAATTTACCATTACCGGTGTTAATCATTAACTCCCTATCGTAAATATCGGTTATAGTCCAACTACCATCTGTGTGATCGTTGGATACTGGTACTGTTGCTCCTGATAAAGGATTACTAACCCCGTGGTGTTGTTGTCTTGCGTATGATGTAATTTTACCCATAATAATATTTTTATTAATAAATACTTAATTTTATATATAGTTTTTTATAAGGATGATATATTATAATATACTATTCGTTGGGTAATATAATATTTATTTTTAATTTGAATTAATTAATTAATTTTATTATAATTTATATATTAATAACTTTAATAAAAATATTAATTTATATCTATATTTTTGAGGGTGATTTAAATAAGTTATAAATGCCCCCAGGCCCCCAAAAGAACATCTATAACTTATAATCACCATTAATACTATTTTAGTTGGGCTGAGAGTGGAAACAAGTTTAGAACACCATTTTCTCATTTAAGATTGTTTTATTTTATTAGGTTTGTATCACCCCTTCGTCAAGTTTAAACGAAACACCATTTGTAGGTTAAAATAAAAAACCCCTACTACGATACATCCAAGTTAGTGTAGAGGGGTTAATTATTAATTATATAATAATATATATTCCAACAATAATATAACTTGGATGTTATACTAATAAATATATCAATATTTAGTAAAAGTTAAATAATATAATTTTTTTTTATATTATTATTCTTATATTTATTAGTATGAGTAAAAATATACATACTAGTTGTCGTTGTAAATATAAGGGGGTAGAATATCAATCAAAATCAGATTTATGGTTAGCCCACTTTACTGATATAACATTAAATGCGTTTATAATACGCACAAGACGATCTAAGTACCCCGATATTGAATGTGGTAAGGTTATGACATTCTTAGAAAAAGATAGCACCTTAGAGGACATTAAACGAATTGAATCTTTTGATATGAATATTTTAAACAAAAAATTATAATGAAAACAATTTTAATTATTATTACCCTCTTTTTAATAGCGTTTATCTTATCAGCGTAAAAAACCCCCTTTATAAACTAATATATTGGGGGTTTAATTTTAACACCGATTGTTAAAATATTATCCCCTCTGCTTAGGATCTTCCAACGCTAATGTAAAATCAATCTGAACTTGAATATTTCTCGGATTAATACCCTGTTTAATGTTATAAGTTTTTGAATTTATTATAATTGGTAATAATTTTATTGGACCGTCAATAGTGAATGTTAATCCATTAGTTATTGGAGCGTATAATGCGGCAAGTCCAATATTAAAATCATCAATAATATTTACACCAGCGTATTGATTATTATCTGAATCATTACAATCAATAATACATAATAGCGCATTAGTAGTATATAAATGGGGGGTGTTATAACTTATACCTAATAATCCACTCCCTAACCAATCAAAAGTACTTGCTATTTCTTTTGGATCTTCAATAACCTCTAAATAGACCTCTGGTGATGTGAATAATTCGTTTAACCAATACGACTCCGCTTCGGTAATAAATTGACTAAATACGGTATATTGTGTTTCAACGGATTGATATATATTTTTTCTACCCCTATCACCATTTGGATATTGGTATTCACCAAATATATTTTCATAACCAAATAATTTTGTAAATTCAGTTGAGTTCCTAACATTTTTAGTTGGTGAATTTCTACCTTCAAAAGTGTAGGAGTCAAAACCACCTAATGAATTTAACCACCTAAATCTAAATTTTTGATAATACTTTTTAGTATTCATTACAACTTTAAATTTTTCAGTACAATAATAATCGTAAAAATCTAACCCTTGAATTGTATAATAAGATACATCAGCATTAATAAGGGGGGCTCCTGTTGAATTAAGAGAAAGTGTATTAATATCTAATGGTCCTATACCTATTGATTGTAATACTGTTTCTGATGTAGCCCCTGTTAAAGTAACGACGTTATAAGAATTATTCCAAGTTTCACTAGTAATTAAATTACCATCACTATCGTAAGTTCTTACATCTAATTTATATAATACATCGGTAAGTTGAGTTAATATATTAAGATAATAAGTATCGGTATAATTCATTTTTAATGTTCTTGGAGCATAAGTCATAAATAATGATTCAACACCGGGAATACCATCTTGTGCGATATAACTTTGCGGCCAATAATTAGTAAAATTTAATCCGGTTACAACGGGAAATCCTGTTCCTTTAACTTGCGGATTATAATTATTACTCATATCCCCAATCCAAGGAATAGCTCCATTAAAAGCGATTAAAGTATCACCAGTTACGGTATTAGCGGTATATATTGTTGTACCCGTTGATAAGTCACCATACTCCTCGTAAAATAATCCTTTAATATTTTTAACTGAATTAGGATTTATATAAAATGGATCAAAAAAATTAGGTTCATCGTGAATATCAAAACTAAAATAATCCTGACAAATTCTATCTAATCTAAAAAAATTATATCCATCTTTATTTGGGTATGATTTTAAAGTTCCAACTTTATTATCATTAATATACACATCACAAATAGCCCTATAATTTGCTGGTAAATTTGGATAAAAACTACTTTGAGTAGAATATATATAATTATTATATATTGGTAAAAAATCTTGTGGATAGGATGTAATGTTAATCATCTTTTTTTTTTATTTATTATTTTTTATTAAATAGTGTAATTTCTCTTTCAATTTCTAGTGCGACATTTTGTTCTAAAAAACGCTCTATTTGATTTTGTTTTGAATAAAATGGAAATAAAAAGTTTAATGGTTTTACCCCCTTTTTACCAATTGACTTCGCAATAGGGTAAGCCGCTTCTTTTGGTATCCCTTTAAATTGACACCACTTTATAATACGAGCAAAAGGTGGGGGAGTTCCGGGTTTTCTACCTTTCAATACGAATTCTCCGTAATCCAAATAACTTATTACTAACTTATACTCACCCTTTTTTTGAACTACTTTATAATCAATACTTTTATATAAGTCACCACTAGCGATCGCACTATTATTTTGTAAAACACTTTGAATGTCTGAGGTTATTTCTACCCCAAATTTATTTAATACATCTAATATTTTAGTTTCAATTGACATTAAAGTATATTATTATATTATTGGTGACCAATTATTAGGATTATAATCCCCGCTTGGATCTGCTGTATAAGTTTCAGTATAGATTGAATGTGAAACTTCGTCAATAAATATATCACTACCAATTGGTGGTGTAGATTCACCATAAACTAATAAAGTTCCTTTAATCCCTGTTATATTTCCTGTTATATCAATTTCTATCCACATAATTTTTATTTTTAAGCATATATTATTTCTGTTGATAATCTTAGTGTAACACCACCAGTTGATGTTGATGGTGTATAATAAGCTTTTTTCCCTGTTGTTCCTATACTAATCCAACTTACACCATTTGATATAGGTCCGGGTAAAGTTAAACTTCTAACAACACTTTTTGATGGTACTGAAACTATTTGTAACCTATTAGAATTAAGACTACTAGTACTAACTACAAGCACATTAGATACCGAATCATACTTTATATCCGCTGGTAATAAAATACCATACGTATATGCGTCCAAATCAAATCTAGTAGCGGTACCAGGTTTTAACCATACTAATCTATTATTATTAGTATCGGCAATTACGTACCTATCAATTGAATCAATATATAATATTGATTGAGCGTTAGCTAGTGTAAATCCTGAATTGGTTGTTGCGATGGTTGCGTAAGTGTTTGGGTTTATCATTCTAATAACACCAGAAAGTGTTGTTACTACCACCCTATCATAATGTGTTGATGCTGTATTTAAATTAACACAAGCCGCATAAGCAGCAACAGAAGAAGTACCACTCAAATTTGGATTAGCTAATGATGGATTATAAAATTGAACAATATTACCAAATTGATGTGGTATAACATATTTAGTATTTGAATATTTCACACCTTTATTTCCAAATGTTCCACCACTAGAAACGAATGTTCCTATTACTGTTGCTCCGTTACCACTAGTAGAAATTCTGCTTATAACATTAGTTGCTGAACTAGTTACCCAAACCTCATTAACTGAATCAATATAATTTAAAAATCCGCCAGAGGGGTTTGCCGCAAATGCAATAGTTCCAACCAATTCACCAGTTAATGTATTTATACATCTAGTAATTGCTTGTAAAGATTGATGAATATACAATCTATCAATAGATTCAATATACAACACCGATGCTCCATCAGTATTAACCCAAGCTCTAACTTCTTTCATTACATTTGATAAACTAGATGTAACGAATTCTGTTGTAGCAACATTTAAAGTATTATCCCCCGATGGTCTAGTGGTTGTTATTATTGTATTAGCCGTTAAACCTGAATTAATAATAACATTACCAGTTATAGTTCCACCACTCTTGTCAAATTTATTTGATAAATTCAACGATAACGGAACCCATAATTGAGTACTAGCTGAATATGCTAATACTTGACCATCAGTCACACCACTAACCGATACGTTATGTAATTCATCTAGTTCATAACCACTATCAACTTTAACGAAAATAGAACCATTAGATGGGTTTGATTGAACAACATATCCAATAGTAACTGTATGTTGTGGGGCGACTGGTTTAATATTAGTAACACTACCCGCAATAGTTGGGCTTAAATATAATATATCACCATCAACCCAAGATTCACTTTGTAATGATCCTGTGGTATTAATACCTCTAACTAGACCCAATATTGTAATAAAACCTTCTTGGTTATTATTAATATTTTCAGTAACCAAACCAATAGTTTCCGTTGAATTTGCGTCATTATTTGCTTGTGCTAAATCAACCTTAATTCTATTACCTTGTGCTCCCGATATTCTTACCGCTTGATAATTACTTTCTAATAAATTACTCCCTGTTTTATTAACAACTCTAACAATTTGTTCTTGACCAATTTGGAGAGTAACATTTCCCCCTTTTAATCCTAAATCAAGAGTTCCATCCGTATCATTCCAAGTTAATCTCGCAACATTTGAAGTGGCGGTTGATGCGGTATAGAATTGTACATATCCATTAACATTTGTATTACCACTAATATTAACATCACCAGTTGATGTCCATCCAGTTACTTGATTAATTAATAAACTCAATGTGGGTTGAGAATTATTTTGTTCAATAGTTAAAATATTACTATCATTATAAGTAAATGCGGTAACATAAGTGTCAGGATATTGTAATTCCCAAACCGCAGCACCTATTGTATTATCAGTACAAATCCACAAGTCCCCATTATCTAATATCCATCTACTATCAATTAAAAAACCTTTACTAAAATCATCAGTTATCGTTGGGGTAAGATTAAATTTATGATTAACCTCGCGAATTAATAAACCATTTCCATCCATTACGTATTGACTACCCGCTTCCCACTTCAATTCGTAACCTACCGCACAAATTTGCGCTATACCTTTATTACCACCTGTACCAGCATCTATTGTTCCTTCTCTTAATCTCGCACTATTTGTAATAAATTCTATTCCTACACCTGACCCAAAACCTATATCATTTGTAGTTATATTACCCACATCAGTTACCTGTTGTAAATTGGGGGTTACTCCACTACCACCACCTGACGTAATACCAGTAATAATTATTTCATCACCATCTAATGTAAATAAAGTTAAATTAGTCGTACCACTATTATAAGTTCCCGATATTATAGTGTTATTTAAAGCGGTTGATACATCATCTTGTAAATTAATAATTAATTCACACCCCTCTAAATCAATACACTGAAACCCCGGCTCACTTTCTGCGACGAATGTTTGTAATACTTGTGTTAAATTTAACCCCTCGTAAGGTATATCACAATTATTTGATTGAATATCAACCTCCAATTCTAACTCTAATGACCAACCCGCTACCCAATCAGAATATCTACCCGCAAATGGACTAATATTGGGGTCTGTGATAATATTAAACTCTTGATTACCATATCTTAATATACGAACAACATCTAACGCTATTTGTAGGCAATCACTTAATACCTCTTGTTCATTATTTTTATCTTTATTTACTAAGTCAAAAACTAATAAATTTAAATTATATAATAATACGTTGGAATTAGTTGTTACAGAAACGGGGGTCATCCACAAAACGGGGTACTCCTGATTTTCAGATATAAATTTATTAATATCCGCTTCTGATAATTCCCCACTTCCAAAACGCTTTATCTGATAATGTGATATTGCTATTTGGTTAAATAGTTCGTTAATTTGGTTGTATGATAATATACTCATTTTATCTTTTTATTATAAATATTTATTACTAGTAATAGTTTTTATGCTTGATAAATAATATCCAACGACCCGTCAATAGAGTTATTAGTTTCATTAGATCCAATATTAATTACCACATCATCACCACCATCCCAAACATTAGTTGTAATAGATGAACTTAAACTATATACTATATCTAACCCATTATCATTTACATTCATTGAGGGTAAAGTAATACCATTTTTAGTAACTTGACCATTTATTACGGTAGTATTTGAATCTATAACCGTAATATTATCTGTTCCAATTACCGTAACATTATTTAATCCCCCAAAAATAGTATTATTATTTCCACCTATTATTGATATATTACTTGAATTTTGTAAAATGTTGTTATTATTACCATTTACTAATACCGTATAAGTTTGATTGGATATAATATTATTTAAACCGATATTACTACCTTGGGTATTTCGTATCGGCATTATATTATTTCTTGGATTAACATCCGAGCTACTACTATAACCATTATCATTACCATTAGTTACATCTAATACTTCGGTAACAAAAGATTTACTATCCTCAACCTTAATAAATTCACATCTAGTTGTTTCGTTGTTTAAAGGATTATAATCACTTATTTTATTTAAACGGTAATAGATATTATTTATATAAAAAGTATTTCTAAAATCCAATTTAAAGATGTCTTCGGGGGTTAAATATATATTACAACTAACCGACTTTGAATTCTTATTACCTATTTCAAAAATATATCTACTCCAATATCTATTATATAAAGTTCCGTTTGACATTATAGGTCTAGTATATTGATTAGCTATCGGTAATCCGTAACCTAATGATGTATAACTAACATACCCATCATCTTCCATACCAGCGTAGGGATAATATCGTTGAATAATATTTGCTGATGTGTCACCACTAGCATATCTAAATTTAAATATATTAGTGTTATCGCTATTATAGGCGCTATAAGTTTTTAACCCCCCATAATATAAAATCCTAATATTAGCTTTTGTATTATTATCTACGGTAACTCCATCAAGTTCAGTAACCTTTTTAATTTCCACTAATGATAAACCAGTACCCGCATATTCTATTTGCGGACTTGGGGAAAATAAAGTTTCAATTTTTGAAGTACCTTTAACAAAATCATTATTAGTAGTTACTTTTTTATAACCGTATATTTGTGTTGTGTTATCAGTATAATTTTTATTCCAATAATCGGTATCCGCTTTATAAGTAAATTCAAAATCTTTATTAGTTAATTCTGAAAGTGGGGTAATATTAATTGATTTTGATATATCTAATTTATCAGTCCAATCTAATAATTCACCCTGTTGATAATAATCATCCCTAGGTTCAATTCTTAATCTATTTGTAATACCTTTTTCATCATCAATATATAAATTAAATAATTTAACTAACCCCATTAAAAAGTCAGAACATTTAATATCACAGGGTAATAATTTATTTAAAGTAATTGGATTACCAAAATATAATCTATTATCTGGTACATTAAAAAATCTTGATGATTCTTGAATATCAATAAATAAATTTGTTGCTAAATTTAAAAGTGCTAATACTGTATAACTTATAGTATATCCTTCGGGACTTACAATACTAACTAATAATTCAGAAAAAACTTGATCAGTTGGAAATAAAAGTATTGATTCAGTAATAACCCTTATATTACGTTGTGTGCTAGTATAACCTGTTGGGGATATAATAAAATTTAAAGGTATTAAATCATAAGCAGATCCAATAACAGTAAAAATATTAGTATTAACATCTTTTTTATAAGTTAATAATTCTACTTTTAAAAAAGAATTTGTAAAACCCGTTGTTGCGTTACCTAAATTTATAACAGGACCACTACCCCCATCAGTTCTATCAATTTTTAAATTATAATTAATATTTGTTTCAAATTTTTGAGATGTATTAAAATTACTTATAAATCTTCCTGATAACAATGATCCCGTGACTAAATTGGGGAAATAATTTTGATTAGTACCACTAGTAGATATTTGTAAATTATCATAACAATCGGGTGTTGTTACACCAGAAACATCACAATTTAAATTAATATATTCACTATTTAAATCAGAACTCCATTCATATGGTAATGATAAAGTACCTCCTGTTAAACCAGCTCTAAACTCTTGTAGTTGAATTCCTGCCGTATCTAATTGATAAAATTCCCCTGTATAAGGTAAAATTAATCTTTTAAAATATGGGGATTCAAAAAACTCACTATTATAAGTAAAATTAGCAGCTTTAAATATTTTATCAATAACTGTTTTAGTATATATTGCTGGGTTAAATAAAGATTTTGATCTACTAATTGAATTACCCGCTAAACTAAGATTACCATATTCCACGAATGGATATACGTAACCCTCACCAGTTGTATTTTTAACATACACTGTTCCACTTTCTAATACTGAATTTTGACCCCACAATTTATTAATCATTATTTTATCGGAGGCGGGTATTTGAATAATAGTACTCATCCCATTATAAATGGGGTTGATAGTATCATCATCTTTTTCTACCCAAACACTATCACCTATATTGAATGAATGTGCTCCACTAGTGACCAATACTACCTTATCATCCAAATATTCGGTATCTGTAAAGGTTGTGGTATAACCAGTTTCAAAATTAATATATTGATTACCATTTTTTCTAACTGATGTACCCCAACTTTCAGTAACGGACGAATAAGTATAGATGTGGTTATATTCACTAAAATCCAAATCACACAATTTTAGGTCACCAAGATTATAAAATATATTTGCTAATTGACCAAATAAATTTATCTCGTAACTTATATTATTAAAATCATCCCTAATTATCTTTTTAAGTTGTAATATACCATTAAGTTGTTCTAACCCTTGTTGATATACTACCGCTTGAACTTTCTTCGTTACATCAAATGTTCCGTCAATACCAACTTCAAATATACTTCCGAAAAATTGATTATTCTTTTTTGTTCCGGGTAATGTAATAGTTTTTGAAAATGTTGAATTACGTTTATCGGGATTGCGAATATCGGCTATTGAAAAAGTTAGGGGAAAAGTTCCATCATCTTTTAGGTCTAATGATTCGTAAAGTGAATAGGCTAAATTATCCCCACTAAACTTTATAATACCAGTTTCACCTGATATATAAGTAATTGGTAATTGTAAATTTGTATTTGTAATAACTAAATTACCGGGAGGGGGATATACTGTACTACCCCCAATATCTAAAATAGTGGTTGTGCCATCTGCCCAAGGGTTAATATTTTTATCACTTTTATCAATAGTTATTGTTTGACCAACGTATAGTGTATTAGTAATATCACCACTAAATTCTAATCCTAATTTTAACCCAAATGGAGACAACGCTAAATAAGTATCTTGAAATTCAAAAGATGCGTCGGTGTTGTATTTAAAAACTATTAATTCTGTATTCATCCGTTTTTTTATTTATAAATACTTATATAACTTAATAGTTTTTTATAACATCGTAAAGGAATAGTCAAACACCTTTTTGTTACCCCTCGTCATACTTTCTATTGAAAAAGCTAAGGACATAACCATATCGTCAGATATACCGCTGGCACCCTGATATTTAATACCTCCACTTGGGGTATTAATAAAGATAAAGTTCTCTAACTCCAATCTTAAATTATTATCATTAGGTAGTTTTATTTTTTTATTGTTAAATAACCCCACCATATTAGTTATAATATCCGCTTTTGACTTGGGGGTGGTTACAAAAGGTGTAATATATTCAGACCAACTAGATTCCAATAAGTCAGATACAATAGGTATCCCTAATCCATTTTGCTCAACTACTATATTTCTCGGTTGCCACTTATCAAAAAACTTTAATAGACGTTCTTTTAGTTGGCTAGATGTTACTTGTGTAAAACGTAATATATCAATAACATTATAATCATCATCTATTATAGTAGCGACCGTATAATCGTTTATCATACCCAAATCCACACCACAATATACTTTACCTTTTGGTTGGGGATTATTTAATATTAATATATCATCTAAATTTTTGAATATACCAGCTTTATCAACGAATTCACCCATATACTCCTGATTAAATATTTCGTCTGGTAGTGATTGTCGTTGGGATATTAAAAAATCATTATTAATATAGGGTGAATCAAAAGATGTAAATTTAAATGACATCCACTTATTATCATCCAACGGCTTATTAAAATAATGATATAACCAGTTCTTACCTTTCGGTGTTGATAATATTAATACTTTCTTACCTTTAACTGATAAGGTGGGTAATAAGATTGATTTTATTGTTGTTTCTAATATAAATGCTGCCTCATCAATAATAAGATAATTAATAGAGTAACCCCTTAGCGTATCCTCTTGTAAAGCACTTCTGAATAATATCTTTGATCCATTTTTAAATACTATCTCAGAACTACCCGATTGACCCTTATGTGACTTTATTAGTTTAGTATCTATTATCGCCTCTATTGTCTGCTTATATACCTTGGATGCTTGTGAATCAGCGGGTAATACAAACATTATTATTTGATTTTTTTGAGCTAATCCCCACATTAAAGATTGATTAATACCTAATAGTGTTTTACCAACCTGCCTTCCACACACCACAGTTACCCCAAATATATTTTTATTATTTAAAGCGTTGTGTATTTCCCTCTGTTTTTTGTAGGGGGTATATAACTCTATTATTAATTCATTATCCATTTAATAAATTATCCTCTTCCTCGTCATCATCTTTACCGAATTGAATCTTAATCTTACCATTACTAGTAATATCAATTTCTTGTCTATCGGTATAACCCCTATCTTTACCTTTATACTTCATAAAAAATAAGATAGACCTTTCCTCACCCTCCGATATTTTATCAAATAATTTACGTTCAACAAAATCAATAGTGATTTCATTTATTTCATCAACTCTTCTTTTATATTCGGGATCTTCCCTCATATATCTATAATGGGTTTGTCTATCAACCCTAACTTCTTTACAAGATTGAGTTACTAATCCTAGGTTTTTTTCTAGTGATTTTATTAGTAATTCCTTGTGTTTTTCCATTTTTCCCATTTATTGTAATATTTGTTACTAAGTTTAGTCTAATAATAATCCAGTTATTATTAATTCTTCTACTAATAAATTAAAAAATTTATTAATATTTGATAATATTTCGTATTTTTCTGTTTCTAATAAATTATTTTTTATAAATTGTAAGCACATTAAGTGGTGCGTTGGTAATATTGAAACTATCTCAATATAATCCTCCAATAATATATCTAAAAATACTAGATCATTTATTAAATTTTTTGATAATGATTTTAATTTATCCTTATCTAAAAACTTATTTATTAATATTGCGTAGATATGGATATACGAATCATCTAATAATTCAATAATCTGTTTTTTAAATTTATAATCAATATCTTGCCTTTGATCTAGATATTCATCTATAAAAACACCCCTAATATATTGTAAAAGATTATAAGATACATTATCCAAATCTTCAATCTGTTGTATTATTTTTGATACCATTATAAAAATTATTTAAACGCTTATATACCCTACCACGACAACCACTACAGGATTTCCCGTATTCTAAATTTTTAGGGAAAAAGTAGTTATTAAGTTTAAACATTAAATTAGTTTGGGGGTTTAGTATTTTTGACTTACCCTGCAATTCAATTAATAACTCCCCTAATAATTTTAAATTATCTTCGTATTCCATATCTATAAATATTAATTAATCATTTAATTTTTTTTCTATATAAGCACCTAATACAGATGAGACTGTTGATGTTAGTAATAAGTCAAATAAAGATAAGTTAAATATTATTGATAATATCAACCCAATCCAAAAACTAACACACATTACACAAGTCAATAATCGGTAAATAAACCTCTTATTAACCCCGTAGAAATCGTAATGTTCTTCTTTAAAGCCTAATACTCGTTTTAATAAAATAAGGGGTTCTGCGTGAATAAATAAAAATCCTATTGAAACTGATAATATTATTAATTTTAACATTTTATTTTTGTTTTAATGTTTATTAATTCTTTTTTCCCCAAACTCAGCGTATTTTTCATTAAGTTCAATCCCTATAAAATTTCTATTTAAACTTTTTGCTGCTAAACCACTAGTCATTATACCACCAAAAGTATCCATTACTATATCACCCTCATCTGTTAATAAATTTATAAAGTATTGGGGTAACTCTTTATTAAATGGTGCAGGATGTTTAATGGTGTTATCTCGTGATGCCCCTGCGGTAGCAAATCTAAAAACATTATCTGGTCTCGTTTTATCAGGTAATATTCTAATATTAGTATTTTCAGTATAACCATCTTTTGTTTTATTTACTGAAGCAGTTAAATACTTTATCTTTTTTTTAATTCTTGCTCCTTCTACAATCTGTCCCTGTCCGTCATATACAACTTCATTATTAAACCTATTTTTATATGAATCCTTTGGTTCAATCAAAACTCTATCCATATAAAATTTCATCTGTTTAGCATCTTTACAAAAATGGAATATAAATTCAGTATTATTTCTAAATCTTTTATTAGCACCATTAGGTATCCCATTTCTTTTATGCCAAATATAGGTATCGTAAAACTTTAATTTTGTTTCCTTTGAACTTCTATATATTAATTCGTAAATAAAGGTGTTTCTATAACCATTACTACAATTATCGTTGATATTAAGTATAAAACTACCACTAGGTTTTAAAACTCGGTATATCTCGTTGAATAGGGGTAATATCCAATCTACATATTCACTAGATTTTTTAACATCAATATTTTTTCCGTAACTAATTATATCTGAATATGGGGGTGATGTTATAATTAGGTCTATTGAGTTATCTGCGAAATTTTTAATCTCCTCAAAACAATCCGCATTTATTATTGTATGGTTCATTATAATTTGCTTTTTATTTTTTTATACATCTCGTGTAATAAGTTAAATACACTACCTTTTGATATACCCACCATTTTTGATATTTCGGTCATTGATCTTTGCTGCGTAAAATATAATTCAAATAAGTTTTTTTCGTATTGTTCAAACCCCTCCATTATTTTATAGGTCTTTAATATTTTTGATGTCTGATCTTCTGTAAAAAACCTTAATAGGTCTATTTCCTCGTATTTAACGAAGTATAAATCATCAATCAATCTATTATCAAACTCAACAATATATTCGCTCTTAAACGACTTATGTATTTCATTTAACTTTTTAAAGTCAGATGTCCAACGTACTTGATTTTTAATCCACATTACACAAAATCCCTCCAATCCAGATTCACCCGACTTTTCTATTATAGGCTCAATCTTATTAATATTTTTAATAATAAAAATATATAGTTCATTAACCAGATCTGTATATAAATCTTCGGGTATATTTTTTCCCCTATTAACATTTACAACAACCGAATTTAAAAATTTATATCGCTTGCTAAAATAGTTATCTATTATTTCTTTACTCATTATAATGATTTTTTAGATTGCCAATATAATTTTTTTGCTTCTGACATTTTTAATTTTGTCTCTTCTGACCTAATTGATCCTAATGCGTTTTTTTTACCTTTTAGTGATTCGGACATTTTCTTTTTTGTTTCTTCTGACCTAATAGTTCCTAATGGATTTTTATTACCAATTTTTGTTTCACTACATTTTTTACGTGCTTCGTCAGTATGTTTTTTACCTAACCAATTTTTATTACCACTTTGACCTTCCCCACCATCAGTTAGATTAACTAAATTAGTTCTACCTATTTTATTAATATAGAATTTTTCTCGTTGGAATGCCTCATCCTCGGTTAAATTATCCTCAAAAATATCTACAATATATCCGTATTTATTAACGGTATTATTCCAATACTGATTTCTATTACGATTACTCCACGCTCGTTTATCTTTACCCTTCCCAACGTAAAACACTTTGTTATAGAGGGGGTTAATGTGAAAGTATATATAATAATTATTTTCCATATATATAAATAGTTTGAATTGTCAATAAAAAAAATGACTTTTGCTAAATTTCTATATATTTATTTGTAAATAGAAATTATGTATAAATCAAAAGAATATCAGGATAATCGTGAAAAGTTTAAAGCTATTGAGGCTGATACAATAGTTAATCGTATTTTTAAAGATAAAGTTGTTGAATTCTCAACTGAATTTGAATCATTTGATTGTGTTTATCACGAGGGTAGAGCAATTATAGAACTAAAAAATAGATTTTTCACTAGTAGTTGGTTTGATGAAAAATATAAAGGTGAGATGTTACTTGAAAAAGGTAAGTGTGACCGAATGTTAGAATTGGTTAATAATGATGAAAGATTTTTAGGATATAAAGCGACTTACCTATTTTACTTTAAAGATAATGTTTATCAATATATAGTTTTAAATAATATTGATTTTGATAAATTGGATGTTATCAATATTAATTGCCCCACCACTTCATTTGTTAAAGATTCTAAAATGATATTAAAGGAGTGTTATATATTACCCACTTCTTTATATACTAGTAAGAATTTTGTAAGACGTAGTGTTTAATATTTTATTATCCAAATATCCTTCTATTATTACAAGAATTACCAGCACCTAAATATAAATCACTTTCGTAAGTTGTTGCCCCACCAAAAGGTATTATATCATCGGAGTTGTTATTAGTGTATTGGGGGAATAAGTTCCCATTATCACAAAGATAGTTTATTAGACGCTCTGAAAACCACTGAGAACGGTCTAATGTATTCTTTGATAAATATTTTATTACTTCCAAATCAACAGGCTGACTATTTTCAGATGTTAATTGTAAAATCCCTTTATTAAATAATTGAAAAGTTAAAAATGGTGTCATATAATATAATGTTACCCAAGCTACGTAAGGTTTTATAAAATCTTCCACTAAAATTATTTCATTAGCGTTTAATGTTTGCGCTGAATAACTATCCAAAAGATAGTTAAAAAAATTAGTACCTAAAAACTCGTTTAGGTTAATTTGGTGACTTGTTTGTAGATGGGGGACAATATCACTATACGCAATATTTTTAGTTATTGGTAAGTAATCCGCTAACCACGCTTGACTTGTAAAAAAAGTATTAATCATTTTTATTTTTTTTATTTTGTTGTCTATTATATAATTTACCAGACGGCTTTACCTTCGTAATCATTTTTCTACGAACTATTTGGGCGATGTGACGAATTGATAATTCAGACATTAGTTTATTTTTTATTAAATACTTAATAGTTGTATTATATTTAAAACAAAAAACCCCACTTTTAGAGTAGGGGTTTAATACTTATTCTAATCTAACTTCGGGTAGTTTATAAACTTGTTTTTCCTCCGCCACTAAATAGTAATACCATCCCGTTAAAACAGTTACTTCACAAACCTGATCTACTTTAACTTTATAGACCACTTCAATAAAATCAACTTTTGGTAGGCTATACCAAGTATATGTTAAAATATGGTCTGTAAATGAATATATACCACCACCAGCGGTTAATCCAATTGGATAAACATTATCAGGTATCCTTTGCTCAATATAAAAAAAAGTATTTATATCAGTTATACCACTATCTAAACTCCCTCTTTCTATACTATATCTAATAGTAAAAACATCTTGTTTAATTTGGGTACAAGTTCCTTTAATATTAACAATTTGTGACATTAATACTACTGGTAATATTAATAAAAATAATAATAAAAATTTTTTCATATTTTATATATAAATTGTTTATGGTTTAAATAAAAGATTGTAGGATCTTATTATAAATATATAAACTGTTATAATCGTAAATACGAATATCATTGAATTAAAATGGGGGTTTAGTGGATATAAATCTTTTTTATCAACATTATATAATTTAGGTTTATCCGTTGAATATAATTTTAGTGGTTGTACATCACCCCTCGGTTCATATTTAATCCAAGTCATATCACCTAATTTTATTGTATCGGACTTTAAATGTAAGTCTTTTTTAGTAGGTGTAATATCATCGGTATAATCACCAACTTGTTTATTACCATTTATAAAAATAGTATTACCATTTTTATATATTATACCTATTAATATATCATTATCGTCTAAGATTAAACTACTAATAGTTGATGAATCCTTAATTGACTTTATTTTTGTGTTATCAGTATTTTTAACTGCTAGTGTTAATAAACTATCCTCTACCATTTTTTTTAAATAATTGCTTTAGTGATGTAATAATTGTTATAATAGATATTAATCCCCCAATAAACGTATTAAAATCTATATTTTTTGTTAAATAAGATATTAAAACGATAATCATACCAAGGGTAGTTGATACCTCAACCCAGTACTTTTTAAAATTATTGAATATAATATTTATTTTATTCATTATATTATATAAGGACTTTTTTTATTTGTTTATTTATATTAAATACTTAATAGTTGTATTATATTTAAAACAAAAAACCCCACCTTTATGAGGATGGGGCTTTAAAATAAAATAGAAAAGTAATTATTCGGTAATTAATTGTAAGTTATTTTTTTTATTTTGCCATCTTAATTTAGCAGCTTCACTCATTTTTTCTTTTGTTTCCTCACTACAAATTCTATCTTTAAATTTTTCTTTTGTTTCTTCTGA
>Ga0208975_1000421_pt1 | contig 21029 bp, 17 predicted proteins | sample GreLakmeER78MSRF_FD_187700 | JGI IMG/M metagenome (GOLD analysis project Ga0208975, IMG submission 187700) | Freshwater lentic microbial communities from great Laurentian Lakes, MI, USA - Great Lakes metaG ER78MSRF (SPAdes) | ecosystem: Environmental > Aquatic > Freshwater > Lake | place: Great... | reverse complement strand
TTGAAGAAGGATCTGTAAATAAAATAGGAGCTAGTCTTAAAGACTACATTTCTGAGAAAGGATCTTGGAGGATGTTAAATGAATATAGGAATTTCTTAAATGAGCACACTGCATGGTATAGACCATCAGAACCAGATAAGATATTTTCATGGCAACAAAGGATTAAAGTGAGAATTGGTGGTCGTGATACTTATAAAGGAAACAAATCTATTATCACTGGTACATCATTTGAGAAAGATCCAACTAATGGTGTTGGTGGTCCATGTACTTATTTCTTTCATGAGGAGGCAGGTATTGCTCCTAAGATGATGGACACATATGAGTTTATGAGACCTGCCTTACAATCTGGTATGGTGACTACAGGAACATTTATTGCTGCTGGATCTGTAGGTGATTTAGATCAATGCATTCCTCTAAAAGAAATGATCTTATATCCACACAAATTTAGTATGCAAGCTGTCACTACAGATTTATTAGATGGTAATAAGACAATAGGTGAAACAGGACTTTTTATTCCTGAACAATGGAGTATGCCACCTTATATAGATAAGTATGGAAATTCTTTAGTAAATGAAGCTTTAGAAGCAATTTATGAAGAACGTAAACAATGGAAAAAAGATCTTAGTCCAGAACAATACCAGCTTCGTATATCTCAAAAACCCACTAACATTGAAGAAGCTTTTGCTACAAGAAAAGAATCTGTATTTCCACCACATTTAATATCACATCAACTTAAACGTATAGAAGATGGAGAATATCCAGTTGAATATGTTACATTATCTATAGGAGAAGATAATGGTAAAATCATTGCTACAAAAACTAATAAGAGTCCAATAAAGAAATTTCCTATAGATAAAACTATGGAAGATAAGTCTGGAGTGATATGTGTATATTCAAGACCAATTCCAAATGTTCCTTGGGGAACATATTATGCTTCTATAGATCCAGTTGGGGAGGGAAAAGCAGAATATATTAATAATTTATTATACACACCAAAAGGTAAAAAAAGAATAGGTGATATTAAATTAGGAGATCAGGTAATTGGTTCTAATGGTAAAGCTATAAATATAACAGGTGTTTACCCACAAGGAATTAAAAAAATGTGTAAAGTTACATTTAGTGATAGACATAGTATTAAAGTATGTGAAGATCATTTATGGAATGTAAAGTTAAATGGTGGGACAAAAGGATATGTTACCCTTTCTGTAAAAGATTTATTAAACACTACTAAAACAATCACTTACAATGGTATAGGTAGAAATATTAAAAAAGAATATACAATTTCTACTTATTATAAAGATAAGCAAAATAAAAATAAATGGTCAATACCTATTGTTAAAGATTGTATTTCTTTTTCAGATAATACAGATGAAAATATACCTATTCATCCCTATCTTTTAGGATTATTATTAGGAGATGGTGGAATTTCAGGTAAATCCATTAGATTTAGTTCTATTGATAAGGAGCTTATAGATAATATTAATAAATATATTACAAATGATTTACAGGTTAATAAAGTAAAAGGAGATAATTGTGATTATTCTATAACCACTAAAATAGGTAATAGAAATTCATTAACTAAAAAGTTAAGAATTTTAGGTTTGCAAGGAAAAAAATCAGAAAACAAATTTATACCAGAATTATATAAATATAATTTTATTGAAAGACGTTTATTTTTATTACAAGGTCTTATGGACACGGATGGTTCTTATACAAATCATGGTGCTGAATTTTATTCTTCTTCTAAGCAATTAGCTTATGATGTAGTTGAGCTTGTACAATCTTTAGGAGGGATTGCTAAAATTAGAATGAAAAAAACTACACATTTAGATTCTTATATAGTAAGAGTATTATTACCAGAAAGTTTATGTCCTTTTTTGTTAACTAGAAAAAAAGAAAAATATAAACCATCACATGTATTTAGTAGATATATAACAAATATAGAATATGTAGATGATGCAGAAGCAGTGTGTATATCAGTTGATGCTCCAGATAATTTGTATGTTACAGAACATGCATTAGTTACTCATAATACAACAACAAGTGATTCATTATGTAGTATATTTATATACAAAAATCCTACAGAAGTAATAAAAGATGATGGGCAAGGTAAGGTGAGTACACATTTTGAAAGAGATGAGATGGTGGCTTCATGGTGTGGAAGGTTTGATGATCTTCAAAAAACACACGAAAGATTGGAGATGATGATAGAATGGTATAATGCTTGGACTTTAGTGGAGAATAATGTAAGTCTTTTTATACAATATATGATTAGTAAAAGAAAACAGAGATATTTAGTTCCAAAAGATCAGATTCCTTTTCTAAAAGAACTTTCTTCTAATGCTAGTGTATATGCTACATATGGATGGAAAAACACTGGGACATTATTTAAAACCCATTTAATATCTTATGGTATACAGTTTTTACAAGAAGAATTAGATATTCAAACAAATGAAAGTGGTGAGGTGATGAAAACTCACTATGGAGTGGAAAGAATTCCTGACCCAATGTTATTAGAAGAGATGAAACAATATCAACCAGGTTTAAATGTTGACCGTTTAGTTTCATTTTGTGCATTAGTTGCATTTGCTCAAATACAACAGAATAACAGAGGAAGAGCAACAAGAGTAGAAATTACATCAGATAAGTTGGAAAATTCACAAAAATTAAGTAAATTATCTATAAGGAGTCCATTTAGACATATGGGTTTAAACTCAGGAAGTTTAAGCAAAAGTGCTTTAAATAGTCCCCCTAGAAATACTTTCAAAAACATAAAATAAAATGGAAGATAAAAAGATTGAATTATTAGAAAAATTAATTAAAGAAAATAAAATTTCTTTAAAAGAAGCTTTGGTTTTAATTGGAGAAAATGAAGAAAAGGTTGTAATACAACACATTCCTTCTCAACCTTCATATACAAATCCATGGGCAGAGCCTCATTGGAAAAAACCATTTGAAGTTTATTGTGCACCAGATCCATTTACAACAACATCAGGAACAACAGCTGTTTATCCAAAAGGAACAACTGTTAATACTACAATTTAAATATATAAAAAATGCAAATATATAATGCACTAGACCTCAAGTCAGGCAAGAAAGTAGAGTATAATAAAATGGGCAGTTTGATGCAGCCCATACAATTTCTTCCTGAAGGTGAAAAAGATGATGAATGGAGAGCTTGGAATTTAGATTGGCTTGAATGGCAAGGTATGCGTCAGCTTAGACGTAATGCTGTAAGACTACTCAAGAATTATAAACTTGCAAAAGGTATTATAGATAAAACAGACTATATAGTAGAAGAAGATAATCCTAATGCTGATCTTATTGATGTTCTAACTAAAGAAGATAAAACAGCATTAGAACTTAAATTCTATCCTATTGTTCCAAATGTAATTAATGTATTATGTTCTGAATTTAGTAAAAGATCTTCTAAAATAATGTTTAGGACAGTGGATGAATTGTCTTATAATGAAATGTTAGAAGAAAAAAAGAATATGATTGAGCAAGTGCTAATGCAAAAAGCACAAGCTAAAATGACTGAAAAACTTATTGGTATGGGAATGGATCCTAACTCTGATGAGTTTAAACAAGAAATGTCTCCTGAAAAATTAAAATCACTTCCAGAAATTGAAGGGTTTTTTAAGAAGAGTTACAGAAATGTTTATGAAGAATGGGCAACACATCAACATCAAGTGGATGTGGAGAGATTCCATATAGATGAATTAGAAGAACGTGCCTTCCGTGATATGCTTATTACAGATAGAGAATTTTGGCATTTTAGAATGGGAGAAGATGATTATGATATTGAGTTGTGGAATCCAGTACAAGTTTTCTATCATAAATCTGCATCTAATAGATATATATCTGAATCACACTGGATAGGAAATATTGATTTACTTACAGTGGCTGATGTTATTGATAAGTATGGATGGATGATGAATGAAGAGCAACTTAAAGCTTTAGAAGTTATTTATCCTGTTAGATCTGCTGGATATGCTCTTCCTGGTATGCAAAATGATGGTTCTTATTATGATGGTACAAGATCACATGACTGGAATACACAGATGCCAGGATTGGCTTATAGGCAGTTTATGAGCACCTATGATAATACAAGATGGAGTGGAGATGTTATACAAATGATCTTAAATGAGTCTGAAGATTTAATGGATTGGGGTAATGCACATCTTTTACGTTGTACAACAGTGTATTGGAAATCTCAAAGAAGAGTGGGACATCTCACTAAGATTACAGAATTAGGAGAATTAGTACAAGATATTATATCAGAGAATTATAAAATCACTGATAAACCACTATATGATAATACATTATACAAAGAAAAAACAAAAGATAATTTAATATTTGGTGAGCATATAGATTGGATATGGATTAATGAAGTTTGGGGTGGAATTAAAGTGGGGCCAAACAGACCTTCATTTTGGGGTATGAATAATCCAGGTGGTTTTAATCCATTATATTTAGGACTTAATGGTGGTAAACCAGGAAGAATTCCTTTCCAGTTTAAAGGAGATACAACACTCTATGGATGTAAACCTCCTGTAGAAGGATCTGTATTCTCTGATAGAAATACACGTTCTGTATCAATGGTGGATCTTATGAAGCCATTCCAGATTGGGTATAATATTGTTAATAACCAAATAGCTGACATTCTTATTGATGAACTTGGTACAGTGATTATGTTTGATCAAAATGCTCTACCAAGACACTCAATGGGAGAAGATTGGGGTAAGAACAATTTAGCTAATGCTTATGTAGCAATGAAAAATTTTCAAATGCTTCCATTAGATACATCTATCACTAATACAGAAAATGCACTAAACTTCCAGCACTATCAAGTGTTGAACTTAGAGCAAACTCAACGTCTAATGTCAAGGATTCAATTAGCTAATTATTTTAAAACTCAAGCATTTGAAGTGATTGGTATTAATCCACAAAGGATGGGACAACAGATTGCACAACAAACTGCTACAGGTGTAGAACAAGCATTAAATGCATCATATAATCAAACTGAAGTTTATTTTGTACAGCATAGTGATAATCTAATGCCAAGAGTACATCAGATGAGAACTGAACTTGCACAATACTACAATTCTACAAAACCATCTGTACGTTTACAATATATCACTTCTGCTGATGAAAAAGTTAACTTTCAGATTAATGGTACAGATCTTTTAATGAGAGATCTTAATATATTCTGTACAACTAAAACTAATTCAAGAGCTGTTATGGAACAACTCAAATCATTAGCCTTAAATAATAATACAACAGGTGCTAGTATATATGATCTTGGTAATGTAATTAAAGCTGAATCAATTGCTGAACTTTCTAATGTTCTTAAATCTTCTGAAGAAAAATCTAATGCAATTAGACAACAACAACAGCAGCATGAACAAGAAATGCAACAACAACAGCAACAATCTGCACAGCAACAACAACAAGCTCAACAACAATATGAATCTGAAGAAAAAGATAAAGACAGACAAGCTAGATTATTAGAAGCTCAAATAAGAGCTGCTGGTATGGGAGCTGGTGCTGATATTAATCAAAATCAAGTTTCAGATTATCAAGATGCAATGCTTAATATACAAAAGCAACAAAACTATGTTGATACAACAAATCTTAAAAGAGAACAAGAAGTAAATAAAACAAGATTTAATGAACAGAAGTTAGATGTTGAAAGACAAAAGCTTCAAACTCAACAAGATATAGCTAATAAACAATTAGAAATAGCCAGAACAAACAAAAATAAATATGACGTTAAATCTCCTAAAAAATAATAAATGTCATTACAAAAAATAAAACCAAAAAATCCTATTAAGTTTTCTCTTACGTTAAATTCTGAACAAAAAGAAGCTAAGGATAAAATTCTTTCTGCAAAGATTACTTTTTTAAAAGGACAAGCTGGATCAGGTAAATCTTTACTTGCAGCACAAATAGCATTAGATCTTTTATTTAAAAAAGAGGTGGAGAAGATTATATTAACAAGACCTGTAGTAACAGCAGGGGAGGATATAGGATTTTTACCTGGAGATAAAGATGCTAAATTAGCACCATATACAGCTTCTATATATGATAATATGTATAGACTCTATAATAAAGAAAAGATAGATAAAGAAATTGCAGAAGGAAATATTGAAGTTGTTCCTATTGGATTTATGAGAGGAAGAAACTTTTCAAATTGTTTTGTTGTTATAGATGAATCTCAAAACATAACTCAAACTCAACTTGAACTTATTATAACTAGACTTTGTATAGGATCTAAAATGATATTTGTAGGAGATAATTCACAAATAGATTTAAAAGATAAACGTCAAAGTGGTTTTGACTATATGAGTAAAAAACTTAGTTTCATAAAAGATATAGAATGTATAGCATTAAAAACTAATCATAGAGATCCTATTGTAGAAGAAATTTTACAAACATTAAACGACAATTAAAATTATAGCTCTATTATCCATAAGTTTTTTTTGCAATAACATATTATTGTAAATCTTTAGAGTTTATTTCGTATATTATTATTGTAAATATAAAACCAATATTACATGGAAACCAACAACACAGTGACGGATGTAAACACATCTGTTGAAAAAGTAAATCTTGACATTGACAGCTGGTTAGGAGCACCTGGAGCAGAATCATTAATTGTTCCAGAAAAGTCAGAAGAAAAACCTAACATCTTTAGTGGTAACACCAATACAGATGTTTCTTTTTTAGATGAAGAAGGTGCTGATAAAGCAGATGAATTAAAAGAAGTACTTGATGATATTAGAATTGATGTTCAAGATGACGAAAATAATTTTGATAGTCAAGAACAATCAAAAGGTGGAAGACCTAAGACAGAAAAATCTGGATTAGTAAACTTCCTTAAAAAAAGAATAGAATCAAAAGAAATGTTTGCTTTTGATGATTATGATGAAAGCAAACAATCTTTAGATGACTATCTAGGCTCTTTGAATGAGAAAGATGTTGATGAATTGTGGCAAGCAAATGTTAGTAATATAAGACAAGAGGTTGCTTCTAATACACCAGCAGAATTTTTTGAAAGTCTTCCAGAAGAATTACAATATGCTGCTAAATATGTAGCAGATGGTGGTCAGGATTTAAAAGGACTTTTTCAAGCTCTATCCCAAGTGGAACAAGTGAGAGAAATGGATCCAACAAATGACAATGACCAAGAGATGATTGTAAGGTCTTATCTTCAAGCTACAAATTTTGGAGATGCAGATGAGATAGAGGAAGAAGTGGTCAATTGGAAAGATCTTGGTCAACTTGAAAAGAAAGCCAAACAATTCAAACCAAAACTTGATATGATGCAAGAAGAGATGGTACAATCTAGACTTGCTCAACAAGAAATGGTTAAAAGACAGCAGGAACAAGCAGCAGAAACATATGTACAAAATGTGTTTGAAGCTCTTAGACCTGGAGAATTGAGTGGTGTGAAATTGGATAAGAAAGTTCAATCATTTTTATATAATGGTTTAACATCTCCCCAATATCCTTCAATAAGTGGTAATCCAACTAATTTGTTAGGACACTTATTAGAGAAATATCAATATGTTGAACCACGTTATGATTTGATTGCTGAAGCTCTTTGGTTACTTTCTAATCCTGATGATTATAGATCTAATCTAATGAGACAGGGTAAGAATCAAGCTGTTGAACAAACAGTGAGACAATTAAAAACTGAACAATCAAGAAACAAAGCAACATCTTCCGTAAACACTGAAGCACAAGATAGCCCAAGAAAAATAACAAGACAAACCAATATATTTAAAAGATAATTAACCCTTAATTTAAAAACAAAAACAAAAAAAAATGAGTACACCAGTTTTAAATAATGGTATATTTCTTCGTGATAACAACTACAAAACAAGTTCTCACGTTGATTCATATCATATGACACAGATGCTGAAATCAGCAGAACCAATGGATCTTGGTCCAGTGGATCTTTGGGCTATGACACAAAAAGTTGAAATGCCCCTCTATCAAATGAGTTCATTTGGTGGTAAAAATGTAATCATGGTAGATAATGCCCGTGGTGAATACAAATGGCAAGTTCCTGTAGCACAAGATCTTCCTTATTTAACAGAAGAAGTTTACACTACAAATGGAGCTTCAAGTGCTACATCATATGGTGCAGATGGTACAACCTTCAAAATCCGTTTAAACAAACGTACATTTGGACATGGTGATATCATCACTTATGACAAATACAATGGTGTTGAGATGTACATCACTTCTGATGATATTGTTCCATCAGGTGATTCATTTGTATACACAGTTCAAATTGTAAACAATGATAGTACAAAAGCTATTCCATCAGGATCATCTAGTAATCCATTCAAAACAGGAGCTAAAGTTTTCCGTAAAGGTTCTGCACGTTCAGGAGATTATGGAGAAAGATTCTCTGATATTGGAGATGTTCGTTCTGGATTCCGTGAATTCTATAACTTTGTAGGTGGTGCTGAAGCTCACGTTCATTACACTATTAGCTCTAAAGCTGATATGATGATGAAAGGTGGTATGAAAGCTGATGGTACAGTTCCAGTTATTGAATTGTGGAGAAACTTTGACAAATCAATGGATCCAGCAGTAACTTCTCTTGAGAAGATGGCTGAGAAAATGGGACCTGATTATGTTAAAAAAGCATATCAATCAGGACAATTGTCACGTACATTCTTAACTACATTAGAAGCTGCTCACTTGAGTAAGATTGCTAATGATATTGAAACCTATTTGATGTGGGGTCAAGGTGGTCGTCTGAAACAAGATGGTCCTGATGATATCCGTTTGTCTGTAGGTTTGTGGAAACAACTTGATAACTCTTACAAGCGTATTTACAATAAGTCTAGTTTTGACTTAGATTTGTTCCGTGCTGAGATTTTCAACTTCTTTAATGGTAAAGTTGAATTCAAAGGACCAGATCCTCAACGTAGTCTTGTAGTACAAACAGGTATGGGTGGTATGAAACTTATCAATGAAGCAATTAAGAAAGATGCTGTTGCTTCTGGTATGGTGATTAACGCACGTGAAGTTGGTGCAATTACAGGTCAAGGTATGGATTTGAATTTTGGATTTGCTTATACACAATATGTAATTCCTTTCTTGGCAAATGTTAAGTTTGTCTTGAATCCAGCATTTGATAATGTACATACAAATGATATTGAAAATCCACTAATTGATGGTTTCCCATTATCATCTTATAACTTTATCATCTTTGATATTACAGATAATACTAATGACAATATCTTCTTGTTGAAATTATCTTGGGATAATCAATTGAAATGGTGGTATCAAAATGGTACAATGGATTACATGGGACGTACACAAGGATTCCAGTCTTCTGGTCAATTCTCTGGATACCGTGTAATGATGTCTCAAACAATGCCAGCAATTTGGGTGAAAGATCCTACAAAAGTGTTGAAAATTGTGATGAGAAACCCAATTACAGGTGGATCATTCTAAATAACTTGCAGATTTATAAGGGAGAGCAATTCTCCCTTATTTTTCTGTATAATCAAACAATTTTTTATAACTTTATAAATTTAAAATAAAATGGCAAACATAAATAAATTTTCTCCTGTTTCCCCAGATACATATCTGAAAGCAGGGTCAGACATGGCTCTTGCAAAATTTGGACATCTCAATGCAATTGTAGATGCATATAATACAGTAGATACAGCTGTTACTACACTTACTACAAGAGTAGATGCTATTTCTCCATCAGCAGGTGCTTTGAAAGCTAATACTATTGTTGAATCTACTAGTGGTGCAGGTGTAAAAATTACTGGTCAAGAGTTAAATATTATATCAGGTAGTAATGCAACTTTACTTTTAACAACGTCACAATCAGGCTCTGTTGTATTATTAGATAGAGCAGGTGGTATTACAGTTACACTTCCAACAGCTACTGCTTCTACTATTGGTATGTATTTTGATTTTGTTGTTACTGTTACTGGAGTAGGTACTAGTCCAACAGGAATGTATAAAATAGTTACTGGTGCAGGTACAGAATATTTACAGGGTACTTATGGTACTACAGGAGGAACTACATGGGCTTTTACAACTACTGTTAGCTCAACAAATAGAGCATTTACAGCGGATGTTGATACAAAAGGAAGACTTGCTGGTAGTAAGCTAAGATTTACTTGTTTATCTACTACAGCTTGGCAAGTAGAAGGTATAGTTAATACATCAGGTACTGCTCTAACAGCATTTTCTGGATCTTAATACTTAATATAACATGAAAGGAAAAGAAAAAAAAGGTGGCAAGAAAGGTTGCTAACTTTTAAAACAGAATCCCCTGTAAAGATAGTATCTTTACATTCCCCAATATATGCTTATTTAAGAAGACTGGCAGCCTTCATTGGGGGCAGACACACTCACCAAACCAATAAACAAACCAAACATGAGTACAACAAGTATGGTGGAAATGTATCCACAAAACAAAAAATCTAAAATTGCAATTAGACCATTCTTTGACCCTAAAGTTGATAATATGGGATTGCAAAATTACGGACTAGCTCTTTTTGACAATGTCTTTCATGAAGAACAAATTGCATGTTTAGAAATGCATGGTATCAGAAGATATCTTACAGGACTAAATGAATTTGCTCCAGAATTCTATGATATGTCATTAGAAGATAAAGAAGCTAAGATTAAACAAATTAGACAAGTGGTTTCTCAATTAGAGAAAACATTAAATTCAAATGTTGTTGATCCAGATGATAAAGAATTTTGGAATAAGATTAAACTTCTTAAACCAGATAATTCAGAATTTTGGGATAAGATTAAATTAAGATGTGGTAATGAACCTATATTCTTAGATCCATCCACAGATCCATATGATCTTATTAAATTATATGCAATAGAACACGGAGGTTTTAGTATGATAGCTAAATCATTAGAAGAAGCTAAAACAATGAATAAGCCACCAAAATTCTATTTAGATAAATTAGAAGAAACAGCTAACACTAATACTGAAATTAAAAAATTACGTAATAAAGCTGCTGCTGAACTTCATAAGCTCTTTGATAAAAATCAGAATAAATTATTCTACATTGCTAAAATCTTAGATTTGAACAGTGCACAATATAAGAAATCAACACCTAATGATATCATCTATGACAATATGGATAAGTATATTAGTGGTGATCTTGTAGATAAGGATAAAAAGAAAACAGCTGAAAAGTTCTTAGATGTATCAAGGCTTGATATGGAAACTCTTAAAATTAGAGCAATTGTTAAGGATGCTACATATTATAAAATGATTGCTACAAAAGCTGATGGATTTGTTTATCATATGGCATCTGCTACAATGATGGGTAGAAATTCAGCTGATGTAGGAGAATTTTTAAAGAATCCTCTTAATGAGCAAATTCTGATTGATATTCAGACACAAATTGAAAAACATTGGAATCAATAATTTAAAAACAAACAAAATGGCAAAGTCACATCCAGGATTTAAAGCAGTACAATCACAAATTGCTAAAAAACAAGGAATTAGTCAAGAATCAGCAGGTGCTATTTTAGCATCAGCAACAAGAAATGCATCAGCAGGAGCTAAGAAAGCAAATCCAAAATTAAAAAAAGTCAAGTAATAAGCTGACAAAATATATTTAAAAGTAAGCTTATACACTGACAAAATAATAACACAATGAACAACAATCTAATACAAATTAAAATTAAGCAGAGGTTAAACAAATTAGCTAGTCTTGATTATGATAATATAGAATGTTGGCAAATTGCGGAGGCTTTTAATAAAGCTCAAATAGAATGGGTGAGAAGACAACTCCATGGTACTAATAATTATAAAGAAGGTGATGAAGCTTCAATAAGAAGAATAGATGACCTTCAAAAGTTATTAACCACTGTAAATATTGAAGGAACAATGGTTGGTCCAACATATTATGAAGTGGATTCTTTACCAGCAAACTATTTAGAATTTAAAAGAGTTTCAATTAAAGGTAAGCATGGTAAATGTCCTGATAGACCATTTGTGGTTTATTTAGGAGAAGAAGCTGATGTGGATCTTTTACTAGTTGATAAATTATCACAACCATCATTTGAGTGGGGAGAAACATTTTGTACACTAGTGGGAAACAAGATTAGAATCTATACTAATAATGAATTTGAAGTTATAAGTCCAAAACTGAACTACTACAGAAAACCTGTGGAAGTTCAGTTTGTTGGATGTATTGATTTAAACACTGGTAATACAATAACAACAGATGTTCAATCTGAACTAAAAGATGATATTGTAGAACTTATATGTGATGAAGCTGCATCTATATTAGCTGGTGATATTGAATCTATTATGCAATATCAAAGAAATGAAAAATCAGCAGAAAGAAATAATTAATAATAAATATTAAATAAAATGAAAACAATATCACGCAATGTCTTTAGTGCTTCAGGTCCTATAACATCCCCATCATCTAATTCTGCTTCTTCATATTCATCTGCTCCAGCTAATTCTTCATTAGAAGTTTCAACAGCTGCTTGTGTTTCTGAACTTATGAATGCAGCAACCTCTTTTCATAAACTCCATCTTAAAATTACAGGACTTGGATCTTTTGCAGGACATAAAGCTCTTAATGAATTATATGATGCTCTTCCAGGACATGCTGATGATATTGCAGAAGGATTTCAAGGTGCTGCTGAAAAACTATTAGATTATACAGATGTAGCTCCAAGAACATTAAATTCTGTATCAGAAGCATTATCATATTTAAGAGAATTAGTTTCTATGGTGACCACCCTTCAAAGTAAAATGCCATATTCAGAACTAATCAATGATCTTGATAATGTAAAGAGTACAATTAATTCTGCTAAATATAAATTAAATTTCCTAAAATAAATTTGGAAGTTTAAAATATATATATTATATTATTTATATAAACTTATTTATAACCCTTAAAAATTTAAAAAATTATGTATTTTAATCACGCGTTTAGAAAAACCCTATTGGGTGCAGCTACTACATCAGGAGGTTCTACTTTAAATGGTACAGGTGGTACATCAACAACTACTGGAGCATTATCTGCTGGTCAACTTGGTATTTATAATCAAAACTTTAGTTTTATTGATTACACAGGTGCTGGTAGTAAAACACCATTTTATCTTGTACAAGGATCTTATTTTACAAATGATAAAATTGGTTCTCATGGTGGATACCAAGAATCAGTTAAATCTAAAATGATTAATCCTAAATATATCAGCCGTATATTTTGGATTGCTGCTAAAGGTCCTCAAAATAATATTGTAAAAGTTCAAACAAATGTAACATCTAGTGTTTCTACAAGTGCTGCTCCTTATGCAAATACTCAGTATAGAATGCGTATTGATCTTAAAGGATCTCCTGCTTTACGTTTTTTATCACATAATGTATATCGTACAGTTGATGGTCAAGTTGTTGGAACTGATGGTTATTTTGTTGATCCAATATTAATTTTAGATCAATGGAAAACACAAATTAATACATTTCCTTTAACAAAAGATTTAGTTTCAGCTAGATTATTAAATCAAACAGCTAGTGTAACTCCAACAGCTACTACTACATTTAGTTATATTACAGCTGAAAGAACTGGTATTTTACAGGGAGATAGAGTATTTTGTGCTTTAACTGCACAACCATCTAGTGCTTCTTCAACAATTTCAGGAACAACTTTTACTGTTGTATCAGCAACAACTGCTTCTCCATTTACAGTAGGTATGACAATTAGTGGTACTGGAGTAATTCCAGGAACTAAAATTGTAAAATTACTTTCTGGTAATGGTGGTGGTGCTAATTCAACTTTTGAAGTTAATATTTCACAAAATGTAGCTGCTACAACAATAACAGGTCCAACAGCTGGTACTTTAGGAGCTTATTTCTTTGTTAAATCAGATTATGGTACTGCTACAGGTTCTGGTAATATTGATTTAGTAGCAGCAACAGATTTATATACACCTTCTAGTACAGCAATTTCTGCTGCAACTATAAGTGCTGTTGCTGGAACTTTATTTGTAAGTATTATTAATACTATAGTTGCTAGTGGTACATCTGCTAATGGAACTTATGTAAATATTGCACAATCAACATCATCTACTGCATTTTCAAATGTAAGTAATGCTTATCTTGAATTAACATCTGCTTATGTAGAAACTAAATTTGGAAATGCTACTTTTACTGTAACAGATAATTATGATTTAGAACCATTACGTATTTTTACATCATTTACTGATGATAGTGGTAACCCTAATCAACCTCAATGTTTTGGTAAAGCTGTAACTTCAAATGGTGCAACATATTATGCAGGTGAAGAAACTCAAACTATTTCTCAAGCACAGGGTATTGGTGAAACAGTTCTTCGTGAATTAATTCTTACTGGTAGATACCGTCAAGAAGCATTTGGAGATGGAACTAACATTGATCAATTCCGTATTAGAGAGATTGAAGCTAATCCAAGTGTAATGGATATGATGATTCTTTCTAATAGAAACAAACTTTATAATAAACTTTGCATTCTTCATAGTGTTCCTAGATTTAACAATCCTACAGGAGTATTTGATAATGATCAATATTTAATTGAAATTGCTATTCCTAATAATGTTCCTATTACACAAGTGTTTGAGGGTGCAGATTCTACGTGGGTGTCAGGTGTTACTAAAGTAGCAACAGGTAATAAAATTGGAGATTATATTGCAGAGTCTGCTGTTGCAGCAGGTGGTGCACCAGTTGTAGAAATTATCTAACAATTTCTTATAATAAAATAAAGAAGGAGAGATTTTATTCTCTCCTTTTTTTATTTGTATATTTGCAGAAAATATCTTATATTATTAGTGTAGAATAAATATAATAAATATGCCATTACAACACCAATTAGCTTTAGATATCCCAGATACTAACAATGTTAGTGTTTTTAGGGTGATGGATGCAAGTATATATGAAAAAACTTTAGATGTTAAATGTGCAACATTACAAGTTACATCTCCTGGGTTTACTTCTCCATCTACACATGATATGACTAATTTTGCACTATTATCTTATTCATTTAATTTAATATTAAATGCTTGTAGTCTTGGTTTTGTAGCAACTGGATGTCAAGAAGTAGCTCCAGCATTACCTGATGGTATATATAAATTAAAATATTCAGTTAGTCCTAATGATAAAGTTTATGTAGAATATTATCATCTTAGAACAACTCAAACTTATAATGTTTACAATCAACAACTTTGTAAACTTGAAATGGCAACTTGTGAACCTTCAGTGGAGATAAGAGCAAGATTGAATGAATTGAGACTTATTAAATCATATATTGATGCTGCTAAAATTAAAGCAGAAGATTGTCATGATCCTAATTTAGCAATGGAGTTATTACTTTATGCTAAAAAAAGACTTGATAAATATATAGGAGGATGTAAAGATTGTAATCAAAACCAATATTAATATGACAAATTGTTCAAATTGTGGAACAACAATCACTTGTGGATGCCAAGTTAGAACAGCATCAAATGGAACTCAAGTATGTAATTCATGCATATCTGATTATGAAATAAAATTAGTAATTGTAAATGCCCCTATAAACAATCCAGATGAGTAATGTTTTATTATATAAAGACCGTTATAGAGAAGAGTTTGCTGAATGCATGGCTGAAAAATATAGATATGCTCAGTATGGAATTCAATGTGCAGAATCTAGCACTAATTGTGAGTTGGCTTATCTTAGGAATGAAATTTTAAGTTGGGCTGAGAATGAAGATGCAGGTGCATTAACACAAGTTAGTGTTGCATATATGTCATGGCTACCTGTGACATTTAACGGTAATCCAGCAGCTTATATTGGTGGATTTAGTACAACAGGTCAATGTAGTGGTGGGGTGGCTCCATTATGTGATTTAGCAATGTCCTATCCAACCAGTAATGGTAATGTAAACATTATAGATGTAAATGTTGGTGGATGCTGTACAAGAATTAATGTTAATCCTAATATCACAATAAATGGTGGCTCATATCAATATCATATTACAACTGCTTCTGATACTTGGACTATCACTCACAATCTTGGTTTTGTACCTAATGTACTTACTACTGATGATAGTGGTATTGAGATTGCTCACGTGGTTACATCAGCTACTATTTCAGTGGTGGTAATCAAATTTTCTAAATCATTAACAGGATTTGTATATCTATCATAATGAGTACATTAGATAAAAAATATTACCATAATATTGATTTAGACTCTAATGAGCTGAAGTCAGGTAGAGTATATAATCTTACTACTATACAAAAAAATGCATTATCTTCATCTTTAACTGCAACAGATAAAGGATATATTGTATATGATATAACAGCATTAAGTCTTTACATATGGGATGGATCAGGTTGGACTACTGCTGCTGGTGGTAGTGGAACTGTAACAAGTGTAGCAGCATTGACTTTAGGTACAACTGGTACTGATTTATCAAGTACAGTTGCTAACGGAACTACAACTCCTGTAATTACATTGAATGTACCAACGGCATCATCAACAAATAGAGGTGTATTATCAAGTGCTGATTGGACTATATTTAACGGAAAGCAATCAGCATTATCAGGTACAGGTTTAGTAAAAAGTACAGCAGGTACAATAAGTTATATTACAGATAATTCTAGTAATTGGAATACAGCGTATACAGACAGAAATAAATGGGATGGCGGTGCAACTGGATTAGTTGCTGCTACAGGAAGAACGTCACTAGGGTTAGGCACATTTGCTGTTGTAAGCTATCCTACTTGGACAAGTGGAACTCCCTTTGTTAAGATGACAGCAGCAGGTACTTTTGGACTTGATACAGCTACATATTTAACATCTGTTACAGCAACAAGTCCTATAACATCTAGTGGTGGAAATACACCTATTATTTCTACATCAATGTCTGCTAATAAACTTATTGGTAGAAGTACAGCAGGTATAGGTGTAATGGAAGAAATTTCTATTGGTACAGGATTAAGTTTAAGTGCAGGTACACTAAGTAATACAGCTACATACACTTCTCCCCTTACTACAAAAGGAGATATATTTGTAAGAAGTACAGTAGATACAAGTCTTCCTGTAGGACTTAACACACAAGTATTAATAGCAGATAGTTCTACACCAACAGGTCTTAAATGGGGAAGTAATACTGCTGCTACACCAACAGGATATTATGGTGCATGGCAAGATAATATAACACAAACTGCTGCTGCATCTAATACAGGTTACGCAATGATTTTTAGAACAATAGATTTATCAAATGGTGTATCTGTAGTTACTAATGGTACTAATCTAACAAGAATAACATTTGCAAATACTGGCATTTATAATCTTCAATTCTCATCTCAATTTCAAAATACTCATACTTCTGATGAAGATGTAACTATTTGGTTAAGATTTAATGGTACTGATGTAACAGGGAGTGCAGGGTTAGTGAGTGTTCCAAGTAAACATGGTGGTGTAAATGGGCATATAATAGCAGGTTGGAATTATTTATTAGATGTAGTTGCAGGTCAATATTATGAATTAGTTTGGAGTACATCAAATACTCTTGTGACAATGGAATTTTATGCAGCAGGTTCTCCTCCTCCTTCAGCTGCTTCAGTTATTATGACTGTTACACAACAAAGTGGTATAATGGCTGGTACAGGTGTAACAGGACTTGGTACAAGTGGAAATATACAAACAGGAACAACACAAACTCTTGCTACAGGAACAAGTGGAACAGCTTTTAATATTGCTTCAAGTGGTAATACACAAACATTTAATATTCCATTAGCTAGTACAGCAAGTGTTACAGCAGGATTAATTAGTAAAACTGATTATGATACTTTTACTAATAAACAAGCAAATATAACAGGAGCTGCTACAACAATAACATCATCTAATCTTACAGTATCAAAAGCATTGGTTAGTGATACTAGTGGTAAAGTGGCTACTAGTACAGTTTCAAGTGTAGAACTTTCATACGTTGCTGGTGTAACAAGTGCTATACAAACTCAGTTAGATGGTAAATTAAGCACTATAAGTGGAATTGCTGCAAGTGGTAATTTAACAGGAACATACCCATCTCCAACAATTGCAAATGGAGTTGTTAGTTTAGCTAAAATGGCTAACCTTACAGCTTACACTATTATTGGAAATGATACAGGTACATCAGCAACCCCTTCAGCTTTAAGTGGAGATCAAGTAACTGCAATGCTTAATACATTTTCTACTACAGTAAAAGGTCTTGTACCTGCTGCTACTTCAGGAGCATTGCCTTATTTATTTTTAGCTTCTGATGGAACTTGGGTAAAGATTGGTACTTCTGCTATTGCAGATCAATCATCAAAAACATTGATTGCAAATACATCCGCATCTCCAGGAGCAGTAAGTGCTGTTGCAATATCTTCAATAACTACAGAATTAACAGCTGTTGTAGGAGATAGTGGAAGTGGTGGTACAAAAGGATTAGTTCCAGCTCCAGCATCAGGAGATGCATCTGCTGGGAAATTTTTAAAAGCAGATGGATTATGGGCAGTACCAACTACTACAATAGGTACAAATGTAGTTACTAATAGTATGTTAGCTCAAGTTGCAACAGCTATTTTTAAAGGTAGGACTACAGCTGGAGCTGGCAATGTTGAAGACTTAACAGTTACACAAGCCACTGCAATGCTTGATACTTTTACATCATCATTAAAAGGTCTTGCACCTGCCTCTAGTGGTGGCACTACAAATTTTCTTAGAGCAGATGGTACTTGGGCAGTACCAGCAGGTGGTGGCGGAGGTGGAACTACTACTAACCCATTTGTAATTAAGGCAGATAGTGGCACTACAGAAGGAACAGATTTATACACATTTAATGGATCTACTGCAAAAACAATTAATATTGTAGCTGGAACAAATATAACAATAACAAAAACATCAGGTACGTTAACTGTATCATCTACAGCAGGTAGTACACCTTCATCTTATAATTACATAATGTCAACTTATTTTTCATAAAAACTAATAATAATGCCAGCAAATACAACACCCATATTTGGATTAACACCAAATGTTACAAAAGTAAGAGTAATAACAGCAAATACTACAAGAGATTTATCAGTTACAGCTAATTCTGTTCTTTCATTTACTGCTGGAACTAATGGTTCTAGAGTAGAAAGAATAACATTTACACATGTGGCTTCTAATCAAACAACAGCTTCAGTTGCAGCAGTAGTAAGAATATATATAACAGATACAGCAATAGCTAATCCTATATTATATAAAGAAATAGGTATAGCATTAGTCACACCATCAGCTACTGCTATTGGAGCAACAACTCAATTAGTAATCCCAGGAGGTATATTTATTCCATCTGGGCAATTTATGTATGTGGCAACTTCCGCAACTACAACTTGGGATGTTGTAACAGAAGGATATGATTATTAAAATAAATAATATATGAACGGAATAGGAGGCATATCACAAAAAGGATTTACATTTTCAAAAGAAAAAACAGCAATAGGTAAAACTAGTTTTGCTAATTCTGCGTTTAATATACAAACTGAAAATATTGGAACTGTTCAATCTGATGTTAATGGATTATTATTAGGTAATCCTACACTTGCTCTTACAGGATTACACCAAGCATCTCCTCCAATAGTATTACAAGGAAATGGGTGGTCCTTTTCACCTACAAATGCATCCCAAGATATAAGATTTAGAATTGATGTTTTACCATCTGGAGCAGCTGGTAATCCAGTTGGAACTTTACAAATAGGCTCTTCAATAAACGGTGCTGCTTATGCAAATAGACTTACAATTTCTTCTGGTGGAGCAGTTACAATAGGTAGCTCACTAAGTGCTAGTAGTATAATAAATATTAGTAGTATAACATATGCTACTGGTTTTGGTAATAGTATATTAAATGTTGGTGGAATAATTAGTTATAAAACAACAAATGGTGGATCAACATTAAGTCCAGAAGTTAGTTTTAAAGGAGCTTTTAATCAAAATACAGCAGGTGCTAAATCTATTGTTTTATCAAATATTAATTCAGATCTTTTAGGATTTGTTGTTGGTAATGGATCTACACCAATATTAAATGCTAAAATTGATTTGTTAAATCTTGTTACTACAGCTGGAGCAGAAGCAGGTGATTTAGGTTTCTATACAAAACCAACTGGTTCTGCTGCTACATTAGCTTTTGTAATAGATAAATTAGGAGGTATAAGTAATACAGGTTCCGCAGCAGTTAATACTTATTGTGAATTAAAAGCAGGTACAACAGCAATTGCCCCATTAAAAATTACACAAGGTATTAATATGACTTCTTCTGCACCAGGTTCTATAGAATATAATGGTAGTCATTACGAAACTGCTACAAATAAAGCAAGATATGGTAAAGGTGGTGTAGTAGCAGATACATATGCAACTGTAAATAATTCTACAACAACAGAAACAAGTTTGTGGTTTTATGATTCTCCTATTGATTTTTTTAAAACTCTTGGTGATAAGTGTAATATAATAATGGGTGGAACTATTTTAGGACATGCAACAAATACAAGACAAATAAAAGTTTATTTTGGAGGAACAGCAGGAACTTTAATATTTAATACAGGTGCAATGAATGTTACTACTAGTGCAGATTGGAAAATTGAAATAAATTTACAAATGAGTGCTTCGTCAAAAATAAAATATATTGTTGATTTTACTTATAATAGATCAACACCTTATATAAGTACAGGAGAACTTAGTGGAACATTAACTACTACAAATAAAATTGAATTAACAGGAACTGGTGTATTAACTGGAGATATTAGTTTATATATGGGTGAAGCTTTATATTTTCCTGCATCTAATCCTTAAATTTTAAAATAAAAACAATATGGAAAACTTAGAAGAAATATTACAATTTACAGCAATTGGCTCATACAAAAGAAAAACTGTATATGCTTTTGCTGATTTTTTAGGCTATCAGCCTTTAATTGCAACATCACCTATAGATATTGTACCAAATCCTTTAACTAAATTAGAATATGTTCA
>Ga0208975_1000420_pt1 | contig 21092 bp, 32 predicted proteins | sample GreLakmeER78MSRF_FD_187700 | JGI IMG/M metagenome (GOLD analysis project Ga0208975, IMG submission 187700) | Freshwater lentic microbial communities from great Laurentian Lakes, MI, USA - Great Lakes metaG ER78MSRF (SPAdes) | ecosystem: Environmental > Aquatic > Freshwater > Lake | place: Great... | reverse complement strand
ATAACTCTTCAAGAAAGTCATTCTCGACTTTTGCAAGGTTTTCTTGTTTATTCGCCATCTGTAACTCAACAATTTTGCTCTTATTCTTGATGTCTGCTTCTTTGAGCATCAATTCAGCAATCTTAACCCTTTTATCAAACTCTCTTTGGTTAGCATCTGCCTCACTTGGCAAATTCTTGGTCAAAGATGCACTCATTTTGGCTTGCACCTCTTGTGGCATCAACTGAGCCTCAACAGACAACTTGGTAGCCTCTGCACGATTCTGTTCTGCCTGAGTAGTGCTGACAGCAATCTGCGCTTGAGCTGCTTGCAAAGCTAATTGTTGCTTAACTTGCTCCATCTCTTGTGCTTGTGGGTCAGGTTGGCTCATCTTGTCCAACATCTGTATCAACTCATACCTGTTAGATAGGCTTGAATTGGACAAAATACCCTTCAAGATGATTGGCAACACAGGCGTGTTCGGGCCAAGCGTCTGCAAAAGCCCAATAAACTGCTGTTGCTCGTACTCTCTAGCAATAATTCCAAGCGTAGCCGTAGGAATGAAGTTCATATCGACAGAAGGATAACGCTCTGGGTCGAACTGCATATAGCGGAAAGCCGCTTTTTGGATAAACGGAATCAAGAAATCCTCTTGGAAGTTCACCAAAGTGCGTTTGTACTTCTTGATGATAGAGGCAACTGCCATAGACATACCGCCTTGACCACCATCTCTAGCCACATTGCTAATCATTCCCTGAGAATCAAGAGTTCCCGTTGCTTGCAACAACATACGCTCAAAGTCTTTGGCCGTAGCCAAGTTGTTGGGGTCGCTTTGACCAAACTTGAATGGGTAGAGAATCTCAGAAGGTGCGCCATTGGTCAGGATCGCCTTGCCAGGCTTTACCTCAAATTTCATTCCCCGTGGGAGGCGAGTTGCGTCCATCGCAATCATGGGGCTGGTGGTCAATGCCAAGGAATCTAAGTGGCTACGGGTCTGAGCATCAATAGCCTTTTGCATATTGAACGCCTTCTCTACTGTGCCTCTGCCAAGTAAGCGATTAGGTACTGTGTCATCCTGATAACTTAAAACAGGCCGATCCTTCATCATGTAAGGATTTTCTTCTGCTTTGAGCAGCTGCCCATCATTGGCAATCACAACAATCGCTTCCACCATGTCTGAGTAGTCTTCAGCCACAGAGTTCTCAGGGAACAACTCAACAATGTCTTTGTTTTCCTTGAGATTGTTCAAGTACTCTCTTGGGACTAAACCATAGTAGGTCAGCAGAAGAACCTTCTCGTCCTGATATTGGCTTACCTCTTGGGTAGGCTCAAGGTCTGTATCCTCGCCAGTAGTACCAATATCAACCTTGCGATAGATACCCTTCTCTATGCCTTGGACAATCTTGTGAATCGAGATGTACTTCTCGATAGCCACACCCATACAGTCATCAATGGATGTGCCGTTAGGGTCAAACAAGAAGTTCTTGGGGTTGATAGGCATGATTTTCACGCCAATGCGGTCTTTTTCCATGACACCGATAGCCGCTTGCCCTTGCATATTAGGAATGGCTTGGGTGGCAGGGACGTACTCTTTCTCAGTCTTGACAACAATCTCGCCTATGCCTGTGCCATAGATTTCAGCCATCAACTCGATTTGATCAATCGACTTCCTGATTTTGTCTTTCTTAAAGTCTTCCATCAGTTGAGCCTTGATTAACTCAACATCTATGGGGTTGCCGTTGTAGTCTCTGATGTCATCTTCAATGTCAAAGAACTCGCCTTGACCAAAGATTGCTTCCATGATCTCAGCATGGCGAGTCTCTACGGCTTGTTGGGTAGCGGGGGTGACGATACGTGAACGCTCAGACTCACGGGTTTTATCTTCAGAAGCCCATTGGCCACGGAAGATGCGCTCGTACTCTAGGTATTGGGGAAGAAAGTTGGTATCTCTGTATTCACGCCAACGATTGCAATGGTCTGTCACAAAAGCCGTCAACTCTTTATCAGCCTCAGTTGGCTCATAAAATTCGTTTTGCTCTAGTTTGTCTGTTGCCATTTAAACCCCACTAATTATGTCCACAGGCTCCCACTCATCTTCTTGGTCATCTACAAAGTAAGAGGTGACAGCCATCTGATCTATATATGACAAAGCATCTGGCAAATCATCATGCACTCCAATGGCGGGAAATAAAAGAAGTTGATCTTTAAATTCATCCCAATCCTCCTCAGAGTTCAGCACAATACGCCCATGCTCAAACCGACCTTGGAGACTCCAGATAATTCTGTCAGCCTTTTTCCTGTTGCCATGTGTTAAGTCAACTATGTGCGAATATACATTATTTTTACGCATTAAGTCAGATAAATATGGCAAAACTGCGTTTTTTAGCGCACCCTTCTCTATTCCCACACTCAAAGGCTTGTATTCACGCATCTTCAATAAGATCGTTGCCGCAGTCTCACGGATGTCCCAACGCCCAAAGACAATCTCTTTGACAAACCATTTGCCATCATCTGTCACCTTGACCACAGCAATAGCAGTTTGGTCTAGCCTTTTCTTAGAATTAGCCGCTTGTTTGGCAACTTCCTCAAATCCTGCCAAGTCACAGGCTATGTAGTAACTGCCAAACTCAGGCTCAACCCCGTATTTAATCCATTCTTCCTTGAAGATGTCGCTACCAGCATTGGTAAAGGATGCCATGTATTCTTGCTTAAAAGCAAAGGAAGACAGGGTTTTCTTGGCTGACTCGATCTCAGTAGGGTCAATCAGGGGGTTGTCTTTTGTGGTGAAGTGCCAAGATTTCCAGTCTTTATCCTCTGCGCTTTCGCCCAATCTAAACAGATCGTAGAACCAGTTTCTTCCTTTGGGAGTTCCGATGAACATGGCTCTTCCTTTTTTATCGGACAGAGAGGCTCGGATAACCTGTTCCCACGCTTCGGGCTTGATGTCTGCGACTTCGTCAAGGACTGCGTAGGTGAGGGAGACTCCACGCAGGGTATCGGGTCTATCAGCACCTCGGACGTAGATACTTGCGCCGTTGATGGTGGTGATGTTTTGGTTGTTGATGTGTGCATTCTGTATTACCTCCCGACCTAAGTCCATTAGGACATCCCAAATAATCTGCCTTGCTTGGCCATTCGTTGGGGCGACGTACAACACCGCGCTGCCGGCTGGACAACGCAGCGCCTCTATTAACAAAGTAGTCGCGGCCAATCTGGACTTGCCACACCGCCGGCCGGCAGCTATAACTTTGAACCGCGTCTCATCCTTGAACACCTCTTGCTGCCAAGGCAGTAAGCTAAAGTTAAGTTCACTCATCTTTTGGTTCGATGTCCGTTATATCTTCTACCATGGTGGTAGCACCAATTCCAGTGATATTAATCGTCACTGCGCCGCGTTGCGCTTTGTCTTTCTCAAACATGCTGACCGGCAGCGTCCGGTCCATACACATCTTTAGCGCTGCCATCTGTCCGGGATGCTCATCATTTAGCGCAATGTCGATGACTTTTTGCGCTACCTGCTTGCCGCCGGACTTCAACATCAACTCTTTAAGTTCTTTAACTTTTTGATAGTCAGTCTTTGGCAGTACTTTTGGTGGCCTATAACTCATAGCTGCGTACTATAACCCCATTTTCCTTTTTATGTGGGTAGGTGGCTCCTGCAAAAGTTTCATCATAGCCAATACCCCTCCCCCCGTGTCAACTATTCCGCACGGCAGGCGGCCAGGCGCCGCACGGCCAGCGGCTGCAGGCAGGCAGCCAGGCGCGCCATGTGGGCCATGTGGGCCATGTGGCCAGCGAATTCGGACCGGCAGGAAACCGGCCAGGCGGCCGGCAGGCAGGCGCCGGCAGCGACCAGCTACCGCGCCATGTACTGGCCAGCGATCGGGCCGGCAGCGGCCAGCCGGAGGCCAAATGCACGATAGAAAAAAGCTATAGGCACCCTAAAGCTCATAATTTTGCACTATCTTGATATTTTCGGGCCGCATGCCTGGCCGGTAGCCCATTGTGTGTAGGTGGTGATAGATAACGATCAATTCATTAAAACCGCGCGAAAGATCACCACCACCGGCGGCGCGAATGATCGCGCGCTGCGCGGTCGTGAGCGATCGTCGCAGTTCTTTCGTGTCGGGCTTACAAGGTCGTGCCATGGCCGCATTCTACATTTGTGGGTCATGTGGGTCATGTGGCCATCACTTTTTAATCGCTGGCCCCTCACGGCTTATTTACGTCGACGTATACTCTAGTACTACTATATATATATATATATATATATTTCATGGATAAAATAAAATAATAGTCCACATGACCCACAAAAGGCTGAAACCCGCATGTTTATTGGCTCCGCGTGTGGGTCATGTCACCTAAAAACATGGTCCACACGCGGCCACACGCGACCCACAAACTACTAGGGAAAACACCTATAAAATAATTCTTGACAATGTAAGGAATAGCCTTACAATAATTACACCGACGCAAGATCGCGCCGGCATCCACTAAACGAAAGTAAACGACCATGACCGCATACGCATCCATCTACAAAGCACGCAAAGCTACCGGGTATAAATTCGAGCTATTAATCCACCGCGAGCCTAGCATCGCAGGCGACTCAGTAACTGCCACCTATTACTATCAAACCAAATACGAGGCAGTTAAGGCGGCCGCGATACTTGGCGCGAAAGCCTGGAACTATTAAACCGGACCGGCCAGGCGCGCAGCCTGGCCACCAAATCAACTAACCTAAACGAAAGTAAACCCATGCAAGTACACATGACCCTAAAAAGCGCGAATGTAAAAACCGGGCCGATACCGGTTTCAACTACTGAGCCCGATAGCTGCCCGGATGATTGCAAGCTAAAACGCGAATGCTACGCGGCCAGCGGCCCGCTCGCGCTGCACTGGCGCGCCGTCGGCGCCGGCACACGCGGCACCGACTGGGCCACATTCACCGACCAGGTCGCGCAGCTGCCGGCTGGCCAATTGTGGCGGCATAACCAGGCCGGGGACCTGCCGAAAGCCGGCGCGACAATCGACGCCGCCAAGCTCGGCCAGCTGGTCGCGGCCAATGCTGGCCGGCGCGGCTTTACCTACACGCACCACCGCGACGCCGCGTCGATTAATTGGATACGCCACGCCAATGCTTGGGGCTTTACAGTTAACTTATCGGCCAATGACCTACACGACGCCGACCGGCTCGCCGACCACGCGGCCGGTCCGGTCGTCGTCGTGCTGCCTAGCACGCAAACCAAAAACACAATGACGCCGGCCGGTCGGCCGGTTGTCATATGCCCGGCCACACAACGCGACGACGTGACATGTGCAAGCTGCCAATTGTGCCAGCGACAACGCGCGGCCATTGTCGGCTTTCCTGCCCACGGCACGCGAAAGCGCGTGATAGATATCAAGCTGGCCGCCTAGATTCTCAGTGCCTGGCCGTCGCAGCGGCCACGCGCGGGTAATTTCACCCGGTAACAGTAAACGAAAGTAAAAACATGGATATTAAAACGCGACACAATTTAGCTGACGCCTATATGAGCGCCTGGCACGCCGTAAAGGGCCGCGATAACCGACTAGTGGTTAACCCTGAGCCGCTCGGCTGGTTTGAAATAATCAACGCAGGCACCACGCGCCGCGTGCGCGCCGCTGGCCTGGTTAGCAGCTTGGCTGCACTGGCCGCACAATTGGAAAGGGCCACATATGAATAAACTATTCCCCAAAATACCGGCCGGCGCTCCGGTCCCATGTTTTAACTGTAGCGCGCCGTTGACCGACCAGGCGCCGACGCCTGGCGGCCAGGGTAACTATCGCGGCCAGTACCGCGCTTACTGTATCGATTGCCACATGTTTACATTTTTTGATTTTGAGAGGGTTACATCATGATAAAAATTATGCGAGCCAAATACGCCGGCCGCTGCAGCCGCACCGGCGCGCCGATACGGCCAGGCGACGAAATAGCATTCGACACGGCCACACGGACCGCGTATATAACCTGCGAAGATGACGCGCAGGAAATAAACACGATAACGTTAAACGACCAGGGCCGCTACCGCACGTTTACACGTAACGCGCGCGGCCGTTGTATCGACGCGCCGTGCTGCGGCTGCTGCACAATCTAAGGGGCCACTATGTTTAGTACTTATTTACGTTTAAAGCTGCCAGTGTGGGCCGGACACCGCGACGTTATCCGCGCGACTTATGGCCGACTAAAACCGAACGCGCGAGCACGCGAATACCGCGACGCGCGGCATGCTATTTTGCGCGACATGCTGGCCCACCACGCGACCGCGCAGGACCTACACGCGAGGTTTATACGATGACCTACTACACGACGAAAGCCGCCGCGCAGGCGCTGGCCGATAGCCTGGCGCTGCAGGACGCCGACGCCTGGCGTTATGAGGTCCAAGCTGGCCCGCGCGGCTTTTATGTGGCCGTTTTTGATTTTGACAACTATTTTTTGGGGAATTTATGAGTATTAAACACGCGACAATTTTTATTTATTTGGCCGCGCTGGCCGTGCTAGCGCTTGATTTATTTATTTGGAGAATCTAAACATGAAAACGATAACGCTAGGAAAAACGCGCTATACAGTGCGCGACGACCGCGACATGTTCGCGCACCACGCCAAATGCACCGGCAAGCATAAGCGCGTAAAGTCTAAGGGGCCGGAGCGCCGGCTTTATCCGGTTTTTATATCCGACATGAGCACGGCCGACTATGTCGGCGCTTATGAGCGCTTGAACCATGCTAAACACTTGCTGCCGGTAGCTTGGGACCAGCTGCGCGAGCTGCCATGCCTGGCGCCGGTCGGTGAAGACAGTTACAGCGAGGTGGTCGACAATGAATAACATACCTAAAATTTTGCAGGATGCGTTACGGCCCTTCGCGCCGCCTGCCCTCAGTACTAGCAGCGAGCGCGTGACGGCCGCGCTGGTGCTCGCGCTTACGGCGCCGGATGCGAAAGCCGCGCAGCAGTGCGCCGACATGGCCGAGGAATTCGCGCAGGGCTTAACTGATGACCAGGTCGAGCAGTGCAAAGCTGACGCCATGCGGAGGGCCGGCTTATGTGGTACGCCCTAGCGGCTTACGCCCTGCAGTTGATTCTAGGCAGGCGTAAAAAGTAAAAAGGCCCCGGAAGGGGCTTTTTTTTATGCGGCCTCTACCATGCGCCGCAGTTCTGATTTTGACATGCCGGCCATGTCAGGCGCGCAAAACACATGCTTTCGGTTGTCGTGCTCGCGCGACTTTATGCGGCCCATGTCGACCCAGCCGGCCTCTTTTAGCGCGTGTAGTAACGCGCCTTGCACTATCTTGGCGCCAGTTGGCGCCTGGCCCTGCAGTCGGTCGCATAGACCATGAAAAGGCGCGCCGACCACGCCGCGCGCGAATTCACCGGAACGCCTGCGAATAAGATCGACTAGAAAAGCCTCCGATGTGCTCATGCCGTGCTCGATCATTATGGCCTTGGCTTCGGTCATTGGCGGCGGCGCCGATGGATTCCAGGCGCTTACATCGCGTTTGTGTAAATAATCAGACACTGCAGCAAAGCCGCCTTGCCTTTGGTACCAGTTCCACAAAGCCGTGGCTTGCGCTTCGTTTAGCTTTGACGCCTCCGCCCACAATACAAACCACCGGCGATCTTCACTTGGCAGTGAGATTGCCACGCGTTCGTTTGAAAACGCGACAACAAAAACCCGGTTAAGGGCGTAGTACGGATGCAAGCCCTTGCGGTTGATTGTCAGTAGCTCAGGCGGCGCGGCGATGATTGGCTTTAGGGTATTTTCTAGCGCGCGCCTGTCCTTGGCTTCGGCTTGGCGTAACTCGGCTATTTCCATAACTTCGCATTCAAGCGCGTAGCCCCACTGCGAGTTTAAATCTTCGTTTTTGACTAGCGAGCAATTATGCTTGGCCTCGCCTCCGATGGCCCAAAAGAACGGCGCGAATAATGTATCCTTGCCCGATCCATGGTTGCCGCCCATTAAGATCGCGTGGTTTATTTTGTGCGTAGGGAATTGGACTTTGTGAGCTAGCGCGTTAAGTAAGTGCTCACGCTCGAATGCTTCAGGCACCATGCGCTCGACGTGTCGCAGCCATGGGGTAACGTCGCCTGGCACAGGTTTGGGCCTAGCATTTCGCCAGCGGTTGCCGTAGGTTTGCCCATCGCGCACAACTAACACCGATGACCCTGCGGCGTAGGTGATACCAACTAGCGCTTTGGCGCCTTTGGTTTGCCGGTTTTCGTCAAAGGAATAAGACGCCTCGATTTTGCGGCCGTTGTGGACCGACTTGCAACCGATGTGCCTAAACAATGCGTTGAAGGTGCCACGCGCCAGTTCGCGCCGGTCCTGCATATCAAAATAGGCGTCGTCTTCTTGGATGTAGGCAAACCGGTCCCACCATTCAGACTTTTCTACGCGGCCTAGTTCCTTGCGTTCAGTTTCAGCCACGATCGCGGCAGCGTCGTCTTTGAACATGTCGGTTGGCGTGAGTTTAGATAACGCCTGATCCATAGCTTGGGTTAAGAGTTCCTCGCGCAGCCCTGGCGTATGTTTAGGGCCGCCGTTGTCGGCCACCCATTCTAGGAACGTGTGCGAGTTTAGTTCTTGGCAGTGGCCGTGGTAGCAGCAATATGCACGGGTTGCCGGCATGTAGCGACCTTCTGGGTTGCCGTCGCTGTGCTGCGCGCTGTTAGGGCAAATGACGCCGGCCCAGCCTAGCCCATTAGGTTTTGACAATAGCAAACTGTTATCCGATAGCCAACGTAAAACGTCGTCGTTGCCATCGTCGGCCATCTTAATCGGGCGTAAAGTATCGCCTTGCTCCGGTTTAGGGATGACGTCTAGAGTGTCGCAGATTTGTTGTAGCGTGTACTCGCGCTCTGGATTAAATTCGACTAAACGGCTAACAAAGCCGCCTGCCGTAGGTTTCAGGTTTACAGAGCCGGGCAGTCGAAAATTGCGAACCGGATTGCGCGCGCCTGGGTCGGTGTAGCCGGCCTCTGCGATTGCGTCGACCGCAGCGACAAACGCAGCCTTGGATGGCTGCTCACTGAATGCGTAGCCCCACTGAAAATTACCAGGCGACGATTCGATCTTCCACGTCGGCGCTAGTGGCGGCTCCTTGGACTTGGTCCCGATATCATCCAACATTAGGCAAAGTACAAACTCAATATTGTCTTTGGACGCACTGACTTTGCCGTCTTTGAATCGGTCGACAATAAAGCTACCAGTGTTCACATACCACGCCTGGCCTTCTTTTGGTTTTTGCTTGGTCGGCAGATACGACGGCCACGTTGCGACAATGGCGCCGTCAGCGTGTAGCTGCACTTCGCCGTTTCTCAACTGTGGTTTTTGTCGTACTATTAAAGGTGTTTCGCCCTCTGGGGCTAGGTTGCAGATATAATCTAAAAACTCCACGTCATCTCCTTGTTGACAGAAAAGCCGCCCGGCAAGGCGGCTTTTTACTTTCCATATCTTGTCATAACCGACACACCGGCAGCAAGGGGCAAACCCTTGGCCCAGGCAGGCGGCGTACACATTACCTTCTCTAGCCTCGCGGCGGCTTCCACTGGATCAGCGCTTTCTAGCACGATTTCGTCGTGGACATGTAGCACTACATCATCCAATTGGCGCAAGGCGTGACGCAACAAATCATTGGCTACGGCCTGGGTGATATTCTCGCACGCTAACCCTTTCCAAAGTCTTGCACGCGGCCATTCTTTTGCATCTACTGCAGGCTTCCACGCCGCCTTGGCATAACTTATCCCGTCTTGTTCTAGTCTTGCGTACGGGTAGCAAAGCACACGGCCGGAAGGCAACATGTACCAAAGGTGCTGGCCATCGAACATGTACGTTACGCGGCCAACGGGGAACTCATGGCCTTTGTTTCGCATGGCACGCGTGTAGGATTCTTCTAGCTTTTGCCAGTAAGGCACCGACCAAGCATTATTTCTGCGCCATGCGTCCACCATGCGCCTGGCGTCCGACTCAGGCAAATACACTTTATAGATACGGCCCATGGCCGCGAAGGCGCCAATGCTGCCGGCAAAGCCGCAGGCCAACTCTTGCACCTTACCGATCTGGCGCTGATGATCGTCTACCGCATCGACTGCCACACCAAACGTCGCGGCCGCGTTGACCTTGTAAACGTCCTCGCCCTTAGCAAAGATTTCTAGTTTGCGTTCGCCGGCATAGCAGTTAGACAGCCACGGATTTACCCTTGCTTCTATCGCCGACCAATCGGCAACCACCAAATGGTTCCCGGAGGCGGGTATGAGTGCTGGTCGGAGCATTCCTTTGAGAACATCGGTGACGCGTTCGCCGTACTTGGGGACAATTGTGTGGCCTCTGACCATTGCATTACGGACTGCGTCGGGCTCGGCAGCGCACTTACGGGCGAAGTTATGAACTTGGGCTCCATAGCTTGACGCTCTGCCAGTAGCTGACCCACCGGCGAAAACGAAGGCACCACGTACGCGGGCGTCTTCTTCATCTGCAAGCGCTGCAAGGCGGCTGAACTTAGCAACCGACGACGCCCATAGGTCATCGGCGCACTGTATAACCTCGGCAACAGCGGGCGGTATCTCATCATCGTTCTCCTCTGCCAACGCAAGCAAATTAGCCCGCACTGTTTTGTCAATAGAATATTTTTTCTCGCCGTCTTTATGCGACTCCATCAGCTTTAGCGCCTGCGGGCCTACACGATCAATTACCCATTGACGCATCTTAGGAGAGCGCACGCTAGTGATCGCGCCTTCGGTTACTTCGGCCACGATCTGCTCAATCTCGATCATTTCATCGCTGGCGAATTTGACCGCAGCTTGGCACAGCGGCACATCCACCATGACGCCGCGATCGTTAATACGTTCGTTGACGTGATAGTCGGCTAACTCATCTTCGCTCAGTGGCCGCATACCTAGACTGACCGCACGCATGGCGCGCACGTCTTGCTCACAATAGGAGATCATCTCAGCCATAAGCGTAGCGTCTTGCCTGAATAAACCATTGGCCTGCGGGATAGACAGCAAGCGGATCAACTGCGCGCCGCGATGATCCTTCTTCATAGACGCGCCAGCAAAGCGGCCAACGTCTTCTAGTGAGCCAGGCGCGCAATTGGCGCGGGCCTGTGCTGCTGTGCAGTAGAACTGCTCCAGCTTGAAATTCATTTGTAGCACGTACCAAAAGATCAGGCGCTCAAACGCGGCGTTGTGGGCGCAGATCAAACCGGTGTGCTGGGCTACGGCGGCAGGAAATGGCTGATCTGGCAGCCAAGTTTGCACGTCGCTATCATCAAAAGCATAAGACATACAAAGCACATCGGTGCTCGCGTCTTGTGCGTAGTTGTAAACGCCTGCGGCTTTTAGGTCGCAGGCGCTACGGGTCTCGAAATCAACCCAAAGAGTCATCAGGTAGCCCGACGACGACGCTTAGGTTGCTCCGCTTCTTCCTCGACTTTTACGTCGGTGGCATCTGCATCCATAGAAATCCATTCGACAATCTCAAACACAGGCGTGTAGATTTTGCCATAGGACTTATGCGCGTAATGGTCTTTCTTCAAACGCACAACTGCCACTGGTTTGTTCTGGTCTTTTTCAACCTGATCAGCCAATGCCACTGCGAGCGTTTGAACTGAGCGCTTACCGCCTACCGAAGTAGTGGTGTAGCGCGCTTCCATTCCTTTGTCGTCACCAGATATGCATTTCAAAGACATGCCAACTTGTGACTCCCAACCTTTCTTGGCTTGAGGTGGGGCCTCATCCAATACAGGTAATGGCTGGCTTACGCTGGCCATCTTCTCACCAAGCACTTCGCCGTCGCCCCAGGCGATAAAGCCGTGGACAAAAGAGAAAGGATTGATGGCCCACAGAGAGTCGTCTTCGACTTCGGTTTGATCCGCGCCGAATACCCAGTGACCGGTCTTGTCCATCTTTAAGATGACAACGCCGGCTGCGCCTACTTCGGATTGGATTGTTCGCAACGACGTTGCCAACGAACTGACTGCGGGGAGATTTGCTTTAGAGAAGGTTACTAAACTCATTTTTAAGTCCTTAGTTGATTTTAGAAAGGGCTGCAGTTAACTGCTTCCCGATTTGCAACACTGCTGGCCGGGGATCACTCTCCGGGGCAAGCGTTGTGCCTGATGACACTGCCACGACAAGATCGTCAGGCAATGCCAACTTGCGCTTTTTGAGTTCCTTCTCAGCCTGTGCAGGCGATAGGACCTCTGGTTCTTTGTAGGCTTCAAGGCCCATTTCAATCAATGCGTCGGCAGCTTTTTTATCATCCACCCATTGACGTGTGGCGCGCTTTTGCACCAGTTTATACCCTGGCACAGGGACGCTATTATCTAGCATCACATGCGCCATATTTCTTAACTCTTTAATCCAGTCATCTAGCATGTCGGCCTGCACTAGATAAGACGCGATCAACTCAGGGTTGAGCGAATTAAGCGTCGTCTTTAACGCGCGTTCAGCAGCACCGGTCATCTGAGGGCAGATAGGTTTGGCGGTACACCAACGGCAGTGGTCACCCGTACGTAGAATTGCACTAGGCTGTTCAGCTTGTTTAACCGCACGCACTAATTGCGCCTCAAATTCTGCGATGCGTTTGGGTGTAGTTACCCAGCGCTTAACTGCAGGCGGCTGCACGATGATGCATTCGATCTCTGTGGCACCATCAAATGCCCACTTAGATTCCTCAGTACGCATAGCGGCTGCAGCGTAGAACATTAACTGTGGGTTTTCTTCCACTTCCACAGCAACGCCATCACCAAACTTCCAATCCAATACCACAGCGCGATTACCAATACGTCCGATAAGATCAGTGCTACCGAATACGCCAGGCAAGAGATCACCAAAGCCAACGCGAGTCTCAGCTTCAATTTGCATCTCCTTGTTTGGGTCGATCTCATCAAGCGCGGCCAGCGCGACTTTGAGTTTGTTGTCGATCAATTCTTGCGTGAGAACTTGGTCTTCATATTTAGTACCAAGAAAACTCTCAGGCGTTCTATCGCTCATCACGATCTCAGCAATGACGTTGTGCAACAGCGTGCCTTCGTCTGCGTATTTGTTACTGAGTTGTGGGGGCATCTTTTGCACCAAGGCGACTGAGCCTGGGCAGTTGATCACACGCTTTGCGGTTGAACCGCCAACAATATTACTGTGCTGCATTGCGAGCCTCCATCATTGCGTCTGCCATTACGTACGATTGTTTTGCAAATGCTTTTAACCCTGCGTTAACCTCAGAAGCTAATAAACCTTGCATAGCCTTAGCCGCAAAGTAATCACGCAATGACATGCCACGCCCTTGCTCTCTTGGGTTTATAGGTTGTGGAAATGCTGGAATATCTTTCATATTGAACTCTCCTTTAATTGATTGAGACTGAACTATAGCACAAAAAATAATAATGTGTTAAACTTTTTGACATGAAAGAAAAAATAATCGAAAAATATTTAGTGCAACGCGTCAAGGACCTTGGCGGTAGGGCGTACAAATTTACTAGTCCGGCGCACAGGGGCGTTGCCGATAGAGTAGTTTGTTTGCCAAATGGCCAGACTTGGTTTATCGAACTGAAGGCGCCTGATGGGCGTTTGTCAGAACTGCAAAAAATATTCGCGTCAGACATGGCGCTAATGAATCAGAGGTATGCATGTTTATGGAGCAAGGAGCAAATAGATGGTTGGATCATTGAGGCCGTATCAAATTGAGGCGGCTGACTTTCTGTATGAGCGCGACCGCGCCATGATCTTGGCGCCGGTAGGGGCTGGCAAAACTGCCATCACCCTAACGGCTATGCAAGACATGCTTTTTAATGAAGAGGTCGGGCGCTTTCTAGTGCTGGCGCCTAAACGCGTTTGCACTGACGTGTGGCCTGTGGAGCAGCCTAAATGGGCGCCGTTCCATGAAATCGCTGTGGCCGTAGGCTCACCCAAAGAACGTCTAGCAGCGCTAGCGTCTAGCGCGCGCATTGTCGTGACTAACTACGACAACCTGCAGTGGCTGGCTGAACAAGAACTTGATTTTGACGCCATTGTGTTTGATGAACTTACACGGCTAAAGAATCCATCAGGCGCGCGGTTTAAGGCGCTCAACAAAGTCATCGAGCCCATGGTGATCCGCTGGGGGCTTACCGGCAGTTTTACTAGCAACGGCTTAGAGGACGTCTTTGGCCAGTGCAAGATCGTCGACCAGAATCTGCTTGGCCGTGCCAAGGGCGCGTTCATGCAGCAGTACTTTGCGTTAATCAACCGCGAGTACAACGATTGGCAGCCGCGCCCTGGCGCCTTGGCTTTGGTTATGGAGCGTATCAAGCCGGCGACGTTTGTATTGGAGCCAGGCGAATACAAAGACAAACTGCCGGCCCTGCACACAGTTGAAGTGCGCGGCAACCTGACTAATCGTAAACCCTATGACGACATGAAGACTGAGTTTGTCGCGCAGTTCCCCAACGACCGCGCGATTGCAGTTAACGCCGGCGTCGTGACGGCCAAGCTGCAACAAATGGCGTCGGGTTTTGTATATGCGGATAAACCCGTATGGTTTGACACATCTAAATTTGAGCGGCTTGATGAACTACTGGAGGAAAACCAACATGCCAATACTTTGGTGGCGTACACGTACAAAGAAGAGTTGGCCGAACTCAAACGCAGATACCCAAGAGCCGTTACCCTTGACGACGACCGCGCTATTGAACGATGGAATGCTGGAAGCGTCGAACTTCTTTTGGTCCACCCCAAGTCAGCCGGCCACGGGCTCAACCTACAGCACGGCGGCAGTCGAATCGTCTTCTTGTCCCTGCCCTGGTCGCTCGAACTGTATGAACAAACAATCGGGCGTCTGCATCGTAGCGGCCAGCGGCATGACGTGTGGTGCTACGTAATGATTTCTAATAAAACAGTAGATGAGAAGATTTGGGCAGCGCTACACGACAAGCGTGCCTTGTCAGATATCGCAATGGAGGAATTGAAATGACTAGACTAAACCTGTGGAAAGCGCAGCTTAAAGCCGCGCGGTCCATCTTAAAAATACATCAGAAAGACGCTAACGCCGCCAATCGAACATTAGTAAAAACCCTAAACACAATCACTAAACTGGAGACAAAAATTGACACTTACCTGGCGAAAATTAAACGCTGAACTTAGGACCTTGGATGAAGTCAAGGTGCTGGAGATGTTGACCGACGAACGCGAAGTTGGCAAACGTGTGGCCGTCCTAGAGCGGCTGCACCAGCGCTATACAACCTTGCGCGCTGCACGCGAGCGCATCGAGATATTGCAGGAGGCAAGACGCCCATGAAGTGTCCCAAGTGCGAAGGCGACAAGATTGCCATTACAGAGACAATTCAAAATGAAGAGTTTACTTACCGCCGCAGATATTGCAAACTTTGTTTTTGTATATTCAAAACCAAAGAAGAAGTATTCGCAGGCGCCTTGCCTCAGAAGAACAGGTTAACCACACCCAAAGAAACTGAGTATCAAAAGACATTTGCAACCGACAACCTTAAAAGATTTTGGAGATAACAATGCCAACGTTCGAGTCATGGAGCCACGAAAACCTAGCCAACTTTGCCAAAGAATCGTACGCTAAGTTGCAACAGCAGCAGGACTATATTGAGCAATTGCAGAATGATTTGAAAGACGCGCTCAACGCTTATAGGAGCTTAATCAAATGATGCAAAAAGAAGTTGATGACAACCACCCAACTGTGCGAATGTTTTCGCGCACCATGCAAGAGGCATGGCCTAAAGACTATGTGAATGAAGACATCTTCACAGGCCCTTATCGTGAGCCGCAGATCAGCGACTTCGCCATCCTTTGCGCGCTAATCGCCATAGTGTGGTTCTTCTTTTATATGTTCACTAAATACATTTGGAGTTGATATGCGTAAACCAATTGGATTAGTTGTACCAATACAAATAGAGACGCCAGAGGAGAAGGAATTCTTTAGCGCAATGGAGCAAAGTTCTGTCAGGAAAGAGGCAATTCGCTATCCTAGTAAGGAGGCCAAGCTAATTGCTGAAGTTACAGTCTTGAGCGAGTTGGTTCGTGTACTTTCTGGCAGAGTTGCGGAACTGGAGGCAAAGTATGAAACCAGCGCCAACTAAAGACTATTGCCTAAAAATGGCAAAGTACTACCATGACGGGGGCTGCCCCAATCTAATGTGGGATTGGTTGGTTGTGTGGGCATTCCACGAAATGTATTTGGAGACAAGATATGTATGATGTCACGCTTTTTATTCTTGGTATGTTGGCGCCCGCCTTCCTGAGTGCGGTATTTACTTTGATGAAATGTTTGGAAGACGTAATTAGGAGCAAGATCAAATGATTGAAACAATCCTCACTATCTTTGTCTTGCTGTTTCTTGGCGCGCTAATAGGCGTAGGCGTGTTATTCGCCGTCCTTTGGTTTAGCCAAGAGAAGTAATCAGCCTAGAACCGCTAGAGCCTGCTGGACGTGCTTGATGCGGTCGTCCAAACCGATGGTCCCGCCATTTATGATGCGAGTTACTTTCTGATAATCAAGGGCATCCGCTGGTGGATTGAGTTTGTGGGTATCCCAAAACCAACCCGCTGTAAGGGCGGCATATTTAGGGGTTGCAACAAAATCAGGTTGCATAACAAAATCAACACCCAATGCTTTCCCTGCGTGGAAATACGTGCTATGCCCTGTGCATTGAAGCGCGCCTCTTCCCCTAAACCGATACCCGTCACCTGATGCTTCATCTCGGTTTCCCATACGATTGGCGTACACACTATTGGCTATTTTGCGTGGATTTTTCTCGTACTGCTTGGCAAACTCTAGGCTAGGAAAGCGTTTAGGCCATAGTTTCATCAAAGTCTCTGCACGATAGTTTAGATTTTCTTCTAGCAACCTAAAGTTTCCGCACTCATGTGAGCATTGGCCAATAAACATAGCCTGTTGATTTTTCGTGTTGATATTGAAACGGGAGAATGTCTCGTTTAGCGCGTCTACCCAATCAGCGCCAATGTGGAGTTTTGCCAGTTGTTCAGCGTTGACCATTTACTTTCTCCATTACTTGGTTGTAGGCTTGGATGCACTGGTTGAGTTGGGCGGTGTTTCTGTCTCCTTGGGCGACGATCTCTGCAATAGCTGCAAGAGTCTGTCGCTCAGATTCGCCTCCCTCTGTGTTCCGATCTCCGCTGGGAGCGGCGGGACTTGGATTGTTTTGTGGGCAACCTGTGGCTTGGAGGCGCACCCTGCCAGAATTAATAAGCCTAGTAATGTCAGTTTGTTTTTGAGTAATGGCATTGTTCGCCTCCTGAAGTTTGTACGATTGGTCGTTGATCTGCTTGGCAAGTTCCTGTTCTTTGGTTCGCGCCTCTTCATTTTTAGCCGCAATCTCTGATTGCATTTCCGCGTCGCGCTCTGCCCAGCCTTTATGGTGACCATAACCATAGAAGCCAGCCAAGGCCAGTAGAACACCTAAGATTACCCAAGGATTAGGAATCATTGCTCACCCTTTGCTAACGCCCGTTCGTTGGCTATTTCTTCCTTGGCCGGGTCGACGTAATCGGGCGGCGTAGTGGGTGGTGGTGGCGCGCGCCACTCTTCATCCAAGACAGGGTTGATCCATGCAGGCAATGCGCCAGATGGAGAAGTCCAGGTAGAAGTGGCAGTTGGTGGTGGGGCTGGTGGCGGTGCTGGTGGAGGTGTTGACATCTTCTCAGCCAATGTCTGCACACCCTTGCGACTCATCACGCCGCCGATGCCGCCAACGATCAGCAGCACGATGTCGTTCAACATCTTGGCAAACGCCTGATCGATCGGCGCCATGCTCTTAATGGGCTGAACGACAAAAGCGAGGCTATAGAGCATAAACATCACTATGCCAGCAAGGATGATTGTTACGATTAGGACTACGCAAGCCCAAACTCGTATTTCAATTTCCTCTTGCGTCAGAAGCCGATTGACTTGGAATTTGTGGGGGTTGGACAACTTGTTTCTCCAATATAGGTGCTACGAGGTAGTCGGGACAGTCTTGGGTGAATTGGCAATCAGGACGTTGGCATCGCTTGGCAGGAAAGTTCTTTGGGTCTTGGCAAAAGTATCTATACCTGTCATCACAGGCCATCAAAAACAACAATAAAACAAGAACAATTCTCATTTAGATTCTTTCAGTTCACGTTTCAATTTACGCAACTCTTTCATCTCTTGCTTCAGTTGGGCTCGCATATATAGGGTTTCCACGTATGCCATTGATGTTACTCCAACAATAAGACATATCGCTACTCCTATCAATATCCAGTAGACCAGCTTCGTAGTTGCCACATTACCCACCCAAAAAATAATGATATGAACATCACGGCAATTACCCCACTTGTTATCTCGACACAACGAATCTCATACTGTTCCTTACGCCATCTAGCCAATCTAGCCCTGCGTATCATCTCCGATCTAGCCCACGCCTGTTCTTGTTCGATCTTGGCGTGCATTTTCAAAAACCGGCTGTACAAATCCTTCAACTCAGCAGGCGCGTAGACCATTGCCTCTCGCACTTGCTCAAACAACTTTTCCATCTGCAACTCAATTAGCGCCCTCTCAATGGCCTTTTTGCTATTGTTTTGCTCTGGGTTGTAATTAGTTTTTGATTCCTCTTCTAGTTCGTGATAGTAATCGTTGATCTGCTGCTGTGTGTCAAAAAGCATCCCAAGTTTGTCGCCAATATCTTTGATGAGCTTGAGCTCCATCTCTTCGTAGGACTGCTGGGCGGCAACTGCTTTGGCTTTCGCTTTCGCCACAGGCTTTGGCGCATCAACAGGCTTGTCAGACTTAGGAGTGAATAGGCCAATGAACCACTGAAAGATTCCCTTGATTGCCTTGACATCTGCAAGGACGCCTTCGACTGTTTTCTTGGCGCCTTCCAACTCCATTCGCCCTTCATGGAGCATGTTGCAGCCTTGCTTAATAAAGCTAACTGCACCTTGCGCCAACATGAGAAGAGAGAAAGGATCAATGGTTTACTCCTGGGGTTCTGGAACGCCCTGCACTGCACCACGGGCCGCGCCAGACACAGCGTCGTTAAATGCATCAGCGACCCAATTAATGCCGTACCTTTTGCCTATGGCGATAGCCTCGTCAATTTTAGCGCGGTCAAACTGATTAATTTTTGGCTGCACAGCGTTAAACACTTTAACGGCGTCAGTAGGATTAAGAAGCAATTCTTTGATGCGTTGCTCAGTCATCTTGGACGCTTGATTAGCCCAGAATTTACTAGCCAAAGATGTAATGGCGTAGGTTACGCCAGACACAGGGTTGTAGATTCTTGAAATGATTTGTTCAGGCGGGATACCAGTTAGCATTTCAACCGGCGTCTTAGCGACAGTCTCAGTCCTAAACGGCACGTTAGTTAAGTCTCTGGTTATGCGGTTTGACACTGTTGCAAAGTCAGCGACCTTCTGCGCGTAGGTAGGGCCAAACACGCGGTTAAAGACAGCGGATTTATCGCGATCGTTTAATAAAGCAATTGGATCGCCGGACTTAACGATATCGTCCAACATAAATGATCTAACCGCATTGACGGCGTCTTTATTTTCGCCGTACCCAGACTTAGACATAAATTTGTTAGTAAAACTTAAACTGCCATACATTTGATTAACCAAATCTTTAGCGTTGTCAAACCCCTCACCTTTAATGATTTGGTTGCCGGCTACTTCTCTAAATGCGTCATCTAAACGCTTACGTTCAGCTAATAACACTTGTACGTTATTTACAGAGCCGCGCAGTTCATTCTCTAGCCCAGGTATTAAAGACAGACCGCCTTGGTTCTTTTTAAGCCACTTTTCGGCGATCTTAGGGTTAATGACATCGTCCTTTAGCGCAGCACGACTGAAGCTATCCATAAAGGCGTCGCGCGCTACACGCACGCCTTCTTGGCCGGTAGCGTCAATAAACTGGCTGACATTGGACTTGTTGCCTAGTAGCGCAGGCGCAATCTGTTCGACAAACTTCTTGCGGTCAATGTTGTTTAGCGTATCTGAATTGAACGGCAGACCTACTTTTTGCAAATAAGAATTATCCGCATTTCGGTATGCTGTAACAAATTCAGGGTCGAGGTTGTCAATGTGGCCACTGACGCGCGTTTTGAGTTCGCTTAACAGACGAATGTCAGCAGAGTCCGAGGTCTTACGCAATTGCTTGTTGATCTCGCGCTTTAGAGAATCCAAGTCTTCCACTGTGGCCGCAGAAAACTTAACGCCGCCTTCAATTGCGGGTTTACCCTCGGCCGTTAAGATTGCGCTAGGTTCAACAGTTTCTGGTCTAAAGTTTGCCCGTACGCGGTTGTAGATAGTTGGGAACGTCTTAAAAATATCTGACGCTTGTGCGCCAACCACAGAGTTAAAAACGTCATCAACTGCCGCAGAAGGCAATTCAACATTCTTAGCCTTGGCAATATTGAACGCTTCCGTGTACAGAGGGCGCACTTCTTTGTAAGCAGCGTCTTCTTTCTTAGCCAGCAAACTATCAATTCGGTTACCCAGCATGGTTGGGTCCATAGACTTGTCGCTGTAGACGTCAGCAATTTGCTCATCGATTGTGCGAAGACGACGCGCTTGTGGCGTCGCCAAATCAGTAGGTTTAATATTTACCTGTACTTTAGATGGGTCGCCAAACAATCTAATTTGATTGGCCACCATGGCTTGCTTGGCTTTTTCAAACTGATCGCTGTATTGAGCGCGGAACACTGGGTCTTTGGATGACAGGCTTTGGATGAAGTTGTTGATAACTGGGTTATCGGCCAACAACGAACTAAGTGGCATTTGCACAGGCGCGCCGCCTGGCGCCTTTAGATAGACGCTTTCCTGCGCTTTGGCAGCGTCGGTAAGCACTTTCATAAAATTGGGGTCGGCTGCACCAGCGGCTATAAAGATGTTGCTGATTCGGTTGTCAACGTCTTTCAGCAATTCATCTTCAGGGTTAGTACCGCGTATTTTGTCCCACTGGCTTTTTGCCAAGTTAAAACCTTTTCCACCTAACTCGGCGGTTTTTACGCCAGCACTAGTGCCATAGGCGCCAGTAACGCCACCAAACAAACTACCAAGAAACCGGCCAGTGCCTGGAGCACCTACTTTTTCACCTGCATATTCGCCGGCTTGACCACCGG
>Ga0208975_1000419_pt1 | contig 21125 bp, 31 predicted proteins | sample GreLakmeER78MSRF_FD_187700 | JGI IMG/M metagenome (GOLD analysis project Ga0208975, IMG submission 187700) | Freshwater lentic microbial communities from great Laurentian Lakes, MI, USA - Great Lakes metaG ER78MSRF (SPAdes) | ecosystem: Environmental > Aquatic > Freshwater > Lake | place: Great... | reverse complement strand
GCCCCAACATCTCAACCCGCTGTAGATAGAACGGTTGAATCCCCCGCAATGGTGCAAGGCCGCCAAGCTGACTTGTCAATGCCAAGCAAAATGGGTTTGGCAGCGGCTCAAGGTTTAACTTTTAACTTTGCACCAAAGATTGCGGGTGCGGGCGCAGCGGGGATGGACATCTTGCAACGTGGTTTTGATTCCACTCCGACCGAAACTTACGCAAATACCCGTGATTACATCAAAGGCGTAAATGAGCAATTTAGGGAAACCAACCCTAAAACGGCATTTGCAAGTGAGGTAGTTGGTGGCTTGCCACTTTTGCTCACACCTTTGGGAATGACAAGCAAAGCCAAGCAAACGGCAGACGCATTGTCAGCGGCACAAAAAATGTCAATGGCTGCAAAAATGGCGGGTACGCAAGGCACTATTTCAGCAGTTGGCGCTTCTGACATCAATCCTGTCACTGACCCCACAGAATATGCTCAAGATATTGCCAAAAAAGGGGCAATTGCTGCCGCCTCGGGCGGTGTTTTATCAGGCGCAGGGCAAGGCGTTTATAACGTGGGTAGCAATGTTGCACAGCGTTACATTCCCGAAAGTGCTAAAGATGCGGCACGAATCAAACTTGCTCAAGCCTTACAACGTGGCTCAAGTGCGGATGGCTCAAACACCGTGTTAAACCGTGTTGAGCGTGAAATGGGGTTAAACCCTAACGCAAGCATTGCACAAGCGGGTGGCCCAAGTGCGTTGGCTCAGTTGGATGTGTTGGCATCGATGCCAGGCCAAGCCAAAACGCTTGTAGAACGCAGAATTCGTGAGCAACAGATGTTTAGACCCGAACGCCTTGCAAATGCGGCAGATGAGGCTCTAGGCACTCAAAGTAAAGGTTTTACCGCCACATTGGACGCATTGACTGCGGTTAAAAAAGCTACTGCTGATCCTTTATACAAAAAACTTGAAAACGTATCGGTCAAAATTGACGATGATTTGCAATCTTTAATTCAAGCCTCAACGTCTGCGCATGGTAAAGCCGAATTGTTGACTCAATTAAAGAGGCAATTGCCACTTGATATTTCTAAATTAAAAGCGGGCGATGACGTTCCTCTTAATGTTTTGGATATTGTCAAGCAATCACTTTATGACTTGGGTGAATCGGCCCGTGGTGAGTTTGGTAAAGCAACAAACACAAGCCGCGCTTATGACGATTTGCGAGTGTCATTGACAAAGAAACTTGAAGCCTTATCGCCTACAGATAAAAATGGCTCAATTTACCGTCAAGCCTTGGATGCTTATGCAGGCCCGTCACAACTAGGCAATGCCGTTGTCAAGGGCAGAACTGCCATGAAGCAAGACGATATTGCCTTGTCTGATTTGATGGGCAATATGTCGCCAAGCGAATTAGAGGCTTTCCGCATAGGTGCGTTGCAATCTTTGAAGGATAAAGTTGGCACAGAGGCGGGTCAGACTTCATTGTTAAAAATGTGGAAAGAACCCGCTACAAGCAACAGACTAAAAGAGATATTTGGCGACAACTATCAAAAGTTTGCTCAAGATGTTGCCAAAGAAGCTAGATTGAAGCCATTAGAGCAAGTCGGCAGAGGATCGGGAACTTTCTCTAGGATGGCTGGCGCTGAAGATTTGGGCGTTATGCCAACCACAATGGCAGCGGGCAAAGCGGTAGCAAGTGCGGCTACGGGTAGCCCAATGGCGGCTGCGGGTGAGGCGGTAAATGTTAAAAACAGGATTGGTCAAGTAATCAATCAAATGCCTGAGACAACACGCAATGAACTAGCTAAAATGTTGTTGTTGCGTGGCCCAACAGGTCAATTAGAAGTAGAAAACACAGCGGCATTGATTCGTGCTTTAAACCAACGATCAACGCAATTGCAAACGGGTGGTGGCTCAATAATCGGGCAAAACCTTGACCAATACGGCAGATAAGGATACAAAATGAGTTACAACGGTACGGGCACGTTCAATATCAACACAGCGGGTCAACCCGTTGTTACAGGCACAACCATCACTAGCACGGCATTTAATTTGCTGACTGCTGATTTGGCTTCAGGTTTAACCACTGCGTTGACCAAAGATGGACAAACCACACCTACTGCGAACATTCCGATGGGGACGTTTAAAATTACAGGTTTAGGTGCGGGTTCTGCGGCTACTGATGCGGCTCAATATGGTCAATTGCAAGCGGGTGCAACCACTATTGCAACGGTTTCAGGCACAGACACATTGACGGGTACTTTAGCGCCCGCCATTACTGCTTATGCTACAGGCAATTTGTTCTCTTTTGTTGCAGTTGCTACAAATACGGGCGCAGCCACAATTAACCTAAACAGTTTGGGCGCTAAAAGCATTACAAAATCAGGCACAACCGCTTTGGTTGCGGGTGATATTGTAAGTGGTCAACTTTATCTAATTGAATACGATGGAACTCGGTTTCAATTGATTAACCCATCAATTTTGCAAGTTGCAAACGGTGGTACAAGCCTAACAACCCTCACGGCTAACAATGTTATCTTGGGAAATGGGACAAGCGCACCTTTGTTTGTAGCACCTAGCACAAGCGGAAATGTGCTGACCAGTAACGGCACAACGTGGCAGTCAACAACCCCCGCAGCTTCTGGCATTACAGCAGGCAAATCCATTGCATTTGCAATGATCTTTGGTTTTTAAGGAACTATTATGGCAAATCCTAATATCGTCAACGTAACAAGTATTCTTGGCAACTCTTTATCTGTTGCTGTTGGTACAAGTGCAACGCAATTGGCCTCAAACGCTGCATCAAGTGGCAAAGTATTTAAGATTAACACAATCTTAATTGCTAACATTGATGGCACATCTGCGGCTGATGTCACTGTAAATATCTACTCTGCGGCAGCTTTGGGCGGTACGGCATTAGCCATAGCCTCAACTATTTCAGTCCCCGCAGATGCTTCATTGATTGTGTCTGACAAAACTACAGCGTTTTATTTGCTAGAAAATCAATCAATTGGTGCGCTAGCTAGTGCGGCTGGTGACTTGGTTGCTACGATTAGCTTTGAAGAAATCACATAAGGACTACCCATGTCCATGCGATACAAAGGCGGTGTAATTTCCGCTACTGCCCCAACAACTTCTACTAGTGCTGCTAGTGGGGTATGGACACTTCCACAACAGTTACAAGCGTTAGCTGCTGGAAATTGGACAGGGATACCTCTTGTCATTGGTCAAGCCTACGCTGGTGGTTTTTATGCAGGGCAAATTGGGGTTAGCGGTGTTGCCACACACAACCTTGTTGTTGGGCCTAAAGCATCTGCATTTGCCAGCACTGCGTTGCAATTTAAAACCTCAAACACAAGCGATGCTGGCGCAACTTCAGTCATTGATGGCCCTGCTAATAGTGCATCAATGAACGATGCAAGTCATCCAGCGGCTCAGTTTTGTGAAGGGTTAACTATTGGCGGTTATTCAGATTGGTATATGCCCGCTAAAAACGAACTAGAAGTTTGTTATTACAACCTAAAACCAACAACAACAGCTAACGATATTTCTTCAGGAATAAACGCTAACGCTGTCCCTGCCAGAGCAAGTAACTATACTTCTGGAAACCCAGCACAAACTACTGTTTCGGCCTTTATAAATATTAGTGGAACAGAATTTTTTACAGACCAACTTTATTGGACTAGTACCGAAAAATCTGCAACACAAGGATGGTCACAGTATTTAGGCAACGGCAGTCAAAACTACAACTTTAATAAGAATTCTGCATATCGTGTCCGAGCCATCCGCAGAGTTGCAGTTTAAAGGACAACCATGAGCCAAAAATATCCAGGCGGGTTTATTACTAAAAGCCCTGTAGCACCAACAAGTTCTGCGGCTAGTGGGATGTGGACTATTGACCAAGCTATGCAGTTACAGAAGCAAGGGTTATGGCCCAGTCCTCCATTAGTTATTGGTCAGGCTTTTGGTGGCGGCTTTTTTGCAGGGCAAATTTCAACTGCTGGTAATAGCATTGCTGATTACAACTTAGTAGTTGGGCCAGTAGCATCCGCACAACAAACAAGTAAACAATGGAAAACAACTAATACAACAACTGCTGGTACAACATCAGTAATTGACGGGCCTGCTAATAGTACAGCGATGAATAATGCAAGCCATCCTGCCGCACAGTTCTGTGAAGGTTTGACCATTGGTGGGTTTAGTGATTGGTATATGCCAGCGAAAAACGAGTTGGAAGTGTGTTACTACAACTTGAAACCAACGACAACAAGTAACAATACATCATACGGCATAAATGCAAATGCAGTCCCTGCAAGAGCAAGTAATTACACGGCTGGAACACCATCGCAAACGTCAGCTACCGATTTTAGAAGTACAGGCGCAGAAAAATTTACGGGTGTCACTTACTGGTCTAGTACTGAGTTTTCTGCGGTTTACGCATGGAGTCAGGACTTTAGTAATGGATACCAGTATTACTTCAAGTTTAAAAACTATTCAACCCATGTCCGTGCCATCCGCAGAGTTGCAGTTTAAATTTTATAAGGAGCATCACAATGTACATTTGCATTACCGAAGTAGACGCAGTAACTAAAATAGTCTGCACTTCTGAGCCACAGCGCACAGGCCCATCCATGCCAGCCATCAAAGGTTGGACTCATTTATGGCACGACAGTTCTACATGGCCTGTATCCACAGCATCTGATGGCACATACCTACGTGCGCCTAAATACTATGGCACTTGTGATGACGATGCCGACACTACCATTGCGGGTGTTTTGCAAGTCTTAACAGAAGCAGAATTTAATGCAGCCAAAGTTATTGAGCATGAAGCTCGCAAACCTTATCCATCTTGGATTGGTTACTTGGACACAATGACATGGGCCGCACCCGTAGCAAGACCCGCTGATGCCGTTATGAACGGTGGCAATGTTCGCTATCAATGGGACGAAGCTACAGTTAACTGGGTTGCCCAGACTGCTCAAGCATGAAAGAGTTTTACTTTATCTCAGGTTTACCAAGGTCAGGCTCAACCCTGCTCTCGGCTATCTTGCGTCAAAACCCTGAGTTCTATGCAGATATATCCTCACCCGTACAAGGCTTGGTGGCATCGACCATCAATGTTATTACGGGAAGTGAGAGCAATCACCTAGTAGATGAAGACAGACGCAAGCAAATACTTAAAGACTTGATTAACGCTTACTACAAAGCAGTCACGCCAAATGTAGTGTTTGACACTAGCAGGGGTTGGACTTCTAAGACTTCTTTATTGAAAGACTTGTACCCACAGACAAAGATTATTTGCTGTGTGCGTGATTTGCCTTGGATACTGGACAGCTTTGAGCGTATTGCTGCCAAGAACTCTTTGTATGGTGCGACCCTCACAGATGACGAAGCACGGCAGACAGTCACAACCAGATGCGATGCCCTAATGGATGTAAAGAAGGAAGGCCAAGTGGTCAAGCCTTATTACTTCCTAGAAGAAGGTTTACTGTTAAACCCCGACATGATTATGTTGGTGGAGTATGAATCTTTATGCAAAAAGCCTGAGAGCGTTATGCGTGAGATTTATGGGTTTATTGGCAAGCCTTACTTTGACCATGACTTTAAGAATGTTGAGTATGAGAACGAGGTTTATGATAAAGCCTTGAACATGAAAAGTCTGCACACAGTTAGGAAAGAAGTAACATGGGTAGAACGCCCATCTATTCTTCCTAAGTCTGTATGGGAAAAGTACAGTGGTAAAGACTTTTGGCGCACACCCGCACCTGAGTTTGCAATGAAACAACTTTATAAGGTTAAGGGATGAAAAGAATTCTAATCATGGGCTTGCCTGGTGCTGGGAAAACTTACCTTGCACAGCATATTCTTGACCACTTGCAAAGCAACCGCAAAACAGTTATGTGGTTGAACGCTGATGATGTGCGTAAGAAATACAACGATTGGGATTTTTCGCATGAAGGCCGTATTCGTCAGAGCTTGCGGATGCGTGAACTTGCTGACAGCTACGATGTAGATTATGTAATCTGCGACTTTGTTGCCCCATTGGTTGAAATGCGCAACAACTTTAAAGCTGATTGGACTGTTTGGGTTGACACCATTAACCAAGGCCGCTTTGAAGATACCAACAAGGTGTTTGTTGCGCCTGAACAGTACGATTTTAGAATTACCGAGCAAAAGGCTGAAAAGTGGGGTGAGTTTATTGCCGCACACATCTTGGATGACCGCCAACGCCCTGTCTTTGATTGGCAGAAAGAGACTGTTCAGATGCTTGGCAGATGGCAACCTTGGCATGAAGGCCATCGTAAGCTGTTTGAGAGAGCATTAGCTAAAACTGGTCAAGTGGTTATCCAGATCAGAGACTGTCAGGGGTGGAACGGCTCAAACCCGTTTGCGGCTAATCAAGTCAAAGACTTTATCAAGCGTGATCTTGACCCTTTGTATCAGGGTCAATATGAAATTCAACTTGTACCAAATATTGTTAATATCACCTATGGCAGAGATGTAGGTTATAAGATTGAACAGGAATCTTTTGACAATGCTACTCACGCTATTTCAGCAACCAAAATAAGAAAACAAATGGGTGTCTAAATGTCAGAAGTAACTCATGCTCAAATCTACGAGAGACTGCTTGAAGTAGAGACTAAGGTAGATAGCATAGACAAGAACACAAAAGGGCTTGTAGAGGCTTTTGATGCCTTGCAAGGGGCTTTTAAAGTCTTGGGATGGATTGCCTCTGCCGCCAAGCCTATTCTTTGGGTGGGTGGGTTAATCATGGCTGCTGGCGCTATCTGGCAAACGTGGCTTAAAAAATGATGGATTGGCTAGAAGCTATTATTGCTCTAGCCTTTCTTCTTTGTTTTGTCATGGTGTGCGGTCACATTATCCTTTGGGCAATGCCGTGAAATGGCTAATAATTTTGCCAATATTTTTTACATTGTTAGCATCTAGCCAAGAAAAGAAAACTGAATATCGATGTGTACGGTGGGCATGGACGGGTGATGTTTATAACCGCAAAGTTGTTTGCCTACAGTGGGAAAAGGTTGTACGGAGATGATAGACCCCATAACAGCGCTAGAAGGGCTACAAACCGCCATAGGGCTTGTTAAAAAAGCAAGCAAGGTCGCTAACGATCTAGCGGGTCTGACCCCCATGATTGCCAAGATGTTTGACGCTAAAAGCGTTGCAACAAAGGCAATGGTTGAGGCCAAACGGTCAGGCAATAAATCCAACTTAGGAACAGCGTTACAGATTGAAATGGCTTTGGATGAGGCCAAACGCTTTGAAGCGGAATTACAGATGCTTTTTATGCAATCTGGCCGCATAGACGTATGGCAAAAGATTAAAGAGCGTCAGCAACAAATGGACATTGAAGATGCTCATTTAGCAAGGCAAGCCAAAGCTGAGGAAAAAAAACAAAAAGAAGCTGAAGCCGAACAAATGCAATGGGCGGTTGCCGTTGTTATTATTGTGATGTTTATTGGCGCAATAGGATGGGGTATTGCTGAAATAACCAATTTGTGCGCCAAAACAAGGTGTGGGCGGTGAATGAGTACCAAAAGCAATTTGACCTTTTTCTCAAAGTTTTTGTCAGGCTTTGCATTGCTTGGTGGGTGCTTGGACTGCTTCGCTTTTTGCCTGATGACTTGTCGGACAAGATTGTTAATAAATTACTTGGAATGATTGGACTGTAATGCTATCTTTATTTTCTACCCTTGGTGGTTTGCTTATTTCAGGCTTACCCAAACTTCTTGATTACTTCCAAAACAAAGATGACCAAAGGCATGAACTTGCTTTGGCTAGGGTTCAAGTAGAGTTACAGCTACAGATGATGGCTCAAGGCTTTGCAGCTCAAGAGCGTATGGAGGAGATTCGTACAGACCAAATTGCCATGCAGACTGATGCCCAAATGACAGAGGCTGCTTTAAAACATGATGAAAAGATTATGGAAAAGGCAAGCACTTGGGTGGTTAACTTTGTTGGTACTGTAAGACCTATTGTTACTTACATCTTTATTTTTGAGTTGTGTGCAATCAACGCATGGATTGCCTACTATGTTTACAGCAGACCTAATTTGGTCAACAACATGGATGATCTGATTAGGGTTACTGACGTTATTTTTAGTTCTGATGAAATGGCCATGTTGGGGGGAATTATAGGATTTTGGTTCGGAAGTAGAAGTTGGGCTAAGAAATGAAAATCAGCGAAAAAGGCGAACATCTGATGCACTTCTTTGAAGGCTACAGGGCTAAACCGTATCGGTGCAGTGCCGCAATTTGGACGGTGGGATGGGGACACGCAATGTACCCAGACCAATTAAACCTACCCAACGTGCGAAAAGAGGGTTACACAGGATTGATAAGGTCTGACTATCAACTAAAAGAAGGGGATGCCCGTGTTTGGTCTAAAGATGAATTGGTCAATTTGTTCAAAAGTGACATCGATACTTTTGAACGTGGTGTTCTTCGACTTTCTCCTAATCTTGCTAGTCATCAAAGCAAATTCGACGCTGTTACATCTTTTGCGTACAACGCAGGTCTAGGCAACTACCAAAGGTCAACCATTCGCATGAAAGTTAACCGTGGTGATTGGGAGGGCGCTGCTGAAGCCTTTATGAGTTGGACAAAAGCGGGTGGAAAAGAAATTTCAGGGCTTGTCAAAAGACGCAAAGCAGAAGTGGTTTTATTTCTTAGCTGACTTGATAAACACGCTAAAACTGTCTATTGTGTCTTTGCCAAAAGAAAGCGCCTCTAAGCGTTTTGCGTAATCGTCAAGGGCATCGTTCCAACCAGCGTCATAAGCAGCGCATACGGCCTCTATAGAGGCTTCTTGAACGCCTGTCATGCGTAGCAATGCAACCAAGTCATCTTTTGTCATTGTTTTGCCTCAAATGTTTGCCTGTAATTCTAGCAATCCAGCACAATTGACAAATCCACTTATGCCCCATGTCAACCCCGCCCTCGGGGGGCTTGACTTCATCGCATTTATTACAAGATCGTAATCTGTGAACGGGCTGATTGCCGCCTAGTCCGATTGGATACATTGCCATTCTCTTTCATTTCTGCCTGAATTAGATTTCACGGTGTTGCCTGTCAATTGGATAAGCCCAATGACTTTCATTTCATTTAAACGCCTAGCAACCTGATTGCTGTCAAGGTCTGTACGGGCTGAAATCCCATCTTTGCCTAAAGCACCGTGTTTTTGGAGACAATTCAAAATGGTTTGGTGGTGCTGAGACACAGCGTCTTTAATCAACTCCGCTGCCTCAAATGACGTTACGGGGTCATTGGCTCTGACTCTTGGGAATTCGGGAAATATTCTGTCAAACATTCTTTTGTAATCCATGATTGTTCCTAAGTGGGTGGGGGTACTGGCTGCTCGCCTACTAGCTTTCAAAAAAGTAAAAAACAGCGTTCCCCCCGTTAATCAAAATGGGATTTCTTCCTCATCCCGTGGCAGACCTTTGTAGTCCTCTTTAGGCTTGGGCGTGTTGAGATAAGCCCAACCGTTCCAACCGCCATCAGGCAAAGGAATAACGTCTAACTTGAGCATTGGGCCGTTCTTAGTCTCAATGACCGATCCAATGGTTTGATAGCGTGATTTTTCCACACCATCTTTGTTTTTGTATTTACCTGAAACAACGGTGATTTCGTAAATTTTAGACATTTTTAATTTCCATAAGTTGAGCAATTTTTACATCAAGTTCATTTAAGAATTTGACAATTTCTTCTTCCATTAGTCTGATATACATATTGTCCCGAGGAACACGTTTAACAAACAATTGAAGCTCTTGGGGTAGGCGGTTATCAAATGACACAAAGTCACACCAACTACGATTTGTGCAAGCCATTTGAAACTGCATCTGGGTGTTGTACTTGCCTGGCACTGTCTGAGACAGCAAAGTTTCAATGTGCGTTGCGGTGTTAGGGCATTTGATCTCTAATAGACCATCATCCCCCACAAGGCCATCAGGGGACGCACCCGCCATGATGATTGAGGGATGGGGTACAAACCCCACTTCATCTACTAAAACGTCTTTAAGAGCCTCATACGCAGCTCTTCCAAGGGGTTCTGTGTCTGTACCGTGTTGCATGGCGGCATTGGTAAAACTTTCCCCCTTTTCACCCGTTAGGCGTTCGCACACCAATTGAGCCATGTAGTTGTCACGGGTTGCTGAATAGCCCGTTTTAGTCTTGGCAAGCACATCGGCCACACGGGATGCGGTGACCTTACCAATTCGTGCTGCAAACCATTGGTCTGAGCGTTGTTCAATCATTTCAATCATAATTTCCCCTTTGCTTCATCTTTTGCTGCAATTACTTTAATCTGCCAACCCTTGTCACCATCACAAGCCGCATAAGCTACTCTGTAGGCTAGTTTCAGTTCATCTTGTGTACTAGCGTTGTGGATAGCTAAGAATAATTCTGTCATGCTGTTTGGGTCAATGGTTGACTCGGGTTCTTCACCCTGCGGAATATCATCTCCAGCGTAGATGTATAGACCGAGGCCATGCAAGCTAAGTGCTTTGGTCATGCAGCGCATGATTGCTGTGTTGACTTGAAAGGCATCAGGGCTTTGGATAGCCTTGTTGCGATGATCCATCACGGGTAGTTGGCAAGTCATTGGCTTGTCAAACATGGTGACTGTGACCCACACCATTGCTGTGCCGTTAATGTCCATGAAACATTTGTCACCAAACATTTCCACTTTGAACGTAGCTTTAGCGTCAGCTTTAAGTGCTTCAGCCCATGCCCAAGCCCATGACAGATAGGTTAAATTTGCTTTCTTTTCTGTATGTTCATTGACATTCAGTTTGAGTAGTTCTTGGACGTTCATGCTTCTTCCTTTAAATAAGCCGTGAGGCGTTTGATTCGGTCTGAGTGGTAGTCACACATACGCTTTGCATATTCTTGGGCGCTGAGAGCCACTAGCAGCTTACGGTGAGCCATTTCAAGTTCTGAAACCGCTAGTTCTTTAGCTGATGGCAAACGGAAATAATCTTTAAGTTGTTCAATCATTAGCCTCTCCAAGCTAGTAATACACCAATGCCGCCAAAAATGATGATGGCTAACACGCACTCAATCAAGGTTTGGATAATTTTAGATTTCATTTTGTTCTTTCAGCATACGGGCGTGGTGAATCTTGGTTTCAGACATGATGTGTTGAAATTCGGATAAAGGCAGATCACAAGAAATGTTGTCACCTTTTAGGTTAAACACAAACACATCGTAGATTTCTGCTGAGTTGTGGTCATGCGGCATATTGATTTCTGCGGGGTAGTAGTCATAACCTACTTTGACGTTTTCAAGCGTTGTGCCGCTGTCATAAGACACAACGTCATCAAAGTAATAGTGGAGTTTGTAGTCAGTCATTTGGTTTCCTAAAAAGACCCCGAGAAGTTCAGGGCATGACGCTACTGTAAACCAATCTAAACAAAAAATAAGACTTTTATAAAAATATTTGTAAATGTTGCTTTTTTGCAAATAAGTGTATGTAAATATTGCTATACTTGCCAAATGGACAAACAAAAAGCTATCACACTTGCAGGCTCACAGAGTGAGCTAGCTCGAATATTAGGAATCACTAGGGCAGCGGTACATCAATGGAAAACACTTCCTGATGGGCGGCTTTATCAATTGATGGTGTTGCGGCCTGATTGGTTTATTGTTTAAAATTGTTTGAAACACGGCTAGGAATGGATTGATCCCCGTTCCGAAAAGAGTTATCCCCTCTCCTGCCGCAGTTTCTTTTTTAGGGGTGAAAAAGGCGGTTATGCACTATTACCAGTTTCACATTGGTGACTATAAAAGCCACACGCACCATCTTTCCTTGTTGGAAGATTTGGCATATAGAAGGCTGCTTGACTTCTATTTTTTACATGAGCAACCCATTAAACACAGGGACATTGCCCGTCAAATTGGTATGCGTGACCATGAAGAAGACGTTATGACCGTGTTAAACGAATTCTTTTTATCCACACCTGAAGGCTTTGTAAATCCAAGGGCTGATAAGGAAATCAAGCAATATAAAGAGTTTGCTGAAGCAGGTAAACGTGGGGCGGCTAAGAGGTGGTCAAAGCCCCCCTATGAGGAGGCTATTAGCCTCCCTAATGCTACCCCAATAGCAACCATAAACCATAAACCAATAACCAATAACCAAAAGAAGACACTCGGCAAACGCCTCGCTTCTGATTTTTCTTGTCCATTGGAATGGGAGCAGTTTTGCCAACAGACAAGACCAGAACTTAGTCCTGTCAAAACCTTTGACCAGTTTAAAGATTATTGGATAGCCCAAGCGGGTCAGAAGGGTGTCAAGCTAGATTGGTTTGCAACATGGCGTAATTGGGTGAGAAGCACCAACGCACCTAAACAAAACCCTTATGACGTTGTGAGGCTCACAGTTCCATCAAAAAATGAGCCTGATGCCGCATTGGAAAAGATTAAAGCTGATGACAAAAAGGCAGTTCCTCCATCTTTAGAGGTTTTGGCAAAGATGGCGGCATTGAGGGCAAGAGCATGAATTTATTGCTAGATACTGCAACTGCATGGCAAAAGCAAATTCGAGAAAAAAGGCGTATAGAAAACCTTGATTCTGATTTGTTGGGTGATTGGTGGTCAGACATTGACGTTGACATAAAAAAAGCCGTGGTAAAGGAAGTTACTTACCAAATGGCTGAAAAAATTATCAAAGATTACGAATGGTTGGGTTGTATGCCCGCAGTAGTTTGGCATTGCTATGGCATATTTTTTGACGGTTACTGTGCGGGAGTAGTTTGTTATGGCCCTGAATATTCCGAGAATTTGGGCAAGATAACCCGTGAAAAAGGATTGGCTGGCGCTGATTGGTCTAAATACGGATATGAAGGAAAAATGATCCTTTTAAGCCGTGGTGCTTGTGTCCATTGGGCGCATCCGCACAGCGCAAGCAAGTTAATACGCCAAAGCATGAAAATGCTGCCTAAAAAGTTTGAAGTTGTCACATCCACGGTTGATGAAGCTGCGGGCGAAATTGGCACGATTTACCAAGCCTGTGGTTTTCATTACGTTGGCTCAATGCGTGATGGCAACCCTAAAGTCAAAAGCCGCAAGCTAGACCGTGATGGATGGCTAATCAACGGCAAAATTTGGACATCTCGAAGTATTCGGGCTATATGTGGTAATACCCAATTTGAGAACATTAAAAAATATTTTCCAACTGTGCAAAAAATTAAACAACACAGCAAAGGCAGATATTTTGCGTTTATAGGCACTCAAAACACTCAAAAAAAACATTTGAAGGCTATTGAGCATTTGGTTAAACCTTACATAAAACGCAGCCATGACACACCATGAAGCCACAGCAATCCTTAATCGTGTCAGAGAAGGCCAACAATTTAGCCACTTTGTCATTACAAGAGCGCTTGAACTTACGGGAGACTATGAAGCAAACGGAAGCATTGGAATGGATCAGGCGCTACCGCAAGAAAGCGCTAGAGGAAGGGCGGGGGGAAGCTCAATATTGGTGGCAACAGACCTTGTTGGACATAGCCAAGAAGCGTGGGCAAGCGGCTGCCGATGACCTACGCAAGCGCATGAACGAACAAAAGGACAAGAAATGATTTCTATCATGTTTACGGTGTATGGACACCCCGTTGCCAAAGGTAGGCCAAGGTTTTCCACAAGGGGAAAGTTTCCCGTTGCGTACACACCCGAAAAGACCAAGACCTATGAATCCGAGGTTGGAATGATGGCAAAGGCGGCAATGGGTGCGTCAGAAGCCCTAGAAGGGGCATTAGAGGCGTTTATTTACGTTACCTTTCCTGTTCCCGCCTCATACTCAAAAAAACGCACTGAGGCTTGTTTAAGCGATACCGAGAAACACACTAAACGCCCCGATTTGGACAACGTGATTAAAGCGGTCATTGATGGCATGGACAAAATCGTATTTTTTAACGACTCGCAAATTACATCAATCCATAGCACAAAGGTTTATGGTGAAGTGGCAAAGGTTGAAGTTATGGTGAGGCAAGCATGAGCAATAAAGCCGTGTACACCATTTTGGTTGTTCTAATTATTGTCCATTGGGGATTGGTAGCTTACTTTATAGGATTCAAGCCATGATTTTTACCTTACACAACAGCCAACAAGCCCACACCGTCCTAAAAGACCTGTGGCCCAAGATTAAAGAAACTTTGCAAGCGGGCAAGCAATTGCGCTTAGAGGTCAAAAAGGCCAACCGAAGCAATGAGCAAAACGATATGTTTCACGCCCTAATTGACAAAGTGACCAAAGAAATGAAAGTTGCGGGGTCAGATTGGGATGCCGAGTGTTGGAAAAGGCTGCTTATTGATGCTTGGGCTAACGACACAGGGCGCAAGATTGGGCGGGTAGTACCAAGCCTAGACGGTCAAAGGGTGGTGCAACTAGGGGTTCAAAGCCATAAATTCACTAAAGAAGAAGGTTCGGAGTTTATTGAATGGTTGTTGTGCTGGATGGCACAGAAAGGAATTGAGGCATGAGTTACATCATTGCATCCCTACCCCCCATGAAATGTTTTGTAAAACGTGAGTTTTTATACAACGATCACAAGGGGCATGGTGAGTTAGAACCCGCAATATGGGTAAGTCTTAAAGCCTTGAGGGGTCAAGTATTCCGCATAGAATCACTACTACCCGCATATGGGGCTTTGTATGACAAGCTACCCATCCATGCCTATGTTTGGCATACCGATGCGGGTAATTTGCCTATAGACACCTTGCAGTTATGGGATTGCATGGGTTACAAGTTTACAATTCTTGAGAAAATTGGCTTGCGAAACTTAGGTGTTAAGTTTTTAGGCAAGGATAAACAATGGCATTTTGGGCGATATTTGTTTACCGTGGACTTTTGCGCTGATGGCATGGAGCTTGACACGGGCTTTACCGAACAGGCCGAAGAACATAAGAGTTTTAACTTTATTGCGTTGGACAATGGGCAATTTGCCTGTCAGCCCAATAACCGATGTTTGTGGTATGACCAAAGCCTGATTCCCTCAGAAACAAAACACCCCGATTTTAAAGCCGCACAAAGACTTTGGACGGTAGATGGCACACGCAAATGGTCAGCGGGCGATGATTGGTTTTATGACATTGAGGAAAAACACACATGATGTGTCCCGTATGCAAAACCCGCCATAACAAAGTTTTAGACACTAGGGCAAACCCTGAATTTATCCTCAGAAGGCGAATTTGCGCTGATGGACATAAATACCTAACAAGAGAATATGCAATAACCGATGACACAATATTTGAAGCATCAGTATGTGAGAAGCCAGAAACTCCTAAAGCTAGTAGCGGGTTTAGCCTGTCAAAACTGTGGCATAGATAACGGGGTTCAAGCGGCTCACAGCAATTGGGGTGGTGGCAAGGGTAAAAGTATCAAGGCCGATGACAACCTAGTGGCGGCTTTGTGCCTCAAATGCCATTACGAAATAGACCAAGGGGCGCATCTATCCAAGGATGAACGCAAAAAAATGTGGCAAAAAGCCCATCAAAGCACCGTGGATAACTTGGTTGAAAATAATCTATGGCCCAAAGATGTCCCAATTCCGATATAATAAAATTGTAGTTGCCTTGTGGTGAGACTGTACTAAAATGCAATCTCACCACTTTTTTTAGGAAAAAGCATGGATAAGTACGCTGGCTTTGTCTCAAACTTTGTTCTTGCACTACTGCACTGCGGCACTAACGCCCACTTAATGCACTGGACAACCAATAGCTTTAGCAAGCACATGGCTCTTGGCACGTTCTATGACTTGATCGTTGACCAAACAGACGCCTATGCCGAGGCTTATATGGGCAAATACGGGCAGCTCAAGAAGTTTCCCAATGAGTATCACCCGCCAAATGCTGACCCAATTAAATACTTTGAAGTTCTATCTAAGTTTGTAATGGACATTAGGAAAGAGCTACCTCAAGACTCAGAACTAAATCAACTTGTGGATAACATCCAAGAAAACATTGATTCAACCCTATACAAACTAAAGTATCTAGATTAAGAGGGCGGTTAAACAGGCAATTGAGGATGTCAAGTGTGTAATTTTCCTGTTTTCTCGCACACATAGTTAAAGACCAAATCAACGCCCTCACCCAACAAGGTGCAAGCAATGACTGAAAACAACAAAACTAAACAAAGCCGCAAGGGTAAGACCAATAACCCCAACGGTAGGCCATCAGGAGTACCCAACAAGGTCACGCAAGAGGCAAGACAGGCCATAGCCTCATTTGTCGATGGAAACGCCCACAGGCTCGCAGAATGGCTCGATGCCGTTGCCGAGGGTGATCCAACTAACGATGTAAAGCCAAACCCCGCCAAGGCGTTTGAGTTGTTCCAAAGCGTTGTTGAGTACCATGTACCTAAGTTGGCACGTTCAGAAGTAACAGGCGCAGATGGTGGCCCGCAAGAGATGGTCATTAAATGGCAAGCGGAATCATAGAAATACCTTATAGCCCTAGAAAGCAGTTTAGGGAGTTTCACGCTAGAACCGAGAGGTGGGCTTGTTTAGTAGCTCACCGAAGGGCGGGTAAGACCGTGGCGGCCATCAATGACCTTATCAGGGCGGCAATCACTTGCAAAAGCCCCATGCCCTTGTTTGGGTATGTTGCCCCGTATAGAAGCCAAGCTAAGAGCGTGGCGTGGGACTATCTAAAATACTTTTCCCGTCCCATCACTAAGCAAAGTAATGAGGCCGACTTAATCATTGAGTTGTTAAACGGTGCAAAGATTAGGCTATTTGGTGCAGACAATGCCGATGCCATGCGTGGTTTAGGCTTTGATGGCCTTTACCTTGATGAATATGGCGACTTTAAGCCTAGTGTTTGGGGTAACGTGGTGAGGCCCGCCTTATCTGACAAACAGGGCTGGTGCGTCTTTGGTGGCACGCCCAAGGGTAAAAATCAGTTTTGGGACATCTACGAGACAAGCAGAAAGCTACCAAATGAGTGGTTTACCTTGTCATTGCCCGCCAGTAAATCCAAGTTATTGCCCGAATCAGAGTTACAAGCAGCGCAAGCACAACTAGCAGAAGATCAGTATTTGCAAGAGTATGAGTGCAGCTTTGAGGCGGCAATTGTTGGCGCAATATGGGGAACTGAGATGCGTAGGGCTAGTGAAGATGGGCGCATCACTAAAGTTGAGAACCAAATTGAAGTCAAGACACACACGGCTTGGGACTTAGGCCACACCGATGACACGGCAATTTGGTGGTATCAAGTCATTGCGGGTGAAATTCATATTGTTGATTTTTTTGCCCTTTCTGGTGGAACAATTGAAGAATTTGTGGCAAAAATCAAAGAAAAACCCTACAATTACGGAAAGCACTACCTACCGCATGATGCAAGGGCTAGAACTTTGGCAAGCGGTGGGAAGTCAGTAATTGAGCAGATGGCAGCGCACTTGGGCATTAACAACTTGGCGATTGTGCCTAGTTTGACGGTTCAAGATGGCATCCAAGCGGTGCGCATGGCGTTGCCTAGATGTTGGTTTGATGCTGAGAAATGCGCAGATGGCATTGAGGCTTTGAGACAGTATCAGCGTGAGTACGATGAGGACAAGAAGGCTTTTAGGCAAACGCCCAAGCATGATTGGACAAGTCACCCCGCTGATGCCATGAGGATGTTAGCAATTAGTTGGCGGGAAGAACCCACAGTTAAACCGCCTGACCCAAGTAAAGTGTTGATTGTTGGCCCTGAAAACGAAGTCACAATGAACGATATGTGGGCAATCCACAAACAAACCGCAAGGAGTAATCGAATATGAGTGGAACAACAGACCCTTACCGCTACCAATACGAACACGTTGCCGCAAGTCAAACTGCGCAAATATTGGGTGGCACAGGCGCAATAGGTGATTATCTTCACCGCATAGTTTGCACTGTATCAACTGCCGCAACAGGCACTGTTACCGTCCTTGATGGCAGTACTAGCCATGTGGTGTTGCCTAACTCGCCTGGCGATGGCATTGGCGTTTATAACATCGAGTTCAACACCAGATCAAAAAATGGCGCATGGAAAATCACCACAGGTGCGGGTGTTGAGGTGTTGGGTGTTGGCATTTTCTCGGCTTAATCATGTCTAAAGCAGGACTTTATGCCAATATTTTGGCAAAACAAGAGCGAATCAAGGCGGGTTCAGGCGAAAAGATGAACAAAGTGGGCAGTAAAGACGCCCCTACCGACAAAGATTTTAAACAAGCCGCTAAGACTGCAAAGCCTGAGAACAAATGACTGCCGCATGGACTCGCAAAGAAGGTAAAAACCCTGAAGGCGGGTTGAACGCCAAAGGGCGGGCGAGTTATGCAGCGGAAACAGGTGGCAAGCTAAAGCCCCCCGTAAAGTCAGGCGATAACCCAAGGCGTGCATCTTTTCTTGCACGGATGGGCGCTACTAATGGCCCAATGGAAAAGAATGGCGAACCCACACGGTTGGCACTTGCTTTAAAGGCATGGGGTGCATCGTCTAAAGAAGATGCCCGAGCCAAGGCAAAAGCAATTTCTGAAAGAAATAACAATGGCTGAATTAGTCCCAACGGAAGTTGACAAGTACAACACCCTTATTGCCACTTACGACAACGAGTTTAAGAAGTGGGAAGCACGCACCAAGAAGATTATTAGGCGTTACAGGGATGACACCCGAAGCGCAAGCGGCAATGACACTGCTAAATTTAATATTCTTTGGTCAAACGTATCAACTTTGATACCCGCTGTTTACAGCAAGATGCCAAAAGCTGATGTCAGCCGTAGGTTTGGCGACAATGACCCAATCGGGCGTGTTGCGTCAATATTGGTTGAGCGTGCGTTAGATTTTGAAATCGAGCATTACACCGACTTTAGAAGCACAATGCGTCATGCCGTGGAAGATCGGTTCTTGGGAGGCCGTGGCGTGGCTTGGGTTCGTTATGAGCCGCACGTTGTCCAAGTGCCTGGCCTGCCCGAAACTCCTGAAAACGATGACGGCTTGCAAGTCACCGAAGATGCGGACGAGGCAGAAACCAAAGACTACACCGCTGGTCAAGTTGAGCCAATGGAACAGATAGAGTACGAGTGCGCACCTACTGATTACGTCCATTGGGCTGATTTTGGTCATAGCGTTGCCCGTACATGGGAAGAAGTCACCCAAGTTTGGCGTTGGGTGTACATGACCAAAGATGCGCTGATTGAGCGTTTTGGTGAGGATGCGGCACGCAACATCCCGTTGGATAGCGGCCCTGATCCTTTGTCGAACTACGCAAGTAGCCAAAGAGAATATACACGGGCAAAAATTTGTGAGTTATGGGACAAAGAGACTGCCAAGGTCTATTGGTTTAGCAGACAAGGCAACAAATTTATTGATGTGCGGGATGACCCGTTAGAGTTAGAGCAGTTTTTCCCATGTTGCAAGCCTTTGTATGCAACGATGACAAGCGACAGCCTTGTGCCTGTGCCTGATTTTGTGCTGTATCAAGACCAAGCCAATGAGTTAGACATCTTGAGTGACCGCATTGATGGCCTAGTCAAGTCTTTGCGTGTTCGTGGTGTTTACGATTCAAGCGTCCCCGCATTGCAACGACTATTGACCGAGGGTGACAATAACACTCTGATTCCTGTTGATAAATGGATGGCGTTTAGTGAAAAAGGTGGTTTAAAGGGTGCAATTGACCTTATCCCATTGGACACTTTAGCTAATGCTTTGCTTCAATGCTACCGAGCAAGACAAGAGATTAAGCAACAAATCTATGAAATCACGGGTTTGTCAGACATTTTAAGGGGCGCATCACAAGCAAGCGAAACAGCTACTGCCCAACAGATCAAGGGACAATTTGCAAGCCTTAGATTGCGTTCTATGCAAGAAGAAGTGGCAATTTTTGCTTCTGACTTGATTAGACTCAAAGCGCAAATTATTTGCACCAAGTTTCAGCCGCAAACAATAATGATGTATGCAGCGGCAAGTCAGATGCAACCCGTGGATCAGCAAATGATTCCACAGGCTTTGGCGTTGATTAAAGACAAGCCATTGCGTAACTTTAGGATTGAGGTGGCGGCAGATAGTTTGGTGCAATTGGATGAAGCGGCAATGAAGCGTGAGCGTACCGAGTTTATTGGTGCGTTTGCGGGATTCCTACAGCAAGCCATGCCTATTGCACAATCAAGCCCCGAAATGACACCTGTATTGATGGAAGTCATGAAGTTCGGCGTAAGTGCGTTTAAGTCATCACAGCAACTTGAGGGTGTCATTGACCAAGCGCTTGACCAAATCAAGGAAAAGATGGCACAACCACAGCAGCCCAAGCCTGACCCCGAAATGATTAAGTTGCAAGCACAGCAACAATCAGAGCAAATGCGAGTTCAAGCAGATATGCAAGCTACGCAAGCTAAAGCGCAATTTGATGCTCAATTACATCAAGCCAAGATACAGGCCGAAATGCAAATGGAGCAAATGAAGATGCAAGCAGAAATGCAAGCAGAGGCGCAAAAACAGCAATTTACGGCTCAATTGGAAAGCGCAAAACTTGAGCGTGAGCAACAAATGGAGCGTTTTAAAGCTGAACTGGATGCTAACACTAAAATTCGTGTTGCTCAGATTAACCACTCAGCGTCTATGCACCCTGATGACATAACTGCTCAACAACAAGTTCAATCAATGATGAATCAAGACTTGCGAAGCATGATTGAGGCCATGATGAACACGGTAAACAATTCAAATCAGCAAGTCATGCAAAGCCACAGTAATACTGTTGGAACAATGCAAGAAATGATGAAAAATCAGACTGACAACAAAGAAATGATGAAATCTGTGGCTGAGATGATTTCTGCGCCTAAGAGGATTATTCGTGGCCCTGACGGTAAAGCTATTGGCATGGAAGTTGTCAAATGATTGAAACCATTAAACTTTTGCGGCTTGCGTAATGTCACAGGCCATATGGGGAACAGGTGAATGGGGCGTTGCTTTATGGGACAACCCCCTAATTTACCTTGATGACACCCATGATCCTGGCCCCGATAAGCTCAAAAAACAGTTTAAACGTGAGCAAGAAAAGAACAAAAAGCGCAGGGATGAGATTTTTGCGGCTTACGAGCGCATTGTTGAGGGCAAAATACCCGAAGAAATAATTGCGCCCTATGTTGAAACATTTGCTACAATTAAAACCAAGCAAAATG
>Ga0208975_1000418_pt1 | contig 21158 bp, 22 predicted proteins | sample GreLakmeER78MSRF_FD_187700 | JGI IMG/M metagenome (GOLD analysis project Ga0208975, IMG submission 187700) | Freshwater lentic microbial communities from great Laurentian Lakes, MI, USA - Great Lakes metaG ER78MSRF (SPAdes) | ecosystem: Environmental > Aquatic > Freshwater > Lake | place: Great... | reverse complement strand
TCTCGAAGTTGCCGTCGGGGAATGCCTCGGAGTTTTTGGCTCGGATGATGGCACTGGCGTATTCGGCGGCTCGGGACTTGATGCCGTCGGCTCCGTAGGCTTTCTCTACCCAAGCGCGGGCGGCGTATTTTTGCTGTCCGTCGAGGGCGCCGCTCGCGAGCAGGGCGTGGCCGAATTCGTGCGGCTCGATGCCTTGGCGTTTCGCGTCGAGGTTGATGTAGATTCGGGAGCGTTCGCCTGGGGTGGATTGCACGAAGAGTCCGGCGGACCCTGCTCCTCCTTGGGCTTGCACGTTGGTATTGTAGTCGGCAGAGCTCAGTGGGACGAAGTCGAGGCCGTTGCGGAACGTGCCCTGCATGACGGCGAGCTTGACGAGGTTGTCTGGTGTCTGCGTGGACATCATCTTGCTCACGTCTCCGCCGTTGAGTTCTACATCCACCAGCATGCGGGAGACGTCGGAGATGGCGGCCTGTTGGCGGCGTTCCTGGAGACCAGTGAATCTATCGATGCCTGCACCTGCGGCACCGAAGGCGACGCCAGCGCCGAGCATGCCGGCGGCTTGGTCGTCCTCTCCAGCGTTGTAGGCGAGAGCGGCGAAGGGGGCGTTGATGGCCACGCCTTTCACGGCGCCCTTGGCGAGTGCGCTGGATCCGCGCACGGCTTGGACGATGGCTGGGTTCGACAGCTTGCCCATGAAGGCACGCATCTGCGGAGAGAGAGATTGATTCGCTGCGAGTCGGGCTGGTGTGCTCTCGATGCTGACGAACTGGCTTGGACGCTCTAGGACCTCCTTGAAGACCTGCGGCACGGAGTTGTTTGCCAGCACGGCGGCGCGGGCGGCTTGGTCGAGGCCGTTCGTGGCGTCGGCGGCTTCGCGCATGATGATCTTAGCCGTTCCGGCACCAGTCTCGATTTTGCGGAGCACGCCTAAGCCTGCTTTGTACGCGGGATAGAATCCTGCGATGAATTGAGCGACCTCGGGCGGAGCTCCTACTCCGGCTGCGCCTCCGGCGATGCCTGCGCCGATGCCCACATTTTTGCTGTAATTGAGTGCCTTGCCTATCGTCGTTAAATCCTCGGGCGCGAGTCCCGTGGTGTTGGTGACGACCTTGGCGAAGCGCTCGGCTAGAACATCGTTGCCCTTTACTAGCCCGCCTGAGAGCTTCTCGACGACTCCTGCCGCCTGTGAAGAGACGAGCTTCATGCCGCGAGATAATCCCAGCGCCTTCGCTCCGGCTCCGAATGGAATTGCATTTGTAATATCTAATCCCATCTCGACGACTTGAGACTGCGACTCGATGGGGAGCTCGTTTTGGTTGCGTCCGGTGAGCACACGGGTGAGTAGCTCGGTGGGTCCGGCTTTTTGTCCCAGGTCTTGGTACTCGGAATCTATGCCTTTTTTGTAAATATGGTTCTCGAATTCCCAGTCCTTGAGGTCTTCCTCGTTGGTCGGTCTGAGTTTTTTGCCTTGCTCCATCTGCTGGCGCAGAAAATCGGGATCGCTAAATGTAAAGAATTCTCCCGTCGCCTCGTCGCGGTACTTCGGGTCGCCCTCGAGGAGTTGCTTGGCCCATCCTCCGAGCTTTAGTGCTTCAAGTGATGCTCGTCCAAAACCAGTCTGGAGCGTTGCTGGGGATCTAGCGATAGTCTCAAGAGGATGAGCTACCGCCATATTGAAGGCATCGCCGGCAGAGACAAGTAAACCACCCACCAACTTCGCTCCTAGCTCGGCGGTGCCTGGTAGCTTGCCCGCAGCGACCATTCGTTCCTTGGTCGCCTTCTGCTCGAAGAACTCGTCCCGCGTTGGGATGTACTTGGGATCGTTGAGGGCATCGACGGTTGCTTTGTCGAGTTCGTCCGAGGTGAATTCCTTGGGCTTGTTGGCTTGTTCGATGAGGTCGAGTTCCTCGGTCGAGTACTCTCGTCCGGCCTCGAGTTTTGCGACGGGTCCCATGGCGGGACCGCGAGGCGGCTCTTGCATAGAAAAAGAAGTCCCGTCCCCGACGGCCAACTCGGGTGAGCCTGTTGCTTCAGGCGCTGTTGGTGCGCTTGCTACGGGGGCAGCAGAGGCGGTGCGGGAAGTTTCTGGATTCTCGACCGGCAGCTCGGCGGCGGCCATGGCATCGAGTTCCTCGGAGGTGAATTCTCTATTGGGGGATCCAGTTGCCATTGGGGAGTTGTACGAAGCGTTGTCCGCGTATCACGCGGGATTGTGGAGCGGCGGGTTGTGCTGGGGCTGCCTGTGGCGGGGCTTGTTGGAAAGCGGCGGCGGAGTTTGGTTGGGCGGCCGGCTGTACTGGCGCTTGGGCTGGTGCAGGTTGACCTGCACCTTCGATGCGTGTCTTGGCATCCAGCAGGTAGTCCTTCCAGATCGTGTCGTTCTGGTGGAGACGCGGCGTCATGCTCTTCAGGAATTTCAATTCGTCCTGGGAGACAGGCTTGAGGAATTTGGTGAGCTCTAGCACGTCGTTATTAACGAGGCGCTCGAGCTCGGCGCGCTGCGCTGCCTTGGCATCGTTCCAGCCGCCAGAGTCAATCATCGCCCCTGCGGACCCATCCCACTTGCCCACCAGACCGTCCATCGGTGTATACCCTTGTGCTTTTGGGTTTGTAAATTTTTCGATCTTTCCAAGGACGAGTTGCTTGCGCACATCGATCTCGGCTTGTTCCTTCGCCTTGGCGATGGTCTCTTGCTCTAGCTTGCCGATATCGAGTTTGGTTTTTTGTAATCCAAATTGAGCCGCTTGCGATTCCGCTTGAGCTTTCGGCGTGGATTGCTCGGAAAGCTTGGTGTTAAATTGCTCCACAAACTGCGCCGCTGCGGCAGGAGTGTATTGCACCCCCTGCTTCATGTTGCGCAGCATTTGTTGTTGGGCAGGAGGCAGCCGGTCGAAGTCTTCCTGCGATTGCACGACGATGCTTGAGAAATCAAAGCTATTCCCCTTCGCCGGCGAGACGGCAGGCGGCGTTGGTGGCGTATTTTGGCTTTGATTCACCAGATTGTAGTTTTGATTGAAACTGATGATATCTTCGTCTTGGAGTGAGGGGTCCATAATTAGCGTACGACGTTCCAGTTCACGTTAGGTCCGGCATAGGGTTGCGCAGCAGGAGCGGCATTCGTTCCCATCGGCACTTGGTTCGCGGGCACTTGGTTTTGAATGGCATTCCGCTGCCCAAAGCCTTGAATCTGCGCGGTGAGGTATTGGTTTTTCAGAATTTGATCAAATTGCGCCTGTTTTGGGACGATCATGCCTTGCTTGGCACCGAGAGACATCTTGCTGAATTTGTCTAGCTCATCTTGAGACATGAGAGGAGTTTGGCCGTCAATGCCTGGCGTTTGGGAATATTGGCCGGCCAACGAATCCAGATACTCAGATGTCATCTTGTTCTCGCCGGCCTTCGTCATCCCCCCCGCGATGGATCCTGCGGCGGATTCGAGGCCGTCGGAGATGCCTTTGGAAAATTGTTGCATGCCTTGCATGTAAGATTGCGCGGAGTTGGCTCCGGCGTTGGCGAGGATGTTGCCTATATTGGACGAGATCGGGGGGGCGTATTGCATTGTTTTAGGTGGTTGGGAGGTTTTTGGATTGGCGGGCTTCTAGGCAGAGTGGACTGCCTGGCTGGAAGGCTCGGCAGGCTTGTGGGCGTAAAAAGTATATTGAGCAGGAGACTCCTCTCCCCACCTCGCCACGGAGGGCGATGCAGCGTCCGCAGGGGTCGGTCTTGAGCAGCGGGTAGTCGGTGCGGAGGTAGTCGGCAGGGATGCCAGCGGCGTCGGAGCGGTCGCGCCGCAGCACGGGCCAGCTCCACTTATGGCTGCAACATGCTCCACACCGTTGACAGTTGTATTCTTCCATGTGGGTTGAAATCCTTGAGCTTGACTTGAAAAATCGATGTAAGGCGCAAGGTGAGAAATGTTGTTTGTTTGGGCGTTTAGTTTTGGGCAATGAACGGTGTCGGAAAGGTGGCGGTTCACGCAGTTGAGGCAAACTGGGTAGTAATCGGCATTTTGCGATTTGTCGTTTTTGTGCTGCCAGCTTGCGTTTGATTTGATGTATCGGGAGTCATCATTAGGAACTCCCTCGGATTCGAGATAGTTCCAGACATCTGCATCCGTCCATTCGCGCATTGGGAAGAATTGCCACGGGGCTCCGTCCGGTCTGACGACATCTTGCGCAAGCGGGACTTGGCCTTTAATTAGGTCGATGTCCGACGATTTCTGGCCGTGAAAAACAGAATCCCACGGGAAATTAAAACGTCCGGTGGGGCGCTGCAAGGCGTCAAGCCCGCAAGTGTAAGGCTCTCCATCTTTTGGGTGCTCTGTGCCTAGAAAAAGCAAAAGAACTTTATGCGGCGCCATTTCGTAGCCTTTGACTAAATCAAAACGAGGTTTGCCTGATTCAATATCGTAGCCATCTTGGAGCGCATAAGCGTAGGGCGCCCAGTCATACATTTCGAGATCCCACTCCCGAGCGAGTAGGTCAGAGTGAGCATACCTTTGGCGGAAACGGGGCTCGCGCCATTGGATCACCGGCAACTTCACTCCTACCTTGAAAAGCAGGAGATGGAGCATAGCCGTGCTATCCTTACCGCCACTCCACAGCACGGCAGGGTTATTTACCTGATCCAGCCAGGCACTCATTTTAGATACGGTATTTTGAATTAGATTCATTAGATAGCGCCACCAATTATCATCGACCCGCCAACACTTCCCGCTGCTGACAATCCCGCTCCGGCGATAGAGCCCCACATTCCAGACTGACCGGCGCTATACGCAGAGTCCGCTTGCATCTTAGCCCCAGCTATACCGCCGACCATATCCATTGAGGCACCGGCGACTTGGCTACCCAGGCCATTGACGAGATAGGTGTTACCCAGCCCGAGATTTTTGAAAAGCGGATTCATAGCCGTGTATTGGCTCATCATGTTGAGCTCTGCATTTACCCCCGCCGCATTTTTGCCTTCGATATAGTTCGAGGCCGCGCCGAGTTGGTTGAGATTCTGCTGGACTCCGGCCAAACGGTTAGCCTCGTTTGTCGTGGCAACCTGGAGTCCGGTCTGTTGGTTCGCGAGAGCGGCCTGCTGTGCGAGTTGGGCATTCGTCGTGCCGAGAGAGAGCGCCGTCTGTTGGTTCGCAAGGTTCGCCGCTTGAGTATAGCCAGCGTTGGCGAGGTTCGCCGCTTGTGTGTTGCTAGCATTGTATTGCCCCGTATTAAATGCCGTTAGTTGGTTCGCCTGCGCTGCGCGGAGAGCGGCGTCTTGGTTCGCCACATTAGCTGTCTGCCGGAGACCGGCATTGTATTGCTCGGTCTGCATTCCTGCCGCTTGGTTGGCAAGGTTCGCCGCTTGAGTATAGCCAGCGTTGGCGAGGTTCGCCGCTTGTGTGTTGCTAGCATTGTATTGCCCCGTATTAAATGCCGTTAGTTGGTTCGCCTGCGCTGCGCGGAGAGCGGCATCTTGGTTCGCCGCATTAGCTGTCTGCCGGAGACCAGCGTTATATTGCTCGGTCTGCATGCCCGCCGCTTGGTTGAGTCCGCTTGCACGCAGAGCGGCGTCTTGGTTGGCCAGGTTCGCTTGTTGAGCATAGCCCGCATTGGCTTGGTTGACGCTTATCTCGGCCGCTTGGTTGGCCCGAGCCGCATCCATGCCCGCAGCTTGGTTTGCCAGGGAAAGTTGCGTTGCTTTGGCTTGGTTCGAGCGAACCGCATCGAGGGACAGGGCGGAGTTCTGCTGCTGGCGAACAATATCGGAATTTTGCACGGCGGACGCAAATGCTCCGTCTTGCTGGAATCTTTGCTGGGAGTAGCGGTCACGGTTAAGGAGTTCTCCTGCCAGAGCTGAGTTGCCGGTCGCCATGCCACGCGCCGCATATCCTGCTCGGGCAGATTGCACCGCATCCCGAGACGCCTCGGAAGAGAGACGTCCATTTAAACCAATCCGGTCTTGCGCGGTCTGGTAGAGGCTTTGTCCGAGTTGGCCTTGGTCGACTTGTTGCGCCGAGATGTTATCGACGGGAGCGGCGGCGAGCGCTCCAAGTTGCGGTACATTACTAATTCTTGCACCGGCCACATCGCCGCTGGCGACTCGCTCAAAAGCTCCCGCTTGCTGCGCTTGTATTTGTTGGGCCGTGATGTCAGCCACGTTTCCCATCTGAGAAGCTGCGGCACTCGCTCCTGTCACGTTCTGGTAAGCTCCCGCTTGCTGCGCTTGCATTTGTTGAGCCGTGATGTCAGCCACATTTCCCATCTGAGAAGCTGCGGCACTCGCTCCTTTCACGTTGGCCACGGCACCGATTTCGGATCCCGTGATCGGTTTTACGGCAATGTCCTTGCTGGCGTAACCCTGGGAGTTCGCTTTAACAAAAGCCGCGCCTTCAGTCGTGCTCTGGCCCAGCTTTGCAGAGTAAGCACCGGCCTTGTCTAGCGCGGCGTAGGCTTGCGGGTCGCCTTTTCGGTATGCATCAACGACAGATCCAGAGTCTTGTAATTTTTTTACAGAAGCACCCAATGAGTCGTATGCTTTTGTAGAAGTACTGACATCTTTAGTTAACGCTGTAACTTGGCTGCTTGCTTTTGTAACCTCGGACTTTAAGGTTGCAACGGTCTTTGCGTTAGGTTTTTTCTTCGCTTGTTCAGTCGCAAGATTAGCCTTGGCCGCCTTTTCAGCCTTTTCTGCTGCTTTTTTATCCTTGACTTTTTTATCTAAAGTCGTTTTTGCAGTAGCTTGTTCGGCTTTTTTTGCTGCTATCTTTTTGGTGTCTTTTGTGAGATTGCGACCTTCTGTATTAAGGTAGTCGACAAAATCTTGCGTGCCTTCTTTTGTGCTAGTGAAATTTGAAGCAGATACGGCAGCCGCATTACTTTTTATTGTCGAGGCGGTCTTTTTGTTGATCTCCGCAGTGCTAGGGGCCTTTGGCTTGCTCTTTTTTCCTCCTCCAAAGATATCAGTAAGCCACGACATTACGACACCCTCACTTTCTCATTCTTATATATTGTAATAATCTGTTTATAAAAAAGTTCGTGTAAGTGCATAATGTTATTTCCCTGATTTCAATGCGGCGATTTCGGCGGAGAGTTCTTGGATCGCCTTGAGCATGGGTGCGATGAGTTCCTCGTAGCCAATCGAGAGCACGTCGTCTCCGCCTTTGATCGAGTGGTCTTGGTAGCCTCCAAAATCAATTCCTTTAGAGTCCAAAACGGCCTTCACTTCTTGAGCGATAAGGCCGTGGTGATACCGCCCGCGCTTCTTGCTGCCATCGTGGGTGATGTTGGCGAGTTTCACATCTTCCATCCATTTTGCTTTTACTGTCTGGTAAGCTGCTTTTGCTTCTTGGCTTGCATCTTGGGCGGGAGCTTGGGGTGCTTCCGGCCGGTAATCCTCACGCATATCCCATTTAAAATCCACCGGACGAAGCGCATTTACAAAATCCAGCCCCAGCGTGGTATCGCGGATGTCGGCTTTATCTCGGACGTCGGACCGGTCCTGCACCGCTCCGTAGGCGTAAGTGGTCGCAGTGGATTTTCCAAGCTGGACTTGATTTGATCCAGTGACTTGAGCGTAGTGACCTACACCAGAGCAATTAGAAAAATTCCCAGTCTCAAGGGCCTGCGCTCCAATAGCTGTGTTTAGAGAGCCTGTTGTGTTTACTAAGAGGGCATTTACACCTATTCCTACGTTATAAGTTCCCGTGGTGTTTGCATTTAATGAAACTAAGCCAACCGCCGTATTGTTATTTCCCGTAGTGTTTGCCAATAATGAATTTAAGCCAACCGCCGTATTGTTATATCCGCTGGTGTTTGATTGGAGTGAGTTATGCCCAACCGCCGTATTGGTAAATTCGCTACCGCCGCCCTTTCCTACGGTGATCCCGTTGATCTTGCCAGCCAAGAAGTCCCCACTGGCATCCCTAGCCACAATGGCGTTCGCCGTATTTGCAGATGTCGCCGTGGTGCGGGCGTTGGAGAGCGTGCCGGAGGTGATTGCCGAGGCGTCATGCGTATGGGAAGAAGCGGCTTTCCCTGCAAGGTCGGTCGTGAGGTTTGTCACCGCAGATTGCGCAATCCCCGTTGCAGGGGCATAGCTTCCAGACGCCTGCTTACCATCAAGCGCCGTCTGTAAGCCCGTCGTGTCGGATATAGCGTGAGTGTGTGCATTTGGGGCTGCCGTCACGGTTATGTTGCCGCTGCCATTAAATGAGACGCCGTTTATTGTGCGAGCCGTTTGAAGCGTTGTCGCCGTGGCTGCGTTGCCGGAGCAGGCCGACGCCGTTGTCGCCGTGGCTGCGTTGCCGGATAGCGCCGCCGTGATCGTGCCTGCGGTAAAACTTCCTCCGGCATCCCTGGATACTATAGCGTTCGCCGTATTTGCGGATGTCGCCGTGGTCGCCGTATTAGCGACCTTTCCCGCCGTAGTGATCTGCGCGAGCTTGGAGTCGGCGATGGCGGCAGTGTTGGAGATGTCGGCGTTCACGATGTTAGTGACGGTGCCGGAGTCCACCAGAGAGTGAAGCGTCGCGGGAGTAACGAGTTCGCCGTTGGTAAATACTTTGCCTTTAGAGAGAGTTGCCATATTAGTTTAGTGTGCGGGTTTCGGTGGAGTCGGAGCCAGATCGGGTGGCCTCCGCGCTGATTTGGCGGAGGATGGGTCGCCCGCTTTGGGTGCGGAACCGGAGGTCTAGCCCAGTAGCCTTGCAGCGCAGCGGGGCCTTGAGCGTGTAGTCCTCCGTCTCGCCGGAGGCGTTCTCCAGCTCGGCTATTAGAAAATCCGCATCGTAGTCCGTCGTCACGGCATCCAGCGTGCAGGAGGACTCGTCTGGCAAGAGCACGCTGGCTTTGGCGCGGGTCAGACGCTTGGTATTGAGACTGCCCCACCCGTAGCGGCGGGTGATGAGCTCGGAAGGTATGTCGGTATAGAGGTCTTGCGCGTTGGCGTAGGGTACATCATCGCCGTAGTCCAGCTCGTCCAGAAGAAAGAGAGTGCCAGCGCGGCTCGCCGCAAAAAGGCGGCGTTGGCTGGAGTAGGTGGCGACCAGCAGCTCGTCCAGAACGACAGAGTAGGTGTCGCGGCTCTCCCATTGCTGGTTAAGCGCATTCCAGAGAAAGAGCGTATTGTTGGCCGTCGCATTTAGGCCGACAGGCACAGCAAGGTAGTAGCGGTTATTCCACCACTTGCCCACCGCCCTGTAAGCGTGGTCCGTATTGATCTCGTCGATCTGGTCGGCAATCGGATCTGAGAGAGGTTGGGTATTAGCGCGGAGCTTCAGGTCGAGCTGGGTATCCAGCCGGTAAACTCCCGAGTCCGAGAGGAAAAAGACAAACTGCCCCGCCGTCACCACCGAGCGGCGAGCCACGCAGCCGATCTCGTCCGTGAGCAGCGTGAGTCGGGAAACAGCAGCGTCCACCACGAAGTCCGATCCCGTCGAGTTGCTTGTATCCGTCAGGTTAGCCAGCCAGATCGAGTTGCGCAGGAAGACCAGCACCTGACCTTCCACCCAAGGATGGATCGCCACCAGGTAGTCGTTGCTGCCTTGGTTGGCACGGAAAGATTGGAAAAAAGGATCATACAGATCAGGATCCAGTACATCGCTGATCGCCACCGTATCGCGGCCATCAGGGATCCACAGACGGTTGCCAAAGTAAGTTGCCCAGCTTGTGCTGCGCAGTGTCTTGTAGGTCACTCCCTCAGCAGGCACCCCCGCGACGGCGCGTTGGAACTCCATCGTCGTGCCGTCCCAATAGAGGGGCGGCTTGACTCGGCGGATGGCGATATCGGCGACAGCCTCCGGCGATGTGCCAGCAGGCACCGAGATGGTAAAGGAATTTGCCGTCACCGAGAGGATGTCGAACTCATGGCCTTGGAATGTGGCCACAGCCCCCTCCTCTATCCTCACCCGCTGGCCGACCCCATAGCCATGCGCGGTCACATTTATTGTAGCCGTAGTGCCAGTGACCGCTATGCCGCTCGCCGTAGTGTATTGCCACCCCCACCCAGGCAGCGAAGCATCTGCCTCGCGGAAAATGTAAAACCGATTAAATGCCTGTAAGGTCGAGACTCTATCGGTAGGAGAAAGGATCTCAATAGCGGGATCCAAATCACTCAACGCTGGGTAGGGGATCTCAACGATAGTCTCGTCCTGCCGGTAAAGAAACGCCGAGGTCGGCCCGCAAAGAACAATGTATTCATTCTCGGCGTTGTAGGTCGGCGACGAGAAGACCCCCGAAGAAAAGATCCCCCCGAGATACAACGTGTTCACCACCGCATTATCATCCAACACAAACGGCATCACTAGCGTTCGCGGGCCAGCCGCGATCCCATCGCCCAGCCGCTTCGCGCCCTTGCGTGTCTGCGCTACGCCTCGGTCCAGCCGCATATTCTCGCATCGTTGCACCATGCCAGGCTGGAGCTGGAGCGGGTTCAGCCGAGACGCCATGCCGATAAATCCGGCATCTCCTTCTACTATGGTGGCGTCGTCAGGCATCTAGTTTTAAGTATGCGGGAGCATGTCAAGTGCTCGCCAAAAGATACGGGAGTGTTTTCTGACCGGCGCGGTCCATTTCGGAGTACACCAGCGCAATAAAAGATTCCCACTGGCTCGGGTGGATCGTCTGGCAACCAAGCGAGGAAGTCGTATTGTAGCTCCCGCGATGGATGTTGATCGCCACGCCCATGCTGTCTCCCTCGCCGTCGCGGGTCACAGGGAGTTCCTCAGCGGGGTTTGCTGGGCGCAGCGCGGGATAGCCGCCACCAGGCTTACTGAGGCCGTGCTTGCCCTTGCGGTAGCGATGAACGCCGGTCTTCAAGACGGCGATGCCCTTGCGCTTCACGCTCGGGTCGGTATTCGCATTGAAAGCGGCGTAGGCATTTTGCGAGACAATGAAAATGGCGTCGTCGTAGATGCCACGGTCATTCTCTCCAGCCACGCCCATCGTGTCTCGGTAGTAGCCGCGAATCCCCACCAGCGCGACAGCATCATCCACGCGAGCCTTGGCGAGCAGGGCTTGCGTCTTCGACTTCGCTTGCTGGGGTCGGGACGGGGGGAGCATCAGAAGTTTTAAGTTTTAAGAATTAAGTTTTAAGCCTCCGTGTCCTCCGTGTCCTCTGTGGTCAATCATTTGCTGGAAGTCGGCATCGGTAGCTCATAACACAGGGTGCCGTAGTCGGTACGCAGGCACACAGAAGGGTTGCCGTAGCCCCCCGCGCACCCGCTCAGAAGCAGGGTCAGGAAGCCAGCGAAGACCGACAAGACGATAATGAGAGCGTTAGATTTTGGGCTCATTTCGGAATACCTCGATGAGTCCGAGCACTGCGATCACGGCGCTAGATATCGCGTTGAGTTGAGCTGGGTCGATGGCGTAGCCGAAGAGTCCGGCGAGTATCGCCAGCCCGCGAAAGGTCGACGGTTCTTTTAATCGTTGGAGTAGTGTGTTCATGGGGGATGGGGAGTTTTAAGGTTAAGGTTTTAAGTTTGATTCATTCCTCGGGCGGCCCGTCCCACTTGCGGACGATGACCAGGAACGAGACCACGCCCACCGCGCAGCCGATGACGAGAGACAATATGCGAAGCCACGCCTCGATCTCCGGCAACATCGACACACCGAGCCCGCTCGCCGTGGCGAGCAGTCCGGTGACGGTGGCAGTGTAGTGGTGGTGATCCATATTAGCTCAGGGCGGCCGCGAGTTGTGCGCCCGTGGTTGCGACCGTGCTGCACTGCGCGAGTCTGGTTGTCTCGAGTAGATCCGTTTTGGCTTTGATGGCGGTGACATCCGAGTTGCTTGGCGCGGTGTAGGCGCTGCCAGCGAGACGGGTGCTTGTCGCCACGTCCACTCTCGCAAGTTCGGTGGCAAGCTCTGTACGAACAGCAGTCGCATTGGCAGCGGCGGTCGGAGGTGTTGTCGGGGCTGTGTAGCCCGATGTGGCGAGTCTGCTCGATACCGTGGCGTCGAGATTGGCGAGTTTGGTCGAGTTGCTGTCCATCTCCTGGCGGATTGCCGTGACGGTCGGCGCGGCGCTAGGTGCGGTATAGCCGGAAGTGGCGAGCCGTGTGCTTGTCGCTACGTCCACACGAGCGAGCTCGGTAGCCAACTCCGTTCTCACCTGACTTGCGATGGCGCTGGCTGTGGGCACGGTTGGCGCGTTGGTGAGGGTTGTTGTGGTGGCGCAGAGGGTCACATTGGCCACGGCGTCTGTGGCGGCGTTGAATGTGCTGGCTGGCACCTCGGCGGTGCCGGACCACACGATGCTGCCGCTGCCGACATTGGCACCGGCGCTGCGGAATGCGAGTTGGTAGGTGCCAGCGCTGCCGGTCATGGTGCCGCTGTAGAATCCGGTGCTGCCGACCTCGGTGAGCGAAATGGCAGACCCGACGGCGGAGCCGGATTGGTAGGGTTGAGCGGTGACGGTGAGGCCCGAAGTGGGCAGGGCGATATTCAGTTCGTTGGCCATGGTTTTAGGAGTTGAGGATGGTGAGTGTTTCGGTGAGCGTTGCCTCGAATGTGTGCGGGGCGGCTGGCCAGTTGCTGGCGGCGGGGGCGAGGCCGGAGGCGATCATGCCGTCGAGCCATGCTTGGACTGCGACGAGCTTGGGCGAGGATTTAGCGGCGGCGTCGAGGCGGAGTTTTTGGTAGAGGAGCGTCGTGCTGCGGTTGCCGCCGTAGCCTTGCTCGGCTGTCCATTCCTCGGCAGTGAAGGTGGGTGCGGCGGGCGTGATCCATTGGCCGTTGCCCCATGTCGCGTCTTCGCTGGGCTTGGGTGGTAGCGGGGCGTAGTCGGCGGCTTTGGGGTTGCCGGTGGCGGCCCATGCGGCGAGGGTTTCAGGCGCAAGGGTGACGAGTTCGTTGGTGGTGAGGTTGTAGTGATTAAGCATAGACTCGGGGATGGGCGGCGTCGGTTGCGCCGTTGTTGTTGGCGATGGTGAGACCGCCTTTTTGGTCGATGAGGTCGCGGACGAGCGGGGCGTAGAATACAAGCGACTGCGGGCGGATTTTGTCGCAGGTCATGCCTTTGGCGAGGCTTGAGAGTTCGGTGGCGCTGAGGGCGACATTCCAGATGCCGACTTCGGCAATGAGGCCGTCCATATAAAGCCCCGGCGCAGACGAAGCCCATCGAGCGCCTACGTTAATCCGAGTTGGCGCGGGATTAAGCGCCGCTCCCGTTGATGTGGCACTGCTCCCACCATTTAAGTATGCCGTGACGGTTGTATTATTGGGAAAAGTTGCGGCGGCGTGGTTCCAAGTATTGGCTGTGTATCCACTACTGGTTTGTGCATTTGTTCCCGAACCAACCAAATAGTCTGCATATACGGGATCACCCGCAATGGCACCGGCAATAAGTAATCTGAAGCCGTTAACGCCACTTGATGTGCTTAACTCAAGAAGCGTGCAGTTGGAGGTTACATCATTCGCGCGAAACCAGCATGCGAGCGTAAGCGGAACAGCGGAGACAGGCAGTGACGCTGTATTCAAATACTGATTCGTCCCATTGAATGTGAAAGCCATTACGCCGCGCTCCTTACTTCGACGGCGATGAGTTCGGCATCTCCGGTCATGGTGTCGTTGACGGCATCGTCGGCATCTCGGTAGACTTTGATGCGGAAATTGTCGCCGACAGCGAGGGAGTCGATGGCGGTGGTGGTGATCTCGGCCACGGTCACGATACCGGAGGTTCCGTTTGCGGCACTGGTGACGAGGGTGGCGGTGTCGTAGGAGTCGGCGTCGAGGTCAGTGTTGGAACGCTCGATCTGCACGCCCCAGCGGACATTGCCGCTAGTGGCTGTGGTGGCCATCCATGCGAGGCGGATTTTGAGGCCGCTGGCTAGGTTGGCGTAGTCGGGGATGACGCCGGAGAAGATCGCGGATTCGTCAGTCGCGGCGTCGAAATCGAGGACGGCGATGGAGTTTCTCGTGTCCAAGGCGGCGAAGGCGGTGGCGGGGGGTTGGTTCTCGCGGGGGGTGAATCGGGCGAGGGTTTTGGAGGCGAGGTTTTGGGTGCCTGTGACGGCATTGAGCGTGGTGCCGGTGATGGAGAGGGCGGTGCCGAGTTCGAGGTGGGTGAGCTTTCCGGCGGAGTCGTCCCAGAAGAGGAGCTTGTCGGCTCCGGCGTCGGCGGCGGAGATGGCTCCGTCGGTGGCTGTCAGTGCGTCGGCGGCGGTGGGGTCGATGGAAACGCTGTCGCCGGAAGCGAGGATGGGTGTTGCGATCATAGGTAGGTGAGATTGCTGCGGTTGTTCCACGCGCCGGTGGCGCTGGCTTCGGCGGTGACGTTGCCTGCGGAGTTGGTGGTGATGCGGTAGATGGTCCAGGCGGTGGAGTCCTCTGCTGGGCCGGAGGCGGGGTAGTCGTCCCAGGCAAGTCGGCCGATGTAGAGGGTGGTGCCGTCGGTCGCGCTGAGAGAGAGGTAGTCGCTCGGGTCGCGGGGTCGGGCGAGGCGAAAGACAGATCCCTGCGTGTCCTTGCTGTAGAGGCGGCGGTCGGCGAGGTTAATGGCCAACTCCCCCACAGCGAGTTGGTTCGCGGTCGGAGCACGGCCAGAGACCGTCGTGCGTAAGAGCTGGTAGGGGGATGCCATTAAAGAGAGTTTTAAGTTTTAAGAATTAAGTTTTCAGCGTTCCGCCAGTGGAGCGGCGGCGGGCTCGGGGGAGCCACACCGCCGTCCATTTGGGGAGGGTTACTTAGAACGTGCCACCATCGAGGGAGATGCCGTCGATGCTGCCGCCAGTGATGGCGACGTTGTCGGCGTTCTGAGTGGACATCGTGCCGAGACCGGCTGCGGTGCCTTCGAGGGTCGTCACACGATCGGAGAGGGCCGAGACAGCCGAGCTACGGGTCGAAGCCTCTGAGTCGATATTGCCCTGGAGGGTCGTATCGGCAGCGGCGCGGGCAGATGCTTCTGTGCTCACCAGACCAGTGACGGTCGTGATGGCAGAGGCACGGGTGCTCGCTTCGGAGTTGATGTTGCTCTGGAGGGTGGAATCCGCATTCGTGCGATTCGTGACCTCCGCTGCGAGAGCGGCGTTGTTGCTGGTCACATAGCCAGCGAACGCAGTGTCGTTGGTGGTATCGATCGAGTTGATGAGGGTCACGATCTCAGCGAAGGTGTCCTTATCAGCGTCAGCGGCGGAGAGGATCGCGTCGATGCGGCCCTTCTCAGTCGAGATCTTACCATCGAGGGTCGTCACCGCTGCGGCGCGAGCCGAAGCCTCGGCGCTTACAGCCGATGTGCGGTTTGAGACCTCGGCAGAGAGATCGCTCGTCAAGACGCCTTCGGCGGCCTGAGCGCGGGAGATCTCGCTATTGAGGTTCGATGTCAGCGTGCTGTCCGCGCTGGTGCGTGCGCTGGCCTCTGAAGAGAGAGCGCTTGCAGTCGCGTAATGGGCACCGCCGATTGGAACTACGGCTGAGCCGTCGCCAATGTAGAGGATGCCGTCAACTTTGTTGTATGCCTGCTCGCCTGCGAGCAAGCTAGAGGGGGCTCCAGCGGCACCGGAAAGGCGGCGTTTGATTCTGAGGGTATTAGCCATGATATATTATTCTAGGTGGGGTTTGTTGTTCTGCGGGGTTAGTCCTAAAACTCACCGCCATCCGTGTCGGCGGCGATGGGGAGATAGGAAAGTGTCGGGGGATCCCAGCGTTGCGGGATATTTGTATCAGCGGAAAAATAGATGCGGGCCACAACGCCCACTTGGGGAAAGTCGGCTGCCGTCTCAAAGCGCTGCACGTCGTCAAAGGAGTCGGGGATCAAGTCGCCCGAGAGCTGGCCCGACGAGTCGAGCTGCGCGACCTGAGCGGTCGTGCTGACCATGTTTCCTGTGAGGGGGTCAAAGGAGATTTGCGACATTAGGCGAAGGGAGGGTACTGGATGTAGGATGTTTTAAGCTGAGCGTTGTCGGTGGTAGGAACGCCACCGAAATACGTCATGCGGATGCGGGCGACGGCGGTGTCGCCAAATCTGTACTCCGTGTAATCGGTGTTGTTGGTGTTTCCGACTTTGAACATTTCAAATCTGTCGTAGAGCGGAAGCGCAAAACCTGTGGTGACTCGCAGAGCCCCATCTGGCGTGGCTTGCACGGGTTGCACGATGCCAGCAGAAGAGCGGGCGGCGATCTGGATTGTGGGGTTACTCATATCGTTAATTTTATTATGCGGGAGCGTGTCAAGTGGGGGGTTAGTTAAAGCGAGCGGTCCAAGTTCTGACCTCGCCCTTGCGCAGCCAGGCGTCGTCCATGCGTTGCTGCAAGATGCCCTCAGCGCGGGCGAACTGGAAGTTAGCCTTGTCCATCTGTCCATCCTCCGAAAGCGTCTCAGCGAGGGCGTACCATTTAAGGTAATCGGAAAGGAACGAAGGGATACGGTAGCGGCGCCAGTATTCCGAATCGCTCGGAAGGTTGCCGGTCGTCGCTTTGCGAGCGACATAGCAATCGCCGGTCGTGTTGTAATACACAACATCTCCGGCCGAGTAAGCGGCACCGGCAGAGTATTCGTCTGTGGTGAAGCGCGGCTGCGGAAGCAGGAACTGCACCCACACATTGCCCGTCTCGCTCGTCGCGTCGATGAGCAGCACACGGTCCTCGTTGAGTAAATACCGCACCTTGCGGGCATAGACTCCGCTCGTCGGGTCAGCGTCCCATATAGCCATGATCTCACCGATGGGAGAGAGGTTATCCTGGTCTAAAAGTATGTACGGAATCTCGGCGTCGTTATTTGTCGAAACAGCATAGGTCGCCGATGCGCGGTCATCCCAAGCGACATTCACAGCCGTCTCCACCGAGAGCACATCGCCATTGTTATTTGTCGTGATTTTCTTAACCCGCCACAACAGATCGGTCGTCTCCGAGTTAGCCGGAGCGCGGCCAAAGTAGGCAATGGTGCCGACATAATCGGAGAGGTAGGTGTAGCCAGTAACAAACCAAGCCGAGCCATTGGGCGTGCGTTCCTCGGTCAAAAAGATCTCGGGCCAATCGAAGAACGTCCACGAAGTCGCGGCAGCGGTAGTCAAATACTCCGCCAGAGCCGTAGCCTGGGAATCCATGAGCGTCTGCGCCGGATCAATCCCCATCCGAGAAATCACCCCATCGCGAATGGATTTGTAAGAAGTCGTCCTCATTGTTGGGGGGCTTGCTGTTGCATTTGCTCGGCGACTTTTTGGAGTCCAGGCTGGGCGCCGACTCGGCCGATCTGCGCGTTCTGTTGTTGCTGGAGCTGGAAGCTGAACGATTCCATGCGGGCGGTGAGCATGGCGGCGAAAATTTGATCTTGTTGCAGGCGCTGCTGGATCGCCGGATTGCTCTGGATGATGCCTTGGAGAGTCTGCAACCGGAGTTGGAAGTTTTGGCCTTCGCTCTTGAGCGGTGGCTCGGCGCCGGCAGCAATCTTTGTGAATTGCACCTGCTCGTCGTCCATCTCCTGCTGGCTCGCCGCATCCGCATCGCGAATGAGTAGGCCGGCTAAGTTTGGATCGATGGACCCGAAAAGAAATTTCACCAATCCGGCGCGGTCGATCACGCCCTGCGTATCGAGCGGGATGAGCTGCGTGAGCCCTTGCAACTTGATCTTAAGCGCCTCGGAGTCGAGCGTGCGGGCATCGAAGTCGAGGCGGAGATCGTACTTACCCTGGATGTCTTGACGACTAGCGCGGAAGGGGGTGGGCAGGCCGCCGGCAACACGGACGAACTGGATGTCGTCGAGGTACTGCTGACAAAGCTGAAATGTCTGGCCGAGGATGAGTGCCATGTCGGCGAGCCAAGTATCGACGAGGTCTTGCTGGGCGAGGAGTGCCCGCTGGGGGGCCATGTCGGCACGGGGGATGCCGAAATACTCGTCAACGTCTCGCCGAGTCGCCGCCTCGATCTCAATCGTGCCCATGTCATTTGCAGGTGGAGCCATCCATTGGAATTCGCCTGGTCGGCGCTCGGGGAGTTGTTTTGCCGGCCCGAGGACGATGTCCATCTTCCCGCGATTGGCGGGAACTTTGAGCGGGGGCAGAATAGTGAGCGAGGCGCGGTCGCTGCGGTAATCGCGCTGGACTTTGATCTCGCTCTGCTGAGTGGCGACGAGCTCTGGCACGCCTCGGCTCTCGATGAGAGGGCGAGAGGTGCGCTCGAGCGGCAACTCAACAAAAGGGTAGTGGCCGTGCTCGTAGCCCATCGCTTCGCTCTTGGCGACGCGGTCAACGACACTGGGTTGGATGTGGGTACACCAGACCTCCATCGCGCCGATCTGCTCATTCCATTTTTTCTGATAAACGCGCCAGACCTCGATCATGTCCCGCTCGTCGGAGAGGAGGAGGGAGTCGGTGACGCGGTACATGTTCCGAGCGTTGCGTCGATTGACGCCGGTGTGCTTGACGGCCTCCTCGATCCAGCGTGGGTCGTAGTCTTCGGTGACTTCGCGTTCGCGGAGCTCGTCCTCGCGCAATAGTTCGCGGCAAGCGATGAATGGCGCCCGCTGGAGGTCGTATGTGGATGGTGGGAAAATGATGTCCTCCCAAGGCTCGTAGGCTTGCCAGTCGGGGAGGTTCTCAAAAATGTAAGGCGAGTCGTAATCAAACGCGCCGGTCTCGCGGAGTTTGCGGACATTGGCTGCTGTGCCTTGTCCTGGCAGCAAGGCATCCATCTCGCGGGCGACGGCCTCTTCCTGCGTGGGGTCGAGGATGGCCTCGATGATGAGGGCGAGCTGTGGGTCGCCGGTCTCCATGTACTGCATCTGGAGGGACTCGAGGGTAAAAGTGATCTTCTCGTTGCGTGTGCTGCGGCGCCAGAAGACGCCCATGACCGCAAGGCCGTAGGTCTCGCGGATATTTGCAGCGAGCTCGATCTCGCGCTTGGTCATGGCGGCGCAGTGAGAGTTCAATATCCATTGGATGACGGTCTCGACTTTCCGGCCGGCCAAGATGTCGGTGGTCTCGGTCGGCATGACGGCGAGACGGGCGCGAGCGAAGGAGTTTTTCATCAGGCGCACACGCTCGTTGACGATCATGTCGCTCAAGCGGATCTTGGCGTCGGAGGCGCCGTCCCAGGGGAACGCTTGCTTGCCGAGATTCGCCGAGTACTTGCGGCCGGTCTCATCTTGCCCTGCCCAGAGGCAGAACCGCTGGTTGTAGTTAAGATTCTTGCGCGTCCAGTACGACGCTGCGTCTGTCTCCGCTTGCTCGACGAGGCCGATGAGTTCTGAAATAGCGGAGGATTTCATTGTACGACGATGGTCGGCTTGGAGGTGGTGGTGACGACGGTGTGGGGGTTGCTCTTCTTGAATTCCTCGCGGAATCCCTTGTCCTTCCAGCAACCAGGAAGAAGGTTGTTCCAGTAGATGTAGGAGTCGAAATCAATCGACATCGTGTGCTGGCCGATGCCATCCACGGTGCCTCTCGCCGCCTCGAGCCTGTCGCTGGCGGCCTTGATCCGTTGCTGACGCATCTCGGCGGTGACCATGCTGGCGTGCCATCCGGTACGGAGTTCTTCCGTAATCAATGGTGCAAGGTCACCGAGATCGGATTCGAGTTCTACAGCGAGATCGGACATTAAAAAAAATTGGCCGCAATTTGGTGGGGCGCTCGTATGTCTAGGGGGAGAGAGCGCCCCACCACCTATGCGGGGGAGGTTTTTGTATTAAGCAGTCGGAGCGAACTTACCGAGGGCGAGTGGGCTCTTCACGCAGAGGGCGCAGATGGCGTCCACGATGCCGCGTGATCCACCGCCACGGTCTTCGAGCTCTTGGTAGCGTGGCTTGCGGTTGTAGCGCAGCTCGACCATGTCCATGTCGAGTACATAGCCGCGTCCGTTTTTCACGGCAGAGGCAGATGCGCCGGTCGCGTCTTGAGCGAGGAACAACGATGGGATGAGCTCGAGTGTACCGAAGTCGCCCTCGAAGATGTCAACCGTGGAGACGATTTTGTTTTCGTCCTTTTGGTTCAGCACGCGGATGGCGCTGGCGACATTCGTGGATGCGAATTGGGTGCGTGTGAACGACGTGAACTGGCGCTTCAATACTGGGCCGCAAATGAGGCTGAAGGTATTGGATTTGCCGGTCTGCTCGTAGAGGGACTGCAACATGTCCTGGATGTTGTTCTCGGTGAGCGAAGCTGTGGCTGTCGCATTGATCGAGCCCGCTGGGGTGCGGTACGCCGCGTTGACAGGGAGATCAGCTTGAGCGCCGTTTTGGATCCACTTGCCAAGACCACGGGTCTTGTAGGGAGTCGCACCGGACTGCTCGACGCCTTCTTGGTCGGAGCAGAAAGCGGCTTCCATCGAGCGCTTGAGTTGCTCGAGGCTCTTGCTTACAGCGCGGGCCATTTCCTTTTTCTTGCCGATGCCGGCAACTTCCGAGACGTTCTGCGCGAGATCGTCCACGGATGGGACTTCGCGGAACTTCTGGATGCGGGCGGAGAGGAGAACGCGGTTAGCGGCGTTGTCAACGTAGTCGGCCGAGCTCACGTCAGCATTCGAGAGAATGCCGGCAGGAACGGTCACGGCGTTGAAGCCGTCGGCTTGCCATTGTGTAAGGGGGTTGATGGGATCGGCGCCTTTCTTGGCCATCGAAACGACGGGGCAAGTTTTTGCGTCAACAACAGCGATCAGATCGCTGAGATCCTGGCGGATGCCAGTCTGGGAGGTAATAAGTGTAGCTGCCATAATGTTAAGGGGGGGTGTTTAGATTTTTTGGGTTTGGTTAGAGTGCGCCTTCTAGGAAGGCCGCGATGTCGTCCGTCTTGAGCGAGGATCCACGCTTGAAAAGCGCTTGCGCTCCTTCGCGGGTCGCAATGTCTTGGGCAGGTACTCTGGCACCCTTAGCAGGACTAGGCGGGGAACTGGCTCTCACATTCGACTTCGACTCAGCGGGCTTGCTTGCATTTTTTCTGGATTGCTCGGCACGGGCGAAGCGCATCTTCATGCCCTCCATCGCGTCGCCGATGATCATCTCCAGGTGCGGAAGATTCCGCAGATACGGATGCTCCTTGAGCGTCGCCTTGAGCATGTCGTGCTCCTGCGTGCCAACCTTGAAGAGTGCGGGGTAGAATTGCTTCGTCTCCGGCATGACCATATCGCGCTGCGCGATCCATTCCTTGCGCTTCGGCGCGTGCTCGGTGAGGAGCTCGTCGGCCGTGGCTAGGTACTCGCGCACCTGAGATGGCTCGTAGTAGACCTCTTCGCCGCTGGCATTCTGGACCG